>ERZ1034847.97-NODE-97-length-50990-cov-61.718524_pt1 | contig 50990 bp, 47 predicted proteins | sample MGYA00520633_ERZ1034847 | MGnify/ENA primary metagenome ERZ1034847 (study PRJEB33766, sample SAMN09781732) | gut metagenome | biome: gut microbiome | host: Homo sapiens | place: Madagascar | study: EMG produced TPA metagenomics assembly of the PRJNA485056 data set... | reverse complement strand
GGCTAGGAGCTTTTGGGCCTTCAGCCCGTACTTGAACCACATGCGAAACTTCAGTTCTTCACTCTTCGTTCTTCACTTCTTCTCGTCCCTGTAATATCCTGTTCCTATTCTTTTTGGATTCTTCGGGAACCAGCCTTTCTCGCAGCGTTGTCTCTGTTCGAAGAGTTCACCGATGCTCCAAAGGCATGAAGCACCTACTACGCCCAGTATGGCAGAGAAGAGTACGTTGGCAACCAGGAAGGCAGCTCCGATGCAGATGATGCCTGCAACGAGGAAAACCCACCAATAGCGGGTGCCCGTATAATATTCCGTCTTCATGACGATAGGGTGAAAGATACCTATTATTAAAAAGGTGGATACGGCGATGATGACGCCCGTGTAATATACTTCCATATTCTATTGTTTTATATTTTGTTCATTCAACTTTTGTTATCTTACCAATACAATATTGCTAAATATTAGCCTTATTCTATTTTCAATTCCATTTCAATGTGCAAAAATACAAAAAAAACTTCATTCTTGCTTGGTTTATCAAAATTTTTATATAACTTTGTACGCAAATAGAGAAATTATGCATTGTTTTCGTGCACATCATTCTCGATAAGAATTAATTAATTACATAATATAATCAAACTATGGCTAATAACGCAGAATTGATCAAGCAGTGTGAAGAAAGAGCACAGCAGTGGCTCACACCTGCTTTTGACGAAGAAACTCGTAAAGAAGTAAAGGCAATGCTCGACGCAGAGGACAAGTCTGCTCTCGTTGATGCATTCTATCAGAACTTGGAGTTCGGTACTGGTGGTTTGCGCGGTATCATGGGCGCAGGTACCAACCGCATGAACAAGTATATCGTTGGTATGGCTACACAGGGCTTTGCTAACTACATCCTCAAGGCTTTCCCAGGTGAGGAGAACCTTTCTGTAGTGGTAGGTCACGACTGCCGTAACAACTCCCGTCTCTTCGCTGAGACCGTAGCTGCCATCTTCTCTGCCAATGGCATCAAGGCATATCTCTTCGAGAGCCTCCGTCCTACACCAGAGATCTCTTTCGCTATCCGTGAGCTCGGTGCCAAGGCTGGTGTCAACGTAACTGCTTCTCACAACCCTAAGGAGTACAACGGTTACAAGGCTTACTGGAGCGACGGTGCTCAGGTTCTGGCTCCACACGATACAGGTATCATCGAGGAGGTAAACAAGGTTACTATCGACCAGGTGAAGTTTGAGGCTAACTGGGATAAGATCAAGATTATCGGTGGTGAGATGGATTACGACTACATGACAGCCGTTCATTCTGCTATGATTGACCAGGATGTCATCAACCGTCAGAAAGACCTCAACATCGTTTATTCAGCTATGCATGGTACAGGTCGTGTCATCGTTCCTCTCTGTCTGCGTTCTTGGGGCTTCCAGAACATCAATGTAGTTCCTGAGCAGATGGTTGTAGATGGCAACTTCCCTACAGTGGTTTCTCCTAACCCAGAGAATGCTGAGGCTATGACTCTCGGTATGAAGCTCGGTACCAAGTTGAACGCTGACCTTGTAGTTGCTACCGACCCTGATGCTGACCGCCTCGCTATCGTTTGCCGCGATGACAAGGGCGAGTGGATGATCATCAACGGTAACCAGACAGCCATGATGTTCTGCTACTACATCATCGAGAACAAGAAGAAGTTGGGCAAGTTGAAGCCAACAGACTTCCTCGTAAAGACCATCGTAACAACAGAAGTTATCGCTGAGATTGCCAAGAAGAACAACGTAGAGTTGCGCGACTGCTACACTGGTTTCAAGTGGATTGCACGCGAGATTGCTATCTCTGAGGGCAAGCAGCAGTACATCGGTGGTGGTGAGGAGAGCTTCGGTTTCTTGCCATACGATAAGGTACGCGATAAGGATGCTCCTGCATCTATCTGTCTGATTTGCGAGATTGCAGCATGGGCTAAGGATCAGGGCAAGACTCTCTACGACCTCCTGATGCAGATTTATGCAGAGTATGGCTTCAGCAAGGAGTTCACTGTAAACGTAGTTCGCCCAGGTAAGACCGGTGCTGACGAGATTAAGCAGATGATGGCAGACTTCCGTGCCAACCCTCCACAGGAGTTGGGTGGCAGCAAGGTGGTAACCTGGAAGGACTATCAGAGCCTGGAGGTTAAGCATGCTGACGGCAGCGTAGAGAAGCTCGATATGCCTGCTACAAGCAATGTACTCCAGTGGTTCTGCGACGACAATACCAAGGTAAGTGTCCGTCCATCAGGTACAGAGCCTAAGATCAAGTTCTATATTGAGGTTAAGGATCCTTCATTCAAGTGCGCTGGCTGCTACAACCGCTGCACAGCTGCTGCGATGGATAAGATCGAGGCTATCAAGAAGAGCCTGAAGTTGGATTAATTTCATAGGAAATCATATCATGGCGCTCCGGTAATTATTGCCGGAGCGCTTTTCTTTTCAGTAGCCGTTTCTTTTACCAAAAATAGGGTAGCATATAATCTGTATTATCATGTTTTTATAGAAAAAAAGCAAAAAGACTTGCATATTTTCTGATTTTTATTTACCTTTGCACCCATATTACAAAATTATAACATATAATTATACTCTTATGGGAGGCATTTTCGGAACTATTTCCAAGAAAAGCTGTGTCGCTGATCTCTTTTACGGCACAGATTACAACTCACATCTCGGCACACGCCGGGGCGGTTTGGCAACCTACAGTAGTGAGAAGGGCTTCGTGCGCTCTATCCACAATCTGGAAAGTTCATACTTCAGAACGAAGTTTGAACCTACACTCAACAAGTTTGAAGGAGCTACATCGGGCATCGGCGTGATTAGCGATACAGATGCACAGCCACTCATCATGAACTCTCATCTTGGCCGCTTTGCCATTTGCACTGTAGCTAAGATAGTAAACAAGGAAGAACTTACTCAGCTTCTGCTCGAAAAGAACATGCACTTTGCAGAGATGTCTTCGGGTAGTACCAATCCTACTGAGTTGGTGGCTCTGCTTATTATTCAGGGTAAAACCTTCAGAGAAGGTATCGAAAACGTTTTCCATCACATCAAAGGTTCCTGCACCATGATGATCCTTACCGAGGATGGCATTATCTGTGCGCGTGACAGTTGGGGACGTACTCCAATCATCATCGGCAAGAAGGAAGGTGCCTATGCGGCTTCCAGCGAAACCACCTCGTTCCCTAACCTTGATTATGAAACAGCATATGAGGTAGGACCAGGCGAAATCGTGAAGATTAAAGCTGATGGCATGGAGCAAATCCGTCCTGCCAACAAGAAGATGCAGGTTTGCTCTTTCCTCTGGGTTTACTACGGATTCCCTACATCTACCTACGAGGGCAAGAATGTAGAGGAGGCGCGTTTTACCAACGGCTTTAATCTCGCCAAGACCGATGATGTGGAGGTAGACTGCTGCAGCGGTATTCCTGATTCAGGTACGGGTATGGCGATGGGTTATGCTGCCGGCAAGGGTGTGCCTTACCAGCGCTGTATTGCCAAGTATACTCCTACATGGCCTCGCAGCTTTACTCCAAGCAACCAGAGCATGCGTTCATTGGTAGCCAAGATGAAGCTGATTCCTAACAAGGCGATGCTGAAGGGCAAGCGTGTGTTGTTCTGCGATGACAGTATCGTTCGTGGTACCCAGCTTCGCGACAACGTGAAGGTGCTTTTCGACCAGGCTGGCTTGAAGGAGTGCCACATGCGTATAGCGTGTCCTCCATTGGTATACGGCTGTCCGTTCATCAACTTCACTTCTTCAAAGAGTGATATGGAGCTGATTACCCGTCGCATCATCGAGAAGTTTGAGGGCGATGCCAACAAGAATCTTGAGAAATACGCTACCACCGGTTCTCCTGAGTATCAGAAGATGGTAGATGAGATTGCCAGCCAGTTGGGCTTGACTTCCCTGAAGTTCAACACCATCGAGCAGCTGGTAGAGGCCATCGGTCTTCCAAAGTGCCAGGTATGTACCCATTGTTTCGATGGCAGCAGTGCATATACTCTGAATGAGTTTGCTGATGAAGACTAATTCATCTTTTTGCGAGATAAATAAATATGTAAGTGGCGAAATGAGTAGGCTGACAGTCTGCTGGTTTCGCCATTCTTTGTTTGTCCTCTTCTGTTAAGCAAATACTTTGTGATACATTTTTGTGTTAAAATTTCGAATATTCTTTGAATTATCAGATAATTACCGTATTTTTGCAGAAAGGTTTTAAAATAGAGATGATTATGAAACTATCAGATTATAGCAATATAACATCGACTCCTGTTTGGAATGAAGTGAAAAACTGGAGTGACGATGACAAGAATGAGCTTATCACATTGCTTTATACAACAATGGATAAGGTAAATCCTTATGTCGTTCCTGAGTCTGATGAGATAGAAGCTTTTGTGAACGAGATTCCTCGTGAAGCCTTGGCAGCTAGTGTGGAGATGGCATTAAAGGATCATGAAAATGGTAATACCATTTCCCATTCAGAATTAATGAGTCGTATAAAAGCGGAACGAGGATGGAAATAGAATGGTCACTGCTTGCCATTAAATTTGTTGAATCAGAAATCATACAGTTATGAGTGCAAAAATAACACAAGATAATCTTTATATGTTGTTGCCATTGAAGATTGGATGGCTTGCTCCTTGGCTCTCGCAAGACAAGGGTATAAGTCTTACAGATGCCATCAATCGTATATATCATTCACAACTATATAAAAAGCTGTCTACAGAAAGTACCAAATATTGGCATTTAGGTCCTGTGGACTTGTATAATGAACTGAAGAAAGAACTATAAGAAGATAGGTCTAGCGACCCCGCTTAGCGCGATGTAGCTAGACCTATTTTTATATTATTTCTCGGCAAAATCATCTTTTGCATAAAATGTATTATTTTGCATAGAACGTAAACTTGTTCTTGTAATCTCTGTTCACGCAGACGGTTGCCTTGCGCTGGGAGAGATTGTATACCACCGACCACTGGGTATGGCTCGTTGGATTGCCTGGAGTTTCTGCCTGACTCACACCATTGAGCAGATTCATGGCTCCTTCCTCTGACAACTGGTTACTGTTCTGCTTGATGACGAATTCCATCATGTCGTAGCGGGTCTTGCCGTGGTTCGAGAGTTTCGGACCTTTATCTGAACATGCCATGGTTTCAGATACATAGAAGTTGCTGGCATAGCGCTTTTCTATCACCTCGCGGGTGTTTGGCAATACGTCAGGATATTTGAAATGAGTCTTTCCGTCTTCTCCCGTATATTCATCGTCGATGTAAATCTTGCTTTGGTGATCCTTGTCATATACGAATTCTACGATGGCATAACGGCCCGTGGCATCTGCCATGTAGAAATGATAGTTGCCGTCATTGTCCGGTATCCAGAGGTCATATCCGTCCAGAATCTTGAGAGCTTCATCTACAGTTCTTGCATGATCCAGCATCATGCGTAAGGCCAGGGTTGTAGTCAGTTTCTTGCCCGTGCTTGCCTGCTGGGTTGGCTTGCCGTCGAGATGGAGTACGGATACGGCAAAGCCGGCCTCGTTCATGCCGTCCATCAGAAGATATGGGAATGCCATGATATAGGAAAGGTCTTGCGTCTTATGTTTCTCAAACTGTTCCTTGTTATATAGGATGTAATGCCAGAGATCCTGCCGGTAACCTATCCAGTAGGCATCCACCATGCTGATGGATTTCAGTCCACCTTCTGGAGCCGTGCGAACCAGGGCTGCTGCAATCGGTTCATTATCGTGAGAGTAGTCAAAGTTGCGCCCCATCAGATAATCACCAGTATCTGGTGTCGTAACAGCAAAGGCACTGCAGCCGGCATCCAGCTTGACTCTTGCCTTGAGCCAGGATGGTGTCTTGTCGCAGAGGGTTTTCAATACGGTACCAATCAGTTGGGTGTTGTCGGTAAGATTATGGCCTGATATGGTAGAGAGTTTGTAATCCTCCGTATAGTCAAGATAGAAGAATCTTCCGTCTTTCAAGTCCTGGATAGACCGGACCATCTCCAGTTTCTTGGCATCGGTCAGCAGACTGGCTGGTACGTCCTGATAGTGTGCCTGATTGTTTACTTCTTCATGGTCATCATCGCTGCATGAAGATAGCAGAAACATACAGAATGTGATGCTGAAACTTAAGCATAAAAACAGAAACCATTGTATGTGCTTACTGTTGAAAGTGATATTCTTTTTCATACGTAATTAGTATTAAATGATTGATAAATGATTTGAATTTTCAAGTGCAAAAGTAATGGAAAACCACTCTCGGTATGGAGAAAAGTACACTGAAAAATGCTGATTTTTCTGGAACTATAAAAAAATATCCCTCAAAATACATCAAAACCAATCTTTTTTATTATTTTTGCAAGAAGAAAAAGCGATTCGTCTGTCTGTGCAAAATGATTCGTCAGTCAGGGCAAACCTGCCTCATCTGTCAATACGAAATAATTTATCTATCCATTATGAATATGAAAGAAAAGAACGCAAAGAAATCTAAGATACATCAGTTAAGGTTCTCTTTCCTGAAGAGAGAATCTAATTACTTGGACCGCCAACGTCAAGCTATCCTTGTGTGTTTCTCCGTGATGCTCTCTTTGGGCATCCTGTCAAATATCCTGGGCTTGTCTGGAGCCTTTGATTCGTTTTTTACCGTGTCTAACATCGTTTTTCTTATTGTCGTGTTATCCTCCTTCATGGCTTATCTCTTCGGGAAAATCCCAATGGTGAGGGCAATCGTTTGTATCGCTATCGCCACCCAGTGCTTTATCGGAGCTGATATCCTCTACAGTGCCTTTATGCCTACGCTGAAAGATAACAGAATGGTGATTCTCATCAATATGCTTATCCTTTCAGGCAACATGTTTTTCTCGCTGGCGGCTTATCAGGCGCGTCTCACACGCTGGCTGGTGGGAATAGCTTTTGGGGTTTATATATTGAGTGTGATTGTAACGGGGGATGAATCGCTCATGGATTATTTCTTCATGATGATGCTCATATTGCTTTTTATCAGCGTGCTGAGTCTGGCTGTTGCCAGAAACGGTGAGTATCTTGTCAATGCGAACAGAACGTTGCAGCGTGATGAGGAAGAACTGCTCCAGGTGCTGAAGATAAACAAAAAGCAGATTAAGGCATACGTGGCTCTGGCGAAGGAAAGGCATGATGTTAAACTTACCGCGCATTTGCTGGATCTTCTGGGTGAGGCTTCGCAGAAGAATGTAATAGACAATGTGATGCAATATCTCCAGACCCGCGAATTGAGCAAACAGAACATAGAACGCGTCTTTCCCGAGTTGAGTGCCTCTGAACAGGAAATCTGTTACCTTATCCTGCAGAACAGAAAGCTGAGTGAGATTTGCACGCTGCTCAACAAGTCGGAATCGAACATCACTACCCAGCGGGCCAACATCAGAAAGAAGTTGGGAATGGGCTCTGCTGATAACCTGAAGAAGGTTCTGGAGAAGCGCATAGCTGAAAGCCAGTAGGCCGATGAGGCTGATACTGAACCATATCCTGTTATTTTCGGAAATTTTGAACATATTGTGATAAGATGTGAATAGTCATTTATCACCGAAAAGCCGTACCTTTGCACCCAGATAATAAATGAAACGTAAATCAATAGAAATCATTAAGAAGAAATGAAGAAAATAATCATCTTATGTTTCGCGCTCGGAGCTTTCCATACACTTGACGCACAGGAGACGCTTACGCTCAGCCAGTGCCTGCAGATGGCAGTGGATAATAACCTGTCGCTCCAGAGCAGCCGAAACGAAATAGCTAAGGGAAAGTACGCTATCAGCGAAAATCAGGCTAAACTCTATCCGCAGATCAATGCGGTGGCACAGCTCAACGACAACTTTACGCCGCCTGTTTCGGTTACCGACGGCTCGGCTTACGGCAAGCCTTATAATGTAACCAAGACGTTGCAGTATAATGCATCGGCGGGTGTACAATTGCAGATGCCGCTGTATAACCAGATGATTCTTACCGCCATCGACATCACCAAGATTGCCGATAAGCTCAATCAGCTCTCTTATGAGAAGGCGCGTGAAGACCTCATCGTGCAGACTGCCAAGATGTATTACATGGCGCAGAACACATCTGAGCAGATTCGTCTGACGGATGACAACATCAAGCGACTGGTAGAACTCAGAAACATCACCCAGGCTTTCTATGATAACCAGATGAGTCTGGAGGTCGATCTGAAGCGAGTGAATCTCAATATCGAGAACCTCACCGTGCAGCGCGATAACGCCATCGCCATGCTCGAACAGCAGTATACCATGCTCAAGTATGTGATAGATTATCCTGCCGAGAAGGAGATGAAGGTGACAGCCGTAGATCCGGGAAAGATTGAGATGGTGAAGGCTGACGGACTGGATACGGGACTCTACGAACTCCAGTTGCTGGAACAGAAGAAACTGCTCACCCAGAAGCAGACCAAACTAGCCAAGGACGGTTATCTGCCATCACTCTCGCTGACCGGAAACCTGATGTATTCTGCCTTTACCGATAGGATAGATCACTGGATTCATTCGGGCGAGTCAAACCACTGGTATGGTTCCAATGGTCTGGGCATCCAGCTGCGAGTGCCTGTATTTGATGGTTTTGAAAAGCGTTCTAAAATCAGAAAGGCGAAGATAGAGGAGGAGAATGCACGCATCGGTTACGAGGACGCCCTGAAGGGACTGCAGGCAAACTATATGAATGCGGTGAGCGAGGTGAATAACAGTCAGCGCAACTACAAGAAGCAGTTTGATAATTATACCATGGCTCAGGATGTTTACAACGTAACAGCCGACCAGTATAAGGAGGGTGTGGCTTCGATGACAGCGGTGCTGCAGGACGAGATGCGTATGAGCGAGGCAATGAACAATTATCTCACAGCCTACTATCGCTACAAGGTTGCCAATCTCTCGCTGCTCAAGTTGACTGGACAGCTCAACCAGATTTCGGTTGCTAAATAACAGAGACGAATAAATCATTAAAAAATAAAATATAAACAGGAAAACGGGATGTAAAAAACTTTACTTCATATTCCCAGATTCCAAATTACAATATAACTATGGAACAGAACGAAAATAAAAATGTAGAAACAGCAGAGGCTACACAGGTATCTCACGAAGAAACCAGAAAGAAACTCAAGAAACAGCGCGTAAGACAGATTGTTGCCAGTCTGATAGGTGTTGCTATTCTGGCTTTCGGACTCTGGAAGATCGTATGCCTCTTCCTTGATTATAGCTCTAACGAAACGAGCAATGATGCTCAGATAGAGCAATATATCTCACCGGTTAATCTCCGTGCATCCGGCTATATCGCCAAGGTATGCTTCAGAGAACATCAGGAAGTACACAAGGGAGATACCCTCCTTGTGCTCGACGACCGGGAGTATCGTATCCGTCTGATGGAGGCTGAAGCAGCCCTCAAGGATGCCAAGGCAGGAGCCAATGTCATCAACGCTACAGAGCAGACCACCGAGACATCCGCTTCTATCTATCAGGCATCCATCGATGAAATAAATGTACGACTTGCCAAACTCGCCAAGGACTGCGAGCGCTATCGCAACCTGGTAGAAAAGAAGGCTGCTACTCCTATCCAGCTCGAACAGCTGGAGGTGGAATATGCTGCTACCAAGAAGAAACTCGAAGGGGTAAAGAAGCAGCAGGCTGCTGCCTATAAGGGCGTAAACGAGGTAACTACCCGTAAACAGAATGTGGCTGCCTCCATCGAGCGTGCCGAGGCTGCCGTAGAGATGGCAAAGCTGAACCTCTCTTACTGTGTGGTAGTGGCCCCTTGCGACGGTAAACTGGGTCGCCGCTCTATCGAGGAGGGACAGATGGTGAATGCAGGAACCACCATTACCTACATCATTCCAACCAACAACAAATGGGTGATTGCCAACTATAAGGAAACCCAGATAGAGAATCTCTATGTAGGACAGAAGGTACGTATGACCGTAGATGCCATCAGTAACAAGGAGTTTGAGGGCACGGTGACCGCCATTTCTGGTGCTACCGGTTCGAAATATTCGCTGGTACCTACAGACAATTCTGCTGGCAACTTTGTCAAAATTCAGCAGCGTGTGCCTGTAAGAATCGATTTCAACAACCTCAGCAAAGAGGATAATGAGCATCTTGCTGCCGGCATGATGGTGGTTGTCAAGGCTGAGAGAAAGTAAAAAACAGCTAGATGGAAATGAAGTAATATATGGAAGAAGAATATAAGAATTATCCGTTTTATGATTGGGTGCCCAAACCGCTCGGCATCATCTTCATGATCATCCTCTTCGTGCCGATGATTACGATGAGTGGTGTCTATTCTGCCAACAGCGGCGAGATGATGAGCGGGCTCGGCATCCAGTCGGAATACATCGCCTTTGCGGGCTTCTGCACCTCGATAGGAATGGCGGCTTTCTCGCCGTTCTTCTATGATCTGGTGTGCATCCGTAGAGAGAAGATGATGTGTATCGTGGGCTTCTCCATTCTCTTTATCCTCAGTTTCGTGTGTGCCCAGACCGACTCGCTGTTCATACTCGGACTGTGCAGTCTGCTGATGGGTTTTGTCCGCCAGACGTTGCTGATGGCGCATCTCTTCGTGCTCATCAGATACGGTTTCGGAATAGAGGCTACGAGGAATATCACTCCGGGATGCGAGCCTACTACCGAGGAAGCATGGGATGCGGTAGATTCGGAGAAGATGGTGTCGCAGCCGGTCATCTATCTCTTCTTCATGATTATCGGACAGTTGGGAACCTGGCTTACGGCATGGCTTGCCTATGCCTATGAGTGGCAGTATGTTTATCATTTCATGATGGCATTCATGCTGGCAGGCATCATCATCGTGTTCTTCACCATGCCTTATCATGAGTATCCAATGCCGAAGTTCCCGATAACGATGTCGAAGTTTGGCAATGTTACAGTGTTCAGCATCATGCTCTGTTCGTTTGCTTATGTCATGGTTTTCGGTAAGACGCTCGACTGGTTTGATGATCCTACCATCCGTTTCTCTTCGGTGGTCTGTCTTATCTTTACCGCTCTGTTCATCTATCTGGAGAAGACGAGGCGTTCACCTTATTTCATCATGGAGGTGTTCCAGCTCAGGGTCATCAACTACGGCATCCTGCTTTTTTTCCTGCTGATGGTCTGCAATTCGAGCGCCATGTTTGTCAACGTGTTCACCAATGTGAGCATGAAGATAGACAACTGGCAGAACGCCACCTTGGGCAACTGGGTGATGGTCGGCTACACCGTGGGACTGATATTCGCAGTCATCGCCCGAGCCAAGAATGTTCACCTGAAGTGGATGTACTGTCTGGGTTTCCTCTTTATCGGAGCCTATGCGCTGTACATGTATTTCGAGGTACAGAACGACGGCATGTATGAACGTATGAAATGGCCTATCATCATCCGTTCTACGGGAATGATGCTGCTCTATTCGCTCATCTCCACGATAGCCAACCAGCGCATGCCTTACCGCTTCATGTCAACCTGGGTGTGCATCATGCTTACCGTTCGTATGGTCATTGCCCCTTGCATCGGCTCTGCGCTCTATACCAATGTGCTTCAGCACAGACAGCAGTATTATGTAACCCGCTTTGCCCAGGATTACGACCGCACGAACATCGAGACGGCGAAGACTTACGACCAGACGGTGAGAGGCATGCAATATCAGGGCAAGAGTGTAACCGAGGCGCAGAATATGGCTGCCATGAGTACGAAGGGAAAGGTACAGGTACAGGCCACGCTGGTGAGTATCAAGGAGATGGCCGGCTGGACCTTCTACGGCTGTCTGCTATGTGCCGGACTGATGCTCGTTCTCCCTTGGCGCAAGCGCAATATCGGGGAACTGACGCGTGAATATCTGCTGAAGAATGTAGATGTGAAATCCCTGGGAAGAAGGTAGGGGAGTGCTAAAATATCATAAAAGATACAGGCTGCTCATCTGATGAATGGATATTTTTGTTATCTTCGCAGTTAAATCTGAAGATAACAGACCCATATTCATCATGAAAATAACAGATAATATCATCATATATGAGGCTCATGAGTTTCCTCAGCTGTTGATGCAGCCTTTCTACTCCGACTATGTCGGTATCGTAATCTGTCATCAGGGGATGTTCCGTTTCTGTGTAGACGGAACATCCTTTGTTGCATCTGAGGGTGAAACCGTTTTCCTCTCCAAAGGAGTGATGTTTCATGTGCAGGAAACAGGCAAGAACCTCAGATATACCCTTCTTTTTTACCGTGCCGAACAGATTCGTCACATGTTGGGCAATACAGTGGTTACCATGCGTCTCTATGCTACGATTTATCCCAAACCCTGCCATGTCAGGACGACGGGTTATGAGGATATGCTCACTTCTTATGCCCTGATGCTGAGGAAACTGGAGCTGGAAAAAGAGAAGAGTGGTGAACTGGATGCCTATTGTGTGCATGAGCAGAAACTGTTGCTGATGGCTGTTACATACCGGTTGTGCAGCATCTTCTCGGCATCGTTCAAGGCTGCCGGCAAGGAGATGGAACGGAAGATTGCCATCTTTGAGTCGCTGGTGCTGCTGATAGAGAAGAATTATATGCGTGAGCGCAGTGTGGCTTTCTATGCAGACGAACTCTGTCTTACACCGAAATATCTGTCGGTACTGGTCAAGTCAGTTTGCGGTCAGACGGTCCAGCAGTTGCTTTTCAAGGCGATGATCCGTCGCAGTATCTATCTGATGAAGAACACCACGAAGACGATACAGCAGATAGCCAATGAACTCAGTTTTCCCAATGCTTCAGCCTTCGGAACCTTCTTCAAGAAACATACCGGTCTGTCGCCTAAGCATTACCGTAATTGGGAAGAGGGGAATGAACCGCCTTCTTTCAAATAAAGATTTCATCCTATAACTATAAAATAAAAAAGGGACAGAGGAATTGTGCTGTCCTCTGTCCCGAAACTGTGATATAACTAAAACAACTGAGCGAAAGCTTCGGCTGTCTTTCCTGTATAGGTCTTCATCTCTGTAACCGGCTTGTAACCGAAATCCTTGAAGGCAAGGAGCTGTGTGGCAACAAACTGGTGGTCGTCAGAGATGCAAGCCTGTAACTTCATATTACCCATGCTGATGGCAGAAACAGGGAATTTGCTGATTGCTGTTTCTACATCCTTTGGGGGTGCGCTGAGGATGTTCTCAAGCTTTCTTCCATCCTCTGCAGAATATTCCTTCTCTTTTATCTTAATCACGCTGTTGGTAGGTTGATAGATGAGCTTGACAGTCAAACCCATGAAACCTTTCTTTACCTGTACATCCTGGAGTGCCAAAACATCAGCACCCATCTCTAAATGATTAATCTTTGCCATAATTTTATACTGTTATTTGCTTATTCTTAATTCTTGAAAAATAATATATATTGAACTGTTTTTTGTTTTGAATAGGAGTGTAACCAGTCTTATCGCAAATCTTAGGAAAGATGCGATAAACCTATATGAAATTTTAAAAAGAGAAAAGAATAAGCGCTAACAGAGCAGACGTCGCAGGCAAATGACATAATACTTGCTGGCGACATCAAAGTGGATTGGGGCAGTTTCCTGTCGGAAAGGCTCCATGCCACCTTCTATAGCTGATAAAAGGGATGATAAATAACGGATTCTATTTGTAAGCAATCTACTGGCAGTCTGACTGTTGTGCATGTTGCCACTTGGCAATAAGCGCTGCGGACGGCTGCTACAGATGCGGTAAGCAAGCTGTGAGGCGTTTTCAAGTTGTGCCTCAGGCTGGCTCTTGTCATACTCAACCTTCGCCAAACCATCTTTCTTATGGCTTGCCTCTTCGGTATAAGAATCCTCGGGAGTAAAAGAAATAGAGGCAGCAGATACCTCTCCATAGCCTGAGAAGACCATGGACACCAGAAAAAGGATGTATAGTATCAACTGTCTCATATTAAATATATTATGGTGTCAGGAGAATTTCCTGACACCGGGGATGATTAATAACTTCTTGCGATGATGACACGGGCTACGGCTGGTTTGCCGCTTACCATATCTACACCTGGAGTCTGCTCGTATGCGAAAGGCACGCAGCGGATGGTTGCCTGAGTCTCCTCCTTAATCTTAGCCTCGGTCTCGGCTGTACCGTCCCAATGGCAGAGGAAGAAACCACCGTTCTTCACACGCTCCTTGAACTCCTCGTAGTTGTCGCACTCGTAAACGTGAGCATCACGGTAAGCACGAGCCTTCTCGAAGATATTCTTCTGGATGTCTTCCAACATATTCTTTACGCGCTCAACGATACCGTCGAAGCTTACGTTCTCCTTCTCCAAGGTATCACGACGCATGATTTCGATGGTGTTGTTCTCCAAGTCACGGCCACCCATAGCGAGACGTACAGGAACACCCTTCAACTCATAGTCAGCGAACTTGAAGCCAGGACGCTTGGCAGGGTTGTCATCATACTTCACGGTGATGCCCAATTCGCGGAGCTGGTCGATGACAGGCTGCAACTTAGCAGTAATCTGAGCCAACTGCTCGTCGCCCTTGTTGATAGGAACGATAACCACCTGGATAGGAGCCAGCTTTGGAGGCAATACGAGACCATTGTCATCGCTGTGAACCATGATGAGGGCACCCATCAGTCGGGTAGAAACACCCCATGAAGTAGCCCATACATACTCAGGCTTGTTCTCCTTGTTCAAGTATGTAACATCGAAACTCTTGGCGAAGTTCTGACCCAGGAAGTGAGAAGTACCGCTCTGGAGAGCCTTGCCATCCTGCATCATTGCCTCGATGGTATAAGTGTTGAGAGCACCGGCGAAACGCTCAGTCTCACTCTTCACACCCTGCAATACAGGAACGCCCATGTAGTTCTCTGCAAAATCAGCGTAAACCTTGAGCATCTCCTGAGCCTTTGCCTCAGCCTCTTCCTTAGTGGCATGAGCGGTATGGCCCTCCTGCCAGAGGAACTCAGAAGTACGGAGGAACGGACGGGTACGCATCTCCCAACGCATTACGTTACACCACTGGTTGCAGAGGATAGGGAGATCACGCCATGAATGGATCCAGTTCTTATAGGTGTTCCAGATGATAGTCTCAGAAGTAGGACGAATGATAAGCTCCTCATCGAGCTTTGCGTTAGGATCCACCTCAACCTCTTTGCCATCCTCTGTAGAACGGAGGCGGTAGTGGGTAACAACGGCACACTCCTTGGCGAAACCTGCCACGTGCTCAGCCTCACGAGAGAAGAAACTCTTCGGGATGAGGAGAGGGAAATATGCGTTCTGTACACCTGTCTGCTTAAACATCTTGTCGAGCTGCTGCTGCATCTTCTCCCAGATAGCGTAACCGTATGGTTTGATAATCATACAACCACGAACTGGTGACAACTCAGCGAGATCAGCCTTTACTACCAAATCATTGTACCACTGACTGTAGTTGTCAGCGCGCTTGGTTAAATTCTTGAGTTCTTTAGCCATATTGCTTTTTTCTATTTATTTTGTTTTTTATTTCTTCTGTTATATATATTAAGGTATAAGCATGAGCCCCTTCATCATCTGCTGACGGCAGTTCATCTGTCTGCAGGTGTCTGAAATCCTACTTTTAGGGATTTTCCACCCCCAAATAGGTGATTTCCTAGCTCTATTTCGACAAATACCCTTAAATTTGCATGCAAAAATACAAAAAAATATTAGAAAACTCTCCATTATGGAGAAAAAAGAGTTATCTTTGCAATTAAATAACATAAATATAGGAGATTTTAAAATGAAAAAGACTAATTTTGCAGTTGCAGGCCTCTCTTTGTGCTTGCTTTTTTCAAGTTGTGGAACCAATCAGAAGACAGGTACAGCTGTAGGTGCCGGTTCTGGTGCAGCTCTGGGTGCTATCGTTGGTGGATTGCTCAACAATAGCCATCGTGGTACAGGTGCTCTCGTAGGTGCTGCTATCGGTGCAGCTGTTGGTGGCGGTGCTGGTAACCTCATCGGAAAGCATATGGATAAGGTGAAGGCTGAGGCTGAACAGGTGAAGAATGCACAGGTTGAGACTGTAACAGATGCCAATGGCTTGTCTGCCGTTAAGGTAACATTTGCTTCTGGTATCCTCTTCCCAACTAACGGTTCTACTCTCAGCAGCAGCGCAAAGACTGATTTGGCTCAGTTTGCCGGTGTATTGAAGAACAATACCGACTGCGAGGTTTCTATTCAGGGTTATACCGATGCTACAGGTAATGATGGTATCAACTTGCCATTGAGCCAGAAGCGTGCTGAGGCAGTTTACAACTATCTTGCTTCTTGCGGTGTTACCAGCCGTCAGGTAAAGAATGTTCAGGGTTTTGGTTCTGCTAACCCTGTTGTTAATACTACTGCTGCTTGCGCCCAGAACCGTCGTGTAGAGGTTTACATGTATGCTAGCCAAGCTATGGTTAACGCAGCCAACAATGGTACATTGAAGTAATAACTTTATGCTCCCGGAAGGGAAAAACTAAATAGATGATTTTGAAGAAAATCAAGAATATAGTAAAATGGGTGGTGGTGCTGTTTTTCAGTACCACCATTCTTGCTGTAGTGGCATATAGGTTCATTCCTGTGTATGTCACTCCTCTGATGTTTATCCGATGCTTTCAGCAAGTAGCTGATGGAGAGAGTATTACCCTACATCATCATTGGGTTTCGATGGATAAGATTTCGCCTCACATGCCTGTGGCGGTAATGGCGAGCGAAGATGCGAGATTCCTGAAGCATCACGGTTTCGACTTCAATGCCATCGAGAGTGCGGCGAAGAATAATGCACGTGGTGGAAAGGTGCATGGAGCCAGTACCATCAGTCAGCAGACTGCTAAGAATGTCTTCCTGTGGCCTGGCCGTTCATGGACCCGCAAGGGATTTGAGGTCTACTTTACCTTCCTCATCGAAATGATGTGGAGCAAGCAGCGCATCATGGAGGTTTATCTCAACAGCATTGAGATGGGACCGGGTATCTATGGTGTGGATGCGGTTGCAGAATATCATTTCGACAAGAAAGCGAAAGATCTGTTTCGTGGCGAGTGTGCGCTGATAGCAGCTACACTTCCTAATCCGCGCAAATTCAGTTCGCTGCATCCTAGCGCTTATATGAAGAAGCGCCAGCGCCAGATAGAACATCAGATGAGATTTATCCCTACCTTCCCTCGTGAGGGCGAAGATTTCGACCCGGGCACGGCTGTGGGAGGATATAGGGGGAAGTAATATTTAGTTGATAGTTTATAGTTTATAGTTGATAGGGGTGACCTTAAAATAGTTTTTTGCCTCAAATATTGATTCATGGATTTACTGAACGACTTGAACGAAGCGCAGCGTGCTGCGGTAGAATATATTGACGGACCTTCGCTGGTGATAGCCGGTGCAGGTTCGGGTAAAACGCGTGTGCTTACTTATAAGATAGCTTATCTCCTGAGCCAGGGCATGAAACCCTGGAGCATCATGGCGCTCACCTTTACCAATAAGGCGGCAAGGGAGATGAAGGAACGTATCGGAAAACTGGTGGGAAATGATCTCGCCCAGCATCTCTATATGGGTACTTTCCACAGCATCTTCTCCCGAATCCTGAGAGCGGAGGCTGAGCATATCGGCTTCAACAACAACTTTACCATTTATGACGAAAGTGACTCGCGCTCGCTGATCAAGGCGATAGTGAAGGAGATGGGGCTGGATGATAAGAAGTATAAGCCTGCTGCCGTTCATGCCAAGATTTCGATGGCGAAGAACAACCTGATGAGTGCTGCGGCTTATGAGAGCGATGCGGCTATCTTCGAGCAGAACAAGCGTGCGCAGATGCCTGAGGTTGGTAAGATTTTCGTGGCTTACGTGCAGCGCTGCAAGCAGGCCAATGCCATGGATTTCGATGATTTGCTGACGCTTACCTATCAGCTCTTCAGGGAACATGAGGATATTCGCCACAAATATGCCGCCCGCTTCGATTATGTCCTGGTGGATGAGTATCAGGATACCAATCACGTTCAGATGTCTATCGTCATGCAACTCTGTCAGGAGAAGCTGCGTGTTTGTGCCGTGGGTGATGATTCGCAGAGTATCTATAGCTTCCGTGGTGCAAATATCGATAATATTCTCAACTATCAGCGCCAGTTTCAGGGTACGCGTCTCTTCAAACTGGAGCAGAACTACCGCTCTACCCAGACCATCGTTGAGGCGGCTAACAGTCTGATTAAGCATAACCGCAACCAGATTCCTAAGGATGTGTTCAGCGAGAATGCGAAGGGTGAGAAGATTCAGTATAAGCCAGCTTACAGCGACAAGGAAGAGGCGGCGATTGTAGCGAAGGACGTGAAGCGTATCCGGCGCGAGGATGGATGCCAGTATAGTGATTTTGCCATTCTCTACCGCACCAATGCCCAGAGCCGCAGCTTCGAGGAGGAGTTCAGAAAGCAGGGTATTCCTTATCGCATCTATGGCGGACTGAGTTTCTATCAGCGCAAGGAAATCAAGGACATCATAGCCTATTTCCGTCTGGTGGCGAATCCGGATGATGAAGAGGCTATCAGACGTATCATCAACTATCCGGCACGAGGAATAGGGGCTACTACGGTGCTGAAGATTGCTGACTGTGCCCATCAGAACCAGGTGAGTTTCTGGGAGGTAATCGGTGCCCCTGAGCAGTATGGACTGGCTGTAAACAAGGGTACGATGAACAAGCTGGAAACCTTCAGATTGCTGATTTCCTCGTTTATCGAACGGGCTCAAACTACGGATGTCTATGAATTGGGTGATGCCATTATCAAGGAGAGTGGTATCAGTCAGGATATCATGTCGGGCAAGGATGCCGATGACCTGGCACGTCAGGAAAACCTGGAGGAATTCTTGAGCGGTATGTCGGCTTTTGTGGAGGAACGCCGTGAAGAGGGTAGGTTTGATGAACTCTTCCTGCAGGATTATCTGCAGGATGTGGCGCTGCTTACCGATGCTGACAGCGATGGTGATAAGGATGAACCTCGTGTTTCTCTGATGACGGTTCATGCTGCCAAGGGTCTGGAGTTTCCTACGGTTTTCGTGGTTGGTTTGGAAGAGAATATCTTCCCAAGTCCGCTTTCTGCTGCTTCGCTCCGAGAACTGGAGGAGGAACGGAGATTGCTTTACGTAGCCATTACGCGAGCTGAGAAACATTGTATCCTGACGAACGCCAAGAACCGCTGGCGATATGGCAAGATGGAGTTTGATAATCCGAGTCGGTTTATCGATGAGATTGACGGCAAGTTGATTGATTGCCAGGATGAGGCTGGTGGAAGCTTGTTTGGCTCTATGTCTGAATCAAGACTTGGTTCAAGGTCTGGTTCGATGTTTGGTTCTAGAGCTGATTCGATGTCTGACCAGCCGGAGTGGGCGAGAGCGCAACGTTCTCGCAGACCGTGGGAGGATGCTGAGCAGCCTAGATACAGTAGCAGGTATCAGAATTCCAAACCGGTAGCATCGCAGTTTGTAGCAGATCCTAAGCCTTCTCTTTCAGAAGGAAATTTCAAGTCTGTTAGAGCGCTGAATGCAGCTAAGCGTTATATGGAGACGCATTCTTCTCATCCTGCTTCTCGCGGTACTGGATCTTCTGCAGCATCAGTTTCTTCTTCTACAGCTTCATCTGCTGGCAGTTCTTCTTGTGGTTTGCAGGAGGGAATGAAGATTGAACATCAGCGTTTTGGACGGGGAACGGTATTGAAGATTGAAGGTACTGGTGAGAATACGAAGGCTACGGTTGAGTTCGTTCATTCTGGCACCAAACAGCTTCTGCTGAAATATGCCAAGTTTACGGTAGTAGATTAAGTTCAGTAGTCTGATTTTGCGTTTTTAATAATATATTAGGGCTCTTTAGTATGTTAAAGTACTAAAGAGTCTTAATTTTTTATATAATTATTTGTTTGTCTAGTAACTTTTGTTTATATTTGTAGCATATTTACGAACGATATGCAAAAAAGAGTTTAATATTTAACTTATAAACAGAACGATTATGAAGAAATTAATGATGATGGCAGTAATTCTGCTTGCTGGTGTAGGAAGTGTAATGGCACAGAGCGATTACAAGCGTGGTATCTTTAACCATGTAGGTCTTAATGTGGGTGCAGGTACCGAGGGTATTGGTGTTGGTGTGGCTGCTCCTGTTACTAACTTCCTTGAGGTAGAAGCAGGTGTGAACATCATGCCATCTTTTAAACTGTCTGGTGATTTGGATGTAGATGTCAATACCAGTTCTTTGCCTCAAGTACCTAATGTTACTTATCCAACCGGTGCAACCATTCACGCAGAAGGCTCATTCGACCGTACCACCTTTAATGTAAAGGCTAATCTGTATCCATTCGGTGGTGGCAGCAAGTTCTTTATCGCTGCTGGTTTGTCAATTGGTGGTGAGAAGATTGCTGAGGTTACCGGTTCATGCGATGAACTTCGTGACTTCTCAAATAAATACTTGAAAAATAATCCAGATTTGGAGAAGCAGTTCCGTCAGACTTTATCAGCTAACTTGGGTGGTTACAACTTGGAGCTCGATGAGAACTATAACCTTCAGGGCGATATCCGTTGCAAGAATGTTCGTCCATACCTCGGTTTAGGTTTCGGCCGTCTGGTTCCTAAGAACCGTATCGGTATGCGCTTGGAGTTGGGTTGCCAGTTTATGGGCAAGCTCAAGGTTTACCAGAATGGTAACGAGATAGATATCAATAAGGCATTGGAAGATGCTGGCGAGGATGATCTCTCTAAGTTCGTAAAAGACTTGAAGGTTTATCCTGTTTTGAAGTTCTCTCTTACAGGTAGAATCTTATAATATAGATAAAGAGTTATAAAAATAGATTGGGCAAGACCATCTCTGGTCTTGCCCTTTTTGTTTCTATATACTATAAATTGAAAAAGCGTCCCCGCAGTAGCCTCACGGTCACTACGGGGACTTATATTACTAACATCTAACTTTAGCATTTTTGTTTAAACTTAAAAACAAATACTTTAAGAGATTAAATTCTCCGTTATCTATAAACATAAACCAAGTATCTCATATATTGCAAGTAACTTGTATCCTGCAAATATCTTGTATCCTTAAATGCAAGTTCTTAGAAAAGTTAAACCCATAGACCAGTATCTCTACTAATATCTTGATTATTTTTATTTTATTGCTTTTTGTCTATTTAATATTTAATACTTTTAAGTTCACAATGCAAAGATATAAAAAAAATGGGTAAACTCCAAATTAATTTTGCTTTATTTTGTATTAAATGGCTTTTATTGTACTTATGCGGCGGTTTTTAAGGATTAACCGGCAAAGTTAAAGAGGGTGTATCATAAACATTCAAATGCTTTATGATACACCCTCTTTCTCAGGATTCTGAATATTTTCGTGTTTATAACGCTTCGTCTTCAGGACGTGGCATCTGTGTCTGGGGCTTCTGTTTCTTGCCTGACTTCATGAATAGTTTCTTCTTCTTGAGCCATGCAGCCTTGCGTATCTCGTATTCTTCGCGATGACGCTCCAAAAAATTATCTGCCATGTTTCGTTTCCTTTTTTACTTTGCGTTATGAATGCTTATTCTTCTTTAAACTTACTGTAAATCACCTTGATTCGGATCGGACCAGATGCCACCTTCTTACCAGTCTTCTTATCTGTGGTATAATCCTTGTCAGGATCATCCGTACCTACGATGAGTCGGGTAGAAGCGAGTGACATATCGTGATTAATCTTGGAGATGACGGTAGTATAGCCCTGTGTGGTTGTGATGACGTTTACAGGAACCAGCACTACTTTTTTCCAGTTTTCCCCCTTGCCCTTGTTCTTATACATGGCAGAAACCAGGTTGGCGATGTTCTGGAATGTATAGGCATTCTTGTAGGTGCCGGTACTGCTGTAGCTTGCCGTATAAGAAGTACGGTTGTCAGCCAACTTGCTCTTTTCGAAGAACGACTTCAAACTGTCTTTCTGAACCATCAGGATGGTGCTTGGTGTAGCAAAGTTGTATGGGTTGTCTTCGTCTTTATTGTTGAGTCTTGGGAAAGAGATGGTAGCTGTGTTGAGCGTATCCTTCTCATGTCCCTTCATGATATCTTCGATAGGGAGGGTAACCTCGGTGAAGATACCTGCCGGCGACTTGAGGTAAGTCCAGTTCTGCTGATTTTGATTTGCCAACTGCTCCAAGTTCTTGGTATCGTTCTCAATCTTGTTGAGCTGCAATACCTCTTCTGTACCATCGAAACGGTTGTATCCGATGCTTACAGCTGTACTGTCTGTAACGCCGTCCTTTGCCTTGATGGTCTTGTGGCGGGTCCAGTAGAAGATAAGCTCTGTATTCCAGATCTTAGCCATGTTACCCGTACCGCCTACGTTCTTGATATAGAAGCCAGGGCAGACGTTGTGCAGGAACTTGTAGTTGGTCTTGAAGTACTCAGGATGTTCTGCGTATGTTTGCATGATGTAAGAACCATAGTTATTGTATGTCTTACCATCTTTCGTGTACTTCTTATTCAGGTAAATCTTGAAGTTCTTGACATCTGATGTATTGCTCAAGTTGTAATTACTGCTCCAATGCTGGTTGTTTTCGTTTACCCAGCCTTTCTCGAAGGCATCATAATTAGAGTAATACTCCTTATCTTCTGACATCGGCTTTGTCATCTCATAGGCTGTCACCTTCATTGGGGCGATTGTATCACCATAGCTGGCATTGTATGAAACCAAGAGGTAGCATGAGTCTGCTTCGATAGAACCTTTGTTTGCCTGCTTGATGTAATCGAGTGTATCTACAGAGAAAGTAGGCAGTACGCTCAACTGGGTCATGTAGTCGCCCTTTACATAGTTGCCGGTTTCCGGGTCTTTCATCTTTCCGATGAGTCCCGTGTTGTTGCGGCTCAATACGGCACCTGCTACTATAGACTTTGTGGTAACATTGAACGCTGAGTCAGAAATGTTAATGTTGTCTATCTTATTAGTGATGCTACCACCGATTCCCTCGGTGGTATCATCACATGCAGCGAAAGTAAGCGCTGCTATTACTAATACTGTTAAGAGTCTTAAAATTTTCATTATCCTTGTATGTATGTGTCTCTGTTGTCGGAATTTTATTCTGCGTCAGGACAAACCTTGTTGATGAAGTCTGCGTATGGCTCCTGGATATCTTCTCCCGGATAAGTCAGTACAGGCTTGTTCTTCTCCTTCGCATAATCAAAGAGAATCTGGGTAGCTTCTTCTTCACCTTCTACCACACCGTCGCTATAGTCGATGGCGAGTTTGCCGAGCTCAATGAAGTCGAAGTCGTCCTGATAGCCGTCGAGCAGTTCAGACTTGGCATCGCGGAAGGCAACGCAACGTTTGAAGTTGGTACCCAGTTCACCCTTGAGTTCGTTGGTATAGAGAGCGGTAATTACCTTTGATTCTGCAAATGAAGGCTCTTCGCTGTAGGCTGTCTTTACATAGAATGGCACTACTGCGCTAGCCCAACCCTGACAGACGATTACGTCAGGCTGCCAGCGGAGCTTCTTTACGGTTTCCAATACACCACGTGCAAAGAAGATAGCTCTTTCTCCGTTGTCGGCATATTCCTTTCCGTTTTCATCGGTGCCCATCTGGCGGCTCTTGAAATAGTCGTCATTATCGATGAAATAAATCTGCTGTCGTGTTGTTGGTATAGATGCAACCTTGATGATCAGCGGATGGTCTGTATCATCTATGATAAGGTTCATACCAGACAGGCGAATGACCTCGTGCAATTGTCCGCGACGCTCGTTGATGGTGCCCCACTTAGGCATGAAGGTGCGGATCTCAAAACCTGCTTCCTGCATCTTCTGAGGCAGTTCGCGTCCCATGATTGACATGTGAGACTCGGCTACGTATGGGTCGATCTCCTGATTGATAAATAATACTTTTTTTGCCATAAAATTTAAATTTTATTCTTACGAATTACGTGCAAAGGTACAAAAAAAACTTCAAATAGGGGCATTTTTTCTCCGAAATTCATTATTTTCGGCAATAATTCGCATATTTTTAGGTTTTTTCTTTCTCATTTGAGAAAAAAGTTGTTATTTTGCACCCGAAAACAGATTATGACGATGAAAGTATTCAATAAGATTGTTGACCTCCAGAACGAACTCTTCATGTGTCGTAAGGAGGGAAAGGAAATCGGCCTTGTGCCAACTATGGGTGCGCTGCATGAGGGTCACGCCTCTCTTGTTAAGCGCAGTGTAAAGGAAAATGGCGTGACTGTGGTTTCTGTGTTCCTGAATCCTACACAGTTTAATGATCAGGGTGACTTGGATCGCTATCCTCGTACCCTCGATGCTGACTGCAAGCTCTTGGAGGCTTGTGGTGCTGACTATGTGTTTGCACCATCGGTGAAGGAAATGTATCCTACACCTGATACACGCCACTTCGAGTTTCCACCTGTTTCTACCGTGATGGAGGGTGCCAAGCGTCCGGGTCATTTCAATGGTGTATGTCAGGTAGTGAGCCGTCTTTTCTATATCGTTCGACCAACCCGTGCTTATTTCGGGGAGAAGGATTGGCAGCAGATTGCTGTCATCAAGCAGCTCGTGAAGTACATCAACAGCGATGTGCAGATTGTGGAGTGTCCTATCATCCGTGATGAGGATGGTTTGGCTAAGAGCAGCCGTAATACTTTGCTGGCTCCTGATGAGCGTGCCATTGCGCCAAACATCTATAAGGCTCTGAAGGAGAGTGTGGAGTATGCCAAGACTCATACCGTGCAGGAAACTCACGATAAGGTGGTTGCCGACATCAATGCTGTAGAGGGTCTGGAGGTAGAGTATTTCCAGATTGTGGATGGCGACAGCCTGCAGGATGTTTCTTCATGGGAGGATAGTGCCTATGTGGTAGGTTGCATCACCGTTTATTGCGGTAAGACTCCTATCCGTCTCATCGACCATATCAAGTATAAGGGATAATTCCTCGATAGATATTCTTTATTAAGTTTAATCCGTAACAGATCAAGTAATAACAGAACAATGCAGATAGAAGTATTGAAGAGTAAGCTCCATTGTGTGACCGTAACTGAGGCTAACCTGAATTATATGGGTAGCATCACCATCGATGAGGACTTGATGGACGCTGCTAATCTGATTGCAGGCGAGAAGGTTCAGATTGTAGATAACAACAATGGTGAGCGCTTGGAGACCTATATTATCAAGGGTGAGCGTGGCAGCGGTTGTATCTGCCTGAACGGTGCTGCAGCCCGCAAGGTGCAGGTGGGCGATACCGTCATCATCATCGCTTATGCCCTGATGGACTTTGAGGAGGCTAAGACCTTCCAGCCAACCGTGGTTTTCCCAAAAGAGGGAAACAAGGTATAGAGTTCTATTCAATGGAAAATGAAATTAAGGTGTGTCTGAAACGGTATTCCCGTTTCTGGCACACCTTTCTTTTTAATGTCCCACAGATTTACACAGATTTTTCGACCTATGCGGTCGAGGGGCTTAAACCTCATTATATTTTAGTCACGCAGATTTCGCAGATGACGCAGATTCTTTTCATCCGATAAATCTGCGTCATCCCAAAGACCGAATAGGTCGAAAAATCTGTGTAAATCTGTGAAATCTGTGGGATATAAAAATTGAAGGAGAAGAAAAAATCTGCGTCATCTGCGAAATCTGCGTGACCTTATATTATCCGCGTGCGCAATATTAGATTTTATTCTTCGAGAAATGACTCATGATAAACCTGCCTCCGAAACTCAACACCAATACGATGATGGTGAGTACCACAGCAGCGGCGTAGGCTCTGTTCTGAACATCCTCCTGAGGCGCGCTCAACTGGAAGAACACGCTCAATGGGAGGGTGGCTGCCTGCTGGTTTAGTCCATGGGGAATATGATCGGAGAATCCTGCCGTAAACATCACTCCTGCACAATCGCCGATGGCTCTACCGATACTTAATAAGGTGGCAGTGGCGATGGCTGGGGCTATCTGTCTCAGTACCACACCGATGGTTTCTATCCTCGTGGCTCCCAGACTGTAGGAGGAATCGAGTATCTCCTGTGGAATCGTCTTCGCCACTTCGTCCATCGAACGGATGAGTATCGGAACGATGAGCAGGGTGGTGACGAGAATACCTCCGCCCAGCGATGCCCTGATGCCCAGCCAAACCATCACCGTAAAGGCGAAGGAGCCATATACGATGCTAGGAATTCCGAAGAGGGTATCATAAGCCAGACGGGCGATGTATCCGAATTTTGAGTTGGGTTTGAGATATACATTCATATAGAACACTACGGGCAGCGAGATAAGCAGACCGAGCAAGGTAGAGCCGCCCACGATATAAAGGCTGCCCACGATGGCATTGAGGAAGCCGCCCTTGCCGCCCAGATAGAACCCGCCGCTAGGCAACTGGCTCACCATCTCCCAGGAGAGCACAGGAAAGCCTCGCTTGAAGATAGTCCAGAGAACGCTCAACACGAAGAAGCCCACAATGCCTATCGACCCGAGCATCAGTAATTTCACGATTCTTTCTTCCAAGTATTTCATAAGCCTTTTTTTACTCTTTTACCTTTTTACTCTTTTACCTTTAATAGCACGATTCTCGACCCGAGATTCAAAATAACGACCACGAAAAACAGCAGGAAGGCGGCAAACATCAGGGCGCTGTCATAAAGCGGAACTGAAAGCATTTCACCATAATTATTGGCGATGAGCGCCGGTATCGGGTAGCAGGCATCGAGCACGCTTCCCGGAACGATGGCGAGGTTTCCGCACACCATCAGTACAGCTATCGTTTCGCCCAGCGTTCGGCTCAGCGCCAAGACTACAGCGGCAATCATTCCCGGTCGTGCCTTTCTCAGCACAACATGCTTGATGGTTTGCCATTGCGTAGCGCCCAGCGAGAGCGAAGCTTCTCTCAAATCTGTTGATATGTTATCGAATATCTCCATAAACAGGCTCACCAGAAGCGGGATGATCATCACGCTCAATACGATGCCGCCCGCCAGAACCGTATATCCCGAAGAAAATTCCACGAAGAGGGGAGCTACGTGTTTCGAAACCCAAGGCACGATGAGAAGGCTCCCCCATACGCCATAGATGACGGAGGGAAGTCCGGCAAGAATATCGAGCAGCGGATATACGTATTTCCGGATGCTGCGGTGGGCGTATTCCGTGAGATAGATAGCCATGAGCAGGGAGATGGGGAGGGCGATAAGAATGGCGAGTGCCGTACACCAGAAGGTGCCGGCGAGGAAAGGCAGGAATCCGAACTTGCCTTCCATCGGTCGCCAGTTGCTCTCCGTGAGGAGTTCCCACAGATTATACTGGCTCAATATCGGTTCCGACTTGATAAACAGTCCCACCGCCATGATGATTACCAGGAATATGGAGGCGATGGTCAAGAGAAACATCACCTGTCCTGCTATCTTATCCTTTGCTATTCTATAATCCATACTTGTATTTTATTATCCAAGCAGGCTAACGCCCAATCCCAGCAGCAGAAAGGCTGCTGCTTCCAATATATTGATGATTAAATTCTTCATGCTTATCTTTGATGTAGTCCGCACTCTCGATGTTCCGGCGATTCCCACCACCATCTTCCGGCTCGGATATCCTCGCCTGGCTTGATGGCCCTTGTACAAGGTTGGCAACCGATGCTTGGATATCCCTTGTCCTGCAGCTTGTTATAAGGAACATGATGCTTTTTTACATATTGCTCTACATCCTCTTCGCTCCAGTTGATGAGCGGGTTCACCTTAATCAGGTTATGAATGTCGTCCCATTCCACTACCTGCATATCCTTGCGGGTTACGCTCTGCTGCTTTCTCAATCCGCAAATCCATACATCCAGTCCCTGCATCGCCCGCTTCAGCGGTTCCAGCTTTCTAACCTGGCAGCAGCGGTGTCGGCTTTCAATCGAATTATAGAAGAGGTTGATGCCTTCTTCCTTCACCATCTGCTGCACCGCCTCATAGTTTGGGAAGAATACTTCCAGGTTGATGCCATACGTCATGTTGGTCTTGTCGATGAGCTGGTAGGTCTCCGGAAAGAGTCTGCCGGTATCGAGTGTGAAGATGCGGGCAGATTTATCTATCTTCACGATGATGTCGGTAAGCGTCTGGTCCTCGATGCTGAGGGAAGAAGAAAGAGCGATGCGCCCTTTGAATGCCTGAAGGAAATAACCGACAATATCCTCGGCAGGCGCATCGCTGAATTTCTTATTGAGCTCCGGAACCAAATCCTTTATATTACTTTGAACTTTGATCATTGAACTTTGAACTTTATGATTACTCTATATTACTTTGAACATTCAACATTCAACATTTAACATTCAACATTATTTAATAAGTCCTGCTCCCACGGTTTCATTCGTATCCGGGTCGATGAAGATGAGGCTGCCCGTTACCTTATTCTCCGTATATTTATCGAATACCAATGGGTTGGCGGTGTGGATGGTGATTTCGGCGATATCGTTCATCTTCAATTCCGATACACCCTCTTCCTTTTCCAAGGTGTTGATATTGCGGCGATAGTTGATGTTGCGAATCAAGCCCTGGGTCTCGAAGGTGGCCTGACGGATTACGTATTTGTTTCTTACGGCAGCAGGACGCTCGTTAAACCAGCAGACATCCAGCGTGATATCCTGTTCGATGTTTGGCTGCTTCTCGTCTGCCTTTACGAGGGTGTCGCCACGCGAAATGTCGATATCATCGTTCAGCGTCAGGGTAACGCTCATTGGGGCATACGCCTCCTCCAGGTGTTCCTCTACGAAGTCGATGCTCTTGATGGTGCTCTCCGTGCCCGATGGCAATACTCTTATCTTATCGCCCGGACGGATGATGCCACCGCTCACTCTGCCCGCATAACCACGGTAGTCAGGGAACTGGCTGCTGATAGGACGAATCACATACTGCACCGGGAAGCGGAAGAAATCGCTCACCATCTTATGACCTACCGGAACCGTCTCCAGATAGCTCAGCAGGGTTGGTCCCTCATACCAAGGAGTCTTCTCACTCTTATTCACCACGTTGTCGCCATCCTTGGCGCTGATAGGGATAAATACCACGTTCTTGATATCCAGCGCCTCCGACATCTTCTTGTAGTCGGCAACAATCTTGTCGTATACATCTTTACTGAAATCAACCAGGTCCATCTTGTTGATAGCCACCAGAATATGTGGTATGCCGAGCAACGAAGAAATATAGCTGTGACGTACTGTCTGCTCCAGTACGCCATGACGTGCATCAATCAGAATGATGCTCAGGTCGGCAGTACTGGCACCCGTTACCATGTTGCGGGTATACTGAATATGTCCCGGAGTGTCGGCGATGATAAACTTGCGTTTCGGTGTAGCAAAATAGCGGTAAGCCACATCGATGGTGATGCCCTGTTCGCGCTCAGCACGGAGACCATCCGTGAGCAAAGCCAGGTTCACTTCCTCATTACCGCGGCTCTTGCTAGCAGCCTCCACCGCCTCCAACTGGTCTTCGAAAATCGACTTGCTGTCATAAAGCAATCTTCCTATCAAAGTACTCTTTCCATCGTCCACGCTGCCCGCAGTAGAGAAGCGGAGCAGCTCCATATCTAAATAACCTCTTGTAGATTCCATCTTGTTCAATTTTAAATGTTAATAGTTTAGAAATATCCCGCCTTCTTGCGGTCTTCCATTGCCGTTTCGCTTCGCTTGTCATCGGCTCTTCCTCCACGTTCAGTAACGCGTGTAGAAGCAATCTCGTCGATGATATCCGCTACGGTAGTCGCCTTCGATTCCGTGAGACCGGTGCAGGTAATGTCACCGATGGTGCGGCAGCGAACCAGCTTCTTTACCACTTCTTCTGTAGGCTTGCGCTTGATGCAAGGCAGGGCTGCGAGCCATTGTCCGTCACGGTTGAATACCTCTCTTTCGTGGGTGAAGTAGAGCGAAGGCATCGGAATGTTCTCCAGGAAGATATACTGCCATACATCCATCTCGGTCCAGTTGGAGATAGGGAACACACGGAAGTGCTCGCCCATGTTCTTTCTGCCGTTGAAGATGTTCCAAAGCTCAGGGCGCTGGTTCTTCGGGTTCCATTGTCCGAACTCGTCACGATGACTGAAGAAGCGTTCCTTGGCACGTGCCTTCTCCTCATCTCTTCGGGCACCACCGATGGCTGCATCGAATTTATATTCCTCCAGGGTGTCGAGCAGGGTAGTGGTCTGCAGTTTGTTGCGTGAAGCATAATAACCCGTTTCTTCCTTCACTCGTCCCTTGTCGATGCTTTCCTGCACGCTGCCCACGATGAGTTCGGCTCCGAGTTTCTTCGCCAGTTCATCACGATACTGGATGGTTTCCTCGAAGTTATGTCCCGTGTCGATGTGCAACAGCGGGAATGGAATCTTCGCAGGATAGAAAGCCTTGTAGGCGAGATATGTGATCACGATAGAATCCTTGCCACCCGAAAAGAGGATGACTGGACGCTCGAACTGGGCAGCTACTTCGCGGAGCACGTAGATAGATTCTGCCTCCAGTTCCTTGAGATGTTTGATAGTCTTATTGTCCATAATCTATGTCTTTTTTTATTATTATTTTCTGGGTGCAAAGGTACTGCGATTTCCCCACTTGGGCAATACCACATGGGGTGTAAAAAGACTACCATACAGGGAGTAAAGAACATACCATACATTTGGTATAAGGCTGCCAAACGTATGGTATGTATGATGGATTAGGATGTGTTTCCTATATATAATAAGGTGTAATTGGTATAGACCAATTAAAATAGTATTTTCATTTTATTGCTAAATAATTATAAAGAAGTTGTTAGTATCAAATAAAAAGAGTATATTTGTACAATATAAAATTAATGATCCTGATAATATGATAGAGGTTGCACCGATAAGGGGTTGTGTGCCTAAGATGATTCGTGATACGATGAATTATCTCAAGACAAATATTATTCAGAAGACAATTCATAAGCCAGAGGATACAGAACGTTCCGTTGTTACATATAATTATCCTTATCAAGCTTTGGAAGAAGCTGTCGTAAACAGCCTTTATCATCGCAGTTATATTGAAAGAGAACCTGTTGAGGTAACTATTGAACCAGATAAGATTAGTATTCTCAATTTTGGAGGACCTAATCACACAATATCTATGCAGGCTATAAAAGAAGCTCGTATGCTTCGTTCTCGTCGATACACAAACCGCCGATTGGGAGAGTTCTTAAAGGAATTGAATTTGACAGAGGGTAGAGCTACGGGGATTCCTACTATTCAGCAGAAGTTGCAGGAAAACGGTTCGCCTCGTGCAATAATTGAGACCGATGAGGAACGTACATATTTCTTAATAGATATACCATGTAATTTAGACTATATCGGTGTGCCTATTGGTAAAGAATGCAAGAAAGAATGCAAGAAAGAATGCAAGAAAGAACTGTCTGAATTACAGATGCTTATCATGGGGGCGTTGTCTGAGAATGCTAAGTTAACAATACCAGAATTAGCAAGAAAGATGGGCATATCTGCAAGAAAGATTTCTCAGGAACTAAAGTCTTTACAGGAAGAATTTCAGGTCTTGAAACGTGAAGGAGGTCGCAAGAATGGTTATTGGGTAGTATTGAATAATGACGTGTAAAACGTATTATAATATACATATATTTCTGTACGATAGCAAGTGCTTTCTAAAGTAACTCGAATGGTATAGAGTTATTCAGAGCATAACTTGCTATCGTCAGATATTTCGTTCTGTTAAGGATAGATCTCGATATGGCTGCTGCCGGAGTTGCCATTCTTGATAATCCTTATCTGGGTGGTGATGCGCTCGCTCATCGTGTCGGTATGACTGATGACGCCCACCTTCTTGCCTTGCGAACTTTGCAGCATGGCGAGGGAGTCGATGACGGTGGCGAGGGTATCGGGATCGAGGGTTCCGAAGCCTTCGTCGATGAACAGGTTCTCGAAGGAGATGTTGCGGGAGGATAACGCTGATAAGCCCAGGGCGAGACCGAGACTCACGATGAAGGTTTCGCCACCTGATAGGGAGGTGGTGTCTCGGATATCGTCGGCACGGTCGTGGTCGATGACTCGGATGCCTAAGGAATGCTTCACCTGCTGCAGTTCGTAACGGCTGTTGAACTTTCTGATTTCCTGGTTGGCGTGCGCTATCAGGAAACTGAGCGTATAGCATTGGGCTATCTTGCGCAGCGTCTTGCCGTCTGCTCCGATGGCATCCGTGATGGCTGTCCAGTCGTCCTTTTCCTGCGTTACGAGCTTCAGAGCCTCAGCCTTGTCACCCAATTGCTTCACGGCTTCCTGGTGGTTCTGCATCCTGGCGTTGGCAGCAATCAGTTCGTTGCGCTGGCTTCTTTCCTGATACTCCTGCTGAATGGCTAGGAGAGCATCACGGGTTTGGGCAGGCTGATGTTCCAAGTGCTGCTGATGCGCCTTTTCTGCGCTCTGGTAAAGGGCGGTAGTTGAAGCCACGGCTTTCTCCTTTTCGTCCTTTTCCCGTCGGATAGCGTTCCAGTCTTCAGCAGAGTGAAGCATCTCCCGGATGGTATTTCGGTCGATAAATCGTGGTTCGATACTTCTTTCCTCGATGCCTTCCTCTTCAGAGTCTTTTCCTTCGATGCTCTTTTCTTCAAGCTGCTTGTTGTATTCCTCAATCCAAAGGTCGAGTTCCTTTTCCTTCGTTTGCAGATTCTCTTTCATCGTCTTGTTCTGAGACAGCATGGTTTGATGCGAACCTTTACTGTTGGCGAGTTCTGCCTTCAGTTTGTTGATGTTCTCGTTCTGAGTATCTGCTGCTTTCGTAGCCTCATCCTTTGCTACTGTCAGTCTTTGTTCAGCCGCATCAGGTTCTTCTCCATTCAGAATCTGCTTGTATTTCTCCTGCCATTCCTCCATTTCCTTCTTGGTACTATTCCATGCCTGAAGGGCTTTCTCGTAAGCCTCCTCTTTACTCTTTTGCTGTGAAAGGAGGTTGATGGTAAGTGCTTTCTGCTCAGCTAGTTTTGTGGTGCAGGTTGAAGTGTTTTCCTGAGCTTTGTTCTGTATAGTAGAAGCCTTGCTTTCATACGCAGCTTCATCCTTTACAGCCTTATCCTTGAGTTGGATCAGCCGTTCTATCTCTTTCTGAATCTTGTTAAACAGGCTCAGTTTGCTGCTCGCATCTTTCGCCTTGTTTTCATAGATAGGCAAGAGCGATTTCAGTTCTGCCTCAGCCTTTGGAATCTTTGGATACTGGGCGATGAGCGCCTTCCATTCCTCTTCGTAACTGGCGATTTCTCCCGAGAGCTTTTCCTGTTGTTTTTGGAGCGTCTGTACTTCGCCGTCGTTCTGTTTTCTCTCGCCGGAAAGGTTCTTCTCCTGTATCTGCTGCTGTTTCAGCAGATCCTCCTTGGCTTTCAGAAGTTGCGAGAGTTCCGTGGTGGCTTCCTCAAACTGTTTGTTGTCGGTATGATAAGGATGGGTCGTGCTGCCGCAGAGTGGACAAGGTTTGCCTTCCGTCAGGTTGGCACGATGAATCTCCCATTTTTCACTTACCATCAGGGTGTAGGCTTTTCGCAGCGTTAGGGTCTCTTGGGTCAGAGCCTCGATGGTCAACTTGCCCAGGGCTTCATCTATCTCCGTATTTCTCTTGCCCAAGACCAGGATGCGCTCCTCATTCTTCTGCTTTTCTGCTGTGGCAGCATCGAGATGAGCCACTACCTTGATGGCTTGCTGGACATCTTGCAGTTTCCTGTCGGCTATGGTCTTGCTGTTCTGCAGTTCCTCTATGTTTTGTCCGGCAGTCTTATTTCTTTCCGTCTCCCAAGTCTGTTCAGCGGCTAGCGTCGCTTCATGCAGAACCTGTTTCTGCTTGGCAATCTCTTCCTGTGTCGCTTTGAGGGCAAGGTTCGCTTTCTCCGTTTCTGCTTCCCATTTCTTGATGTTTCGCGCGTTTTCCTCCACGTCTTTCTGGGCAGATTGATTCTCTTTCTGAGCCAATTCCAATGCCTCTTTCTTTTCTTTCAGATTCGGCATTGCCGCTTCCATTTTGGCTTTCAGCGCCCTTGCTTCAGCGATGACCGGTAGCGCCTTTTCCAGCTGTTCCTGTGCCTTGCTTACTGCTTCCTTCAGACTGGCGAGAGTTTTCTCGCTTTCGTCGATGGCAGACTCTTGACTTTTGATGTTTCCTTCCGCTTTCAGGATGTTTTCTTCCTGTTCGTGGATGCTTTGCGTCTGTCGTTCTACTTCCTGCAGCAGGTTGACGGCTGGCTGTACTTCATCGTGCAACTGCAGACGGAGAATCTGGGCTTGCATCTCTTTGATGGCATCTGCTGCTTGCTCCATATCTGTCTGGCAGATAGAAATTTGCTTGATTTGCTTGTCGTTTTCCTCAAACCATTGCAGGTCTTTCGAAATGGCTTGTAACTGGCTGTCGAGTTCCTTCTCAGCCTTTTCCAGGCGGTCGATTTCCTCCTTCAGTTGGGCAAGTTCTTCATCGTTCAGCAGGTTCTGTTTTACGGCTTCCACCGATGCTGCCATCTGGTTGTAGGCATCCGTCGCCTGGTCTTTCGCCTTCTTGATTTCAGTAGCGATGTTCGTATAAGTTTCCTCGCATCCGATGAGTTTTTCCAGGAGTTCGTACCGCTCGTTTTCCTTTGCCGTCAGGAAGTTGGCAAACGAGCCTTGGGCGATGAGCACGGTACGGAGAAACTGGTCGTAGTCGAGTCCGATGATGTTCGGCAGCTCGTTCCAGTCGGCAGTTTCCTCTGTTATCTCTTCTCCGTTTCTCGTGATTTTATAAAGCGCAGTCTTGGCGTTCTCGTAGCGCACTCTCTGGAATCTGACGTGCCATTCTGCGCGGTAGATGCTGCCGTTGTTGGCAAGGAAGGTGAGTTTGCTGTAACCCTCTTTCTTGCCACGTGTCAGGATGTTTCGGCTGTCGGTAGGAGCCAGACGGTTACTTTCGCTGGCATCGGCACTTCCGAAAATCTCGATGCTCTGGTTCTTGTCGCCTTTCTTCCTGGGGTAGCGAGGGGCGCGGTTGTAGAGAGCCAGACAGATGGCATCGAGTAGGGTAGACTTGCCACTTCCCGTCGGACCTACGATGCTGAAGATAGTACTTTCGCCTAAGGCACCTTCTTCAAAGTTGATGACCTCGCCTCCCTGTTTGTCAAGCGAAGCGAGATTGAGTATTTCGAGTTGTAGGAATTTCATAATGATGATGTCGTTAATAAATCGGATAACATTTTCTCCTGTCTTTCGTTCATCGGAGCGTTGTGCCTGATGGCGAAGGCTTCCTTCAGCGTATCGAGCGGAGGACGGTTGATGATGTCTTCTATGCTGGTGATGTGCTGGGAACCCTGGATGGTGGAGAGGTCCAGTTGCGGGATGATTCGCTGGATCTTGCAGAGCACGGCATCCTTTTCGTTGACGAGTTTCTCCAGTTCCTTGATGTCATCGCTGTTCAGTTTCTCCTGTTTCACCTTCAGCATCACGTAGTCGAAGTGGTCGCTCAGTTCGCCGTCAGTTCTCTCCGAGAGTTCAGAATTGATGAGCTTCTGCCATTTCTTGAAGGTCAGTTCTTCCTCGTTTTCAGGCAGAATGCGAAGGGAGTGCTGAGGCTTGTATTCCAGGAAATCTACTTTTATATCCTTACTCTTGCCGGTTTCCTTTCCTTCATCCTCTTCTCCGTGTTCTATGGTGATGAGGTCGATGCCGTGGGTGTAGTCTTTCTCGGCAAACGACATCGGGAGGATACTTCCCGTATATCTTGCCCAGTCGGTGTTCCAGATATGTTGCCGTTTGTGGATGTGTCCGCAAGTCATATAGTCGGGATGGTCGTTCCATCCTTCCAGGTCCACTTCCTCCTGTCCGCCGATGATGATTTTCTCGCTCGCATCCTTCTTGGCGATATCCGAACCCTTGGCGTACATGTGTGCCATCATGATGCACTTCCTGCCCGGGTATTTCTTTCGAGCCTCAGCCGTCAGTTCTCTCAGAAAGTCGTTGACTCCCTGCGAGTAACTGGTGTTCTGTACCACATCGCTTCTTAGGAAAGGTACGGCGAGGATGATGACTTCTTCTCCTGCCTCGTTGGTTACGGGGATGATGAGGTCATCGAAGGAATAGATCCAATGTCCGCCGGTTTTATCATCGTCCTCGCTTTCTCCCTGCTGCCAGATTTTCCTTACGTTTCCTCTTATTTCCACGTGGTATCGGGTGAGCAGCGGACGGGGAGCCTCCAGTCGGCTGGCGGAATCGTGGTTGCCGGCGGTAATGATGACCTGCATGTTCGGGCACAGTTGGGTAGCATCGGCAAGAAACTCGTAATAAACGGTCTGTGCCGCTGCTGATGGATTTCCGTTATCAAAGATGTCTCCTGCGATGAGGAGAGCATCGGGCTTTTGTCCAGCTATTTGTTCCAGGAGCCATTTCAGGAAATGCTTGTGTTCCGGCAGGCGGTCGTTGCCGTGAAACAGGTTGCCCAGATGCCAGTCGCTGGTTGCTAATATCTTCATACTCATAAGAATGTCTAATCTTAGTCTTTTGCTTTGTCTTTTGCTTGCAATCCTTTGACCTTTGGCTTGCAATCTGACTACAAAGTTAACACAATTATTTGGGATACGCAAAGAAATAAGCTCAAAAAACGAAGAATTATGGCCGGAAAAGTAAAGATATTCAGGAAAAGTCTTGTTTTATATCTGATAAAGTTGTATCTTTGCATAGTAGAAATCTTCGTTCATAAACATTGAATGTCCGTTCAGTGTCTTTGAACGGCGGTTCATAGACTTTGAATGTCGGTTCAATGTCTATGAACGGAGATTTCTCCTAGGATTAAATACTTTTTCTCCTAGGTTTGTGGTCTTTTCTTCTTAAGTATAACAATAAATACTATAGGATGTAAAGGCTGTTGCAATAAGAAATACTAATAAACTAAAATAGGAAAGGAAACTGATATGGCTAAGTACAAATTGCAGGAAATGGGGGATATGCGCTATGATGGCAAGCGCAGAGTTTATCCCAAGATGGTGACCAACCGTACACTATCCCGAAAAGAGTTCGTCAAGATGATGCAGAACTACCATCGCGGTATTTCGGAAAGTACAACGGAGGCTGTATTGACCGATGTGGTTGATATGCTGGCAGACATGCTCTCCATGGGGTACAACGTGAATCTGGAAGGTTTCGGCACCTTCTCCCTCTCCCTCGCTTTCGAGGATGAGAAGCCTCGGGAAATTCTGAATCCAGATGATAAGATGACGTACCGCAAGGTGGGCGTGAAGGACATCAACTTCAAGGCGTCTCCTGAGTTTGTCAAGGATGTGAAGCGTGAAACCGACCGTGACCTGGAGCGTGATATGGGTGGTGTAAAGGTTATCCGTAAGCAGCTCTATTCCAAGGAAGAGCGCATCGCCAGAGCCCTGGAGGTGATAGAGAAGAACGGAGTCCTCACCCTAGGCGATTATGCCTCCATCAACAACCTGAGCCGTACTGCCGCCTCTATGGAACTGAAGGAGCTGACCTGTGATAAATCTTCACCGATAGATTCACTAGGCCGCGGCAGCCATAAGGTTTGGGTGAAGAGAAAAGAATAAATGCAACGATAGTATTAAAATAGATGTTTAATTTAAAGTCCAAATAATTATGAAGCAGATTACTATAGATTTTAAGAACGCTTTTGATTGTTCCAAGAAGGAAAAGTCGAAGGTTTGTCGCTCTGGCTATGTACGTTTGGTTCGTTTTATGGATGATAAGAAGCATACTAGACCACAAGTGTATGAGGGCGATTTGTTGGAGGCTATTATGGGTGTAAAGAGGGGGAATGTCAAGAACTTCGATACATTGGAGGATATGATGAACTATCTGGAAGCTTAGACATGAGTATAAAATGCCTGGTTAAGAAGTAAATCATTGAACTTTTGCATGTGGTTCAGCCCGTTTCAACCATACAGTTAGAGCTCTTTTCTTTATAATTTTCTTTTGAATTGTCTGATCAGATATCTGGGGCTTCTTTTCATATCCCATAAATCTACGAAAATGATGAGGTCGTTGGCTTCGTCGTAGCGATAGATAATCTTCCAATTCTCCTTGATGATTGCACTATGGTAAGGGCGGTGGAATCGCTTAAGCAATGGCTCTCTGGGTGAAGAAAGAGGATGAAGCATCAGGCGATGCTTGATGTCATCAAGCTCTTTATTAAACCGTTTTACTGAAGTAGCTCCAAATTCGGCTAGTGTGTAAACCACCATATTTCGAAGTTCCTTCTTGAAAGGGTCTAGTAATTTTATATGAGCCATAATCCTTCAGATTTAAGTTCTGCTATAAAATCATCAAAATCTGTAGCCTTGCCTGTCCTTTCATACTCTTCCTCAATAGCTTCTATCCTAGCCACGGCTTCTTCTTCATTAGCCGGATGCCAGCCAACAGGAATCTTATTCCAGTCAATATCTTCTTCTGCACATTCATCCTCGGGAAGTGCTATGGCGGCATTTCCGTGATAGGCTGGTGCAGGCTCTGCTGCGAAAGCTGCATCTTTCTGCTCTTCTGGCAATGTATATCTTTTCTCTTTCATAAGCTTGCGTATTTTATCTGCTGCAAAAATACGATTATTATCTGAATCATGCAAGAAAAATGGGAGAAATGTTTTATAAAGTATCTTATAATCAAGGTTTTTGTTCTTTGTTGGGCTTGGGGACGGTTCTGAAAACAAAGTCACAATACCTAGCTGATAGAGCTGGGTATTGTGACTTTGCTTTTTGTTATATGTGTTTATTCGATACTCTCTTCTATCGACTTCAATACGTAGTCGAGAATCTCATCGGTGTGGCAGAGGGAGATGAAGTTGCCCTCAAACTGCGATGGACTTACGTAGATGCCACGGTCCAGCATATTGCGGAAATAGCGGGCGAAACGTTCCTGGTCGCTCTTCTTCGTATCCTGGAAGTTGCGGACAGGCTGGTCGTTGAAGAACATCGTGAACATCGTGCCTACGTGGTTCACCTGGATGCCCTTGCCTTCTACTATCTTCTCAAGACGGGAGAGGAAGCGGTTGCTGCGCTCTTCGAGGAGTTCGTAAACACCCGGTTCTCCCAACTGCTTCAAGGTTTCATAACCGGCTGCCATTGCTACTGGGTTACCACTCAGGGTGCCTGCCTGATAAACTGGGCCTTCTGGAGCCAGAACGCTCATGATATCGGCTCTACCTCCGAAGGCTGCGGCAGGGAAGCCGCCACCAACAATCTTTCCAACGGTGGTCATATCCGGAGTGATGCCGAATCGCTTCTGGGCACCGCCATAAGAAAGACGGAAACCGGTGATGACTTCATCGAAGATCAGGATGGCGCCATGCTCCCGGGTTACCTTGCGGGTTGCCTCGATAAACTCACGGGTTGGAGGAACCACGCCCATGTTGCAGGCTACCGGTTCGATGATGAGCGCAGCAACCTTGTCGCCATTCTCGGCGAAATACTTCTCCAAAGCCTCGGTATCATTGTATGGAAGTACCACGGTATATTGGGTGAAACCGGCTGGTACTCCGGCTGATGATGCATTGTTGAGCTTGGCTACGGCAGAACCGGCGCTTACCAGAAGATGGTCGGCATGACCATGATAGCAGCCCTCGAACTTGACGAGGATGTCGCGACCGGTGAAGCCACGAGCTACACGGATGGCTGACATGGTAGCCTCGGTTCCGCTGTTGACGAAGCGCAGGCGCTCCATCGATGGGAAGGATTCTCTTACCTTCTCGGCAAGGGTGGTTTCGGCAAGGGTAGGGATGCCGAAGCTGCTTCCGTGGAAGATGGCATCGGATGCTGCCTTGCTCACCTTGTCGTTGTTATGACCTAGAATAAAGACGCCCCATGACATGCAGAAATCGATAAACTTGTTGTCATCGATGTCGTAGATGTATGGACCCTTGGCGTCACGGACGAAGAGCGGGGTGGTTCCTACGCTCTTCAGGGCCCTTACTGGCGAATTTACTCCGCCAGGTATTATCTGTTTTGCCTGCTCGAAAGCGGCGGCTGAGTTTTTTCTTTCTTTCATATTAACCTATCTTAATATTCCACTCTTCTGCTTTTTCTATAATCTCCTTGGCATAATAGGTGATGATGTACTGGGCACCGGCACGCTTGATGGCGATGAGGCTCTCGAATGCTACACGGCTCTCATCGAGATAACCGAGCTTGGCGGCTGCCTTCAGCATCGAATACTCGCCACTTACCTGATAGGCTACCATCGGGATGTTAGGGAACTTCTCTACGCCGCGGGCTATCATGTCGAGATATGGCATCGCTGGCTTCACCATCGTCCAGTCGGCTCCTTCTTCTATATCGGCTGCAATCTCATCAAGACCCTGGTCGTGGGTGCGGAAGTCCATCTGGTAGCTCTTTCTGTCTCCGAAACTTGGGGCTGAATCGGCAGCATCTCTGAAAGGACCGTAGAAGGCTGAGGCGTACTTGGCAGAATATGCCAATACCTTGCATTGCTTGTCGAGACCACCTTCGCGAAGACGGTTCTTGATGGCTTCTACCTGTCCGTCCATCATGGCTGATGGCGCTACGAAGTCGGCGCCTGCCTTGGCATGAACGTAGGCTTCCTCGGCGAGCAATGGTAGGGTGGAGTCGTTATCTACATCGTGATGATGCAGGAGTCCGCAATGACCATGACTGGTGTATTCGCAGAGGCAGACGTCGGTGAAGACGATGATGTCCTTGCCAAACTCTCCCTTGATGGCTTTCACGGCACGGGCGATGAGGGCATCATCGGCATAGGCTGCGCTGCCTCGCTCATCCTTCTGCTCATCAGGAATCACTCCGAAGAGGAGCACCTTGTTGATACCGAGGTTCTTGATTTCCTCGATGTCCTTCAGAAGGGTATCGATGCTGAAACGATAGATGCCTGGCATGGTGGAAATCTCTTCCTTCAGGTTTTCGCCCTCTACTACGAAGTAAGGGTAGATGAAGTCTGCGGCACTCAATGATACATCGGCATACTTGTCGCGAGTAGCCTGGTCTTTACGTAATTCTCTAAATCTTTTCATATCTATGTCGGGTTTTATTTAATGTTGAATGTTGAATGTTGAATTAGGCTTGCGCCCTTCTAACACTTGAATTCTTCACTCTTTACTTTTTGTTCTTCACTTTCAAGACTTCTTCCAAATGCGCCTGGGTGATAGGACCACGGGTGATGAACTCGGTGTTCTCAGGCAACTTGCCATACAGTTTAATGAAGTTGTCGATGGTAGAAGGCGATGTGAAAACGATGCGCTTGAAATGGTTGAGATTCACACAGCGCGGATTCTTCGGGAGTTCATTGTTGTAGACAACGGCGCTTAGTACGTTGAAACCTAATTCCTGCAAAGCCAAAGGAATATCTTCTGGTGATAGGGATGAATGAGGATAGAAAACTAATCTATTTTCATACCGATACACGAAGTCTGCTAACTCTTGATCATAATTATCTAAATTCATCTTTTCAAACAATTCATAAGAATGCTCGTATTGTGGTCTTGCAGCATCAAGTCTTTCTTTCTCTTTTTTGAACCATTCTATCACCCCATAGCGATTGTCTTGCTCTACCTGTATAACATCTTTGACGCCAGCCTTATGTAAAGCCTCTGTCGTAGTGTCACCAATGGAGATAAACACATGCTCTTCTTGCTCTTTGAATATCAAATCGTAGTAATCAAGTGTTGCTTGAACGCCATATTGGCTTGTAAAGATATAATATAAAGCTTGACTTTCATCCCACTCACAATACTCGGTAAAACTTTTTCCATCGTAATGCTCACAATAATTATCTTCGAGGATTTTCGTAAAATAACTTGGGTGATAACTAATCTCTATCAGCGGCGTATAGGTGTAATCTGCCTTGCGCTTCTCTATGGCAGGAAGAGTACCTGTATAGAGGGTTGGCTTGATATCCGATGCCTGATGATGCTTCAGACCTGCCACGTAGCCGATTAGGGCAATCAATGGGGTTGGGAGATTCTGCATCTCGCCGTTTCTCAGATTCCAAAGGGTGGTCTCGAAGGTCTGCTCATCAGGGCGGCTCACGTTGTAGGTGAGGAGTACAGGAGTGTTGAATGCCCAGCCTTCCTTGTCGATGAGCTGGGTAGCGATAGCCTGCAGCTGTTTGGCACCCATATAATACACCAATGTTTCTGCATCGGGAGTTACGGGCTGCGGAGTATGACCGCTGACCAGGGCTACGCTTGATGAGAAGTCACGATGGGTGAGACTGATTTTCTGGGATGCGGCAAGGGCTGAGGCTGTGGTGATGCCTGGGATGACATTCACTTTTATCAGATTACTCTCCAAGTATTCGATTTCCTCGCTGCCATGAGCGAAGATCATCGGGTCGCCACCTTTCAGGCGAACTACGTTCTTTCCCTCTCGTGCTGCTTCGAGGAGGAGACGGTTGATGTCAGCCTGCTCCTTGTGATGATACCCGGCACGCTTGCCCACGTAGATCTTTTCGGCTTTCTTATCTGCCAGATAGGAATCGTCGATGAGGTCGTCGTAGAAGATGATGTCGGCGGCATCGATGGCTTTCGCTGCCTTGATGGTAAGGAGGTCCGGGTCGCCAGGACCGAAGCCAACGAGGGATACAGAGCCTTGCTTATTGAGAATGCTTTTGGAAGCGAATGCCTGCTGCAATGCTTGGCTTCCTTTCTTAGCGGTGATGGCTAGGAAGCCCTGTAATGGATGAGTTGGGAAAGGAAGCACTTCGGCGATTTCATCCTCCATGCCGAGTCGCTTCAGGGCACAGGTTGCAACGATGGCAGCATCGTATTTACCATCTTTCACCTGCTGAACCCTTTCTTCAATACAACCACGTATACCTTTGATTGTCAGGTCTGGACGTAATTCATTTAAACCTTTCTTGCGGAGCGGACTGCTGGTTCCGATGATACTGCCGGCAGGGAGTTCTGCCAGTTTCTTGTGGCTTCTGCTCACGAGTGAATCGGTGGTGTCGAAAGCAGGGAAGAGGGCGATGACTTCGATATCCTCAGGCAGAGGATAAGGCAGGTCTTTCGCCGAATGGATGGCGATGTCGGCATCTCCCTGACGGATGGCATCGTCGAGTTCTCTCGTAAAGATATCAGCAGGAGCTTCACCATTCAAGAGTGAAATCTGCTGGTTCTTGTCGCCGTAAGATTCCAAGTATTTAATCTCGTAGGCGAGTTCCGGGAAGTTCTTGAAAACCTCCTCTACTTGCAGTCGGGAGAGACGACTGCCTCTTGCAATAACTCTAATCTTTTTATTCATCTTTAAAAATGTCGGTTAAGTTTATGAATAAAATTATTATGAAATATATTTCTTTCTCCTTTCCAAAGCCTCCTGCATCTCCTGAATCTCTTCTTCGATGATGGCTTCGGCTTTCTCCACTTCGGCTCCTCTCACTTCGATGTTCTCACGCACTTTCTTCTCCACGTCTCTGATGTTGTAGAGCTGCACGTGGGGGAGTTCGCTGAGGCGGGAATCGATGTCGCGAGGGAAGGCGAGGTCGATGGCGAGCAGGCGTTTCTGCTCTGGGATGTCTTCCTTGCGGATGATGAGATGAGGGGCTGAGGTGGCGCTGATGAGGATATCCGTTTGTGCCAGGAACTCCTGCTTCTCATCCAGCGTATATACCTTGATGCCGAGCGGATCGGCAAGGTAATGTGCCTTGATCTGACTGCGGTTGGCGAGGAATACCATCTTGGCTCCCTTATTCTGGAGGAACTTCAGAATGTCGGCAGTCAGTTTGTTGACGCCGATAATAGTGATTCTAGCATTCCTTAAATCTACATTTCCCAAAGATTCGATAATCTCGAGGGCTGCGAGGCTGTGGGATACGGCACCGTGCGAAATCTCGGTTTCGTTTCTTACCCGCTTGCCTACCTGCAATGCGCTTTGGAAAAGGCGATGGAGTTCGGCGGTTAATGGGCGCTGCGCCTTGGCGGTGTAATATGCTTCCTTCACCTGTCCCTGAACGGCTCTTTCGCCAACTATGGCTGATTCCAAGCCCGATACTACACGGAAGAGATGGCGGGCTACCTCATCGGGAACTTCGCCTTCGCCGTAGTATATCTCGCTGCGGTTGCACGTCTTCAGGAAGATATAAGGAACTTCCTCATCCTGTTGGCTGCTGATATGAACATGATGGGGAATTCTGTTTGTCTTATTGATATGACTTCCTTGTATTTCCAAGAGTGTATCTTGTAGAAAATCATCGAAGACTCTTTCCTGCTCCTTGATGTCGGTTCCTTCAGCGAACTGGCTTTGGTCAATCGATTTGTAATGTATCATTTTCTATCAACTCTTTTATTCTGTTTCTTACTCGGATGCTTCGTTTCACATCCCTCGAATCGCTTCCCACGGCAATGGTGAGATTGTCGTTGCGATAGATGGCGGGCGAGATGAAATCGCACTGTGCCGGATCATCGCAGACACTGGTCAGGATATGCCGTTCGGCTGCGAGCAGTTTAATCTGATGGTTCAACTCATGGTCGCCCGTACAGACGAAGAGGAGTTGCACGCCATCCAGGTCGCTAGGCTCGAAAGCCTTCTCTTTCGTTTGGAAGGGTAGTGCCTTGAGCTCATCTGTAATCTCTGGTGCCACCACCGTAGCTTGGTCGGTGAAGCGGGCGAGAATCTGAGCCTTGTGGGTCGCTACCTTCCCTCCGCCAACGATGAGTATGTTGGCGGAGACGATTTTAATCGTTATTGGAAGATAGTCCATTTAGACATAGATTGAATTTTATTTCTTTTTGATGAGAACCTTCCAGTAGTTTTCTACTTTCTCGGTAGAGAGGATGGTATGGCCCTCGTTCTTCACACTGCCCGGTACGTTCTCGATTGGAGCACCGTCGTCGAGGAGAATCTCCAGAATCTGTCCGCTCTGCATTGGGGTGAGAGCAATCTTCGTCTTCACGAAGTTCATCGGACACATCACGCCTCGGAAATCCTTCTTCACATCAGGGGATATGGCTGCAGATTCCGCAGATTCTTTTTCTTCATTCTCGTTTCCGTTTTTTTGTCCCACAGATTTCACAGATGACACAGATTTATCATTGGCATTCTTGCTTTCGGAAGCGCACACGGATTTCACGGATTCCACGGATTTTTCTTTCTGATTGTCCTTTTCCTTGGAATCTTTTGCATCCGTCTGAGAACTATCGCTTGGCAACTTAAATTGCAATGAATCATCCATGTTCTGATAGAGGTCATTGAGCAGCTGTGCGAGTTCATCAATCAATGGCTTCTCTGCTATCAATGATTTGTTGTTTCTTGCCTTATCGGTCAATACCTTGAACTTCTGAGGGATGATGCCGGCAGCGATGAATTCCTTCTCAAATCCATTATATACATCTTCATCGGTACGAGGGTCGAGACCACGGGTAACGAGAAGCATTCGGTTCTCCGAGAACACAATGTCGTGGAGGAGTTTCTCTATCTTCTTTGCGTCCTCTTCGTTTACAATATCCGTGAGATTCGTGAGTTCCGTGTGCGACTTATCATCGCCCAATATCTTGTCTATCTCTCGGAGTTTCTCTCTGATGGTATCCTGGTCGATTTCGATGATGTCGAAGAGTCCGGCTGAGCATTCTGCTTTTCCGTATTTGATGAGTGAGAACTTCTCGTCATCTCCGAAATCGAAGAAGGTATCAGGCTCTTCTGCATAAGGAGCCACCTCCTTGTATTTCGCAATCAGTTCCTTCACGATGTTCACGCCTCTCTTTGCCACATAGTCGTAATAATCGGCATAGTTGGCCTGTTCGGCTATCACATCACGGAGATAATCTTCAACAAATGCTGGAATCTTCTTGGCGGCGATATAACCCTGCTGCAGGTCAATCTCGTGCTTGCCCTTTACCGGAAGCCAGATGGTGTAGGCTGGATATGGGTCATCGCCCACGCGTCCTACACGTCCGCTGAATCCTAAATCTCCCCAGGTGGCTAGCGCACAGATGTTGGTACAGCCGTTCATGCGGAGTTCGAAGTCAGGAATGGCATCGAGGTTCAGATCGCTATTAAGAAGTTGCTTGGCGATACCGTCGATGGCACCCTTTGGCAAACAGATGCCGAGGCGGCATGTATCGGCTCCCGTACAGCAGGTGAGGTTGGTAACCACCACTGGATAATCTATCTGATAGACGCCCAGTTTCTTGAAGAAGGCGTAGATGTTGGTGAGATATTCCTCTGGGATATTGCGCACCTGAATCTGCTCTTTCTTGGTGAAGCGGATTACATCGTTGCCATAGTTGCCCAGATATTCGGCTACTTCTGCGAAGAAATCCGTGGAGTTGTTGCCGTGGCGCAATGGGATGTAAGCATACCAGAGGTTCTCCTTCAAGCCCTCGGCATTGGTCTGCTTGTGGGCGTAACGGCGCTTCCAGGTTTCGAAATCGGTTGGAGCATCCAAAGGCGAAAAGGACGGTTTGTGATGCTCCAATGGCAATGCCAGAGCCTCGAAATCGATTGAACCATCTTTCTTAAGTTCCTCAAACTCTTCGAGATACAATCGCTTGGCTTCTTCTGTGCCGTATTTGTAGAACACGTATCTCATGCGTGCCTTGTGGCGGTTTCTTCTGTTTCCGTATTTATGGAACCAGTTTTTCAGAGCCTTGGCTGCACGGTAGAGATCCTTCTCTGGAAGGAAGTCGAATACCTCCCAACCGGTGTGGGCGTTGCTGGCGGCACTACCGGCGATGAGCACTCTGAATCCTCGCTGTCCGTCCTTGATGCGTGCCTGCAGACCCAGGTCGGCGATGTAGGAGTAGTTGGCTGTAGCCACACTGGTATCTATTGCCACCTTGTATTTTCTAGGCATCGTGAACGAATCTTTCTCGGCGATGAGTCGGGAGGTGAGTTCCTCCACGTAAGGATAGACATCGAATTTCTCATCGGCAGTGAGTCCGCTCCGGTCATCCACCATCATGTTTCTTACGGTGTTTCCACCGCCACCTGCGCTGGAGATGCCCACCTTTTCCAGTTTCTTCAGAGCCGGAATGGCATCTTCGATATCAACATTGTGAATCTGAATCTCCTGTCGGGTGGTAACGTGGAGATGCGAAGTGGAGAGCTGGTGACCCACAAAGGCAATCTTGGCAAGCTGCTCTGGGGTGACGAGACCGCCGGCACAGCGAAGACGCAACATATAGTGCTGGTTCTTGCGCTGCTCGTAGATGCCCATAGGTACACGGTTCGACTTCAACTGACCAGCCTGAATCTCGCCCGCCTTGAATTGGTCGATGAGTGACTGGGTATAGTCCAAGTCTCCATTTAATGTAGAAGGTATTCTGTACATGTTCTTGTATCGTTTTAATTTTGTTCGAAGTGAACTTCCTTATCCACCACTTCTCCATTCAGAACCTTGAATGAATTGAGGTGAATCTTTCCGTCGAGCAATGAGAGGATGGCATAACGGATGTTGGGATCGTTAGCCAGCCGAAGGTCTTCCTGCGAAGGGCGGGAAGGCGATGCTGGGTGACTGTGCCAGTTGGCGAGAATCTTCAAGCCCTTGCTTCGGGCGTATTTCAGAGCCGCAAACTGGTCTTTCGGAGCAAAAGAAAAGTGCTCCTCGCTATGGTCGATGTTCTCCATCCAGTAGCTTTCCGTCACCACATCATCCTTGCCTAACAGAAGTCCGCAACTCTCGATGGGCGCATCCTTCTTAGCTTGCTCGATAATAACCTTGATTACGTCGTCGTTAATCTTCATAAGCTATAGCAAAAATAATCACTAATAAATAATCACTAAATCTTAGTGGTGTTTCAAATCGCAGGCTGCCTGCTCGTAATCGATGAGGTGGTCGATGGTAGGGTGATCGCCGCAGATTTCGCAGGATGCACGCTTCTTCACCTTGATGGTGCGGAAGTTCATCGTCTTGGCATCGAAGGTGAGCAATCGGTCGGTAAGCAGTTCGCCTACACCGAGGAAGTACTTCAAAGCCTCTGCTGCCTGGATGGTTCCGAGCATACCGGCGATGGCTCCCAGAACGCCTGCCTGACTACAGGTAGGAACTGCGCCTGCTGGAGGTGGTTCCTTGAAGAAGCAACGGTAACATGCCGTGCCTGGCAAGTGGGTAAAGGTCTGTCCCTGGAATCTTAAGATGCCGCCATGCGAGAAGGCTTTGCCCAGACGTACACAGGCATCATTGATAAGGAACTTTACCGGGAAGTTGTCTGTTCCGTCGATAACGAAATCCCATGGCTTGATGATTTCCTCGGCATTGTGAGAATCGAGAAAGTCGTGATAAGTGGTCACTTCCACATCCGGATTGATGGCAATCATCTTCTCCTTGGCGCTCTCCACCTTTGGAGTGCCCAGGTCCTTGGTCTGATGAATCACCTGGCGCTGCAGGTTACTGAGGTCTACCACGTCAGCATCCACGATACCGATATGTCCCACACCTGCTGCAGCGAGGTAGAGGGCAACTGGAGAGCCCAAGCCACCGGCACCTACGATGAGTACCTTGGCATTGAGAAGTTTCTCCTGACCTTCGAGTCCTACATCCTGAAGGAGGATGTGGCGGCTGTATCTCTCAATCTGTTCTTCTGTTAAATCTATCATCTTGTTTCTGATTTCTTTTATGGATGAATACTGTAACTTATTAAATGCGTCAACGATACAAAAAACGTACATCAACGACCGACGTAATCTTATATATAAGAACTGCCTAATAAGCCTTTTATTGTACTACTTGTTTACTTTTTTAGCAGGCGCCTCCTCCCATGAAGTAGAGGAAATCTACACGGTCGCCGTCCTTGAGCTGAATCTTCTCATAGTCTTCTTTTTCAGCAAAGTCCTCGTTCACCTGGATAGTTACCATCTCTGGCTGGAACACCTTGTTGATTTTAATGAGTTCTGCCAATGTCAAAGGAAGAGATACTTCCTGCTTTTCGTCGTTTACAATAATCTGTGCCATATTCTTTCAAATTTTATGTTGTTATATTCTTTTTAACTGTATGCCCCGTCTCCTTAGCTGAAAGCGCCATTGAGATACTCCTGGGTCAGCTCGTGCTTAGGATGATGGAACACTTCCTCGGCGCTTCCTTCTTCAATCACCTCACCCAGATACATGAAGATGACGTGGTCGGCGATACGGAGAGCTTGGCGAAGGGTGTGGGTTACCATCACAATGCTGTAATCCTTCTTCAGTTCGGTGAAGAGCTGCTCCACCTTCTTGCTACTGATAGGGTCGAGGGCGGAAGTACTCTCATCTGCAAGCAGATAACTAGGCTCTACGGCAAGACTGCGTGCCAGACAGAGGCGCTGCTGCTGACCGCCGCTCAACTTGGAAGCCGGACTCTTCAGTCTGTCCTTCACTTCCTCCCAAAGACCTACTGCCTTGAGATAATGCTCTACGATGCTGTCCAGTTTCTTCTTGTTGCGGATACCATGGATGCGGCAACCATAAGCCATATTGTCGTAGATGCTCATAGGGAGAGGGCATGGACGCTGAGGAACAAGACCGATGTTGCGGCGCACTTCAGAGAGTTTGCTGCTGCTTGCCTCGAGGATGTTATTGTCTCCGAGATTCACCTCTCCATTCATCTTCAAACCTTCCACGCGGTCGTTCAATCGGTTAAAGGTACGGAGAAGCGTAGACTTGCCGCAGCCTGAAGGACCGATGATGCAGGTAATCTTTCCCTTAGGAATACTTACATTTACATCTTTCAAGATTTGTGCACCATTGATATATACATTCAAGTTCTTGGTGTCGAGCTGTGCATGATTGTTGTGAACAAACTTTGTAGTCATATCTAAATCTCCTATATTTTAAGATTCATACTCCTTATATATAATAAGGTGTAATCCTCAGCGTTTATACTTCTTATTTTCGTTTGCAAAGGTACGACGATTTTGCTTATTGGGCAATACCTTATATGGGGTAATTTCATACCCTATATGTGGTATATGGGAATGGTACGATTGTGGTATTGCCCCATCTGCATAATCTTTATACCTTTGCAGCCAGTTAGAAATATATATAATAAGGTATAGATATGAGAAAGAAAATCATAGGAATTTTAGTGATAGGAACCTCCTTACTGTTAGCTAGTTGCGGGAGTAGAGGAGAGGTGAAGCGTGGTGCTGACGGCAAGCAGGTGCTGAGCGGTTACATTACGCTGTCGGGTGCTTTCGCCCTTTATCCGCTGGCGATACAGTGGGCAGATGAGTTTCATCGTCTTCACCCTGATGTAGATATTGATATCTCGGCAGGTGGAGCCGGAAAGGGTATTACTGATGTTCTTGCCGACCAGGTAGATATTGCGATGGTGAGCCGAGAACTGAAGCCGCAGGAGAAGGAGAAAGGTGCCCTGGCGTATGCTGTGGCAAAGGATGCGGTAGTGGCAACCATCAACGTCAGCAATCCGGTATATCGGGAATTGTTGAAGACTGGATTGAGCCGGAAACAGGCTACTGCGATTTGGGAGGGAAAGACGAAGATGAATGTCTACACCCGAAGCGATGCCTGCGGTGCTGCCGAGACCTGGGCTGCGTTTCTGGGAAAGAAGCAGGAAGACCTGAAGGGAACGGGAGTCTTTGGAGATCCGGGCGTTGCCGAGACTCTGCAGAAGGACGTGAACGGCATCGGATTCAACAACATCGGTTACGCCTACAACGACAAGACGCATAATCCTACGAAGGGTATCGCCATCGTTCCGATAGACGTAAACGGGAATGGAAAACTGGATGCAGATGAGAAATTCTATGATACGTTGGATGAACTGATGGATGCCATCGCCAAAGGAAAATATCCAGCACCGCCAGCCAGGAATCTCTATCTCGTAACAGCCGGTAAGCCCAAGAATCCTGTGGTGGTTGAGTTTCTGAAATATGTGAGAACCAAAGGCCAGAGACTGAACGGTCCTGCGGGATTTGTACATATATAGAAAAAGGTCGCAAGCAATCATAGCTTGCGACCTTTGATATTCTTTATATGAATTTCCGAATTATAAATTTCCGAATCTGCTGGATTTATAATTCTCAAATTCTTGATTTACTCGATAACTACGAGTGCATCCTCTTCGAGTACAGCCTGACCAGGCTTAACGCAGATAGCGGTTACCTTACCATCCTTCTCAGCCTCGATGTTGTTCTGCATCTTCATAGCCTCGAGAACGACAA
>ERZ1034847.95-NODE-95-length-51497-cov-106.930135_pt1 | contig 51497 bp, 43 predicted proteins | sample MGYA00520633_ERZ1034847 | MGnify/ENA primary metagenome ERZ1034847 (study PRJEB33766, sample SAMN09781732) | gut metagenome | biome: gut microbiome | host: Homo sapiens | place: Madagascar | study: EMG produced TPA metagenomics assembly of the PRJNA485056 data set... | reverse complement strand
CTACCGCTACAGCCAATCTTGCCGCTTTGGGTGCCAATGCCCAGGCTCGTCGTGCAGCCCTGGCTCATCTGGTATTCAATGTCTTTGGTGTAATCTGGGTTCTCTGCCTGTTCTATCCATTTGTAGATTTCGTTTGCTCTATCGTGGGGTATGATCCTGATGGTGGTATGTCTGCGGCACAGAAGACGAAGTTGTTGCCAATTGTCCTGGCGATGTTCCATACCTGTTTCAATGTTTGTAACACGGGCGTTCTGATTTGGTTTATCCCACAGTTGGAAAAAGTTGTCTGCAAACTTATCAAGCCTAAGGCAGATAAGGAGGATGAAGATTTCCGTCTGCGCTTTATCCAGGCTGGCATCATGAAGACCCCAGAACTTTCTGTCTTCGAGGCACAGCAGGAAATCGGCAGTTTCGGCGAGCGCATCCATCGTATGTTTGGTATGGTGAGAGAGTTGCTGGAAACTCAGGATTCCAAGACTTTCGACAAACTCTATGAGCGTATCGAGAAGTATGAGGGTATTTCTGATAATATGGAGATTGAGATTGCCAAGTATCTTGATCAGGTGAGTGATGCTCATCTGAGTGATGATACCAAGGCGAAGATCCGTGCGATGTTGCGTGAGATTTCTGAAATCGAGAGTATTGGTGACAGTTGCTTTAATCTTGCCCGCACCATTAAGCGCAAGGGTGAAAACAAGGAGGAGTTTACTGCCAAGCAGAGTGAAAACATTCATCAGATGTTTAAGTTGGTAGATGAGGCGCTGACTCAGATGAACTATATGTTTGCTCATGAACGCCATTCTATCAATCTCAACCATACGTACAATATCGAGACTGAGATTAATAATTATCGTACTCAGTTGAGAAACCAGAACCTGGATGATGTGGATAACCATCTTTATACCTATGGTGTAGGTACATTGTATATGGATATCATTCAGGAATGCGAAAAACTGGGTGATTATGTGGTTAATGTCGCCGAGGCTCGCATGGGCGTCAGAACATCTGAGGCTGTGTAATGCAGAATATTATTGATAGAGAGAAAATAAAAGTAATAAAAGCAAACGGGGAAGTATCAATGGATGCTTCCCCGTTTGCTTTTGTTGTTTATATATTCAGAATGTTTTTACTTTTCCAATATTTTCTTCAGTTCCTTCATACCATCTGAAGCCCCTTTCATGATGTGCTCTATCTTGTAATATCCATTGGTGTTTACGGCACCTGGGTCTATCAGATAGATAGGAATGTGAGGCTTGGTATATGAAATCAGACCTGCAGCAGGATAAACGTTGAGTGAGGTTCCGATAATGACGAAGATATCGGCTTGCTGTACAGCTTCGGCTGCCGGCTCAATCATAGGAACGCTTTCGCCGAAGAAAACGATAAATGGGCGCAAAAGGCTTCCGTCTCCAGCTTCGGTTCCAGGTTTTACCTCGCAGTCATCCTCAGGTAATTCCTTGATGTAGCGATAGTCGTAAGGGTCGCGTGAAGAGCAAACCTTTGATAGTTCGCCATGCAGATGGATTACATTCTTGGAACCTGCCTTTTCATGCAGATTATCTACATTCTGGGTGATTACCGTCACATCGAAGTCTTTTTCCAGCTCCTTGATAAGTTTATGTCCCTCGTTAGGTTGCGCTGCATAGAGTTTATGGCGCAACATATTGTAGAAGTTTGTTACTAGGGTAGGGTCAGCTTCCCATCCCTCATGGGTAGCTATCTGTTCTACAGGATAGTTTTCCCATAATCCATCATTGCCACGGAAAGTTTTGAAACCACTCTCCACAGACATGCCTGCACCGGTTAAAAATACGAGTTTCTTCATCTTATCACGTTTTAATTATTCATATTTTCTTAATCTTTTTATTAAGAATGCACAAATTTAGCATTTTTTCTGCAAATAACATCGTTTTAAGCGAGAAAAATGTTATCTTTGCACTCGTTTTAAGGACAAAAAGTACATTTTAAGATTATTAATACATTTTTATAAATAAATTTTATGGATAAAGTAAGTTATGCTTTGGGCATCGGCATCGGTCGCCAGTTGGCTTCTATGGGTGCAGAGAGTTTGAATATTGATGATTTTGCACAGGCTGTAAAGGATGCCATCGCCGGTAAGCTTCAGCTCGGCGAGCAGGAGGCTCAGGAGTTGGTACAGAACTTCTTTGCAGAGCAGGAGGCTAAGGCTCAGGCTGCTGCTGCCGAGAAGGGCAAGGTTGCTAAGGAAGCTGGTGAGAAGTTCCTCGCCGAGAACGGCAAGAAGGATGGTATCATCACTACTAAGAGCGGTTTGCAGTATCAGGTTTTGCGTGAAGGTAATGGCAAGGCTCCTAAGGCTACCGATCAGGTTGAGTGCCACTATGAGGGAACGCTTATCGACGGTACTAAGTTTGATAGTTCTTACGACCGTGGTCAGACTGCTACCTTCCCATTGAACCAGGTTATCGCTGGTTGGACAGAGGGGCTTCAGCTCATGACCGAGGGTGCCAAGTTCCGTTTCTTCATCCCTTATCAGTTGGGTTATGGTGAGCGTGGTGCAGGTGCATCTATCCCTCCATTCTCAGCATTGATTTTCGATGTTGAACTCGTTGCCGTTAAGTAATCTGTTAGTAGATATATTTAAATGAAGTAAAGGCAATCCTGGAATATAATAGATAAAAATAAAGATTTAAAATATAAATAAAGAAATGAAAAAGTTATTTTTCGGAGCCCTCGTGGCTTGTGCTGCTGCTACATTCGTAGGTTGTGGCAATTCTACTCCTAAGGCAGATCTCAAGACTGATGTAGATACTATGAGTTATGCTATGGGTATGTCTCAGACTCAGGGTCTGAAGGAGTTTATGGTAGAGCGCATGGGCGTTGATACTGCTTACATGGATGATTTCATCAAGGGTCTTAACGATGGTGCCAACGCTGGTGACGACAAGAAGAAGGCTGCTTACTACGCAGGTATTCAGATTGGTCAGCAGATCAGCAACCAGATGGTTAAGGGCATCAACCACGAGGTATTCGGTGAGGATTCTACAAAGTCTATCTCTCTGAAGAACTTCATGGCTGGTTTCATCACAGGTACTACTGGCAAGAAGGGCTTGATGACTGTTGAGCAGGCTGCTCAGATAGCTCAGGCTAAGATGATGGCTATCAAGGCTAAGAACATGGAGAAGGAATATGGTCCTAACAAGGTTGCTGGTGAGAAGTTCCTCGCTGCCAACAAGAAGAAGCCAGGAGTTGTTACTCTGCCTTCAGGTGTTCAGTACAAGGTAATCAAGGAGGGTAACGGCCCTATGCCAAAGGATACTTCTATGGTTAAGGTTAACTACGAGGGTAAGACAATCGACGGCAAGGTATTCGATTCTTCTTTCAAGCGTGGTCAGGCTGTAGATCTCCGTGCTAACCAGGTTATCAAGGGTTGGACTGAGGCTTTGGTTCACATGCCAGCAGGTTCTGTATGGGAGGTTTACATCCCTCAGCAGTTGGCTTACGGTGAGCGCGAGCAGGGTCAGATCAAGCCATTCTCTGTATTGATCTTCAAGATTGAGTTGATTTCAGTAGGTGGCAAGTAATTTTTGTGGGAACTCATTTTTATAGAGGACTTTATAAATGAAGAAAATATTAATGACAGCACTCGTCCTCGTGGCGGGTGCTTCTTTGTTTACAGCTAGTGCTGCAAGCAAGAAGAAGGTTAAGAAGGCGGCTACTCTTGTTGAGTTGAAATCATCAGCCGATTCTTTGAGTTATGTAGCTGGAATGAATGCCACTCGTGGTCTGATTCCTTATATCCAGCAGAGTTTTCAGGTAGATACTGCCTATATGGAGAATTTCCTTCGTGGTTACAAGGATGCGCTTGCCATGGGTATCAATCCTAAGACCGTAGCTTATTCTGCAGGTATGGAGGTTGCCAAACTGGTAGAGAAGCGTGTATATCCTGGCACAAAGGAAGAGTTGAAGAGCACAGGCGATTCTATCAGCCATGCTATGTTCCAGAATGGTTTTATCGCAGCTTTGGCTAATGATACAACATTCTTTACTACTAAGGCTGCTGCCGATTTCCAGAAGGAAGCTTTGGCTGGTGCCGGCGAGAAGTTCCTTGCTACTAATGCCAAGAAACCTGGTGTAAAGGTGTTGCCTAGCGGTTTGCAGTATAAGGTGATTACCGAAGGTCATGGCGAGGTGCCTAAGGCTAGCGATGAGGTAGAAGTTATCTACGAGGGTCGTCTGATTGATGGTACCGTTTTTGATGCTACATCCAAGCATGGTGGCAGCAAGACTGACAAGTTCCGTGCCAATGGCTTGATCAAGGGTTGGACAGAGGCGCTTACTCTGATGCCTGTGGGCAGTAAGTGGCAACTTTACATTCCTTACGAGTTGGCTTACGGCGAGCGTCAGGCTGGTCAGATTCCTCCATATTCTACTTTGGTGTTCGATCTTGAGCTGGTTAGTATCGTAAAGCCAGAGGTTAAGCCTGAGCCAGCAGACGAACAGAAAGAAGATGCAGCTGCAGTAAAGAGTGCCGATAAGAAGGTTGTTAAACCTGCAGCCAAGAAAGCTGCGCATTCAAAGAAGAGAAAGTAATTACGAAATTCATTTCAACAAGTAATTACTACTAAAATATAATAAGGTAAGAGCCAAGGATAGAGTGTTATCTTTGGCTCTTTTGTTTCTTTTACGTTTGTGTTTGTTGCTTTTGTATAAAAAACGAAAAAGCGAATCTGATAATTCTCTTATTTGTATTATCTTTGCAGAAGATAAACTGCATTCGGCATAATATTCAAGCAAGCTTGATATTCTGCGCTCGTTTGCATTATCTTTGCACATGATAATAAAAACTTCAATAATCATTTTTTTAACCTAAAAGATAATGATGAAACAAATTACAACAACCGTATGTGCAACTGTGCTGATGGCTAGTTGCAGTAACATAAACAATACGGAGCAGCAAGTGAACCAACAGGTAGATGAACTCTACTGCAGAATGTCACAGCCAGAGCGTATCGCTCAGTTGAGAAGTGGGTATATGGATGAGCTTTTTGATGCGGAAGGCAATTTGGATACCGTCAAATGCAAGCAGCTCATTCCTTATGGTATTGGACATTTTTCTCAGTACGCCAGTCAGGAATTGGTTGATGCCAATTTCTTGCGAAAGCGTGTGGCTGTAGTACAAGATTGGTTGATGCATCATACCCCTAACGGTATCCCGGCTCTTTTTCACGAGGAAGTTCTTTCGGGTATCAATACGCAAGATGCAACAGTCTATCCACAGCAGATAGGTCAGGCTTGCTCATTCAATCCAGAGTTGGCAGAGCTCAAGACTTTGCAGACAGGTACCGCTCTTCGCAAGATGGGTGGCGTATTGTCGCTTTCCCCTATGGTAGACGTCTGCCGTACTCCAAGTTTTAATCGTCTGGAAGAATCATACGGTGAGGATGGCTATCTTTCAGCCGTTATGGGTACTGCTTTTGTCAAGGGTCTTCAGCAGGGCGACCTCAAGAAGGGAGTGGGAGCTTGCTCTAAACACTATCTGGGATATGGTGGTGGCGGTGATGCTGATGAGAAGGAGATGATGGAAGATATCCTTTTGCCTCATGAGACGATGATTCGTCTGGCAGGTTGCAAGGCTTTGATGCCGGGTTATCATGCTGTTCATGGTACCAAGTGCGTGGCAAATAGTGAGATTCTCAACGATATTTTGCGAGATTATCTCGGATTCGATGGAATGGTGGTGAGCGATTATACTGCCATTGATCAGTTGCCGGGACTTGATACACCTCTTCAGAAAGCTGTGGCTGCTATCAATGGTGGCAATGATGTTGATTTCCCTAGAGGTGAAAACTATCAGTATTTACAGGAAGCCTTGGATAAGGGACTTGTTAAGAAAGAAGTCTTTGAGCGTGCTGTAAAGGATGTTCTGCGTTACAAGATTCGTGCAGGACTGATGGATAAGAATCCATATCTGTATAGTACGGAGGATGTAAAACTTGATACTAAGGAAGAACGGCAGACGGCTTACGATATTGCCAGCCAGTCTATCGTCTTGTTGGAGAATAATGGTGTTTTGCCTCTTGTGAAGGAGGCTGATGTTAACAGCGCCAAGCAGGTTAAGAATATCTTGCTCACAGGTCCTAATGCCAATTCTATCTGGGCGATGTGTGGCGACTATTCTTTCCCTTCAATGTTCTATTTCTGGCAGAGTTGGAAGAAAAATTGGGATGATAGCCACTTGCCACATATCGTTAAATTGTTAGAGGCAATGCAGGCTGGTAAACCTGAGGGTATTAATATTAAGTATTCTCGTGGTTGCGACTGGACAGAGGAGATAGAGACCAAGTTTGAAGAGTCTGGCGATAAGCGTGCTTGGGAATATCAGCTCCTGCATCGCAAGGTTGATTCTGGCGAGAAGGCTGATAAGGCTGAAGCTTTGGCGATGGCAAAGGAAAGCGATGTTATCATTGCTGCCGTGGGCGAGAATGTGATGCTCTGTGGTGAGAACCGTGAACGAGACGGACTCAAGCTTCCTGGAAAGCAAGAGGAATATGTTGAGGAACTCTTGGCTACGGGCAAGCCTGTTGTCTTGGTTGTCTTCGGCGGTCGTGCGCAGGTTATCTCCAAGATAGCCAAGCGTTGTGCAGCAGTCATCCAGGCCTGGTATCCTGGTGAAGAGGGTGGTACAGCTGTGGCTGACATTCTTTATGGCAAGATTTCACCATCTGCCAAGTTGAGTGTCAGCTATCCTAATACTGAGGTTTATGAGCCTATCTGCTATAATTATTCCACCCGGCAGGATGCCCGTGTAGAGTGGCCTTTCGGTTATGGATTGAGCTATACAACCTTTGCCTATAGGAACTTGCAGACAGTTAAGGAGCTCTCTACGGCTTCAGAGTCGAGCAATATCTACTTTGAGGTTACCAATACGGGTAAGGTTCGTGCCGATGAGATAGCGCAGGTATATCTGTCGCCAACTCAGAGCAACCAGCAGATTCATCCTATCCAGTTGCAGGGCTTTGCCCGCATCTCTCTCAATCCTGGTGAAACCAAGCAGGTGTGCATCAAGTTCTATACTGATCAGTTTGGTTATTATTCTCATCAAGGCAATCGTCAATGGAACATAGCTCCTGGAACGTATGAACTGAAGATTGGAGCTTCTTCGCAAGATATCCGCCTTAAGCAGCAGATAGTTTTGACGGGTGATAAAGTGGTGAAACCTTTGCGCGATCATTACTTCTCTGAGGTTATCAGATAAGCGTACGGTTTTTCTTTTAAAATTACGCTAAAATCTGCTGAATAGCTTAAAATGAGCTATTTATGAGTTTCTCTCTTCAATAGAGGTAATGATTGGGCAATAATTCTGAATTCTGCAAACTGCATACGTTTGCAGCTTAACAACTCTTTTTATCCGCAAAGGTACAACATATTTGTTGATAATTAAAATAAATCTCCGTTATTTAATTTTTATTTTCTGTTGTGAATAGCTTTCTATCAGTCTCTCTTCTTCACTTGTATAGAAAGCAATTCACAATGGGAGTTTTTTTTTGTTATATTCCAAATGATAGGCATTTCCAACAAAAGATTTTATGATATAGAGGGCTATTGTTTCTGCATTGTCTGTTAGATTGAGATGTATGCTGATGTTTTTGTAGGCGAACGCATTTTGCTGCGTCCGCCTTGCCAACCTATGATATTGCCGCATTTCCGCGCACTATCTCTTAATTTAAGACACCGCTTACAATTCCGTTCTCTATCATAACAATTGCACCAGATTCATATGACCACATGATACGTTGTGAGTTTTCCGTAATGGTAAGAGGCTTTCCCTTTGCCAAGATTACTTCATTGGTATTCATGCCTTTCACAACTTGTCCTTCTACTATGGCTTCCCAATGAGACAAATCAACTTTTGAGGCAAGTATTTCTTGCATAGTTTGTTGCATAAAACGACTACACAAAACAGAAAACTTATCGACATATTCTCTATTTTGAGGCTTCTTTTCTAAATTTAATTTGTCAAGTGATACCGTCTTAAAAACCGCCAAAACACCTTTTGGGGCACATTTTATGTCTTTTACAAGGAATTCTATCTTACCTTTATTCACCGCAATGTTGAGTTGAAAGGTATAGACCTTGTCTGAGTTCTCGTCTTCTGCAATATTACAGTTGACGCTTAATGATAGTTTCTTGACATCACACTTCAATGTATTCTCAACAACGTTGCTGGATTTTTCAATTGCCCAAAGAGCGGCACTTCCAAAGGTTGTCTTCTCATCAATTCTGCATGGCTTGGACCCCTTGCAAATATAGCTACTTCCTTCTTTTGTCAGCAAGTAGCCATCTTGTGCGTATGAAAAGGCAGCAGATAGTATCATCATTACTGCCAAAATCATGGTTTTCATATATTCATCCTTTTATTGTTAAACAAATAATCTGCCCAACATCCGTCATGACAACAGATATTAGGCAGACCACATTAAAGAACTTATGTCTTTTTTAGAACACGAGACCTATTGTTGCTGCAAGATTGTTTAGCTTGAAGCTATAAGAATCGTATCCATCATCGAACTTACAATAATCAGTCAAGCCACCACCGTAAGTTACACCAAGATAGAATTTACCTAACTCCACGTTAACTCCAGCTTGCCAACCAAGTGTAAAGAACTTCACGTCTTCAACGTCTGATGTGATGTTTCCATTGAAAGTAAGACCTGCCAAAGGGGCAATCTTAATGCTCTCCGTTACAGGCCACTTATAAGTTACATTCAAAGGAATGGTTGCAGTAAGAGCATTCAAATCGTCAAAAGCATAGGTTGCACCAAGACCAGTTTCAATGAACAGAGGCATGTCTTTTGCAACGGATATACCCTTAGTCCATGCCAGAGAAACTCCACTAACAGATTCAGAACCTTCAGCACTTGAACTAATAGAGTTATACGAAACACCGATGCGGTTGTAGCCACTACCTTTTTTATATGTAACAGTGTTTGAGGTGATGAGCTGGGCAGAAGCACCAAGGCTCATGATAGAGGCGATTGCCAAAATTAATAACTTTTTCATTGTCTTGAAATTTTAGAATTAATATTGATGTTTACTTATTTCGTGTCTCATTGCCAACTGCTTTGTTCTGCTTGTTGTCAACAGATATGGCACGGATGCGAGCACCATTCTGTAAAGGGTCTATCCACTTAGAATCATCTGAGCCCATCTGGCCTTCACCATAATTATGGAACTTTACATACTTGGCTGGATAGCCACGTACGGTAACATCCAAGCCTTTGGTCTTCTCGTTGTTGATAACATAGAACGTTGCACCAAGGATAATGTCTGCGCCAGCAAGTTTTGCGGCTTTGAAAGCTGCGTTAGCTTTTGCATTCTCAAGCATTGCGGTACTGATGTCGGAAAGGGAAACTCCTGGGAAGATGTTAAAAGACCATTCCTGACAGTCTTTGTTTATCATCTGAAGTTCTGCAACCATAGGGCGCACAAAAAACTCAGACATACCCTCTTGGATACGAGTTTGGGCATGTTCAAATTTAGCTTGTGCATGCATAGAAGCAATGCTACCTGCTAACAATAGAAATGTAAACGCAATCTTTTTCATATATGTTTACAATAGCCTATTGACTCCCAAGTGTCGGCAAAAATATAACATGAAAAAGTTATCGACTATAAACGAAAAAGCGTAGGAGTCTGATCTTGTCACTCGTCCTACGTCTTGAGGCTTCTCGCATTGCCCATCCAGTCAAGAACGAGCAACGAACAGAAACCCACGCCGATAGTTGATATAATTGTTCCATCATACCATACAAGTACACCTTATATAATATAAGATGTACTGAATGATATTAGGGCATTATAAAAACATCCCCATGAGCATCTATCGTTGCCTTGTCACGTGACTGAATCATTTTGAAACTTTGCGAGAATTTCAAGACGTCAAGTTACAAAGCGCATGATAAACGCTTCCCATAAATAGTGGCTCTCATTACCTCTGTGATTGGCCCCCTTGCCTATGCTGTAACCCCACATGCAATAATGCATTGTGAGAACATCTTGTCGGCGTAGGTATTGCAACACAAGTAACATTTTCAGAAGTGAATCTCTACTCACTATGCTATATGCGACTGCAAATTTCATGAAAACCGCCTCAAAATTAAGCAATATTTGTCAAACCACCAAATAAATTAAGATATTTTCAGGAAATGCAGGCAACAAAAATGATTTTTGAACTTTTCTTTGCAGTAAGTATATCAAATTTTAAATCGACAACGTGTTTGCTTCAGATTATTCCATTGCTCCTTGAACCATTCAACAATAGGCTGTCTATTTATATAAAAACAGTTGGTTCGGCTTGGTAGAATCAGAGAATATCTTGATTTCTGCATTCACCACATTGAACTTCCTTCTGTACTCCTCGGAATAGAGTGAACCGCTAAAGTTAAGTGCCTTTCCTGTAAGGAGTACTCTGACCTGCTCGACAGTGAAACCAATCTTCTTGCACAGTTCTTCCATTTGCAAGCGTGCTTCCAACATCGGGAACCAACGCTTGGCTTTGCTGATGATGTATTTTCTTTTAAAAGTAGCAAAATGCCAAGGTTTTTGGTTAAAAACAGTATAAAAAACAACAAAATGCACGGATATTGCAAAATATTCGTGCATTTTGTTTGCTGTTTCAATAGATTTTATTAATTTTGCTATCTGGTATAGAAAAGTACCTTATAAATAGAATAATATAAAGCAAAACGAAATGGAGAAAATAGACAATCTAGACAGAAAGATTCTCGGCATCCTTTCTAAGAATGCCCGTATTCCTTTCAAAGACGTAGCCGCAGAATGTGGCGTGTCTCGTGCTGCCATCCATCAGCGTGTTCAGCACTTGATGGAGGATGGTTTCATCACCGGTAGCGGTTTTGATGTAAACCCTAAGAGCCTGGGTTATTCTACCTGCACTTATGTAGGTTTGAACTTGGAGCGTGGTAATATGTATAAAAAGGTGGTAGAGCGCTTGCAGAACATTCCTGAAATCGTAGAGTGCCACTTTACTACCGGTTCATACACCATGCTGATTAAGCTTTATGCCCGCGACAACGAGCAGCTCATGGATCTGCTCAACAATAAGCTTCAGGCTATCCCTGGTGTGGTTTCTACCGAAACGCTTATCTCTCTTGAGCAGAGCATCAAGCGTGAGATTCCTGTACTTCTCGATGAAGATTAATAAGAGTCTCCATACCTGAGTACGATTTTTAGAAGATCTTGAATCATTATTTTTTGAAAGATAAACAAATGGAAACATTTGACTTAGAGTCGCATCTCCAGGATGCATACTCTAGATTTCCCGAAGCGAAGCATCAGCCTGTAATTGGTCTTACTGCCAATTACGAAGGTATCGATGCTACGCTTCGTGATCGTTATTATAAGCAGGTAATAGCGGCTGGCGGTACGCCGGTCATTATTCCTCCTGTTGCCGATGCTCAGGTCATCGTCAATACCCTGGAGCATCTTGATGGATTGATTCTGACGGGTGGCGGAGACCATAATCCGCTGTGGATGGGCGAAGAGCCTTCTCCCCGTCTTCACAACATCAATCAGGAACGTGATGCTGCCGAACTGATGATTACCCGATTGGCTTTCAACCGCCAGATTCCGATGCTTGGCATCTGCCGGGGCATCCAGACCCTCGCTATTGCGCTGGGCGGAAAGGTGTGTCAGGATATCAAGCAGCTGGTAAAGCACAGTCAGGATGCCGACCGTACCGAACCAACCCACATCGTAGAAATCAAGAAAGATTCCACCTTATATAATATATATAATAAGGAGAAGATCTTTGTCAACTCGTTCCACCATCAGGCGGTAAGCGAGCCTGGCAAGCATCTGCGCACCATCGCCAAATCTTCTGACCATATTATCGAGGCTGTAGAGAGTAGCGAGTATAAGCAGATTCTCGGTGTGCAATGGCATCCGGAGTGGCTGGAGGAAGAAGGATTGAAGATTTTCCAATGGCTGGTTAATCAGGCTAACAACTTTTATGCAGCCAAGCAGTTGCATAAGCGCATCCTTACGCTCGATACCCATTGTGATACTCCGATGTTCTTCCCTCAGGGCATCAGGTTTGATCATCGCGATTCCCGCATTCTGGTTGATCTCCATAAGATGACCGATGGTCATCAGGATGCTACCACGATGGTAGCTTACCTGCCACAGCCTCAGATAGGCGAGAGCTTCAGCAGCAAGGTGGCTTTCGATGTAAAGGGACCTGCGCAGTATGCCGACCTCATCTTCGACAAGATAGAAGAGATTGTGAGCAAGAACAGCCAGTATCTCAGCATAGCCCGCACTCCTGCCGATCTTTACAGCGATAAGCGGAAAGGCAGAAAGAGCATCATGCTCGGTATTGAGAACGGCCTCGCCCTGGAGCACGATATCAGTAACGTGAAGCATTTCGCCCAGCGCGGCATCGTTTATATCACGCTTTGCCATAATGGCGATAATGATATCTGCGATAGTGCCCGTGGCTGCAATACCCATAATGGTGTGAGCAGTTTTGGCGAGAAGGTGATTCATGAGATGAACCGCCTGGGCATCATGGTAGATTTGAGTCATGGTGGCGAGAAGAGTTTCTACGATGCACTTGATATCAGCCAGGCGCCTATTGTCTGCAGCCATAGCAGCAGCCGTGCGCTCTGCGATGTGCCTCGCAATCTGACCGATGACCAGATGCGTGCCCTCGCAGCAAAGGGTGGTGTGGCTCATACCACGCTCTATCACGGATTCCTGCGTAAAGAGGGGGAAGCCGACATCATGGACGCTATCGCCCATCTTGAGCATGCCATCGATGTGATGGGTATCGACCACGTAGGTCTGGGTACCGACTTTGATGGAGACGGCGGCATAAGAGGTCTCGCCGACTCTTCTGAACTCATCAATTTCACCCTCCAGTTGTTGCGCCGCAAATATAGCGAGCAGGATATTGTCAAGATTTGGGGAGGCAACTGGCTCAGAGTGATGACGCAGGTGCAGAACTTTAAACATTAATGTTATGACGAAGAAAATGAAGATAATTTTAGGCTTGGTAGTTGCTGCCGGAGTGGTAGCTGGAGCTATCAGCTATAAGAATGCGAACAGTTCGAGTTCGCCTGAGGTTCAGGAGGTAGAGGAAGCAGAGAAGCTGAATCCTGTAGGTCCTGCCTTTAATGCCGATTCGGCGTTGGCTTATTGTGCCGCACAATGCGATTTCGGTCCTCGCGTCATGAACAGCGAGGCGCACGACAAGTGTGGCGAATGGATTGTGAGCAAGTTCAAGCAGTTTGGTTGCGAGGTAGAGACCCAGAAGGCTGACCTCAAGGGCTATGATGGTACTATCCTGAAGAATACCAATATCATCGCCCATTACAACCCGAAGGCTGAAACCCGCATCTTGCTCTGTGCCCATTGGGACAGCCGTCCTTGGGCTGACAACGACCCCGACAGCACCAACTGGCGCAAACCTGTAATGGCTGCCAACGATGGAGCCAGCGGAGTAGCCGTCATGTTGGAGATTGCCCGCCAGCTGCAGGCTGACAAGAAGCTGAATCCTAACATCGGCGTAGATTTCGTATGTTTCGATACCGAAGACTGGGGAACACCTCAGTGGGCTGATGTTCAGGACGATGGAGATACTTGGGCTTTGGGTGCCCAGTACTGGAGCGAGAACAAGCCTGAGGGATATAATCCTCGTTTCGGAATCCTCCTCGATATGGTGGGCGGACAGGGAGCCAAGTTCTATCGTGAGGGCATGTCTATGCAGTATGCCGGTGGCATCGTGAAGAAGGTTTGGGCTGCAGCCCGTCAGGCTGGTTTTGGCTCTTACTTCCCTAAGAGCGATGGCGGAATGATTACTGATGATCATATTCCGGTTAACGAGAAGGCTAAGATTCCTACTGTAGATGTGATAGCTTATTATCCGGACTGTCAGCAGAGCAGTTTCGGTCCTACCTGGCACACCGTGAGCGATGATATGGCTCATCTGGATAAGAATGTGCTTAAGGCGGTTGGTCAGACCATGATTCAGGTGCTTTATACTGAGGAATAGGTCGGCATCTCATTCGAATATAAAAGGAAATGTTCCTAGGAAAAGTTGTTGCTTTTCTTAGGAACATTTCTTTTTTCAGTCAGTTTAAATCTTCGTTCATAGACATTGAACCGCCGTTCAAAGACATTGAATGTCGGTTCGAAGACACTGAACGGCGGTTCAATGTCTATGAACGGAGATTTTTTCTGCTTGTATCAACAAAAAAACTTAGGTATAAAAGCAATTCCTGTTGACTGGAAATGCTTTTATACCTAAGTGTATGAGCTTTCTGAATAAGATGAGCTGGTTAAATCTGCCCCGATTCTACCTGTCTTACCACTCTTTCTGTTAATCTGTCAACGCCGTTCGGGTCGTACTTCTTGTTGAGGCTGGCACCGAAGAGGCTTGCAAATGCCTGATAGAATCCGGCACGGATAGGACCCAGAAAGGCTTGAATCAGATGATAAGATGAGGAATTGCATTCACGATACACCAGTTTGATGCAGAGTTTACCCTGTGCATAGGTGAGTTTCTTCATTCTCGGGGTATATTCCTGTTTGATACCTTTCTCCACCAGTTTCATGTGTGCATCCTTCGCCTTCTTGTTAGGCAGCGTTTCCAGATAATCACCCGTTTCGATGATAATCTTTCTTACCTCCTTGGCTATCGGCAGCACCTTCTTGATGTTGTATACCAAACGGTTGTAAGCCATTCGTTCCTTGGCGTTCTTGAATACCGGCTGTGGATAAACGTACACGTTGTTCACCTGAACATATTGTACGCTGTCATGATCCAGGAGCACTTTTCCTACCTTCACCATCGGTTCAAAGGTAGGAGTATCCATGTCCACCTCCCTGTCTTCAGGGTTGTCGCCATCGGTCTGCGCCATGGTTTGCAGGGTGATGCAGAAGAGCATCGCCAGTAAAAAGCATATTTTCTGTTTCATGTAAATCTCCTCAAAGTTCTTTGTCCAGCTCCTTTTCTTCGTGGAGCTTCTTCTATATATAAAGAGGTGTAAGCCCCTTTGTGTTACTAATTACGCCGCAAAATTACAGATTATTTCTCAATTTGAGAAAGATTCTTGGCTTTTTCTTTCTCTTTTTCAGATTTTAGCAGTAACTTTGTCTTAATTTACTAAACGAAGTGCCTACTGCAGATGAAGCATGCTCATTCCATAACATCCCTCTTGTTGAAACTGTTTCTCGTAGGCAGCTCCCAAATCTTCTGTGCCTCATGGGCTCAAGCCCAATCTTTCTCTCTTTCAGAACAGGGCGCCGCGCCTGAAGATTCTCTTTCCGCTTCGCCCCCTTGGCAGCAACTGTTGTCCGACCTTTCTTCATCCGAAGATTTTGAGCATGTAGCCTGGCAGGACTATGAAGAAGATTTGGAGGAGATGGCTCAGCATCCTGTCAATCTGAATACGGCAACGAGAGAAGAACTGGAGCGCATGCCGTTTCTTACTGCATCGCAGGTAGAAGACATCCTGTTCTATATTTACCGCTATGGCCAGCTGAAGAGTATGAGCGAGCTTATCCTGATAAGCAGCATCGGCTGGTACCAGCGCCAGCTGATGAGTTGTTTCTTCTATGTGGCCGATGACGGGAGCAAGCCGGCTTTTCCCAGTCTTAAAACCATCGCCCAGTATGGCAAGCACGAAGTGATGGGCATGCTGAAGGCTCCTTTTTATGAGCGCAAGGGCGATGCGAGCGGAACCGGTGGCTATCTGGGTTATCCTTATAAGCACGGACTGCGCTACCAGTTTCGCTACGGCAATTCCGTCAAACTGGGATTCGTAGCTTCTCAGGATGCCGGCGAACCATTCTTCGGAGGCAGGAACACGATGGGTTACGACTTCTATTCCTTCTATCTTCAGGTAAAGAACCTGGGCAGATGGAAGAATATCACCCTGGGCAGATACAGACTGAACGCAGGATTGGGACTGATACTCAATAATGATTTCAGCTTCGGCAAACTCTCAGCCTTAACCTCCTTGGGCAGATCATCTTCCTGCATCATCCGCGGTCATTCCTCCCGCTCCTCTGCCAATTATCTGCAAGGCGCAGCAGCCACTTATACCTTATTAAAGGGCCTGGAACTGACCGGCTTTCTTTCTTATCGCCAGATAGATGCTACGCTTTCTGCTGGCGGCGGGGGCATCAAGACCATCCTGCAGACCGGTTTGCATCGCACGGTGAATGAGATTGCCAAACAGAAGATAGCATCCAATACACTTGTGGGAGGCAACATCAGTTACCGACATCAGGGCTGGCACATCGGAGGTACAGCCTTTTATACCTCTTTCTCCCTGCCGCTCACGCCTAATAAAAGCCAGCTTTACAAGCGTTTTGCTCCAGAGGGGAATGCCTTCTGGAATGCCAGCATCAGCTATGGTTACATCTCCCATCGCCTCACCCTCTCCGGCGAAACGGCTACTGGCGATTGCGGTTCCATAGCCACGCTCAATGCAGCCTCCTATCTCTGTTCCGACCATTTCACACTCATGGCTCTCTACAGGTTCTATTCTGCCCGTTACTATTCTCTCTTTAGCAACAGCTTTTCCGAGGGGAGCGATGTGCAGGATGAAAACGGCGTATATCTGGGCTTTACCTGGATTCCTGCCCATCATTGGAGCATCACAGCCTACAGCGATTTCGCCTATTTCGCCTGGCCTAAGTATCAGACCAGGGAGAGCACACAGAGTTGGGATAATCTGTTGAATATTCTCTTCCAGCCCTCCAGAGTGCTGACGGTAGGAGGAAGGTTCCGTTATAAGGATAAGGCGGAAACCACGACCGGCCGTCTGCGTCTCTATGCCACAATATCCCAAAAACGATGGAGCGCCAAAACCAGTTTCGACTATACGATGAGCCAGGCGGAAAGCGCGATGAAGAATGAGGGCGATGAACTTAGTAAAGGCTATATGGTGAGCGAGCATATAGGATGGGAATGGAAATGGAAGCAGTTGAAAGGAACGTTGAGAGGCTGCCTGGGCTATTTTCATACTTCCGATTTTGCCTCCCGTATCTACGCTTATGAGTCTGGTCTGCTCTATCAGATGAGTTTCGGCAGCTACTACGGCGAGGGCATCCGTTACGCCTTGGTGGCACGTTCAGAGATAGGTTCTCATCTGCTGCTTATCGCCAAATTGGGTACAACCGATTATTTCGACCGTTCTCACATCTCTTCAGGTTTGCAGGAAATCTCCCGCTCTTCGCAAACCGATCTGGAGATACAGGTAAAGTGGAAATGGTAAGAAAGAATAGAGAAAAACGGGAAAATGTGGTGATATAGATAAAGAAAAAAGAAATATTAACCGTTTTTCTTGTTTAAATAGAAAAAATGAGTTACTTTTGCATCTGAATAAATACTGGCGTATAAATGAAGATATTGATAGTTATCCCTTGTTATAACGAGGAAGAAGTGCTGCCTAAGACCTTGGATGTGCTGGGGGCATTAATCAGAAAGATAAAGAAAGAGACTGATGCCGACACAGAACTGCTTCTTGTCGACGATGGCAGTCGTGACCATACTTGGCAGATGATTTCGGATGCTGCCAAAGAACATGGGTATGTGCATGGCATCAAACTGTCGCATAACCGAGGCCATCAGAATGCGCTCTGGGCAGGTATGGAAGCTGCGGTAGACCATTGTGATGCGATGGTAAGCATCGATGCCGACCTGCAGGACGATGAGAATGTAATCATCGATATGGTGCGCCAGGTGCAGGAAGGCAAGGATATCATCTATGGTGTGCGCAAGGAGCGTAAGACCGATACCTTCTTCAAGCGCTTTACCGCCCAGGCTTTCTATAAACTGATGCAGAGTGTGGATAAGGATACTGTGTATAACCATGCCGACTTCCGCATGATGACCAACCGCACCCTGAAGGCTCTGATGCAGTATTCAGAGCGCAATCTCTTCCTTAGAGCCATCGTACGCCAGTTGGGCTTCCGGGAGGGATTCGTCTATTACGACCGCAAGGCTCGTGAGGCGGGTGAGAGTAAGTATCCGTTTACCAAGATGCTGAGTTTCAGCATAGATGGCATCACTTCGTTCTCCGTAGCACCTCTTAGGTTTATCACCTTCCTGGGTTTGGCGATGACTTTGGTAGCAGTCATCATGATTATCTTTGCCTTGGTAGAATATTTCCAGGGCAAGACCATTCAGGGCTGGACCTCCATGCTTGTTTCCATGTGGTTTATCGGAGGCATCATCACCACGGGTGTAGGCATCACGGGTGTTTATATCGGCAAGATTTATACCGAGGTGAAGCGTCGCCCACGATACTTCATCGAAGAAAGAGTATAATCTTATCGAAGAAAGAAAATAAGAAGAATATCAATTTGATAGATACAAAAATAGCATCGGTACTTATAATCCCGATGCTATTTTTGTATCTAATCACTAATAATTAATCACTACTCTTTTGTTAAGTGCGATATTGGCACTTGTCTTCACGAATCGGTAGAAACCTACCTTGTTGTGCCATTCTACCGTCTTTCTTACTTCCCAAACCTTCTGGAAGGTGTAGTCCTTGCCGAATTTCTCAAGGAAATCAGGCATGTCTTCTTCCGGAATCATCAGCACGCCATCCTGTGGCAATACCTTGTCAAACTGCTGGATCTTATCGCCCAGATAGAAGTTGAGGCTGAAGAAATGCAGCATATCTACCGACATATAAGAATAGAGTTTGCTGGTATCAAACTTCTTCTCGATAACTGGCGCCAGATGCTTATCGGCCTTCGTGTTGAGCACAGGTGGCTGCAGACTGGAGTCGAGCATCAGGAAGAGTCCAACGATGGTGGCAAGAGTATACGAAACAATATTGCCTGAATTCTTCTTCTTCTTGAGTGACCGGAAGATGAGGTAAACTCCCTCCAAAGTGATAACCATAAAGATGCTGCATGGGATGAGCAAATCGTTGTTTTCGAGCGCATGGAGCATGGCGATGTTGTCTATGGCATGCTTGCCGTGGAAGATGCTTTCTGGCACCCATCCCTTTTTTACCACCAGCAGGGCGATATTGAGAATCAGAGTTATCGTAGCAATCACTCCGGCATAAACCTTCAAGGCTCCCATTTTCTCCTTCATCATCCAAACGATGTATTCGGCGATGAGATAGGCCATGAACGGATAGCATGGCAGCAGATAAACGCTGCGCTTGCTCTTTGGGATGCAGTAGAAGAAGAGTACCAGGAGGAAAGCAAGCCAGGTGAACACCTGCAGCGGAGTAGCCTTCTTCGCATTCTCAAGGAAACGGGTCTTCGATAACTTCTTCCATGGCAGGATGAAGAGCGAGAACAATAATAATAAGGTGTAAGGCAACCAGCCCGTAATGAGCGTGAGCAGGTTGTACCACGCTGGATTCTCGTGCGATTCGTATGCCATCTTGCCCATGAATCGGTCGATGTTCTCTTCCTTTACCAGGCGCAGAAACTCGTCGCCGCCTTGCAGATAGGCTGCATAATACCAGCAGAAAGGAATAATGAGCGAGAGCAGGGCGGTTAGAGCCATGCGCCATACGATGCCCCAGAAGTTCTCACGTTGGGTAAGCATGAATACGCCCATCACAAAGCAAGGCAGGATGATGCCCACAGGACCCTTGGTAAGTGTGGCGCCGCTCATACAGAGGATGGCGAGCCAAGGCAGTTGATGCTTTCCTTTCTCCCACCAGCGGTAGAGCAGATACATGGCTCCCACCATGAAGGCGGTGTTCACCATATCTACACGGCAGTTCATACCCGCACGGTGCACCTCGAAGGCGGTGAGCGTGAGGATGGCTGCGATGAGGCTGGTCTGGGTATCCTTGCGCTTGGCATAGAATACGAAGCCGCCGATGGTCATCAATACCAGCGATACGGCAGACGGCAAACGGGAGGTGTATTCATTCACGTGGCCGGCGATGAGGCTGAAGAAGGCGATGCACCAGTGGAAGAAAGGTGGCTTGTAAGGGATGTCGCCACCATTGTTGATAGGCAGAATCCAGTTGCCATGTTCCAGCATGGTGTAGGCAACCACCGCCTCGCGAGGCTCTCCTTTGGTATTGAAATCTGTGAGTCCGAGGAACGGAATCATCATCACGATAGCCAGGATGATGATGAGCCATAGGGCTTTGTTGTACTTGATGTTCATGTCTTATCGAAGTCTTATTATGTTATTTTGGCTGCAAAGTTACATATAATTATTCGTTTATAGACAGAATAAGGCAGGAAATTTTGCTTTTATTGGGATATAATTATTAACTTTGCATCCGATTTCTAAAATAGAATAAAAATGAAACGATATTTTAAGGTTTTGGGGTATCTCCTTTCGGTGCATGTGTTGGCATTGCTGGTGATGACTCTGTTCAGATTGGTGGAATTCATCGCCCTGCATGGCATGATAGTGGATGCAGGGGCGAGTAGGGTAATGGCGTTTGTCAAGGGTGTATGGTTCGACAATGTCATCGCTTGTTATATTTCGGTATTGCCTGTGGCTGTGCTCCTGGTTGCTGCCAGCCTGGGGTGGTGTCATCGCCGTTTGCTGCGTGGCATCAACATCTGGTATGCGGCATGGTTTGCCATCGCCTTCATGCCTTCGGCAGCCAATACTCCTTATTTTCAGTATTTCTTCAAGAACATCAATTCCAGCATATTCGGGTGGTTCGGCTATGTAGCCACCACATCGGGCATGCTCTTGCAGGAGTCTTCCTACTGGCTCTATATCGCCCTCTATTTCGTGTTTACGGGGGCGTTTATCTATGCGCTCGTCCGTCTGCGCCGCTACTTCGAGGGGCTCTTCCTTCTGCCTAAGGACAATATGCATCTGGTGCTGGTTGTCAGCCGTTTCCTTATTTCTGCTGTGATGATAGGTGCCTGTCTCTTCGGCATCCGTGGCAGAATGGGCTATAACCCTATCAAGGTGAGCCAGGCTTACTATTGCGAGGATTCTTTTCTCAACCAGCTCGGCATCAATCCGGCATTCAATCTCCTCACTTCTGCGCTCGATGATATGCGCAAGGAGAACAAGGAGTTGCATCTCATGCCATACGCTGAGGCTATTACGAATACCCGCCAGTGGCTGGGTATCACGGGAAAGGTGGATAGCACGAATATTCTGAAGCGTGAGGTGGTGAACGATTCCCTGATGATGAAGATGGGGCAATCTCCTGCGAAGAAGAATCATCCTAACGTGGTGGTGATACTGATGGAGTCGATGTCGGCAAACCTGTTGGGCACTTTCGGCAATCAGCAGCCGCTCACCCCAACGCTCGATTCGCTCTACAATCATTCCCTGGCGTTTACCCACTTCTATAGTGCCGGCATCCATACCAACCATGGTATGACGGCTACGCTCTACAGCTTCCCTGCTCTCATGTTCCGAAACCTGATGAAGGGAACAGTAACTCCACGCCGCAAGGGTATCGCCACGGTGTTGAAGAAGTATGGCTACGAGAACATGTTCTTCATGACCCACGAGGCGCAGTATGACAACATGAAGGCTTTCTTCCAGACCAATGGCTACGATGACATCTTCTCTCAGGAGAACTATCCTAAGAGTGAGGTGGTGAACAGCTTTGGCGTGAGCGACCATTTCGAGATGGGCTATGCCCTCAACACCATCAACCAGAAGGCGAAGACGGGCAAGCCTTTCATGGCTACCATCCTCACCGTGAGCAATCATCCGCCATATATCATTCCTGATTTCTTCAAGCCGAAGACCAAGGAGAAGGAAACACAGATTGTGGAGTATGCCGACTGGGCGATAGGCGACTTTCTGAAGAAGGCAAGTCGGGAGCCTTGGTATAAGAACACGATATTCGTGATTCAGGCAGACCATGGTAAGCTGGTGGGTAAGAGCGAGGGCGAGTTGCCGCAGTCTTACAACCACATTCCGCTCATCATCTTTGGTCCTGGTGTTCCGCAGCAGCAGTATGCGGGCTTGGGCATGCAGGTGGATGTGATGCCTACGCTTTTCGGCTTGATGAATTTGAATTATGAGTACGAGGGCTTTGGTGTAGACCTGTTGAAGCAGCAGCGCCCTATGGTGTTCTATTCGGCTGATAACCAGATTGTGGCAAGAGACCATCAGCGTTGCTTCATCTATAATCCGTCGATGAACCGCAGTTTCTGCTATGATGTATTGCCGAATGGCAATCTGAGAGAAAACAAGCAGGAGTCTAAGTTCCAGGATTTGAAAAACTATGTCTTCTCGAATATTCAGTCAGCTGAGTATATTGAGCGCCATCAGAAATAATAAACTGGATTTACAGAACTTGAAAAAAGAAAGAATCCCTCTTGCGGCATTTTAGTCGTAAGAGGGATTCTTTCTTTATCTAGTCTAGGTAGAAGCTTCAGGTAAGATACCTGATTAATGCTTTATAATTTTGTCGTAGCGAATCAGTAAATCCGAGATGCGATGCGCCTCGGTGAGTCGCTTGATTTCCTTTTCCGGCACATTGCCCGTTGTTTCAACATTCATGTTGTCTGAACCTACTGCGGCAGGATACTTGCGAGGGTCCAGAATGCTCTGGCCCATTCCTTTCCATTCGTAGCGGTCCAGACGCATCAGGTTGAGGATGGTAGGATATTGGTCTACCTGTCCCATTACCTTATTATATATACCCCCCACGGGAGCGTTGACAACGATGAAAGGAGTAAACTGCTTGTCGCTTACGATGCCTTTGGCGGCTGGCGAAGCGCATATCGGTTTGCGGTCGGCAGCAAGACCTTCGTGGTCGCCTATCATTACAATCATCATATCCTTATAATCCGGACGACTTTTCAGATAGTCGAGGAGAATGCCCAGTCCGTGGTCGGTATAGTTGGCCATGGTCATGAAGTCGCGCATCTTCTCCGGATAATCGCCCTTGAAATGAATGCGTTTCAGGTTATCGGGCAGGATGAAAGGATTATGACCGGAGTAAGTAACAATCTGCAGATAGTTGCTTTTTCCCTCCTTCATGATTTCGCCTTTCTTGAGTTTTGCCACAATCTGCTTCATAAAGGATACGTCGCCCAGTTTCTTGCGGCTGCCCACTTTCTCGTCGTTCACCCACTGGTCGTTGAAGAACATCTGGCTGATGCCGAAGTCTTCTGCCACCACAGACTGGTTCCAGGTGATAGGCTTGTCCACCGTCATCAGATAAGAACTCAGGTCGGGATGCTCTTCCTTCAGCGCCTTGACCAATGAGGGATAGTGGGTAAAAGGAAATTGCATGGCGTAGCATCCGCTCATCAGCGGCAGCAGACCTGTGCTTACCAGAAGCTGTCCGTCGATGCTGCGGCCGCCTTTCACCTGGGTGAGGACATGTGGAGCATAGAGAGTATGGCTGTCGGCAATATACCGGTTCAAGTTTGGAGTGATTTCCTTGCCCTCTACCTTACGGTTGATAACCCAGCTTTCTAGCGATTCGCAGAAGATAACCACCAGGGTCTTCTTCTTGGCGATGCTGTCGGCGAGTGGCTGGTAGCCAGGTTGTTGCTTCATCCAACTGTCAATATCAGCCTTTATCTTTGGGGTGAATACCGATTTCTGCTGGCTTGCCTCGTTTATCAGGTTGCCGAAGATGGTGTACATCGGCACTTTACAGGTGTACATGTTGGCGCTGTTCAATTCGCTGAAAGCCTTTTCCGGTCCACCTTTGGCAAAGATAAAGATGGCAGAAAGCAGGAAAGCTGCAAGTGTAGTGCAGGCATATTGTTTGATTCGCAGGGTATAACTTCCCTTTTTATTTTTAGAAGAATCATTCGTTCTGTTCTTTTTCTTATAGAGAGAATAGATGCAGATAAGTGTAGATAGCGGGAGTAGGGCATCTATCCATCTCATCGAGTCAACCACACTCGCAGTAAAATCGCTCAGATTGCTAGCCAGCAGATAACTTTCTAATGGTATCATCGAGTTGTAGGTACGGCAATACATCAGGTTGCTGATGAGCAGTCCGTCTAGAATAAAGAGCACGAGGTATTCTACCCATTTCTTGCCTGTAAGCATAAATGGGAGGATGAACAGCAGAGCTGCCAATAGGGAATTGACATACACCTCTGGCAGGGAAAAAGAGGTGAAAGTAGTCTGCAGGCACCAGATGATATCGAATACGATAAATTTACTGGCTGCACATCCCAACAGAGAAGTTGTATCTCTGTTCCACAAAATATGTGGAAATATTTTCTTCATAATCTGTTTCATGGGTGCAAAGGTATTGATATTTTGCGAGATACTGGCTAATTTGCTTATTAATCTTTGCTAAAAAACAGGAATCCCCCACCACGCTTGGGCTGCGTGATGGGGGAGTGACCGGTTTACATGGTTTCTCCTATATCTTATAGAGGTAAGATGTTGCAGTATTCCCTTTTGAACCACAGTTCGAAGACGGGGTCAACCATCTTGAAGCCATCGCCCGATTTCTCAATGAAGTCTCTTTCTACAAGAGTCTTTTTGTTCTTGGTGATGGTGCGTGGAGCACCGAGTCCATATTCTGCTACCACCTGTTGGGCATTGAAATGAGTCTCTCCCATGCAGACGGCACGCAGGAATGCTATCTGAGAGGCAGGCATGCCATCAATATCGGTAATGAACATATCGGCATTGGTATCCAGGAGCTTGGTGAGCTGTGACTGATAGATTTCCTCTGTCACCTCTGTTGCCGTACGTGTCCAGATGAGAAAGCAGAATTGCTGCATGTACCAAGAGTGGCATTGCACGGCATTGCAGATTCGCTCAATCATATCATCGCTGATAGACTTGCCGTGATTGTAGAAACTGTCGTGGATAAAAGGCTTCCAGTATTCCTTTGCTATCTTCTTTAATGTCATCATCTGTCCAAAACGATAGAATGGATTCTTCGAGTTGCCGAATATATCCATCATCATGTGGCGTTTACTGCCATAAAGACAGTAGGTCGTATTATGCTGTCCCTGCCACACCGAACGCATGGTTCCTTCCAGGCGCTTCCAGTCGGGCAGGTTAGCCAATTGCTGGAACTCGTCAATGCACACGATGACATGGATGCCTTTTGCCTTGGCTATCTTTTCTGGAAGATTGAGAATTTCCTCGGCACTTTCCTTCAGGGGCTTGAAATTTAGATTTACTTCTACGGCATTCACCGGGTCGCTGTTGATGGTGAGGCTTGGAGATATGGACTGGATGAACTTTACGATGTCGGCCCATCTCGTTTCCATTGTGGAAGAAACTCCCTGGAGTATTGCACTTGCAAACTTGTTGTAGAACTCTTCCTCAGAGAAAATCTTGAAGGCATCCAGATAGCATACCCTTATGTCCTTCTGCTCTTGCTTCAGCTCTTCCATAGCTGCTTTGACAAGTGAAGACTTACCCCATCTTCTTGGAGAAATCAGCATCACGTTGATGCCTCCTCCAAGAAAAGTCTTGAGGTCTCTTCTATCTTCAATTCTATCAATGAAATATTCATTTTCTGCGATAGAACCATATTCGAATGGTATCTTGTTCATATACTTAAAGTCTTGATTCTCTGCAAAGTTACAAAATTATACCCAAAGGTATTATACCCAAGGGTATAATTTAGGAAACTTTATGCTTTTCTTTCCGTCATTATCTCTTTTTCGAGTGTTATCAGCAATGAAGTGTGGTATCATCAGAAACAGTAATCCCCCACCACGCAGCCAAAGCGTGATGGGGGATTAACTGTTTTAGGTGATTCAAGAGGTTTTATGCTGAGAGGGTAAGCTTCTGCCAGATCTCGGTGTCGCCACCTTTCAGCTTCTTGCAGAGACCACGCTTGGTCCAACGGCTTATCATCTTACGGATGGTTTCACGACTGGCTCCGTCGCCACGCTCACGGCTGGCATCGAAGAGGGTGAACTGCTCTGGGAGTTGGGCGAAGAGCAGGGTGTTACGGGACTTATAGACTGGGATAGCCTCGTTGTCCTGCTGCTGCTTGTCGAGACGCAAGCCAAACATCTCCATCTGCATGGCGAGCACGTAGTCGGCTACAGCCTTGGCAAAACGGATGCAGGCATCAGTCTCCTCTCCGGTCTGCTCCAGGATGTGGAAGATGACGCCACAACGGAAGCCGATGACGGCAGAACGGCGACGATACACATCCATCACACGGTCGGCATTCGCCAGGGCAAGCTGTCTCTTTGCTTCGAGCCACAGGCAGAACTCCTCGCACATACGGGGCAGCTCCATCACGCCGTGACTACGTTCAAGGAGAGTTACCGCCTTGAGGATGTTTGCCTGCTCCTCCTCGGTATAGCCGTGGTGCTGGCTGAGGGGTGCGAAGGATGTATCTGGCATCTTGGCGAGCATCATTCTTGAAGAGGAGCCATCCTCGATGTTATCATCGGTGAAGAACTTCTGGAAGATGTTCTGGGTGCAGCAGCCGGAGAAGTTGAGCTGGGCGTGGGTTACGCCGCTGGTGGCTGTGATGTAGTCCTGACCCACCTCGCTCTGGTCGAACGCCTTACGGAAGTAGTCGCCGAACACCTTCCATACGCTCTTCATCGAACCGAGCTCCTCGCTGAACATATACATGGTGTGGCCATCGGCACAGAGCTGACGACGCATCAATGCCGACTTCGAGATAGTATCGCCAATGTGACGGATGCAAGGCTTCGGATCTACTACCCCCTTCTTGCCCTTGTGCTGCTGGTACCAGGCTTCGTCTTCACGTGGTTTCTCATCGTCCTTATCCATCTTCTTCGCCCAGATGTTCTCGATGCGGCGGCATACGCCCTTACCCGATGCCTGCTCGCCGATGATGATAGACATGAGTGCCATCGGAGTCTCGCTGCCGTCGCAATACTTCGCCTTCAGACGGTCTGCGTAGGTTGCGGCAATAGGGAGGGCTGAGAAGAGGGCAGGCACGCGTGCCTCTGCAGCTACGCCAGAGAGCGAGTCGCGGAGTCCGAGTGGAAGCTGGTCTACAGGGAATTCGTAAAGTGGTTGTGTACTTGCCTTAGCGGCTAAAAGGTTCTCTATATTTCTTAAATTTTTATTTTCCATAATTATTTAATGTTTAAAAGTTAGTTTGTCGGAATATCCGGTAAACGGCGGCAAAAATACGACTATCTTCTGTAACCGCCAAATTTGACCGTGTGATAAGGCCCGAAATTCAGCAGCCATTCGGGGCAAATTGTGTTAAAAAATCTAAGTCATAGTTTTGTGGGTCAGAAAACATAGGTTCTTATGTGCTAAATCATAGTTTCTCGGGTGCCAGATTATAGCTTCTCGGATAACAGGTTCTCGTCTCAATCCGTAACCTCCTTTTTCTTCTTCTTCCTTTCTCATAAAAAAATAACACGGACAAATTGAATTTGTCCGGACAAATTGTCCGGAGCGTCATAACGTATTGTTTTTCTGGCACTTATAAGCCTGTCGGACAACCATCCGGACAAATTCAATTTGTCCGTGTTTTAAAAATATTCCCGTTAAATTCTTTGGTGTCTTACCCGTAATCCATTGACTATTAGTTAATTCGTAATAAAAATGCTAGTTTTAAACAACTTTGTTTAAAACAACCTTGTTTAATTTGTTTTTTTTTGCTATCTTTGCAGAAGAAAAGCTGCACTCGGCAATTTGAAAGCAAGCTTTCATTGCGCTCGTTTGCATTTTCTTTGCAGAAGATATATATAATAAGGTAGTGATTATGAGAAAAAGTAAAGAAGCTCCGTTTGTATTCGGTGTTCGGGTGGAGGGAGATTCCTTCACCGACCGAAGAGAGGAAACAGAACGCCTGAAGGCGAACTTTACGTATGGAGTGAATACGATATTGATTTCACCTCGTCGTATGGGTAAGACTTCATTGGTGGATAAGGTGTGTTCGCTTGTTGAGAGCGAGGACATCAGGATAGCTCGTATAGATGCCTTTGGCTGTCGTTCGGAGAATGATTTTATCAATGCTTTTGCCACGGCTGTGGTTCGGGCTACTTCTTCAAAATGGGAAGAATGGATGGAGAATGCCAAGGTATTCTTAAGCCGTTTCGTTCCAAAAATCAGTATCGGACAAGATCCTTTGACAGATTTCTCTTTGGCGTTGGAGTATAATGCTGGTAACAATACGACAGAAGAAGTTTTGAGACTTCCTGAAATGATAGCTCGGTCTAAAGGTTGTCATATCGTAGTCTGCATCGATGAATTTCAGCAGATAGGCGATTTTCCTGATTCATTGACCTTCCAGAAGAAGCTCCGTAGCGTATGGCAATTACAGAGCCATGTATCTTACTGCCTTTATGGAAGCAAGAAACACATGATGGAACAGATGTTCCAGAATGCCAGTTACCCATTCTATCGCTTTGGTGATTTCTTCTATCTGAATAAGATTAGCGAGAAAGACTGGGTGGAGTATATCTGTCAGCGATTCGAATCTACCGGCAAGCATATCTCAGAAGAGTTGGCTCGTGAAATCTGTCAGGTAACAGACCGATATTCTTCTTATGTACAGCAGTTGGCATGGTTTGTATGGCTGCGTGTGCAAGATAATTCAGCTGCCACAGAAGAAGACTTGAAATATGGAATAGACCGCTTGCTGGATGCCTGCGAGCCCTTGTTTATCCAGCAGACCGAAGACCTTTCTGCCTATCAGATGAATTTCCTGCATGCCATTATCAATGGAGTACATACAGGCTTCACGCAGACGGCAATATTGGAAACCTATCGCCTGGGTACTGCTGCCAATGTAACCCGCCTTAAGAAATCCTTGATGGTGAAAGATCTGGTTACGATACCAGCCCCTAAACATCTGGAAATGAGTGACCCCATCTTGGCGTTGTGGCTGAAGAGAAGAGTGTGGAAGTTGACGTAAATTACCCGAGAATTACCCGAGAATTACCCGAGAATTACCCGAGAATTACCCGAGAATATGCTTTAACTGTCTGATAATCATTAGAATATAGTTCGCGTAATTTCACGTAATTTAAAATCAATTACGCGAACTTTTACGTGAAATACGGAAGAGTTAAAGGATAAATAAGACAAGACACAGGAATTTGTCATCCGCGTTTGGAGAGGAGAAAGTAACTAAGTCGAAGACCATGACACTATAAAAGAGTGCTATTGACGAAAAAACAGAAGGATATTGTGAACTTCTGTTCCGTAAGGTTGCAAGTTCATGGCTTAATATTGCAAGCTCTCAAAAATCTATAATCCGATGTTTAGTGGTGGTTTCATCTAAAAAAATGTCGCTTTGTATTGCTGTCAATGTTTTTCTGCTTATGAGAAGAGTGTGGAAGGAATCATAAATGTATAAAGCCCCTTCAGTATTCCAGGAATATGAAACCCTGGGTTGCTGAAGGGGCTTTTCTGATTTTACCTTTTCTTATTTAAAGAACCTGTTGAGCTGCTTGATGGCTTTATCAAACTGTTTAGCTGGCAGACGGTAGTTCTTTACCGGATTCATGTGGGCATCATAAACATCCAGGGCACCATCGGCAGTCTTCTCCAGAATGGTGTCGTTGTTGATGATGAAGGCATAGTTCAGATTGCTGCCTACTACATGCCACAGTCTAGGCGTCTTATCCGTCATCATTCTGCCCATCGAATAATCGGCAGGATTGTTCTTTATGCCCAGATGATTCTTCATCAATGTAGGAACCACATCATAATGAGTGGTGCGATGCGTAAACTTCTGAGGCTTTGCGCCAGGAACATGCCAAATCATAGGCACGCCAATCTGGGCTTTAGAGAAGTTGCCGTTATGTCCCCAGTAATTATGATGGTTCTCATTAAACTCCTGACTGTGGTCGCCCGAAAGAATGATGATGGTGTTATCCATCAGTCCCTCTTTCTTCAGGGTCTCGAAGATGCGGCCCAGCAGCAGGTCGTCCTGATAGCAGCAGTTGCGATACATATTCCAGAAAGGAGTAGGATCCATATCGTTGCTGAGTTTGGTATAGTCGGCATACGTCCAAGCCGGCTGGAAACGCTTGTTCTTGTCGGCAGGTAGTCCAAAGCTATGAGGCAGGTCGAAGAATAGGAATGAGAAGAATGGCTTCTTGCTCTTCTTGTGCTGCTGCGAATCGCTGATGAATTCCTCTGCAATCCTTGTATCTCGCTCCAGCGGAGTATTGCCTTTCGTCTCGGTATGGATGCCTGGCACCCCACCAAAGATGACTCTGCCGAATGGCGGGTCGGCAAAGGTGGCACTCGGATAGGTCTGTATCTCGTAGCCAAGTTCCTGCAGGCGCTTGATGAAGACTGGCTGGATATGGGCAGGGTCGAAACTCTCCCAGTAATAGCACGATAATCCGAAGAAGAGGCTGAACACGCCGCTTCGGGTTCCATTACTGCCGCTTACGTGATTGCTGAACCATTGGTTTTGCTGGGCAAACTGATAGGCATTCGGCATGCATTCGGCTGTTAAGGAACGGGTATTCCAGGAGTCTATCAGTATGAAGATTATATTCGGCAGCGAATCAGGGTTCATCTTTTCCTTCTGTAGCGGCTGGATAGGATATTGGATATCCGCACTCTGCTTGCCATTCATCTGTATCATGCTTTCTCTAGGAGGCGTACATCCTAATTTCAGCAACAAACCATTCGAAGTGGTTGGGAAGTAATAAGGCAACAATGCGCTACTCTTCATCACGGAAGGCTGCTGATAGAAGGCGCCATAGATATGGCAGAGATGGGCAAAGAGGGTGCATCCGATGATGCTTCCTGCGATAAGCCAAGCGTATGCCTTCTGGCGTTTCTTCCATAGAAAATAAGATGCATACCAGGTGCCGACAACGATGGCTGCTACCACCAGGAAGAGTGCTATCTCCTTCAGATACAGCATTATATCGAAATTGAAAATCTCGCCGGCACCTTCTCCAAACACCATGCTCAATACAAAGCCGTTGATATGGAAATGATAGATGGCATACACCTGCGAGTTGAGATAGTTGATGATGCAGAGCAGCACCACGCCGACAATCTGTATGATTCTAGCTGTCTTAGTACATCTGCAAAACGTAAAGATGAGGCTGAGGAGATAAGGTATCAGCGCAAACATGGCTGCATGGCTGATGCAGGATGTTATGAAGAATAACCATCCCTCTAAATCCATCAACTCGAGTATCGAAGAATCGGTGATATAGAACCCAAACTGCAGGGCTATCAGTAATGTAGAGAAGGCAAAAAACAAGAATCCCTGTTTTGCTTCTCGAATGCGCAAATTCAGTCCCTTCATTTCTGAGGACTTTTGCTTAAATATCTGATATTTCATTGTATGAGTATCGTTTTGCCTTTATATACTAAACTATGTTATTTGAACATAGCCAATGCTTTCTCTATGATAGGAGCCATGTCATAATACTTGTATTCGGCAAGGCGGCCGCCAAAGATAACATCTTCTTCCTGGTCTGCCAGGTCCTTATATTGGGCATACAGTTCAGAATTCTCCTTGTCGTTTACCGGATAGTATGGTTCCATGCCATCTTTCCATTCGGTGGAATATTCCTTGGAGATAACCGTCTTCGGGGTCTCATAGACTTCTGCTCCGAACATTTCGAAATGCTTGTGCTCAATCACTCGGGTATATGGCACTTCGCGCTCAGTATAGTTTACCACGGCATTACCTTGATAGTTAGGGCAGTCGATGGTTTCCTGCTCAAAACGGACGGTGCGATAGTTGAGCTTACCAAACTGATAGTTGTAGAACTCGTCTATCTTGCCAGTGAAAACTAGCTTAGAGGCAAGTTCTTTCCAATGATCTTTCAGCACCCCCTTGTTACCGTTTGGAAGTTCTATCTCGTCTTTAAAGAAGTCAACTGATACCTTTGTATCTGCCCCCTCAAGTAAACCATCAATGAGTTTGTTGTATCCCCCCATAGGGATTCCCTGATATTTGTCATTGAAGTAATTGTTGTCGAAGATGAGGCGTACCGGCAGTCGCTTGATGATGAAGGCTGGCAAGTCAGTACACTTTCGTCCCCATTGCTTCTCGGTATATCCCTTGATGAGACGCTCATAGATATCTTTACCGATGAGCACCTGAGCCTGTTCCTCCAGATTGCGAGGCTCACTTACACCATCAGCCTTCATCTTAGCCACGGCTTCTGCCTTCTGCTCATCAATTTTAGCCTGTGCTTCTGCTGGTGTGGTTACGCTCCACATCTGATAGAAGGTATTCATATTGAAAGGCAGATTATAGAGTTTGCCTTTGTAGTTTGCCACAGGCGAGTTGGTGTAGCGGTTGAACTCAACGATAGAGTTGACGAAGTTCCACACCTCTTTGTTGGAGGTATGGAAGATGTGGGCACCATACTTATGTACGTTGATGCCCTCTATGTTTTCGCAATAGATATTGCCACCGAGATGTGGTCGCTTATCTATCACCAGACAAGTTTTTCCCTGTTTATGAGCCAGGTGGGCGAATGTGGCTCCGAAGAGACCGGAGCCAACTATAAGATAATCATATTTCTTCATACTAGTGCTAACTAAGTTTTTCTGAGTACAAAGGTAAGAAAAGAAAAGGATATATGCAAGTTTTTTGCTTTTTATTTGTTTATATCATAAGAAAGGTGTATCTTTGCATAATTAAATGAATAAAAGTTTTAGAACGATATATAGAGTTAAATTATGGATGAATTTGATGAGACGATACCTGTTACTTCGCCATTACTTCCCGATTTGGATGAATTCCACGGGATGTTGAAGGAGATATGGAAGAGTAAGTGGATTACTAATAATGGAAACTTTCATAAGCAGTTAGAAAAAGAACTGGCTGAATATTTGAAAGTTCCTTATCTGAGTTTGTTCACGAACGGAACTCTCCCTCTTATTACGGCTTTGCAAGCTCTTCATATAACAGGAGAAGTTATAACAACGCCATATAGTTTTGTCGCTACAACACATGCTTTGTGGTGGAATGGTATAAAGCCAGTTTTTGTTGATATTGATTTGGCAACAGGTAATATGGATCCTGATAAAATAGAAGCAGCAATAACTCCGAGAACAACTGCTATTATGCCCGTTCATGTATATGGTAAGCCTTGCAATACTGAAGCAATTCAAGAAATAGCAGATAAGTATGGCTTAAAGATTATATATGATGCAGCACATGCTTTTGGTGTAGAAGTAAATGGTAAAAGTTTATTAAATGCAGGTGATATGTCTACCTTAAGTTTTCATGCGACTAAGGTCTATAATACGATAGAAGGTGGTGCTCTTGTCATGCATGATGAGAAGATGAAGAAACGAATTGATTACCTCAAGAACTTTGGTTTCGCAGATGAAATTACAGTTGTAGGTCCTGGTATAAATAGTAAAATGGACGAAATTCGTGCTGCTTATGGACTATTGAATCTTCGCCAAGTAGATGCTGCAATAGAAGCGCGCCATCAGGTAGCCGTCAAATACCGCGAAGAATTACGTAATGTTGAGGGAATCTCCTTCTTCGATGACATGGCTGGAGTAAAGCATAATTATAGTTATTTTCCAATTTTCGTTGAGGCTAAAAAATATGGAATGACACGAGATGAATTATACTCGAAAATGAAAGAACAGAATGTCTTGGGAAGAAGATATTTCTATCCCTTGATAAGCACGTTCTCTACTTATCGTGGGTTGGATAGTGCAAGTCCAAGCAATTTGCCGAATGCTCATAAGATGGCAAATTCTGTAATTTGCCTTCCTATGTATCATAATTTGAAAGAAAGTGAAATAGAAAGAGTGATAAATATTATCCGGAAATAGTATGAATATTATATTGACAGCTATTGGGGCTATGTCTGCTTTGTGTGCTATTGAGCATTTGCACAAGGCTGGTCATCTTGTTATAGGTTGTGATATCTATCCTAAAGAGTGGCATTATGAAGCATCTTTGTGCGATGTTTTTGAGCAGGCTCCTTTAGCAACAAGTGAGACTTATGTTCCCTTTTTACTAAAATTGGCAGAGGAAAACAATGTAAAATACATTTTCCCTTTGACAGATTTGGAAATTGATAAATTAAATAAGTATAGAACTATTTTTGAAGAAAAAGGAATCTGTTTATGTATGCCATCTGAGGATACTCTAGCTATAGCTCGAAATAAATATGCATTACATTGTAAGTTCAAGGATGATGACATGGTAATGTCTGTTCCAACTTATACGTCAGGTGACGATTTGTCTGATTTATCTTATCCTTGTATCGCTAAACCTCGCGGAGGAAGAAGTAGTGAGGGATTGGTTTATGTGCAAAATGCAGAACAACTGAAGAATTATTTGAATGATACTTCTTATATTTTTCAGGAAATTATAAAAGGCAATGTTTGTACTATAGATTATGTACGTAATTCGCATGATCATACTTCGTTTTGTGTGCCTCGTGAAGAACTTCTAAGGACTAAAAATGGAGCAGGAACTACTGTGAGGGTATTTCATGATGCTTCTCTGGAAGCCTTGGTTGAGCATATTGGTGAAACGCTAAATATTAATGGTGCGGTAAATATGGAATTTATCTGTCATGATGGATTTTATTATCTGATAGATATCAATCCTCGTTTCTCTGCTGGTATAGCGTTTTCATGCAGAACAGGTTATGATTTTGTTAATGCTCATTTGGCTTGTTTCTGTGGTGAGGTAATTCCTAACAAGATAAAATTCAATGAAAGACTTGATGTTAAATATTTTGTAGAAAGTAATATATAATGGAAAGTAATGAAATAGTTGTCAGTATTGTTTGTGAGGTGTTTAATCATGAACAATATTTGGAGCGTTGTTTGCAAGGATTCGTTATGCAAAAAACAAACTTCAAGTATGAGATATTGATTCATGATGATGCATCCACAGACGGGTCTGTGGATATCATCAAGAAGTATGTTTCTGAATATCCTGATTTGTTTAAACCGATTTATCAGAATGAGAATCAGTATTCTAAGGGCGTAGGTATATGGAGAACCATCCAGTTTCCAAGAGCAAAAGGAAAGTATATAGCTTTATGTGAAGGCGATGATTATTGGATTGATCCATTGAAATTGCAAAAACAGGTTGATGTCTTGGAAACTCATCCGGAGTGCGTAATGGTTTTTAATCGTATTTTGATGTTTTCACAAGAAAAAAATGCATTTATAAGGGGAAAACAATATAATGGTAAAACGGGTTATGTAAAAAATAAGGATTTAATTTTAAAGGGTGGATTGTTCGTTCCCACTTGTAGTATGCTTTTTCGCAACAAATTGATTACTCCACTTTTCTCAAAAAGTTATATTCAGAATTGCCATGTTGGGGATTATCCATTGCAGATATTATGTGCTGTTATAGGGAAGTGCTATTATTTGGCAGATGAAATGTCTGTATATCGTGTAGGAAATTCCTCTTCTTGGATAGGTAAGCAAAAACGTAATGATATTAACAAAAACTTAATAGGATACAAGTCTGAACTTGAAATGCTTATCGGATTCATGAAGGATTATCCTACATACAAAAATATAATTAGGAAAAGATTAAATTATTATATGAATACGATGTATCGTCCGAAAGTTAGTAGAGAGGGATTTAAAAAATTGGATGATATGGTAGGTAACTATAAGAAATATAGAACCTGGATATGGCGGCTTGATTTGAAATTCAGAAAGGTGCATGTTAGAAAAATGAGACAATTGTATCATGGTTGTCGATTCTTCTATTCTGCTTTTCGTATTTAACATTAAGCCATCGGCTAACATTGTCTTGCATATTCTCTGAAAATCTTGTAGTTTTTTAAGAAAAACTACAAGATTTTCGGAGATATTTGGGAGAACTTATGAGAATTCTAGAGACTGTACCCTAAAAATTCCCTTCTCCTTTAGCCTCTGTGGCAGGAAGTCTGCCACGTCTTTTGAATTATCATATTCATGTATATGTGTCACGAAGTAGACTGTCCATTTTCGGAAGTTAACATCAGCCATTTTGCAACATCTTTTTAAATCGTTATTCTATTTCTTTTAATCCTTTCTTGCATCTTGTTCTATTCAGATCCTTAAGAAAGTGGCGTTCATTCTCGCTGCAAATGCTATCTCTTTCATGGAAGAGATGATACTCTATAGCTTGGAACTTTGCATACTTTCGCTTTAGCCCAATATTGAAAAGGCGGTTGAAAAGATCGAAATCTTCATATCCATAGCCTATTAACTCCTGATCGAAGCCATTTACTTTACGCAAATCTTCAAACCACATAGCCATATTAGCACCTCTGCCATAAAAGCGACGTTTTCGGTAGAGTTTTTTTGTCCAAAATGTGAGAAAAGGTAGCCATAGGGCATTTTCTTTCCGTCTTACGCCTTTAGTGTAAAACGAGATATTTATCTTCTTTTCTTTGATAAGCTTAAGGGTGAGTTTATCTTTTAAAGAAGCTCTACTTCCTATAACAAAATATCCTTTTTCAGCTAAGCGTTCATGATCTGCGATAAAATGGCGCTCCATAATGATATCTCCGTCAATAAACACAATATAGTCTCCATGGGCCATGCGAAGAGCATTGTTTCTAGACTCTGCCAGGCGAAAGCCTTTATCTTCTTGCCATGCATGGAGAATTGGACATGGGAAATCTTTGGCGAAGTTTTTTATAAGTTCTCTTGTATTTTCTTTAGAACCATCGTCTGCGATTATTACTTCGTCAGGTATACGTGTCTGAACTTTTGCGCTCATAAGGCTCAAACGTAAAGCCTCGGGGCGATTATACGTGGATATGATTAGTGAAATCTTCATTGTTTTATTATTTGAGAGATTTTTTGCCTTTGTATATTTTTATCATAAACTGTAATAACTTACTGTTTGGATTGGAGCGCCAATGCTTGATATATTTGTATAACAAGAGTGGGCTACTCATGATAATATGATTAGAACGTTCATATACTTCTGGACATGTAATCTCTAGTTTTTTATCTAATTCTGTTAGTATCGTGTAATCTGGCTGTTGACACTTCAATAAATAGAATTTATATATGTATCTTATTCTTTTAAACAATTTCTCGACCAGCATATCTTTTATTGCAGAGTTCACATTGGTGAGTGTTGCATAACTGTCTAAGATGTGGCTCGTACATATGATATTATCCTTGAAATGCTTTGCCGAGAATGTGTTAGACATGGTCTGTCCTTCTCGTCCTAACGTGTATATATAGAGTACCCCCGGTACATACATAAACGTTCTGATTGTAGTTAATGGCATAAAAATCCATTCTTGGTCTGTATACGAAATACCTTCTGTTTGCTTATAATTAATAGCTTGCAGATTCTCGCGTTTGTATGTAATGGCATGCATCCAAAGATTGATGATGTCTTTATGACAGCAATAGTCTGTAAACTGCAATGTTTGGTTGCTTGGCAAGTTAAAAGTCACATGATCTTCTTTGCCATTTACATGAGACTTGGAAAAGGCTGTTATAAATGCATCAACATCTGTCTTTGAGGCAATATCTACCAAGTTCATTAAAGACTCTGTGTTGAATTTATCGTCAGCATCTAACACTTTAACATATTTTCCTGTCGCTTCTTTTAGTCCACGATTGATGCAAGAACCATAATTGCCATTTGGCTTATCTATAGTTCTAAATATATGTGGATATTTTTTCTCATACTTTTTAGCTATATCCAAAGAATTGTCCTTGCTTCCATCATTGATAATAAGAACCTCTAATAGATTGCTTTCGATAATCAATGATTTTAGACAAGTATCAAGATACTCACTCATGTTATAAGTAGGTATGATAATTGTAAGAATCTTGTCCATATACTTTTTGTTTATTGTTTTTTAAATGCCTCTTTTGGAATAAACTTTGACCAAAATTCTTTTCGATGTTTTCGGTCATATCCGTGAGCAGCCATAGGAAGCTTATTGTTATTTATTTTATAGCATAGTTCCAACTTGTGGATACCTTTCTTTTAAAGCATTAGTATTCAACCCTGTAGGCTTTATCAGTACAGTAGGATAATTATGTAAAATTTCGAGATTATTGTCAAGAGCAACAATCTCTTCTTCACGTAAATCCCTATATATAGGAATAGCTATAATGACTTTCTTATCTTGAATCATTCTATCTAAAATTAATTTCTTTTAATGTTTTTGTCAGAAACCCACCTTTGTTCAGCTTCTGAGCCAAATTTACCGCTTGCTTTTTCATCTCCTTTTTCTGTTCCGGGGTAAGATTGGCAAGTTTGTCATCCAGCTCTTCCAGCGAACTGATGGTTATACCTGCTCCTGCTTCTTCAATGATAGGAGCTACTGCTGCCTCTTTCCAGATGATGAGCGGCAAACCGGCACGGAGGTAGAAGGATACCTTGTGAGGGGAATTCCATTTCAGGTATTGCCCATATTCTCCCGAGCATCCTTCAAGTGAATCACCATCCCATACCAGTCCGAAGTCGGCATCTATATGCTTGATAAATTCCTCTGACGGTACAAACCCTTGGTAAGTAATCTGAGGATTGTTTTGCAAACCTTGCAGACCTTCTTTGTTTCCACAAACCATTAATTGCCAACTGTTCAAAGTCTTGGAAAGTTCTATCAAGAATGAATTCTTCTTCATACTCAAGGCTCCGGCATAGACAACCTTTACCTGTTCTCTTTCTGTTACTTCTTCCGAGCATTTTGATTCAGAACGATAGTCGAATAAGCCCAGGGCACCAACTGGCTTCTGTAACCCATGCTCTTTGAGCCATCCTTTCATCTTCTCGTTTGATGCAATGATGTAGTCACTATTCGAAAGACGGTTTATCTCTTTCTGGATGGTAAGCTTCTTTCTGCGGAAAGAACCGAGGTCGTGAATCAGGGAAACCGTTCTGGCTCCTTTCAGATGGGCTATATGGCAGAGAAACGAAAAGTACTTCTTTACAGGATATTGCAAGAACAGCACATCGTCTTTCTGGAGTAAGATACAGGCACGGATGATGCCTATCAGGTCTAGGAAGAAAGCCAATATCTTACTGTTCCTGATTGTGCGTGGTAAGCCAAGATTGATGGCTCCCATTTCTGCAAGCGTATCCTCGTTGTCTGTTTTTGCTTTATTGCCGGCGCTTGTCAGATTATAATAGTTGCGGCTAATATAACAGAGTCTTTTTTGTTCCATATTCAATAGTTTATATGTGAAATGTACAAAGATGAGTTTGAACTATAATTCTAGCTGAAATGGAATTTCGTGCTTCTTTCCATATTTGGTCCAGAACCTAGCCCGTTCTTTCATCACATAGGCTACAGCCTCGTCGGTATCTATGTTGCGTAGCAAGGCGTATTCGCTAACCAGAATACGGGTGAATTCTTTAGGTCCCCAGAATCTTCTGAGATTATACAGTCCATTCTTCTCGCTTACTGGTCCGAAATCCATTCTGTTGATATCTACCAGCATGAAATGGAATCCTTCTTCATCTTGTTTCCAGAGAATATTGCCTGGTGTAAAGTCCTTATGGAGAATTTCATGCAGATGAATGTCTGCAGCGAAATGGGCTAAGGCTTTTGCCAGATATTTATATTCTTCCGGTTTAGCGTCTGCCACCTCATAGAGTGTATGACCGTAGTCACACTGGATTGTGATAAGATAGCTATATCCCAAGAGATTCAGAAAGCTACGCTCTTCAATAAGGGCTAAAGGTTCTGGAGTATTGATTCCTTTTCTTTTCAGAATCATAGGATATTCGAATGCTCGTTGACCTTTTGGCTTCCTGATATTCCAAGAATAGATGAATTTGTTGAGACCATGTGGTATATGAAAGCGCTTTACGTTAACCTGTGTTCCATCTGGTGCTGTTAGCACCTTGATGAGGTTGCGCTTATTATATATCTCACGACCTTCCTTCTCGAAAATATCAGGGATGCTCTCGATAAAGGCTCTCAGATATTCGTATTTAGGATTTATCTTAATCTTTCTCATTCTTATTCTGATAGTTTAAAATGAATGTTTATACTTCTTCCATTCTATTCTCTTGGCACAACCTTCCCCTTCACCACTTCATATCGCTTATCAAACTCCTCCTTGGTTCGCTTCCATCTGTTATGCGTCCATAAATAATAAGGTGGATTCCGGCGGATGGTTTCTTCCAGCATCTGGAAGAAGCGACGGGTAATCTCGTGCTCCGGCAGGGAGTTCGGATTGCGGGTGATGAGTTTGTATGTTGCCGTGTAGTAGCCGCGCTTAGGGCGGGACATCTCTACATAGAACACGGCATCGTTCATCTTTCTCATGATTCTCTCGCCGCCAGTAAACACTGGGGTTTCGGGATGGTTGAGGAAAGGAAGCCACAGGTGGATGTTCTCCCACTTGGGTCCCTGGTCGCTGATGTAGCCGAAGAGGCTGCGGATGTTCTTGCGCTTGTAATCTACCAGATAACGGAGGATGTCCTTCTTTGGGACAGGCACTCCGTTTTCTTCGTGAGAGCGGATGCGCTTGAAGAGTTCGTCGAAGGCTTGGTTGCGCAGAGGATGATAGATGAGGCCCATCATGCGGGTTTTAGGCAGTTCGATGCCTACACATGAGAGCCACTCCCAGTTGCAGTAATGACCGAGGATGGCTGCCACATCCTGACCTTCCTGGAAACATTGTTCCACTTCTTCGCTGTTATATACCTTGAATCGGCGGCGAAGTTCCTTATCGCTGATGCTCAGAAGTTTAACCGCCTCGAAGAAGTAATCGCTGAACCAGCGGTAGAATTTCTTCTCGATGTCAACAATCTCTTCTTCTGATTTCTCAGGGAAGGAGGTGGTGAGATTCTTACGCACAATTCCTCTGCGGTACTTGATGACGTAATACATCATGAAGTACTCGAAGTCGGCAATGCAATAGAGTAGCCTGAAAGGCAGCAGCGATATTGCATAAAACAGCGCATAAACAATCTTTGTCATAAGTCCTATGATTTACACCTTATTATATATAAGCAAGAATGCTACTTAACATTTAACATTCAACACTTAACATTATATTACACCTGCTGCATATCATGCAACTTCTTGTAATATCCTTCTTTTTTTATCAGCTCCTCATGAGTACCGCGCTCCACAATCTTACCCTCGTGCAATACGCAGATTTCATCGGCATGCTTGATGGTACTCAATCGGTGAGCCACAGCCACAGTGGTACGGGTTTTCATCAGTTTCTCCAAGGCATCCTGAACCAAGCGCTCGCTCTCGGTATCGAGGGCTGATGTTGCCTCATCGAGGATGAGGATAGGAGGATTCTTGAGGATGGCACGGGCGATGCTGACACGCTGGCGCTGGCCACCGGAAAGTCTGCCGCCTCGGTCACCAATATTTGTATCGAAACCATGCTCCGACTTGGTGATGAACTCGTAAGCATTGGCTATCTTAGCTGCATTGGCTATTTCCTCGTCTGTAGCATCGGTCTTGCCGAATCGGATATTGTCCTTGAAGCTTGCATTGAAGAGGATAGCCTCCTGGTTTACATTTCCTATCAGCATGCGAAGGTCATGTACGGCAAGGTCTTTCACATTAATGCCGTCAATCAGCACCTCGCCTTCCTGTACATCATAGTAACGAGGAATCAAATCTACCATCGTACTCTTACCGCTACCGCTCTGACCAACGAGAGCCACGGTCTTGCCTTTTGGTATCACGAGATTGATATCCTTTAATACATATACCAGTTCTGCGCTCTTTCGGTCGGTATAGGCGAAGGAAACGTGGCGGAACTCTATCTGATGTTCGAAGCTGCTGATATGCTCAGGGTTCTCCTTGTCCTTGATTTCCACCTCAGCCTGCAGAATCTTGTCGATACGCTCCATGCTCGCCAATCCTTTCGGGATGTTGTAGCTTGCCTTGGAGAATTCCTTCAGCGGGTTGATGATGCTGTAGAGCATCACGAGATAGAAGATGATGGTAGGACCGTCGATTCTGCCATAATCCAGAACCAGGATACCGCCAAACCACAATACCACTACGATGAGGATAGTTCCCAGGAACTCACTCATCGGGTGTGCCATCTGCTGACGGATGTTTACACGCATGATGTTGTCGCGGTAGCTGCTGTTAACCTGATTGAAGTGCTTGTTCATCCTTTCTTCTGCACAGAACGCCTTGATGATGCGCAAGCCGCCCAGCGTTTCTTCTACCATACTCATCGTATCGCTCCAAAGTGCCTGTGCCTCGATACTGTGTGCCTTCAGTTTCTTGCCCACTACTCCCATGAACCAGCCGAAAGGTGGTACAAAGAGGATGGTGAAGAGGGTGAGCTGCCAACTGATGCAGATCAGCGTAACGAAATAGAAGAGGATCAGGATAGGGTTCTTGAAGAGCATGTCGAGCGACGACATGATGCTGTTCTCCACTTCCTGCACATCACCACTCATTCGGGCGATGATATCGCCCTTGCGCTCCTCGCTGAAGAAACCGAGCGAGAGACTGTTTATCTTCTGGTAAATCTGGTTGCGGACGTCTCTTACGATACCTGTACGGATAGGTATGATGGTGGCTGACGAGAGGAAATAGGCTCCCGTCTTGAGGAATGTCATGAAGGCTAGGAATATGCCGATGACCAAAAGGGCTGTTGATGCACTATGGACAACAATAAACTCCTGAATATAATAATACAGGTTATTGGTTGCAACCTCCTTGATGCTACCCCAATCTCCATTCCAGTGCATATACTCGTTGACACGGATACCACCATCTACTTGGAACAGGATTTGCAGGATTGGTATCAAGGCTGCAAACGAAAAGATGTTCAATACCGCAGACAGGATATTGAACAGGATAGACAGTCCCAGATACTTCTTGTATGGAGGGACGAATCGGCGTAAAATTTGCAAGAATTCCTTCATAGGTGCAAATATAGTGCTTTTTAAGAAAACCGCCAAACTTTTGGCGGTTTTTCTTGTTTATATTCTGTTTTTTCTTTTAGAAGAGTCTTTTTATTCAGAAAAAGCTGTTCTGAAGAGTTTGGGTTTACTCCTTTACTTCTTCTCCGAAGAGAGTAGCAGAGGTAGAACCGGTGATGCGAACCTTCACTAACTCTCCGATATGGTGGTTGCCCTTATCGATGACAACCGCCTTGTTCTGTTCTGTTCGACCCATCATCTGCTCGCGGCTACGCTTGCTGAAGTTCTCGATGAGGATGGTGAATACCTTGCCTTCATCCTTCTTGTTCTGCTCGGCACTCACCTCGGTCTGCAGTTTGATAAGTTCGTTGAGGCGGGCTATCTTGGTTTCCTCAGAAACGTTGTCTGGCAGATGCTTGGCGGCATAGGTGCCCGGGCGCTCTGAATACTTGAACATGAAGGCGCTGTCGAAGCCTACTTCCTTCACCAGCGAGAGGGTTTCCTGATGGTCTTCCTCGGTTTCGTCGTGATAACCCACGAAGATGTCGGTGGTGATGCCGCAGCCCGGGATGATGCGCTTGATGTCGGCGATGCGCTGCAGATACTCCTCACGGGTGTATTTGCGGTTCATCAGCTTCAAAATCTTGTTGCTTCCGCTCTGTGCAGGGAAGTGGATGTGTTTGCAGAGGTTTGGCTCTTCGGCGATGGCGTGGAGGATGTCCTCGGTCATATCCTCTGGGTTAGAGGTGGTGAAGCGTACTCGCATATCCGGTACAGCCTGGGCTACCATGTGGAGGAGCTCGGCAAAGGAAAGACTGCCTTCTTCGCGTTTGCCCGATGGCGAGAGACCATAACTGTTTACATTCTGTCCAAGCAGGGTAACTTCCTTGAAGCCACGCTGCTGCAAATCGCGAACCTCACGCAGGATGCTCTCAGCATCGCGGCTGCGCTCACGTCCACGGGTATAAGGCACGATGCAGTAGTGGCAAAAGTTGTTGCAACCACGCATGATGCTTACGAAACCGCTCACTCTGTTGCCACCGATGCGCTGAGGCACGATGTCACGGTAGGTCTCGGTCTTGGAAAGTTCGATGTTGATGGCGTTGGTACCCATCTCGCACTGCGCAATCATATCCGGCAGGTTGAGATAGCTGTCTGGTCCACAAACCAGGTTGGCATAGTGGTTCTGGATGAGGTCATCCTTCACGCGCTCAGCCATGCAGCCCAATACGCCGAGAATCACCTTTCTTCCCTTCTTCTGCTCTGCATGGAGGGTGTCGAGGCGATGGTAAATCTTGTTCTCCGCATTCTCGCGGATACTGCAGGTGTTCAGGAAGATGGCATCAGCCTCTTCTTCTTTCTCACAAATTTCGTAGCTAGCCATCTGCATTACAGAGGCAACTACCTCACTGTCTGCCACGTTCATCTGGCAGCCATAAGTCTCAATAAATAGTTTCTTCATTGTTCTAGATGAATTCTATTCGTTTATAATGTTATTGTAATTAAAATATGTAACTATCTGAATCTCAGTCGCGAAGAAGGAGTATGGTGCTCTGTCATTCCCTTCGATACTGCCATCAATACAAAATAGATGACGACGGCAGAGATGAGGCCGGCGATGGCATCGATGAGATAATGCGCCTGAATATATACGGTAGCCAGACACAGGAAGATGTAGAATGGCAGCATCACGTATAGCTGTTTTCTGTTGCCGGTATGCCAGACCAGGAGCATGCAGATGGTGCTCACGCCCACATGCGAACTTGGGAAAGCTGCTGTAGGACGCTCGCCGGCGTTCTTGGCGTCTTCTACAAGCTGGTAGAAGATTCCATCGGTGTAACCCGGTGTCGGCAGGCAGTTGGTATGGGTGTTGAAGTAATCGCCCAAAGCCGGGAAGATGCCCTTGGTTATTTCTGATATCCCTACTGCATCAAAGTAGAAGGTCGGGCCCACTACCGGTACATAGATGTAGATGAGATAGTAGATAAAGAAACTGGTGAGCATGACGAATGCAGCTCTTTCAGCCTCATAATATCTGCAGAAGAAATAATAGAATGAAACCAATGCAATCATCGGATAATACATAAAGTAGCCCATCGACATCAGTTCGCTTACTACAGCCCAAGGCAGGGCTTTGGCAAAGAGCAGGGCGGGCTGACATCCGAAAAGATTCTGCTCCCAACCTGCAAAGATATGGTCGAGGTTGGGGAACATACGGTTGATTTCGTAGGTGTCGGGATACCACCAGGCAAGCAAAGCCATCTGGGCAATGATGCGCACCATCTTGGTGATGCGGCAAGGTATCATGCGGTATACTGCCCAAAGAGCGATGGTCATGACGAGCGCTCTCAGTCGTCCCCAGAGCATAGCTTCCGGGTTTACGAGTTTGGTGTAGGTAAAGAGCATGGTGATAATGGTGATTGCCATATATCCCAGCATGACCCATTCCAGTGTCATCAGTCCCTTCTTCGGGTTCTTGTCTATCTTGAAATAATCTTTTATCACGCTTCTTATTAGTTTATAATTTACAGCCATCCGTTATCCTTGTACCACTTGATGGCGAGCTTCACACCTCTTTCCAGTGGATAATGAGGATGATAGCCCAGTTCATCCATGGCTGGCTCAATATCACATCGCCAGTTGCGCTGTTTCAGAATGTTGTACTTATCATTGTTCAGGGCCGACATCTTGCCCGTCATCCTTCCGAGATACTCTCCGAAGAAGGTTACGATGCGCAACACCCAGATAGGCGCCTTGATGCGTAGCATCCAAGGATTGCCTAACTCCTTTTTTATCAGGTCGCTGAAGGCAGCCGACTGATATACTTCTCCATCGCTGAGGAAGTATTTCCTGCCATTCATTCCATGATCCAGAGCCAGGAATACAGCCTGTACCACATCCTGTACATACACGAAGGTAATGTCCTGACGCTTGAATCCTACAGCAAAGTCAACATGTTGCTTGATGCTCTGCGCCATGAGAAAATAATCTTTCTCCCTAGGACCGTAAACTCCTGTAGGGCGGAGGATGATATAAGGGAAGTTGTTGCCGATGCTGTCTAGATAGCGTTCTGCCTCCAGTTTACTCTTTCCGTATGCAGTATTTGGCTTAGGAGTATCATGTTCTGAGATTTCCTGATAAGGCTGCTCTTCGCGGATGGCTCCAAAAATGCTGAGCGAACTGACAAAGACAAATCGCCTGATAGGCATCTGGAGGCGCAGAAGGACGTTCACCAGATGCTTGGTTCCCTCTGTGTTTACCTTATAAAAGTCCTCTGCATGCAGGCACTTCGTTGCGCCGGCTGCATGCACTATATAGTCGAACTCGTGCGGGGCGAGCTCTTTCTCCAACTCTTCCTCTGAAGAAAGATTGAGATTGATAAAATGGATGCGCTCGTCTTGCAGATACTTTCTGGAACTGGTAGGGCGTACTGCCGCCCAGGTTTCCATGCCCTGTCTTAAGGCCTCTTCCACGATGTAGCTGCCGATAAAGCCCGACGCACCCGTTACTAGAATCTTCATTAATTATTTATAAAATTGCAATTTCGGCTGCAAAATTACAACAAAAAATCGAGTTATCCTCTATGTTATGCCAAAATTCTTTCTTTTTCTTTGTGAAATCACTTCTTTATGGCAACTTTGCTGTTGTGAATCAAGTATCTTGCTTAAAAACATATCTGTTAACTCTCCCTAAGCTTCATGCTGTCTTACACCCATGCGGGCCTCTACTACGTTTACTACATAGTCGCCGAGTTTCTCGCATTCCTGGATGATATCCATATACATGGTACCGATGGCGTAGGTATAGAGATGGTTGTTCACATCGTTGATGTTCTGGCTCTTCAACTGATTGCGATAGTTGTTGATTTCGTTCTCGATGTTGAAAGAGAGGTTGGCATCGTTGTCTCCCTTATGACCTACGAGTGTGATGTTCATCTGGGTAAGGGCATTGTCGGTAAGTTCCATCATCTGATGCATGTGTTCATACTGTGAAGTGATGAAGTCTTCCTTGCCCTTGAAACGGCGGTTCAGCGTGCGTGCGATGTTGAAGCAGCTGTCACCGATACTCTCGATTTCAGAAATCTCACGGAGCATGGCACGAATCTTTGCCTTGGTCTCGTCAGAAAGATGAGAATCGCTCACCTGGTCGAGATACTTGGCAATCTCTATCTCCATGTTGTCAGAGATGCCTTCGTATTTCTCGATGCGGCTATAGAGTTTTACAAACTTTTCTTCATTGGTCTCGCCAAGAAGCGTCTTCACCATGCCGAACATGCGCTGGATGCGCTCTGCAAAACAATGGATTTCCTTCTGTGCCTCCAAGACAGAGATTTCCGGTGTCTTCATGATACCGCTCTGGATAAAGCGCAGGCGGAAGTCGTCCTCATCGGTATTCTTCTTAGGACGGATAATCTTGCATACCAGCTTCTCTATCTGTGGAATGAACCATACCAGAATAAAGGTATTGGCGAGGTTGAAGGTGGTATGGAAGGCGGCAAGCACAAAGGATAGCTTGGTTGCATTGGCTACGAAATGAGGATCAGTCTTCTCCATGGCATCGTCGAAACCTACCCAACCGCAAACCAGATGGATGAACGGGTGGAATATGCAGAGTATCCAAAGCACACCGAAGATGTTGAATACCATGTGCGCCATCGCCGCTCTCCGGGCCTGGGTGTTGGCGGTGAGCGCTGCCACGTTGGAGGTTACGGTTGTACCTATATTCTCACCCATCACAAGCGCAATACCCTGATAGATAGGCAATACGCCGGTAGAGCAGAGTATCATCGTAATCGCCATGACGGCTGCCGAACTCTGCACGCACATAGTGAGTATACTACCAATAATAAGAAAGGTGATGGTAGTCTGGAAACTGTGAGGGTCGAAACTTGCAAAGAATTCAAGAACCGGCTGATTATGAGCCAGATCCATGTCGATACCGGTTTGGCGTAAAGTACCCAAACCGAGAAACATAAAGGATATACCGAAGATGAAGTCGCCGATAATCTTGCGTTTCTTGCTGTAAATCAGGATGATGGCGATGAAGAACGCCGGCCATACAAAATCTGTGATGTTAAACGAGAAACCGGCACTCATGATCCATGCGGTGAGCGTGGTTCCGATGTTGGCGCCCATGATAACGGAGATAGCCTGGGCTAGGGTAAGGAGACCAGCATTAACGAATGATACGGTCATCACCGTTGTGGCTGTAGAAGACTGCACCGCTGCGGTGATGAGCGTACCCGAGAGGATGCCCGTCAAACGATTGGTGGTCATGGTTCCTAACACATGGCGGAGCTGTGGTCCTGCCATCTTCTGCAAACTGTCGCTCATGGACTTCATACCGAACATCAGTAGGGCGAGTGCTCCAATAAGCTTAAAAAATATCCAAATCGACATATAATAACTTAATTAATGTTGTCAAATACATCAAGTTTCCGAATTTCTTCGTAACTTTACACTCTGTAGGCGTCTCTCTTCTAAAAAGAGTAAGCCGATGCTCAAAAAGCACCTTCGGGGGCTTCGAGAGCGGGTAGATTAGTTTAATTTTGTAACATAGTTTTAATACAAATGAAACAAGTAATTCAAATCCGTTGCAAAAATAATAAAAAATCTCAGAAAGTAGAAATCGGAAGCACACTTTTTGATATTTTTTCAGCATTTGACCTCAAAATGACCCATGGACCGGTGTCTGCAAGGGTAAATAACAAGGTTGAAGGCATGCATTATCGTGTTTATAATTCTAAAGATGTAGAATTCCTTGATATGACTTCTTCATCCGGTTCGCGTGCATATACCCGTACCCTCTTCTTTGTTCTCTGCAAGGCGGTACAGGACATTTATCCTGCTACAGATGTGGTGATTGATATTCCCGTATCGAATGGTTTCTACGTAGATATCCGCCTGGGCAGACCAGTTGTTGATGAAGATGTGAACATTATCCGCCGTCGCATGCAGGAGATTATCGATGCCAAGATGCCGATACGCCGCTTCACCGTGCCTACCGAAGAGGCAGTTGCGCTGTTCCAGGAGAAAGGGGATGTGGAAAAGGTGAAACTGCTCAAGACATCGGGCTCCATCTATACTACCTATTATAAAATAGGTGATTATGTAGATTATTACTACGGCACGCTGCTCACCAATACCTCGCAGCTCTATCTCTTCGGGCTGGAGAAATATTATGATGGCATGCTCCTGCGCATTCCTTCGCTCAAGAACCCGGATGTGCTGGGCGAAATGACCCGACAGGACAAGATGTTTGAGATATTCAAGGAGCATCATCGCTGGCAGAGTATCCTGGGCATCAGGACTGTAGGCGATTTTAACCAGGCGATAGATGCCAATCATGCTACCGATATCATCAATATCAGCGAGGCGCTGCAGGAGAAGAAGATTGCCAAGATTGCTGAGGAGATTGCCAGCCGCAAGGGCGTGAAACTGGTGCTGCTGGCAGGTCCTTCTTCTTCGGGCAAGACCACTTCGTGCAAGCGCCTGAGCATACAGCTTGCCGTAAACGGATTGAAACCGCTCCAGATTTCGCTCGATGATTATTTCGTAGATAGGGAGAAAACGCCGAAGGATGCTTCGGGCGAATATGATTATGAGAGCATCTATGCCCTGGATCTCGACCTGATCAACGAGCAGTTTAACGCCCTCTTCCGTGGTGAGGAGGTAGAATTGCCGAAGTATGATTTCCAGAGCGGAAAGAGTAAAAAGAGCGGCAACAAGCTGAAGATGAACGATAACAATGTGCTGGTGGTAGAGGGCATTCATGCATTGAACCCTGAACTGACGGCTCACATCCCGCAGGAGCAGATATTCAGAGTATATGCTTCGGCGCTGACTACGATTCTTCTGGATAATCACAATTATATCCCGACGACAGACAACCGTTTGCTTCGCCGCATCATCCGCGATTACAAGTATCGAGGTGTCTCTGCCCAGGAAACCATTCATCGCTGGCCTTCGGTAAGGGCGGGTGAGAACAAGTGGATATTCCCGTTCCAGGAGAATGCCGATGCGATGCTCAATACGGCGATGCTTTATGAACTGGCTGTAATCAAGATGCAGGCAGAGCCGCTGCTGCAGCAGGTTCCGGAGAATTGCGAGGAATATGCTGAGGCTTACCGGTTGCTTAAGTTCCTGAAATACTTCAAGGGTATACCTTATAATAATCTGCCGCCTACTTCGCTTCTGCGAGAGTTCCTGGGGGGCAGCTCGTTCCATTATTAAAGGTTTTATCTTTCGGAGATAAGTTGGCTGTTTGAGTAGGACAGCCAACTGGCAGAAGCCGGACAGCCGACTAGCGCCTTATCCGCTAGTCGGCTGTTTGTCTTTAACAGTCCTTGGAAATGGGTTTATCTGATTTCCTTTTAGGCGTCTGATTTGCTTTTTTATGCGATAGACGAAAAACTCTTCACTCTTCACCAAATGCTCCGAATCCCTAGTGTTTATGGGCATTCCGAGGGGTGAAGAGTGTTCGGGCACTCTTCACCTACTCTTCACCACTCTTCACCCTTCAGTTCTGGCTAATTTGCAATTCTCCTATCTGTCTTTCGCATCTGTTTCCGTTCCTGAAGGTGAAGAGTGGTGAAGAGAGGGTGAAGAGATACAAATAACTCTTCACCTCTCGGAATGCCGATAAACACAGGGGTTTCGGGCCGAAAGGTGAAGAGTGAAGAGTATTTCAGAGTAGAGTTGCTATACTTTATATAAAGCGTACGAATTTATAAAGCCTGCGGCTTAGAGCTTGCTGCCATAGCACAAGTCGCCGGCGTCGCCGAAGCCTGGCACGATATACTTATGCTCGTTCAAGCCCTCATCAATAGAGGCACACCAGATGGTAGTCTTGTCATCAGGGAAGGTTTTCTTGATGTGCTCAATACCCTCAGGTGCAGCGAGAACACAGGCAATGTGGATATGTTTAGGATTGCCCTTGGTGAGGAAAGCCTTCATACCCATCTCCATGCTGATACCTGTGGCAAGCATAGGGTCGGCAATGATGAGCACTTTATCCGTAAGATCAGGTGTAGCGAGGTATTCGATATGTACGCCCACCTCAGTATGCTCCTTGTTGGTATACTCGCGATAAGCACTCACAAAGGCATTGCCAGAGTGGTCGAAAATATTGAGGAAACCTTCGTGGAAAGGAAGTCCGGCACGGAAGATCGTACCGATGACAATCTTTTCGGTAGGAAGATTTACCTGGGCCACACCGAGCGGTGTAGTCACCTCAGTCTTTTCGTAATTAAGAGTCTTTGATATTTCAAAGGCCTCATACTCACCGATTCTCATAATGTTGTTGCGGAAGAGCAGTCGGTTCTTTTGATAATCGCAGTCACGCATCTCTGCCAGATAGCGGTTGATGATGCAATTGTGCTCGCTCAGATTATTTATCTTCATATAGCTGTAGTTTTTCTGCAAAGATATAATAAATCTCGGAAACGGCAAAATGTTTGGGCAATTATTTTCTCTCTGGAGGAATGAAAGAACATGTTACTATCTTATTTTTCCTTCAAATACCCTCTTATATATAAATAGGTGTAAATCTCTGCTTGTTTTTCTTTAAGCAGAGATTTTTTGCAAAGTCAACGTGGCAAATGTCGGTCGAATCGGCTTTTTTTAAGTTCTTTAACCTAAAAAGCTTTTAAAAAGAAAGAATAATACCTAAGAATCTTTGCTATAAAACATATTTTTCGTAACTTTGCGGCGGTTTTGGGAGAATGATGATTTCTTCTGTCAACCAAGGTAAAGAGAAATTATTCACAACTTAAATACATTTAAAATAAAATGGCAAAGTTTG
>ERZ1034847.92-NODE-92-length-52421-cov-20.908891_pt1 | contig 52421 bp, 50 predicted proteins | sample MGYA00520633_ERZ1034847 | MGnify/ENA primary metagenome ERZ1034847 (study PRJEB33766, sample SAMN09781732) | gut metagenome | biome: gut microbiome | host: Homo sapiens | place: Madagascar | study: EMG produced TPA metagenomics assembly of the PRJNA485056 data set... | reverse complement strand
CCTTAAAATTAAAAGACCCAACGTGGTCCGCATCGTTGAGAGGCGTGTTGGGTTCTGTTAATCTTATTATATTCATCTCAGAGGAAAAAACAATCTCTCAGAAGCAAAATTTACATTTTATTTACAATTTATGTTTCTGTCCAAACACAAGCTTAATACTACGCGTATTGTTTCCTTAATGTCTTAATCTCCTGTGTATTATCCTCTCTAAACGAAATGAAATCAAACACATATGGGTCTTTCATCGTCTGCACTGCAAGCTCACTCTGAGGTGATGGCAGTCGATTTTCAAAATTTGTGACCTTGTCCGCCAAAACCTGACGCTGATATAAACCACTTTCTATCTGATGCACAAGAACATTTCGAGACCAACCATTTTGCGCTGACTTTTCAATATACCATTTACGCTCCTTTGGATTAGCTATCTTATCCATAAGAACAATATTGTGTCCCCATGGAATTTGTGCAACAACCTGTTGCACAAATTCACGATCCGGATAAGTCTCAGCGAATTTTGCCATATACTTCAGATTTCTGACGGAATATCAACTGTTTCTCCTTAACGATAAATACTGAACTTCCTTTATCTGTTTAAGCATTCATTCCATCTTGCATTTATCTCCTCAAGTTCCATGCTCTTTGCTGTCCTGAGCTTCATATAGTGCCTCTCCAATCTTCTCAATCAATGTCACATTCGTCAGCAGCCACTTTACATCAAACTCTTGGGCTGAGAGATTTATCTAGCTGTTTCTTAGTACACACTTGTGAGTTTTATTCTTTATATTCATCTTATTCTGCATTTTTGTGTATATCGTCTAAATTTTTTAGAGCCAAATTAGAGCTGTATTAACCCCATACTACTATGCCAATACTATTGAAAATGCTAAGATAAAAAATGCAACTATATCAACATACACAGCCATTCTAAATAACTTATACTTACAACTTACAATATTTGAATTATAAACTATTTCTTCAGACAAATCTAATTGATATTTAGTTGGAGTATATTTATTCTCATTAAAATATTTTTTGCATACCTGTTTTATATAAGCTTCTCCCGAATATCCTTTTATATTTTCAAAAAATATCAAATTGTCTCCATTTGCCCTTCTTTTTTTTATTTTAAAAAACGATGGGATTTTTCTTATCACTTTATTACCTAATCTCGGAAGAAAAGAAATCAACGAACACATCCCGGAAATAATAAAAAAAATACTTATTGTATATAATAAAGCATTCATATCTTCAAGACTAAAAATCGCAGCTATACACGCAACCACAAAAGCTATATTGGCAGCATTCTTTGCTTCCGCAAAATTTAGCCACGAATTTACATTCGAAAAGTTTTTCTCTAACAATTCATCTAATTCTTTATTATCCACTTTTCATTTCTCCTTAAAAATGTCATCCCACATAGTAAAAACTTTTTTTAATGTGTCTTTGAAATCATTTATTGCAGGTTCATTAAATTTTTCTACCTCTTCTTCTGAAATCCACCTATACTTTTCATGTTTACCTCTCACCCTAATGACATCATCTATTTTATCAGTATTTTGTATTATCTTCGCAACTACTATTACTCCCTTTTGAAGTTTATCAACTTTGTCAACTTGATACAATGCAATAGGTTTAGGTTCAATATCCTTTCTTTCACCATCACAGATTATATCTATGTCAATTCCAAAATCATTTTTATAATCTTCCTTAACAGAATCACACAAATTCTTATCAATACTTGCCTTAGCACATCCAAATTCCCATAATCCTGAATAAAATTTTCTGTTTATTCTTTTTGCAATCAATACCCTTTTATTATCTATATCACAACAAACAGCAGCACAATGAAACTCCAGTAATTTATTGTCAAATTCATTTTCCACAACTCTTACATCATTTTCTGTATCATTAATGACCTGATGTATTTTCTTTAGTTTGCCATCTAATTTCTGGTCTTTGATTATCTTTTCCAATGCTTTGTGAACATCTAAAAACATATATGATGTCAAATCGCCTTCATCTTTTTCACGATTCAAGAAATAATCTTTAGATAACTGACTGTATGTAGTTTCATCATAATAAAAACTGTCTTCAAATGAAACCCCACTAACTTTCGAATCATGATACCATATTATTGGATATAGCCTATTTTGCCATACCCCCTTTAAACTTTTGTATGTAATAATATTAAGTCGTGATAAATATTCTGTTTTATCACTTAATATTTTTGCTAATTCTACACTAACAATCAAGCGTCTGTCTTGAGTTTCCTTTTTTATTCTAAATCCTGTATCTATATCTTGACCTAAAAATTCATTTATTTGTTGGCTATCACTAATCCTATATTTTTTAAATATATTATCATAAGGAGAGAATAAAGAATTATCCCCATTTAAGATAATTGCAAGCCATGCTGCTGATTGAACCGCAAGAATATTACTCTTTTTCATCCAATCAATTTCTTTATCAGAAAATTCTTCATCAATATTCTCAAAGAACTTTTCATTTCTCAATTTTATATTTGACATAACCAAAATGTCATATATTGCGTCAATTGCTGAATATATCTCCTCCTCATTCCTAATTGTTACAAAAAAGATAATTTCATCACCAAGAACTCTCCATAACTGTGCCTCTGGTATTCCCTTTGCGACATTTTTTTGAATATCTGTTAACAAAGTTGTCAAAACGCTTTGCCAGCCTAGATAATTAGTATCTTTGTATAATGAAGAATTTACAATATCAAAAGAGAAGAAAAGTTCTACAGACCTAGATCCTTTCTTCTCATCATTGATATTTCTATTAATTTTTTCTAAGGCATCACTATATAACTCAAGCTTATTATTATCATCTACCATTGCAAATACCCCAAAAACTTTCCTCTATTAGATGCTGCTGAGATAGAAACACCAAAATAACTAGCAATTTTATCTGTTTCAACCTTGTTTCCAATAGTATATTGATCCATTATCTCCTTATATGATTTTTTTGGCATTAACAATGCAGCTGCAAATTCATTTGCTTGATACTCCATTAAAGAATCGCCTGCTCTGTAATAAGTCGCATTTTCCTGCTTATTCCACAATTCTGAATTTATTTTATATCCCATATGCAAAAACAAATGTCCTAATTCATGTGCTATTGTAAATTTTCTTCTTTCTGGACTTTGAAATGGTGAAACATATACAATAAATCCATTATCCTGTTTTCTTATACTACCATCAGACATATTATCAATATCAATACTTTCTTCAACACGCCCACCTAACGCTATTACAACATCATTTATATTTTGAATGGGTACCTGTATATTATAGAGGTCAATTATGTCTTGTGTTAAATTATTGATCAGCATTCTTAGCTCATTATTCATACTATCACCTCCATACATATACTTATTTCTATTGTAACATAATATTCTCTAAATGCAACCAATAGGCAAACAAATTTTCCACTTTCTTTTGAAATTTTCCTATTTTTATAATATATATTTTTTCAGCTCTCATACCTAAAAAATTCCCTAGCCATCATCTCCGCCGTAGCCCGATTATACCCCTTTTTCAAATGCCCCTGCATAATCGCCCCGAACATCCCCTTAACCATCTCGTCCTCAATATCACAATATGACTGCATCTCCCCGGACAAAGCCATTGCCACATACTCTATTGGCTTGTTATCTAACAGCTTATGCAGCTTCGCACTTTATCCGCAACATATTTCCATCTGTAAACCACACCTCAACATAGCCGTTATCCATGTTATAATCACATTCCACGATATTTCCATTCCATTATCTTTAATATTATCAATCCATCCTTCCCATTATCTTGCCCTTGAAAAACTCCACATCATCTGGCAATCTCTTCTTTTCCTTCTTTAGCTGTAATACTTCCTTCTCCTGTTGTGCCACAGCCCCTTCTTCTTTTGCCCTTTGCGTAGCCTCTTCTGCCAGTTCTTTTTCAGCTATAGCATTCTTTAATTCCTGTTTCTTCACAGAAACTTCTTCACCAAGCTGTGCAACCACCGAAGATATTTCCTGCTTCTGGCTATCCAATTCAGCTACTACAAATATCTGCATTCTTAATATCCAGCTAAAATCGCCACCTGTCACCGCAAGCGATAACAGCTTATCCATCTTCTCTACCTCTTCAGCGCCTCTAACCATCTGAATAAGCTTCGCAGATTCTACAACTTTTGGCATTTCCTCATCAGGTCCTATCTCCATATCTGCCTCTTCTCCACAGTATGGACATACCAATGTTGGTGCAATTTTTAAATCCAGAAACCTGCTTCCACACTCCTTACACTCATAATAACCGCACTGCTCGGTGCCATCCGGTACATAATACATAATTATTTTCCTGCCTTTCATTTACTTTAGTTTTATTTCCACGTCTTCCATACATCCGGCTGATACCCGATTGTTGACTGCTTGCCATTTCTAACCACCGGTGTCTTAATTACCTGCGGATTTTCAAGTACTTTATCCAACTTGTCCTCATCTGCTATGTACTTTATAAGTGCCAGCAAATCCTTATCTTTGCCATCCCAGTTAATCATATTGTCAAGACCGCCATTCACCTGGGCGACAGAATTAAATTCTCCTTTGCTCATGCCTTTTTCCTTCATGTCGATAAACTGAAACTTTATCCCACGCTCCTTGAAAAATCGCTGAGCTTTCTTTGTGTCATTACATTTCTTTGTTCCGAAAATTTGTATGTTCATGCTATTTGCTGTCCTTGTTTTCATATAGTACCTCTCCGATTTTCTCAATCAGTGTCACATCCGCCGGCAGCCACTCCACGTCCGCCAGATGCTCCTTTGTAAGCCACTTTGCGTCCTCAGCCTCTTTTAGGATAAGCTCACCGTGAGTTACCTCACACCAGAAGCAATCCATTGAGAGATGGAAATTAGGATAATCGTATTCTATCGTATCTATTAATTCTCCGACAGCAATTTCCGTGTCCAGCTCCTCCATTATCTCGCGCTTTAGCGCCTGCTGCGGTGTCTCGCCAGACTCAATCTTGCCTCCAGGAAACTCCCAGCCGCCCTTGAACTCTCCGTAGCCTCTCTGAGTTGCAAAGATAATCGGTTTATTTTCTTTATCGACCGCCCTTATGACGGCAGCCACTACGCGTATTGTTTTCATATTGCCTTAAGCTCCTGTGTATTATTTTGTAAGCCTTGTTGTAAATTGCTCTGCAAATATCGAAGCAGATCCTCTCTTACAGGGTGGTGCATCTTCATCTCAAACTTGGTGATATCACGCTCTTTGCCATTGTTATCACGCTTTCTGGCAGCTCGCACATCAATTATATCGAACTCTCCCATATAGTAGAAATTTGACTCCGCATCACTCTTTTTCACAAGCAGATGCTTTCTTTTAGTATTCACCACATCTGACACATATGAGCTGTCCACGCCCCTGCCAATCTGCGAATCCCATCTGAAAATCATATTGTCTTCAAACGCATCCGCGTAATCCGGCTTTCCATCTACATAGCTTTTCTGCTCGTCTGTGCTTTCCTCTTTATGATATGTGACAAAGATAAATACATCATCCTCTATGCGCTTCATTCCGTACATGGTAGAGGAAAGATCCCTACCACAATTCATCAGCAGACTAACATCTCGCCTGGAGTATTTCTCATACAATACAAACGGACTATCATTTTTAAGTGAGGTCTGATATTTATCATGATATCTTTTGAGTCCTACCTCTATTATGTCATCTATCTGCTTTTTAAACTCTTCATTTTGAAGTCTTGTGGTAAAGTTATTCATCCTGCGGAATACATTATTGTTGTCCTCCTCCAGAATATTTATCCTGCAAAATCTCTTGTACTCATCATCCTTGCTGACAAACTTTCCCTGCAACACATCAGCCGCATTGTCAAGAGATTGTGTATTTACCTCATAATCGTATCTCTTTATGAAAATCTCTCTTATCTCTTTCATTGAAATAGAAGGCTTCTTCATAAGCTGCCTTAAAATCTCCAATTCAAACGGTCTTGCACCACTTAGGATAGTCTTCGACAAATACTCAAGAGTGATTTTTTCCTGCTCATTTAATTTGTCGGTATAAAGCTCCTTCTCAACCGCTTCAAGAAATGCCTGATAGGTCTTGTACTCTTTTATTATTGCAAGCGGATCAACCTCTCCGTTTTCATAAAAATCCAATAGATACGGCACTCTTCCAAGCCTGTTTTTCAAAGAAACATAGCTCTCCCTGATAATGGATTTCATGCCCTTTATTTTGTCTATCGACGCAAAAATCCTATCCTTTGCAATCTCATCAAAATGCACTGTCGAAGCGCCGGGAATCGTATTATTTCCACTGATAACATACTTTCTGATTGTATCTGCATTGTAGGAGCGGTCTCCCGACAATGCGACCGGTATCATAAAATTGTTGTTATAGTTGCCGATGAAATCAAGTATCACAACATATTCCTTGCCATTTGCTTTTCTAAGTCCACGTCCAAGCTGCTGTATAAATACAATTGGCGATTCTGTCGGCCTGAGCATGATGACCTGGTTTACTTCCACGATATCAACACCCTCATTTAAAATCTCGACTGAAAATATGTAATCCAGTGACTGCGTATTTTCATCCATCGCAAGCCGCTCAAAGGCTCTCTGTCTCTCCTCCTCGGTGGCATCTCCATTTAATGCAATTGTACGGAAAACTCTGCCTGTCTCAGGATTTATTGTCTGATTAAACTTATTCGATAATTCGACGGATTCATCTATCCTGCTGCAAAAAATCAGCCCCTTCACCCTGTCGCCGCTATGTCCAAAATAATTGGCCTGCTCAATGATATGCTTTACCCTCTCATCACCAACAAGCTGGTTGAACGATGATTCTGTAAGCTTTTTGCTCTTTATCTCCTTGTCACCAAGCAGTGAAACATCTGTTATTCCAAAGTAGTGGAATGGGCACAGCATGTTTTCCTCCATAGCCTGCTGCAAACGAATCTCATATGCAATCTGATAATTAAAAATCTGGTAAATATTTTTTCCGTCAATATCATCATCTCGCTTATCGGGAGTCGCTGTCATTCCAAGCCACAGCTTTGGTGTGAAATAGTTCATCACCTTCTGGTATGTGTTGGCCGAGCTGTGGTGCGCCTCATCTAAAATTATGCAATCAAAGTCATCCGGTGCATATTTTCTCAAGTGCTCATCGCGATTTAAGGTCTGTACTGTTGCGAAAACATAGTCTCTATCATAGTCACTGTACCCTGCACCTACAAGTCCCATAGAAACTGATTTATCAAAAATCTTTTCGTAGGATTTTTTTGTCTGTCTTGCAAGCTGACCTCTATGTACGAGAAACAGCACTCGCTTAAAGCCCAGCTCACGCATGGCAAACGCAGATGCATATGTTTTTCCTGTACCCGTAGCCGAGATGAGAAGCGCCCTATCCTCACCTTTTTCCAATATTTTTCTCAAATTTGTAATAAAGCCAACCTGCATTGCATTCGGCTTTAATCTGTATTTCTCAATAGACGGAGTTTCCTCGCTCTTAGCGATTTCACGCTGTCTTTTTATGATACGATAGCGCTCTTTATACTCTTCGTAAAAGCTGTCAAAGGAAAGTGCGTATTGAGAATTCCAAAGCTCATTATATTCATCAACAATCTGCTTTGCCACCTCTCCCTGCTCTGTAGATACAACCTTTGTATTCCACTCTCTGTTACTCGTAAGCGCGGCGCTCGTCATGTTTGAGCTTCCGATAATGATTCGATAAATCTCTTCTTTTTTGAATATATATCCCTTTGTGTGAAAGCCCTCAGCGGCCTTCTCCACATCATACATTTTGAGCGTGATATTCGACAATCCGTGAAGCTTCTCAAGCGCCTTTGGTTCACTGAAATTCAGATAATTTGTGGTAAGAATTTCTCCCGGAATACCATTTTTCTCAAGCTCCTTAAGTGTCTGTAGCAACGGCGTAATGCCTCCCATTGTGATAAACGCAACACTTATCTGAAATTTGTCACAGGCCATTAACTCATCTTCTATTGAGGATAATACTTTTTTGCCTTCTTTATGGTTGTTTGACAAAAATTGAGGCTGATAAGCCAGGCTTGAATTATATCCACTGTTGATGAAGCCGGTTTCCAAGCCGGCACGTAGTTCTGTTATTTTTTGTTGGTTCATACTGCCTCCCACAGCTCATTCCATCCTGCATAGCCCATCGATACAAAGTATCTAAACCATATGCGCCATGCATCATAAAACAAGCTGTCTTTGTTCTCCTCCGCCAATGTTACCAGGTCAGCACACCTTACTACATAGTCCTTATCCTGTGTGAAACGACCTGTTGATATGCCATTTTTGTATAGCTCATACAGATTTTCAAGGGCAGCCTTTGCTGTTGCCAGGTCAAAATTATCGACTTTGCTTTCGTTGATTTCATTGAATTTAAAGCACTCCCTATAATTTTTTTCTATAACGTTATCTGATACTTTATTTTCCATGTTATCACATTCATCCCTTTAGCACCATCTCATGCCACTCTTCTCCGCCCCAGGTAGAGTCAGCAATTCCCAGATCCTGCAATCCAAACTTCTTATACATCTCCACCTTCTGCTCTAAGCATGTCAGAAACAGCTTTTTTCGTCCGTTTGCCTTTTCACGCTGACTGTAGCGGTACACGAGCTCTCTGGCAAGGCCCTGTCCACGGTACTCCGGAAGCACGTCAAGGCCCAGAAGCATCACATTCTTACCGTTTTCATCGCATAAATCGATGTCCGTGAAGAACTCATCCCTGAACTTTTCCTCGTTTGTTGCCACACCATTTAAAAAGCCAGCCAGCTTACCGGTTAATTTGTCAATTGCCACAAGAAATAGCTGTGGAACCTTTGCAATTCTCTCTGTCATCGCCTTTGGAGAGCACGCTTCATTCGGTGGAAAGCATATCTGCTCAATTGCTATTGCCTGTTCTACCTCGTCCGGTTTTATACTTCTAAATTCAAAATTGTCTGTCATTTTTTAATACCTCATTCTTCTTTTTATCATATAATACGTGTTTTTTCCGATATAATCAATAATCCTGTAAATACCAAAATCAGCCACAAAAGCATTTTACTGCTTTTATGACTGATTTACGTTGCAAATTCAATTATGATTACCTGACATTAATTATGAAAGAACGATAATGCTTCCTTCAATCCATCAGACTCATTATTCATGTGTCCTGCCATTTCTGAAACTCCGTGCATCATGGCATTGAGCTCCTCGATGTTGGCATTCATCTCTTCGGTTGCTGCGGCATTTGCTGCGCTGACATCTGTCAGGCTGTTGCTGCTCTTTGTGATGTCATCGTTGAGCTCAATCATCGCAGTGACAAGCTCTTCTATTTCATCAGCTTTTTCTGCTGTCTTTTGAATCTGCTCATCAAGTGAGCCAAATTCATCAAGTACTGCCTTAATCTCTTCCTTCTGCTTGGCATTATCCTCGACGATGGTGCCGGATGCCTGAACACAATACCTGCACTCTTCAACCAGTGATGATATTATCTGCTTGATATTCTCAAGCTCCGTATTGGTATTGTCTGAAAGCACTCGAATCTCCTGTGCCACCACTGCGAAGCCTTTTCCTGCATCACCGGCTCTGGCTGCCTCTATAGATGCATTGAGTGACAAAAGATTGGTTTCACTGGATATTTCCTCAATGACAGAGACAATATTGCTCACCTTGTCAACCGTAGTATTTACAGTTTCTATGCGTTTTGAAATTGCTGAGATACCCTCATCCATCTTGTGGCTGCTATCCTGCATGGATTTAATCTTATCATTCATGATTTTACTGCTATCCTGCACTGCTGTCGTCTGATTTCTGATTTCATTGACAGATTCGTTTATATCCTTTGTCTCATTGCTCATCTCCAGAAGATTTTCATTAATCTTGGAAATAGATGCTGCCATGCCTGTAGAGCCCTCTGCAACATCCTCGACTGCCTTGGATATCTCGTTATTTGCAGCAAGTGTCTGACTGCTTGTGTCATTGAGCTCATAGCTGTTTGCTGACATTGTGTCACTGGAATTTCTTATCTTTCCGACTATATTTCCAAGTGACTGCGTGAGCTCCTTCATCTTTTCTATAATCAGGCCTATCTCATCATTTGTCTCCTTGACCATGCCAAAATCTGCGTTGATATCACCATTGGCAATTTCTTCAATTATTGTGCTGACCTTTACGAGCGGTCTCATAAGCCTGCGTCCCAGTATGAAGCATATAATAATAGCAAGCAGCACAACAATAGCACTGATTCCAACGGCAACTCCTGTTACAGTAGTGATTCCTGCAAGTGCCTCAGACTCATCTGCTGTAAGCACAAGTATATTTTCATTGTTCAAAATCGTATATGCCGAATACTTTGTTGTTCCATTGAAATCATATTCTACAACAGCCGTGCCCGGTTTTTTGCCATCCTGAAGCTGTTGTACAACGCCTTTAATTACAGCATTCTCAACAGGCTGTCCAACCTTTTCCTTTGTAGGATGATAAAGCATTGTGCCATCATTTTGAACCACATACATGTATGCACTGTCCATGCCTTCAAGCTTTACATCTGAAAGATTATTGGCATAACCATCATAATCCAGATCATCAACACCTGAATTACTAATCTCATTTTCCATGATTTTTGACGTTGTATTAATAACATCTACCATTGTATGCTTGACACTGTCTGTAATTTGTTTTTTGGAGCTTTCAAGAATAAATACCATACAAATTACATTTGAAACTATAACAGCTAAAATCACCATTACTATGATTTTGGTTGCAAATGTCCCTCTTTTTTTATTTGCCCCCTGCTTCATATTTAATCACCTCTCATAAATTATAGTTACGTTATTACTTTGGCTTTTTAACTTATGAGACAATACTACCATTTTTAGTGCAATTATACAACAGTTTGCCAATAATTAATTATTTTTGTATACTTTTACCTATTCCACATTCTTTAGTGCCACGTCCATAGGGATTTTCTTTATTCTCCTGAAATCAAATACTGTCACTATAATATATCCAATGAGCACAAATGCAAACATCTTTGCATAGCCGACAGGTGTCATATGGAATGAGAACCAGCCACTGAAGGTTTGCAGCATTATGCGCCATACAATGTCCATCACTTTTGCACCAAGCACTACGCTGATGATATCTGATATAACCACCACGATGGATGTTGAGAACAGATAAAGACTTGCAATTTCTCTGTTGTCGTAGCCTAAAATCTTGGTCATCGATATGGCTGTCTCATTTTTCTCGATGATGAGCTTCGTGAGCAGATATATCATGACGGCTGAGAGCAGTATGCAAAGCACCTGGAAGTACTGCATGTATGAGCCCATGGAATGATCGAGCTGGTCTGCCATTTTGGTGATGTCGCGTATCGTGATTGTTGTCGCGATATTGCTCTCATCGATATCCTTTATCCTTGTGTCTGACAAAAATCCGCTGAATCTGCCATCAGCAAAATCAAAGGTATCCGCAAAATGCTCTATCGGCATAAATACCGCAATGCTCTGGGATTTATTGTAGATTCCCTTCACCTTGAATTTGTATGTTTTTTTCTCGTACTGTGCATCGAGCTTTATTGTATCGCCGGGTTTTATACTATATTTGTCTGCAAATGAATCTGATATGTATACCTCATTATCCTTAAGCGAATCCATGTCCTTAAGCTCTACATATGCACTATCTGTTTCCACTCCGTAGACAGACACCTCCTCGTCAAACTCATCTGTTCTCCTTAAGAGCGATGTCATGTCAAATTTCTCTGCATCACTGTTGTCGGTTTCAAGCACGTTTCCGTCTGCATCGACATAGGATTTGAGTACGTACTGGTATTTTGCAAACATCATACTGTCTGTATTTTTCTTGTAATAATCAAGTGTATCCGGCATGCCTACTGCCATCGCAAGCATTACCATGATGAAAAATATTCCCACAAAAAGTATCAGATAGTTTGCCACATTCTGGAACATGATTCGCAGTCTGAAACGGCTCATGAAGCTCCATCTAGGAAGGCGCATTGCCTTTTTGCGCTTTGTTTTTTTAAGGTCATGACGCAGGAACTGAAGCGGTGTGTGCTGCATCATGCGGATTATCACGATAAGATTTACAACCAGCATTATAATTACCGGAGCAAGTGTCGTTTTTACAAATGCGCCCGGATTCCAGATTGTATGATATGTCGGCAGGCTGTAGCTGTTGTAATACATGCCGACTACCACATCCTTGAATACCGTATAGCCCAGTATGTTTCCCACTACCGCTGCCAGAAATGTCACAATGACAGGCATTGATAGGTAGTGCCGCACCAGCTCGCCCTTTGTGTAGCCCGACGCGCGAAGTGTGCCTATCGCTGATGACTCATTTGCTATCGTATTGCTGATAGTCACCGCAAAAATAAATGCGATTATCACGATAAGAATGTCTAAAAGCACTCCTCCCATGGCTTTGTCTGAGCCCATATCGTCCGTGGCAAAATTGATTGCCGGATTTGAGTAGCGCGGTGTGTAGTCCTCCACCTCATTGCCTGCTGCCATCACCTGTGACACCATTGCCTCAAGAAAATCGTCTGATTTTTCCTTCTGCTCTATGTCATCCGCCGGCTCATCCTCGTATTTCCATGCATATGTATAGTGAATGCTCTTGTTAAGGCGCTCAAAGCCCTCCTTTGTCACCATTGCCACATCAAACTTTATCGCATCAAACATCATATCGGTCTTCTTTTCATGCAGTGTGGAGTAATTGACATATGCGATGAGGCCCGATACCTTGAATTCTTTTCCGCTGACTTTTATCGTGTCGCCAACCTTCATGCCCACGTTGTCTGCATGCATTCTGTCCACAGCGATTTCGTTCTCATTTTGTGGAAAAGAACCCTCAATTAGACATGCGAGGTTGATATCCCCGGTCTTTGTGTATACACGGATGGTTCCGTCCTTTTTGCCGTCTGCGTCGTAATCCTCAGTCTCATTGCGATAGAAATTCTCATAGAGCGTGACAGGAGTTTTGCTGCTATCGCTGTCTTTTTCGTCCGGAGCTGTTTTTACCTCGCCTGACTCGATAGCCTTAACGAGCTCGCTGTCAGCCTTATCCTTAAGCTCAAAATGTCCATCCTCCTGCTTGTATTTACTCACTCCCTCATCCGCAGATGTGAGCATACTGTCGTTTGCCACATACATTCCGGATACAAAGCCGATTGTCAGCACAAGGAAAAGAAATACTACGAGATATTTCTTCCAGTCGCCGATAATTTCCTTTGGTATTCGCTTTATCAGAGGATTTTTTATCTTTTTCCTGCTCATAGCTCAAATCCTCCTTACCACTCAAGCTCTTCGGCCGAAACCTTATTTGTATTGATATCGTTGTGGCGCACGGCTCCGTCTCGTAGCTTTATCACATGGTCTGCCATGTTTTTGATGGCCTCATTGTGTGTGACCATGATTATGGTGTTTCCGTACTTTTTGTTGACATCCTCTATAAGCTTTAAAATCTCCTTCGAGGTGTTGTAATCAAGCGCTCCTGTAGGCTCGTCGCAGAGCAGTATATCCGGATTTTTCACGATTGCACGCCCTATTGACACACGCTGCTGCTGTCCACCGGATAGCTGATTTGGAAGCTTGTAGCGGTGCTCATAAAGCCCCAGCGTGTGAAGCAGCTCATCGATATCCAGTGCGTTGTCAGACAGGTATGCGCCCACCTCTATATTTTCCTTTACATTCAGGTTTGCAATCAGATTGTACATCTGAAATACGTATCCCAGATGCTTTCTGCGGTACTGTGTGAGCTTTTTCTCACTCATATCCTTCAGCTTGTCACCATTTATGCTGATATATCCCGAATCGGCGTTGTCGATGCCTCCGATGATATTGAGCAGTGTGGACTTTCCGGAGCCTGACGGTCCAAGCAGCACACAAAACTCTCCCTTTGCCACGGAAAAATTCATGCCTCGCAGCACCTCCTGGCGCGTCTCACCGCTTCCGAAGCCCTTTTTCAAATCCACTATTTCTAAGAACTTTCTCTCTTCTTCTGACATATGATATCCTCTCTTTCAACATTTCAAATTATATTTACCTTATATAAGGTTATACGTTTAAAAACAATTATTGGTCAGATTGTACTTACTGTAGTTATCTGTCATTTATGTGTGTTAGCGTTATCTAACTTCATGTAATAAGAGTAACGCTATTTTGCCTTTCTTGTCAATAAAAATTTTATAATCAGCTTGGTAAAATCTCTTTTTATTTTCTGACCGGATTAACAGCTACAAGGCGTATGCATAATATAAATTAAATCTGTTTTTACGGAGATATGAATTTTTATGTGTGGTATTGCCGGATTCTGTAACTTTAAAGAAGACTTTGAAGAGAACACCGATTACTGGAACTTTCGTCTTGAGAAGATGCGTGCTGTGCTTGCCCACCGCGGCAACGATGCCAGAGGACGCTACCTTAAAAAGCATATTGGTCTGTCGCACAGCCGTCTGGCCATCCGTGATATCCTGTGCGGCGACCAGCCCATGACGCGCACCCACAATGGCTATGATTACACTATCTGCTATAACGGAGAAATTTACAACACTGATGAGCTGATTCCCGAGCTGTCCGAAAACGGCTTTGTATGCTCCACAACCTCAGACACCGAGGTTATTCTGTACGCCTACATCCACTGGGGCGCTGATTTTGTCAGCCGATTAAACGGCATTTTTGCATTTGCCATATGGGATGCAGCTAAAAACAGGCTTCTTTTATACCGGGACCGAGTGGGTGTCAAACCGCTATTTTATGCCATCCGCGGGGATTCTCTGGTGTTCGGCTCCGAGCCTAAGGCCTGCTTTGCGCACCCTGATGTAAAGCCTGAGCTTGATAAACAGGGCTTGCAGGAGCTTCTTGCCATCGGGCCTGCGCACACGAGCGGCCTTTCCCTGTTTAAGGATTTGTTTGAGGTTTTGCCGGGTCACTTCATGATTTACTCCAAGGATGGGCTGCATGATGAAACCTACTGGGAGCTTACAAGCCGGGAGCACACCGATAGCTATCAGGATACCGTTGCCCACACGCGCTTTCTGGTGGAGGATGCTATAAAAAGGCAGATGGTTTCCGATGTGCCGGTATGTACTTTTCTGTCAGGCGGCATTGATTCAAGCATCGTGACCGCCATCGCCGCAAACTATATGAACACACGCGGTAAAACGCTAAACACGTTTTCCTTTGACTTTAAGGACAATGACAGGTATTTTAAGGCAAACGCCTTCCAGCCGGAGAGGGATCTGCCCTATGTCAATCGTATGCTTGAAGAGTATGAGACAGCCCACTCCTATCTCGAGTGTGATGAGAACTCTCTCTTCAAGGCACTCTTTGCCGCAGTTGATGCAAAGGATATGCCCGGCATGACCGATGTGGACTCGTCACTTTTATATTTCTGCAGCCTCGTCAGCCGAAAAAATAAGGTAGCTCTTACCGGTGAGTGTGCTGATGAAATCTTTGGCGGATATCCGTGGTTTTACCGCAAAGAGCTGCTGGAAAGATATGGCTTTCCATGGTCATCGGATGTCGCTCCACGCCTTGCTCTTTTACGCGATGATGTGGGTTTGGAGCTTGATTTATCCGGTTATCAGGCTTTTCGATATGAGGAGTCGAGGTCAAAAGCACCTCTCCTTTCCGGCGAGACCGGTGAGGACGAAAGCCGCCGCATAATCGGATATCTCAATATCAAATGGTTCATGCAGACGCTTCTTGACCGCATGGATCGTACCAGCATGTACTCCGAGCTTGAGGCCCGCGTGCCATTTGCCGACCATCGTATCATCGAATATGTCTTTAATGTGCCGTGGCATATGAAATATCAAAACGGTGTGGAAAAGACGCTGCTGCGTGATGCATTTTCAGATGTCCTGCCACCTGAGCTTTTGCACAGAAAAAAGAGCCCATATCCAAAGACTTATCATCCAGGATATGAAGCTCTCCTTATAAAGGGAATGGAGGAGATATTAGACTCCCCTAATGCCCCCGTGCGCACTCTCATTGACACTGACAAAACGCGCGAATTTTTAAAGGCACCGGCGGAATACGGCAGTCCGTGGTTTGGCCAGCTCATGGCAGGTCCGCAGCTTATCGCATATTTCATCCAGATTAATTACTGGATGGAGAAGTATCAGTTGTCTGCCTAATGCTCATCCATGATTAATTGACCTTGCGCTCTATATCAATGATGTTATTCTCTATGATATTGTTTTCTGTAATGTTGTTATCTATGCTCTCTGCCGAAGAGGTGCTTTCACTATTCTGCTCCTTCGGTGTAAATCTTCTCACCTTATCCATGAGCTGAGTCTTCTTCAGCTCATGCTTAAGCTCAACACGCTCACTCTTCTGCTGTCGTTTTTTCTCCTTAAGCTCGTACTTGGCCTGCTTCTTTGCGAGCTTATTCTGCCTCTTCTGCTCCTTTATCGCAGCCTTTGTCTCTCTCTTTAGCTGCTTTGCCGCAAGCTTTGCTTCTTTTGCTTCGTTCTTTATGCGGCTCTTTTTATTTTTCTTGACACTCTTTTTAGCCACCTTATGTAATTCCTTGAGGTCTGACTTTGCAGCCTTTATATTCTTTCTGTCCTTGCGGTATGGATTGTGCACAAAGTATCCCACAGTGCCTATCATCATAAGAAGCAGTGCCAGTGCCTCTCCCGCCATCGTGACATACTCCAGATACTGCGGATACAGCTTGTAGCCTGCCATCTCCGCCGCTATCAGGATAAGCGGGATGAAAAACAGTATATTCTTTCGCTTTTGAGACAATAATGCTCCCTCCGCACCTACACACATGAGTATATACAGGCACAGCTGTGAAGTCGGTCCATAGGCATATGCCACAATCGCAGCCATTATCACAGATATGCAAAACACTATGAATGCTTCTCCGCGGAACAGGGCATTCCTGTATTCTTTTATGCCTTCCAGCTTGTCTACCGATATGCCATGCAGTGAATATACCTGGTCTGTGATATCCTCCATGCAGTCCTCATGGTATCGCTTCAGCTCCCTGTTGCTGTTTATATCAGCATCTATGGAGCGTCTGCGCTCTGTAAGCAGCTTCTGCTCCTCCATGATCTTCTCCCAGGCCTCATCCTCTGCCTCACGCTGTAGCTTCACCTGCTCGTGAATCCACTCAGCACGCTGGATGCGCTCGCTCTCCTGAGGGATAATTAGCTGCTCCATATCGTTATTTTTCGGCTCTGCAGAGTCAAAATTTTTTTCATTTTCATTATTTATCATTCCGCTTTTCTGCCTCTTTCTTCTAGACATTTTCTTTTCCTCTTCAGTCATTATCCTGCTACCCAAATGTTATCTGATTATTTTTTCATGTACTCTTCTATAATACACTGATGCTTCTTTGTCTTCTTATCATAGCTTATGCCGACAAGCAAAATATTACCTGTATAGTGCTCTATCGACTTCATGTATTGCTTTTCTCTTATTTGATTAATCGCTGTTATTGCTGTCTTATTCCACTTCAGTTCAATAACCATTGCCGGATAATCTATCGCAAATTCCGGCTTAGGGATATAAACAAAATCCGCAAAACCTCTGCCTGTAGGCAATTCCCTCACCGGCTTAAAATAATAGTTCATTGCACCCAGATATGCTATAGTAAGGACGCTGCTTAGAGAATTCTCATTGTTATACTGAATTCCTGATGCATACTCATCATGAATTCGTCCTATCATTTCAGCCACAATATCATTTTCCATGTCAAGTGTCGCATCCAAAAGGAAAAGCGATTCATTTTCAAATGTAATAAGCTCCTTCCATCTTGTACTCTCAACAGCGGTTGTCAGCTCCTGCCGTATTTCCTCATTTGGAATAAACGCACAACTCTTTTTCTGATCAAATCCCAGATACCCTAAATGAACAAGATATGTTAAAACATCATCTTTATTTTTAAAACTAACCGTATCATTCATAAAGCTGCCGGTGTTCACCTTTATTTCTCCACCGGACAGCATCTGAATTATTGCGGTCTTTAATCCATCAAAATCCAAATTTATAAGCGGAACTATGACATCATAAGACCCGGTCTCTGACCAATAACTCTTTAAGTCTCCCTGAAGCATGTAATTTACTACTGCACGCGGATTGTATACATGGCAATCTCCCAGCATATATCCATCATACCACCGCTCTACCTGGCTAAAATCCCTGCCATAGCGATCACATATGTCTCTAACCTCATCCTCAGTAAAGCCAATATATGGGGACAAACGTCCCGCATATAACATGCTATATTCATCAAAATTATTAAGTGCCGACTGCGTCTTTAGCTTTTTTATCGGTAAAATTCCTGTGAGAAATGCAAGCTCTATATACTTTGTTGGTTCACTTCCTTTAAACATTCCGCGCAGGAAATTGATATATTCCTCCTGAACTGAGGAATTTGCTGCTTCATCACGTATCAAAACATCCCACTCATCGATTATAATTACAAATTTATTGTTCGTCATACTGTTAATAACCGATAGAGCACCATACAATGTTTTCTGATCTCTTAAATCAATATCCTTGTACAGATCTGCCAACTCTGATATAACATTTTTATTTATATATCCTGATATTCTTTCCGGCGCACCGGCATCCATTAGTATCCACTGCATATCGAGATGAATAACATCATACTTGTTGAGATATTTCTCAAAGTATTCTGTCTGTGCAATGTTATAGTTCATAAATAATTCTCTGGAATCACAGCCCTTGCTGTAATATGCTGTAAGCATATCGGCCGTAATAGACTTGCCAAACCTTCTCGGCCGGCTATTACATATATATGCCTGCTTTGTTCCAAGCACACTATTGGTAAAATCGAGCAAGCCTGTTTTGTCTATATATATCTCGGAAGCTAATGCTACCTTGAATGCACTGTTTCCAGGATTTACAAATCTCCCCATTGCGTTCATCTCCTTTACTGCTATATATCTTCTATTAAAGCATATTTTAGCGGAATTTTCCATAGAATATGCGCATGATATCTGCAATTTTTATAAACTGCAAAAATCCCGGAAATCCGCTTACCTGCAGATTCCGGGATTTTATAACTACATATGATGTGCCACATCTATTCTGATAAGTGCCTTCCTTAGTGCAAACTCCGCTCTCTTTACATCAATCTCTGCTGTGTGGTTTGAAAGGCGCTGCTCTGCCCGCTCCTTTGCGGCCTGTGCGCGGTCTATGTCTATCTCATCAGGCCACTCTGCAAGCTCTGCGAGAAATGTGACCTTGTCTCCAAGTATTTCCGCAAAGCCTGAATGGATTGCGGCTATTTTCTCCTCATCGCCATTATGGATAGTCACGATTCCCGGTGCAAGCACTGTCGTGAGCGGTATATGGTTTTTGTATACACCAATCTCTCCGTTTTGGGTATTGAACTCGAGGAAGTCTGTCTCTCCCTTGTAGAACACCCTGTCCGGTGTGATTATTTCTATGTCAAAAATGTTATCTGCCATGAAATCACCTCACATTACTGCATCTTGGCACGGACTTCATCTATGCTTCCAACGTTTAAGAAATAGCTCTCCGGTACATCATCATGCTTTCCTTCGAGTATCTCCTTAAAGCCTCTGATGGTCTCGGCGATAGGCACATATTTGCCCTCGAGTCCTGTAAACTGTCCTGCTACGAAGAACGGCTGTGACAGGAAACGCTGCACCTTACGTGCACGGCTTACTACAAGCTTATCCTCCTCTGAGAGCTCATCCATACCGAGGATTGCGATGATATCCTGCAGCTCCTTGTACTTCTGGAGTATCTCCTGGACAGCGTGTGCCACCTCAAAATGCTCCTGTCCCACGATACGCGGATCAAGTATACGCGATGTGGATGCCAGTGGGTCTACAGCCGGATAAATACCAAGCTCTGCGATAGAACGCTCAAGTACTGTAGTGGCATCGAGATGTGCGAAGGTAGTCGCCGGTGCCGGGTCTGTAAGGTCATCTGCAGGCACATATACTGCCTGAACAGATGTGATTGAACCGTTCTTTGTTGATGTGATACGCTCCTGAAGAGCTCCCATCTCTGTCTGCAGTGTCGGCTGGTAACCAACGGCTGAAGGCATACGTCCTAAAAGTGCTGATACCTCTGAACCCGCCTGGGTGAAACGGAAGATATTGTCCACAAAGAGAAGCACATCCTTGCCGCCTCTGTCACGGAAATACTCTGCCATCGTAAGTCCTGCCAGGGCAACTCTCATACGTGCTCCGGGTGGCTCGTTCATCTGTCCGAACACCATGGTGGTCTTGTCAATAACACCTGACTCCTTCATCTCGTAGTACAGGTCATTTCCCTCTCGTGTACGCTCTCCTACACCGGTAAATACTGAGTATCCACCATGCTGTGTAGCGATGTTGTGGATAAGCTCCTGGATGAGCACCGTCTTTCCTACTCCGGCACCTCCGAAGAGTCCGATTTTTCCACCCTTCTGGTATGGGCAGAGCAAATCTACAACCTTTATTCCTGTCTCAAGCATCTCCTGCGATGTAGCCTGCTCCTCAAAGCTAGGCGCGGGTCTGTGGATTGCCCATTTCTCCTCTGTCTGTGGAGGCTCAACCTCATCGATAGGCTCTCCGAGCACATTGAACATTCTTCCAAGTGTATTCTCCCCCACCGGCACAGAAATAGGTGCTCCTGTTGCGATAGCGTCCATGCCGCGGACGAGACCATCAGTAGGTCCCATGGCGATACATCTGACTGTATCGTCGCCCAGATGCTGTGCAACCTCAACGACCAGCTTTCCGCCGTTTTTCAGCGGCACCTCGACTGCATCGTTTATCTCAGGCAGATTACCCTCTGAAAACTTAATATCCAGAACGGCACTGATAACCTGTATGATTTTACCTACATTTTTATCTGCCATTTATAGTTTCTCCTTCTTTTTTAATTCATATGATACACTCGCCTTCTTGGCCATTCACAGACATACCTGCCTTCCCATGACCGGATATGCATGTATCACTCTATCGCATTAGCTCCTGCAATTATCTCAGTAAGCTCCTGCGTGATTGAGCCCTGACGCGCTCTGTTATATTTCAATGTCAGATCACTGATCATATCCTCTGCATTGCTCGTAGCAGAATCCATCGCCTGCATTCTGGCTCCGTTTTCACTGGCATATGACTCCACCAGTGCTCCGTAAAACAGGCTTGTCACATATTTTGGAATAATAAGCTCCAAAGCCTCCTCCGGATTCGGTTCAAAATTCATGAGAATATTGGAGTCCTCTTTCTCATCTGCCCCACTCTCATCCAGCTCCACCGGCAATAGCTTTATGAGCTTCGCCTCCTGTGTAACTGTGTTTTTGAAATGGGTATATGCGAGGTAAATCTCACCCACCTGACCGTCTGTAAATGCCTTTAACACTCTTTTGCAAAGTGCAGCCGCATCCTCGTAGGTCGGGTCCTCCATCATCTCCGATGCACTCTCTACTATATGATAGCCCTTTGACGTAAGCAGCTCCTCACCCTTTGCTCCCACAGCGTATATGTCGAGCTCTTCTTTTTTGAAGTCTCCGTGTGTGATGAGCTTTACTATATTGCTGTTGTATCCGCCTGCCAGTCCGCGGTTTGATGTCAAAACAACTACCGCCTTCCTTGGCGAATCACCGGCCTTTAAGTATGGGTGCTCTATGCTGCCGCTCTTTGCAAGCATCGAGCTTACTGTCCTGTACATATAGTTGAAATACGGATCTGTTGCCTCCGCATGTGCTCTCGCCTTTTGCAGCTTGACGGTAGAAACGAGCTTCATGGCCTTTGTGATCTGCTGAGTACTTGTAATACTGCTTTTTCTGCGCTTTATGTCTCGCATCGAAGCCATTTTACCACCTGCCTTCTACTAATATCCAACCGTCTAACGGAACTGCTTTTTGCATTCCTCGATTGCCTTTATAAGTGCCTGCTCAGTATCATCGTCCATCACCTTTTTCTCCCTGATTGCTTCAGGAATCTCAGGATATCTGGTATCAATGAAATCGAACAGCTCTGCCTCGAATCTTAAAATATCCTCGATTTTGATATCGATAAGATACTTCTTTGTCGCAGCGTATATTATGATAACCTGCTTCTCTACAGGCATAGGCTTGTACTGCGGCTGCTTTAAAATCTCCTTGATTCGTGCTCCCTGTGCGAGCTGCTCTGCTGTGCTTGCATCAAGCTCTGAGCCAAACTGTGAGAACGCTGCAAGCTCTCTATACTGAGCCAGCTCTACTCGGATAGGTGCTGCAATCTTTTTCATTGCCTTTATCTGTGCAGAGCCTCCAACTCGTGAAACTGAAAGTCCTGCATTTATGGCAGGTCTGAAGCCAGCGTTGAACATCTCTGTCTCGAGATATATCTGACCGTCTGTGATTGAGATAACATTTGTCGGGATATATGCCGATACATCACCCGCCTGTGTCTCAATGATAGGAAGGGCTGTGAGTGAGCCTCCACCCAGCTTGTCTGACAGTCTCGCTGCTCTCTCCAGAAGCCTTGAATGGAGATAGAAAACATCTCCCGGATAAGCCTCTCGTCCAGGCGCTCTCTTTAAAAGGAGTGAAAGTGTACGGTATGCTGCTGCATGCTTACTCAGATCATCGTAAACTATGAGCACATCCTGTCCGTTTTCCATCCATTCCTCGCCTATAGCGCAGCCTGAGTATGGTGCGATATACTGTAACGGTGCAAGCTCTGATGCTGTCGCAGCCACTACTGTCGTGTAGCTCATGGCTCCGAACTCCTCGAGCTCATTTACTATGGATGCAACCGTAGAAGCCTTCTGACCGATGGCTACATAGATACATTTCACACCCTGTCCCTTCTGGTTGATTATGGTATCTATCGCGATAGCCGTCTTTCCGGTCTGTCTGTCTCCGATAATAAGCTCTCTTTGTCCTCGTCCGATAGGAACCATTGAGTCAATAGCCTTTATACCGGTCTGAAGCGGTGTATCTACTGACTTTCTCGAGATAACTCCCGATGCTACTCTCTCTATCTGACGATATTTGTCCGACTGGATAGGTCCCTTTCCGTCGATTGGCTGTCCGAGCGCATTTACTACTCGGCCGAGCATCGCATCGCCTACCGGCACCTCTACCACTCGTCCTGTGGTCTTAACTGTATCTCCCTCGTTGATATTGCGCTGCTGTCCAAGTAAAACAGCACCGACATTGTCCTCCTCGAGGTTTAATACCATTCCATATACTTCCCCTGGAAATTCCAAAAGCTCTCCCTGCATCGCATTCTCAAGACCATGAATACGTGCGATTCCGTCTGCCACCTGAATGACTGTTCCTACATCAGCGACTTCGAGCTGGGAAGCGTATCTTTTAATCTGCTCCTTTATTACTGAGCTGATTTCTTCCGGCTTTAGATTCATGGAGCGCATTCACCTACTTTCAATTGTATTTTTGTCAAATCGCGGGTGAGTCTTTCTAATCTGCTGCTGACAGATGAATCCACCACTCTGTCCCCGATTCTGATTTTCATACCGCCTATGAGCGCGGTATCCACCTCAAAATGCATCTCAAATTTCACGTATTTTGTCGTGTCAAGAAGTCGTTTCTCCACAGCAAGCTTCTGCTCCTTTGACAGCTCAAATGCAGATGTGACGTATGCTGTTCCGATATTTTGGTACTCCTTGACTCTGTCAAGAAAGTAGTCGAAGACTAAGGTAAGCTCTTTGTAGTGATTCTTTTCTATAATCATCCTCATAAGCCCTACCAGCTCCGCTGAAACTCTTCCCCCAAATATTTCTTCGATGATTCTGACCTTTTCTTCTTTATCAATCTGCGGATGATCCATCAGCTTTGAGAGGTCATCATTTGCAGCAATGATTTCCTTTACTGCCGTTACCTCGTTAGACAGGCTATCAAGCCTGTTGTCCTCAAGGGCAGCCTCAAACAATGCATCACCGTATACCTTAGATACTAGCTTAGCCATGTTGATTCTCCCATTTCCTTAAGTGTCTCTTCAACGAGTGTATCCTGAATGTCTGTGGTGATTGAAGCTGCGACAGCCTTTTGTGCCATAAGCGATGCTATCTGTATCATCTCCTGCTTCATATCATCCATGGCATGCTTCTTCTCAAGCTCTGCCTCTTCTCTGGCTCTCTTTATGATGCGTGAAGCCTCTTCCTTTGCATCATCCACAATCTTGTTCTGGTTTTTAAGCGCCTTCTGTCTCGCCTCTGTGAGAATAGCTTCGGCCTCTTTATCAATATCCTTAAGCTTTCCCTCGTACTCTGCCTTTAGTGCTGCGGCACTTTCCTTGTCAGCAACAGCTGTGTTTATATCGCTTTCTATCCTGTCCTGTCTGTCCTTTAACAGCTTCCTTGCAGGGTTGAAAAGCAGATACGACATCAGCATGAAAAGGAAAAATACTGCAACTGCCAAAAGTACTGTATCAAAGAGCAACTGCGCATCCAGATTAAACAAAAATGTATATCCCTGTGCTAACAACTTTTACTCTCCTTTCCGTTGGCTGTATCGCCGCACGGTAATCCTCTGCGGCAAACCGTAATATACTATCCGAGCGGATGAACGAAAAGTAAAAGTAATGCAACAACGAGACCATAAAGACCTGTTGTCTCTGCAACCGCCTGTCCTAAAAGCATGGTTGACATAATCTGTCCTCTTGCTCCCGGGTTACGTCCTACGGCTGCTGCACCATGTCCTGCTGCGATACCCTGTCCAACACCAGGTCCGATTCCGGCGATAACTGCCAAACCTGCACCGATTGCTGAGCATGCTCTGATTAAATCCTGTCCATTGATATCCATAATTGAATCCTCCTAAAAATACATCTTATAGTTTTACTCATCCGTCTCACATGCCTGTGTAACGTATGTCATTGTCAGCATACAGAATACATATGTCTGAATTGCTCCTGAGAACAAATCAAAGTATACATGCAGTACTGACGGCCACGCTATGGCTATAAACCTTAGCAGACCATATACCAGCGCCATGATAACAGTTCCTGACAACACATTGGCGAACAAACGCAATGATAATGAGATAGGAATTGCAATCTCACTGATAATGTTGATTGGCGCCCATATAGGCAGCCACGGCGGCAGTGGTGAACACATACCGGTCCAGATATCCTTTGCGCTTTGATGCTTAGCCTTATTGAATCTGATCATGAAAAATGTAATAAGTGCAAGCGCCAGTGTGGTTCCGTAGTCGGCTGTCGGTGGTCTTAAGCCAAACAAGCCTGAGATATTACTCATCAGTATAAATATAAAAATCGTGCTGATGTAGTTTACAAACCTCGGAGCCCACTTACCCATGGTTCCCTCAACCATCTTGTCGAGCATCTCTACGATAAGCTCGATGATATTCTGAAAGCCGTCCGGTACTTCCTTTGCTTTTTTAAGCTTCCTGTTTGCCACTATAGCGAATATGACCATAAGAGCCATCACTATGAGGATACAGGCATGCGACGTGGTAATCCAGACCTCCTGACCGAATACCTTTATGGAAAAAATACCATGGATCATAAAGTCGATATTGTCTGCGTTACTTTCCAGTAAAATCGCCTGATTCACATTATCACCTCCTCCTTATTAAGTTTACCTGCGGTTTTGCTACTCTGTCTCCATTTCGCCGGCGGAAGATGCATCACTTCTCCCGGAAAATCTGTCTGTCACCTTCATAAATAAAGGCTGTAAATATGCTGAAATCTTGAGCCCCAGCATACCGACAAAGGCCATTATCAGATTTCCAAAATCAAATAGTCCCAATATAAATAACAGGACCGCAACAACAATATACCTTAAAAGTGATTTTGCTACGATCCTGCGATTGGCATCCTTTTGTCCATATATGGCGGTCGCGTCATATATGACTGTGGCGATATTGACAGCTATACCAACAGCTATCGCTATCCCATACCATAAGCCGATAGAATATGAAATTTTGTCTGTGACAAACCATACCCCAATAAGCTGCACAACAATCCCGTAAAAAACTATCCCAAATACAAGTCCCGGCAATGCGTCATTTATTCTTTTTAACATCCTTCTCTACCCTGCTAATACTGTCTGATATCTCTGTTTCCGTAGTACTCTGCCTGCCCGGTGTGTGTCTTACTGCTCTGCCATCATCCTCCGGCTTCAGGAATTTTTGAACCATACGGTATATATTGTTTGCCCCCGCAAACGCTCCAAGGAAAAACAATGGAACAGTTACCCAGTCCGCTCCGGTCTTTTTCCCAATCCACACACCGGCCAGTGTGCAGAGAAATATCGGCACAATCATGTTGATTCCAAACTGGAAAACCATGATAAGTGCATTCATTACCTCTTTCTTATTATCTCTTTTCATATACAAATTATTATATCATTTTTATTGCTTTTGTCTACATTTTTATGTGTAAAATGCATAAAAAATACATGCGTTTCATGTCAAATCACGTCAATTTGACACAATAATTGCAGTATTATCACTATCCACAACGAATGCTCCCATGTCAAAAGCCTCTGTGTACACCACAAGTGCTACAGCACAAGCGTCACCTCACGGCCTGTGTGCTCATACCTGCGAATTGTAACGCCCGCTGCCCTAAGCATCCTCTTTGAAGCTGTCACGCTGGCTGTGCCCTCGTATTTGTCACAGTCGTAGACTACCTCCCTGATGCCTGACTGTATGATTGCCTTAGCGCACTCATTGCACGGAAACAATGTGACATATATGGTCGCTCCCTCAAGGCTTCCGCCCCTGTAGTTTAAGATGGCATTGAGCTCGCTGTGTGTAGAATAGAAATACTTGTTATCCTCTCCCTCTCTGGCCCAGGTGAACTCATCATCTGAGCAGCCAAGAGGAAAGCCGTTATAGCCCATGGAGAGTATCTTGTGCTCCGGGTCCACTATGCACGCACCCACCTGGGTATTCGGATCCTTCGAGCGCATGCCTGAAAGCATCGCTATTCCCATAAAATACTCATCCCATGAGATGTAATCCTTTCTCTTTTCCGAAGCTCCCATATATACACCTCCATTCAATATGGTCTGTTGCACATTTATTACTTGGTTCCGAAAATTCTGTCTCCTGCATCTCCGAGTCCCGGCACAATATATTTGTGCTCATTGAGATGATCATCGAGCGCTCCTATATATACATCCACGTCAGGATGTGCCTCTGTGAGTCTCTTTACTCCCTCAGGAGCTGCAATTATGCACATAAAGTGGATGTTTTTCACGCCGCGTTTTTTGAGCATATCAAGCGCTGCCACTGCTGAACCACCTGTTGCGAGCATCGGGTCTACCACAAATACCTCTCTGTTTGCACAGTCTGCCGGAAGCTTGCAATAGTACTCGATAGGCTCCGCTGTCTCCGGATCACGATACATGCCGATGTGTCCGACCTTTGCGGCAGGGATGAGCTCAAGCATGCCCTCCACCATGCCAAGTCCGGCTCTTAGGATAGGAACAACTGCAAGCTTTTTGCCCTTTAATTCCTTTACAGTGGCCTTACAGATAGGAGTCTCAATATCCACATCTGTAAGCTCCAGATCTCTTGTTGCCTCGTAGCACTCAAGCATCGCAACCTCGCTGACGAGTGTTCTGAAATCCTTTGAGCCTGTGTCGGTTCTTCTCATAATTCCAATCTTGTGCTGAATCAGCGGGTGATCCATAACTACTACCTTACCCATAATATTTGTTCTCCTTTGTCTTGTATTGTGTTATATTTGTTTGTCTTTTATGTATTTGCATTTAAGCGCTTTACCAGCTTCTTAAGCGTAGCCCTGAGGCTTTCATAGCACAGTCCGTAGCTTTGAAGTGTGCCGCCATAAGGATCCAGTATCTCAAGCTCATCGCCAACATACTGTGAAAGCACAAAGACCTGCTCCGGGTCGATATCGGCAAAGCTTTCTATAATGCGCTCGCGCTGTGATGACTCCATGGTAAATACCATAGTACTCTCCGTGATATCCGATTCCTCAAGCTGCGTTGACACCATGCCCTCCGTGGAAATACCATTGCTTATGAGCACTGCCTCTGCCTTCTGATTGACCGGCTCCGGAAACTGGACAACAAGTCCTCTCGCCTCAATCTCCATCGGCACCTTGAGTACAAAGTCGTTCATGATGCCCTTTGCCATCTGCTCCCTGCATGTGCCGGTCTGTGCGACAAAAATGATTTTGTCATACTTCACATGTGTGTCTATCACCTGATGGCCTGCCGCCTTTAGCATACGGTTCATGATGGCCTGTCCAATACGCGGTGTGGAGAAGCTCTCCGAGAAAATCACATCCACATCGAGCTCATCACAGTCCCTTAATATACGGTAAAGCTCATGGGCTATCGAATCCTCATCCGCCCTGCTTCCCATCGACAGGACAACATCTGCATCGTAAAACTGCTTTGTCTCCTCTGTCGCAATGACTGCTATCTTTTTGCCATCATCCCTGTGCGAAGCCACAAGCTCATTTATCTTTGCAATCACATGCTTTCTCGTACCGTCCACGATAGCCATGTCAGCCTTTGGCGCATAGTGCTTGTACTTCATGCCGGGTGCCTTTGGCTTTCTCGTATCATCTGCCGCTATGATTCCCGGATCAATGATGACCTCCTTGCCTAATACCTTTGAAAGCATCTGTGGTGTGATATAGCCCGGGCGCAGTACCATAGGTGTATCCTCTGTCAGGTCAATGATGGTGGACTCTATACCTATGCCAACCGGTCCTCCGTCTATAATCATGGCTATTTTGCCACTTAGATCCTCAGCCACATGTGCAGCCTCTGTAGGGCTCGGTCTGCCGGATGTGTTGGCGCTTGGCGCCGCGATAAGACAGCCGCTTCTTCTTATGAGATCTAGTGCTATAGGATGATTCGGCATGCGCACAGCCACTGTGTCCATGCCGCCTGTTGTGGCATAAGGCACTGCATCACCCTTCTCCACTATCATGGTAAGAGGTCCCGGCCAAAAAGCATCCGAAAGCTTCCTTGCATCCTCTGGCACTGTCTTTGCGACGCGCTCCAAATCCGAAAAATCTGATATGTGTACGATAAGCGGATTGTCCGACGGGCGTCCCTTTGCACTGTATATCTTCTTTGAAGCCTCCGGATCTAAAGCATCACCGCCAAGCCCATACACTGTCTCTGTCGGAAATGCTACAAGCTCACCGGCTGCAATCAAATCGCCTGCCTCCTGCATGAGCTTATGGTCTAAATTGTCCTGATCTATTTTTATAATTTTTGTTTCCATTTTATATCCTCACCGCACATACTACAGTAATATACCATGTGCAAACACCAGTTTTTCTAAATAATCATGTGTTTTTATTGTAACACTTCAGAGCAACCTCGAAAGCAGGAAAATCTGCTGCTTACATGTAAACATGACGTATCAGCTTTTGTTCCCGAAGATTCTGAATTGTTTTCTATTTATTATACAATAGTAACAATAGCATTTCAAGTTTTACTCAATATTTGGTAATTTTTATATAAGATTGTGTAAAAGTAAGTACAATTCTATTTGGCATTGCATTATTCTGTGTTTTGTACTACAATGCAGATAAGCCAATAACGGCGAATAATGATCATTATTTTATAAGGAGGATTTCATTATGGCATACGTAATTTCTGATTCATGCGTTAGCTGTGGTACATGTGCTGGTGAGTGCCCAGTAGGAGCTATCTCTGCTGGTGATTCACAGTACGTAATCGATGCAGATTCTTGTCTCGATTGTGGTACATGTGCTGGTGTTTGCCCAACTGGAGCAATCAGCCAGGGCTAATTTTTAGCATACTGTAAGAAATAAAGACGACCTGTTATGGGTCGTCTTTTTTTGTGTTGTAATCGTCTTTGTATTGTAATCATTTTTATGCTGTAAGCGTTTTTGCAGTAATTATTTTTATAGTGTAAGCGTTGTCATGCACGCTCTACAGTCTCACCGGATTAAGCTCATGCGTATGCGTCTTGTCGCGCCCCTTCTTTCCCTTGGTGTCTGCAGCGCTTATTTTTGTATCTGCGGGCATGTCCGCGTTCCTTTTCCTGGAAAAAAGCCCCTTTCTGCGCAGATTTCCGCGTATGGCAGCATCCAGCTTTTTATATCTCTCCTCCTGCGCAATATCCTGTTCGCGCATCAGATAGTTCATTTCCTTTAATATCCGCTCCTGCACCTCAGTGGATATCTGCTGACTCAGCTCCTCATTGTTCAGTGCTATGGCTCTCCCCACGATATTGCTCATCAGCTCGCGAAACTCATCCATACGCTCATCTGCCGTGCGGCTTCGATATGTATGATTGTATCCCGGCAGTTCATCGTGATATGCCGGATTATACCCTGACATCTCCTGTTTCACCGTCTGATTTGTGATATTCGTGTAATTTACAGGCTGCACGGGTTTTTCCATAGCCGCAGGATTCGGTGGATTTAATGGCTCACCTGGTGCATCCGAATGAAGCATATCACGGATTGCGCGAAGCTGATACCCCTTCTCCTTAAGCTCCTTTATCCTCAAAAACTGTTTTATATTGTCTCTCGTATAGTATCTGTGACCAAGTTCATTTCTAGGCACATCAAGTCCCAGCTCATCCTCCCAGTAACGCAACACATGAGTCTCCACATCCACAGCAGCTGCCGCATCGGAAATCATGTAACGTACTTTCTCCAAATTGAAGTCCTCCTGTCTGAAATTATATTTTATTCGCTATACGCTTTTGGCACATCGAAAAGAACCAGCACTGCGAAAAAAGTTATATCGCTGTACTGGTTCAATTATAGCCTTGATAGAACTCTCATTCAATTGGTTTCGGTCGCAACTTTCGACATATAACTCTCTGTCTTAAGCTATCCAAACAGCTCCTTGAGAGCCTGTGCATTCTGTGCATCCGCAGATTTCCTGTTCTCCTGCTGTATCTGCGTATAAACCTCCTTGCGGTAAATCGGCACCTCCTTCGGTGCACTTACACCGAGCTTAATCTGGTCGCCTCTGATTTCCAGAATAGTAATCTCGATGTCATTATTAATCACCAGAGATTCACCCTTTTTTCTTGTAAGAGCCAGCATACTATTCACCTGCCCTTTCTTTTTTCCCTTTTATGATGTCATAAATCGGGAAATGCACCTTGTAGTCATCCTCAACTATAAGCTGTGCTGCTTTGTTGCTGTCGGTATTGACCACAATAGGAGCCTTTAAATTGCAGGCAATCTTTGTGATGTCGCTAGGCACATTTACAGTGACGATCACATACATATTCTCCTCATTCAGATCTCCAAGAGGTGCAAGAAGTTCCTCGTTGACCGTCGGCTTGTAGTCCGGCATGATGATATCCGGTGTCATGACAGGAAATGCAATGTCTCCATCATCCATCGACTGAAGCCACATGATAGACTTCTTATCATTCTCCTTCTCCGAATTGTATATCAGAGTGTAGTTTTTCAGCTCCGAAAAGCCTATCATCCCCTTCTCCATTGTGATGATTTTGTCCTGTGGGATGTCAATTTCCCCAAATATTCTCGTTTTTGCCCTCATAGCTTCCTCCTTACAGATAATCAAGCAATGTCTGTGAGTTTGCCTTTGATGCCGCTGTCAGACTGGACTGATATGCATTGTACATAGCGTAAAAATCAATGATTATATCAGAAATATCCCTATCCTCATTGGTCGATTTAAGCTCCTCTATGGTCGTCTGCTGCTCCTCAACTCTGTTCTTGATGAGAGTGAGGCGGCTCTTTGTACTTCCCGAATTGGTGAGTGCCAGATTTACCTTATTCAAATGATCATCAAAGCGTGTGATGTACTGGCTGTAGGTCTTTTGCAAATTGTTGTCGGCATAGTCAGCCTCCTGCTCTGCGGCCTCTAAATATGTCTTAAGCTTTGCCTGTGAATCCTTGTCAGAGTACTGCTGTTGCTGCATCATCTTCTTTATCTGTGAGACCTTGTCGTGAGCATTGACAGCATTCTTAACTACATCAATCAACTCATCCACATCGCGCTTGATGCCTGTATCCATGACGTCCTTCGCCTGTGTATTGACAGTGATATCGGTGCTGTTTGCCACTGTGTATTTGATTTCCTGACTTGAAAACTTAAAATCCACTACCTTTGATGGATCGGAGTATATGATATCTCCTGCTGCATCATGAGGTACATTGCCACCTGCATCGAGTGTCACAGCATTTGTAATGTCCTTGCAGTTGTAATAATACTCAGGTCTCGCATCACTGCTGTCAAAGCCTGTCTTTACATATGTGACAGACAGCTTCTTTTCATTATCCTTAATTGAAGCAGCCACATTCTTACCAAAAACAAATTCACCGGTTTCCTGTATATATGCCGTATCATCAGCAGAGAGCTTTGATGGGTCAAAATCAGACACACTCTTGTATACAGTATAATCTGTGCCCTGTGTCAGCTCTTTTCCATCGATAGAAAGCTTCACATCGTCTGTCGTATTACCGTAGCCCAGACGGATTCTCTGGAAGCTGTGCTCCGTGACATCTGTGGTACAGTCAGGTGTTGCCGCATTTATACTATTCGGAACTGTCACGCCATTTGTATAATACCGCTTCTCCGACAAATCGGCGGCAGAAAACTCCTGTGTTATCTGATATGTGCTCTTTGTGTCCTTTTGGAATGTGAGCTTTGATGATGTGCGGTAGCCCGTAAATACCGTTCTTCCTGCGTAGTCTGCATTGCCCTCTGTATACACCTGCTCAGACATGGCTGTAAGCTGCTGTAATATAGTGTTTCTGTCCTCAGCTGTGAGTGTATCCGTAGAACCGTTTACGCACTGTGTTCGTATATCCGTGAGGAGAGATTTCATGTTGCTAAGAGCTGTCTCTGTGACATCCATCCACGAAGAAGCATCCGGGATATTGTTGTCCTTGTACTGGTCAAGATGTGACAGGCTGGTCGACAAGCGAAGCGATCTGATTGCGATAACCGGATCCTCCGATGCCTTGGATATCTTCTTTTGAGTAGTCATCTGGGTATTGTATTTGTCCACCAAAACCTTTGTTGAATTGATATTGGTCTTGGTATTTCCCATTATCATATTGTTTGTGATTCTCATATTATGCCTCCTGCTTCTATGCCACGCCCGTATCGTTTATGAGCTTATCAAGCATCTGGTTCATAACCGATATGATTTTAGATGCCATATTGTATGAATACTGGAACTTCACGAGGTTTAATGCCTCCTCATCCTCATCTACGCCCGATACCGATGTCCTCTGGTTTGCAATAGTCTGCTCCAGATTGCTATAGAGCTTGTTGTAGGTCTCTGCCTTTTCCGTATCCACTGACACATTGGAGATGATTGTCTCAAGGAATGATTCCGCTTTATCGCCTCTGTATACTGTTTTCTCCGACTGCAGCTTCTTGAGCTCATCAACTATATCACATGAATCTGTCTTGACATAGTCTGTGGCAGTCGCAAAAAGCGATACATCGTTCATAACGTCCTTGTTTACGGAGAAATTGGCCGCTGTCATCCTGTAATATGTATTTGACTGGCTGTTTATTGTGGCGGTCTGTCCATCAGGCAGCTTGCTGTAGGCTGCTGATTCCGAGAAATCATATACCTTGGCTGTGCTTGTGATTGCTTCAAAAAATGTAGGTGGTGTATCCCCATTCAGATTCTGTCCTTTGCTCTCTATCTGATTGAACATCTCTGAAAAATTTCTGACAAACTCGTTGAGCTGTGTCATATAGTAAGGAATTCCCCTCGCATTTATTGCAGAGCCAGCATTTAAAAGATATCCCTCTGCCACAGTCTTTTCAGGGTCTGCTATGGCCTTGTCCTTGCTCAGATTAAATGTTACAGACTTGATATTGCCCTGTGCATCCACCTGTGCCTCCCAGCTGTCATAGCTGTAGCTGATATTATTTACAGTGATTTTGCCGTCCTTGTCCGGCAGATTGAGTGATTTTATATTGTCTATTGATGTATTCTCCACTGTGAGCGAATACGAATCAGCCTTTGTGACCTTACCCTTGAAATTCTCCAGATTATCACCGTCTCTCACCTCAAAGAGAGCTTTCAGGCTTCCCCCTGCGGTTCCTGCTGTCGCGGAAAACTCCATCTTAGTATCTTCCCAGTATATTTTATACATATCGTCGTTGTCTGTCTGATTGTTTTTCGTCTTTGACGACTCACAGATGAGCTTTCGGTAATCCTTGCCCTCCACAACCTTCTCGCCATTTATATAGAGTGAGAAATTGGTGCCGCCCAGGTTGTCTCCATAGGTGTTTTGCACCTCTGTCTCGTTGTAAGATACATTAACAATCTTGGACAGGCTGTCGATGAGATTCGCCCTCTCATCCCTAAGTGAGCTGGCCTCGACACCGGTTCCTGTCTCTATCTGGTTAATCTCCTTATTTAACAGTGAAATTTTCTCACTGATTGAATTGATTTTGTCTACGTTGTTTCTGATTTCTTCGTTGCAGTCATCCTGCAGCTTTGAGAGATTGTCACTCATCTGGTTGAAATACGTACAAAGACTCTGTGCACTGCTGATAAACTGATTTCTCACTGTCTTGTCGGACGGCTTGCTGCGCAGTGTATCAAGGTCTGAAAACATCTGTGAAAAAACACTCGAAAAGCCCTTAACCGATGAGCCGTTATCCTTAAAGTAGTTCTGAATCTGTTCCATGTAATACAGCTTCTGCTCGTAGCGCCCATAGCAGGAATTGTTTTCCCAGTATTTATTGTCATAGTACAGGTCACGCTGCTGTTTGATTGATGTGACTGTAACACCTGTGCCAACGCTTCCGTAGCGGGCTGTGACATTTATGGCATCCTTTGCCTGCAGGGTAGCCGCCTGCCTGGTGTATCCGGTCGTCTTGACATTGGCTATGTTGTTGGCTGTTGTATTGGTCGCCACCTGAAATGAGCTCAGAGCGCTTGACCCTATATGTAATCCAAAAAATGTTGAAGCCATATCGACTCCTCCTGTTCATACTCTCTTGTCGTATCCTAAAACTATATGAGCTGTACTATGAGCTCCGTCATCTGGCTGATTACAGTGATAAAACGGCTTGATGCATTGTAAGCCGACTGATACTTGATCATGTTCGTCAGCTCCTCGTCGCTCGACACACCCATTATCTGGTTTCTCTGGTTGTCTATGGCCGCTGCTGTCGATGTCATAGTGTCTGATGACGCCTTATATATACTGCCGTTTGTTCCGAGATGCGAGATTATCTTGTCATAATACCCCTCAAAATTGCACTTTGACGTATCCTTTGGGTTGATATATAGATTCTCTGCTGACCATGCCTTTGTAATCTGGTCTGCAAGACCATAATTTGCGGCTCCGTTCTGCTTGTACGACGGCATCAGTGTCACCTGTGCCGCAAGCTTTGGATTTACTGAAACATTTCCAAGCTTGTACCAGGATGAGTTGTTAGCCTTTGTCTCATCATTGTATACATAAAACTGTTTGCCATCTATTTCCATCTGTGTGTAACGGTCATATCCTTCTCTTGCAAAGAGCTCATGCGGTGGCAGGCTGCCATCAGCTCCTACCGAGCATTTTGCTGTATCCAAAACCGTGTATGTGGTACCGTCTGCCGCTGTATATGTGGTATTCGGACAAAATATATCGTTCATGGCCATCATGATGTTTCGCGCGAGATATGATATCTCGGCCTGTGTCTCCATGACCACATTGTCCTCCACCCTACTGTAGTTCTCCTCGCTCATGAAATCGTAGGTGCCATACTCTGAGCCTCTTGATACAAGGAGCGCTTTCAGGCTTCCTATATCATTGTTCAGGCTGGTTGCTATGTTGGTGGTCTGCGTGCAGCCGACTCTTTCAGCCAGCGCTGACGGCAGTGCAACATCACTAAACACCGGCATATAACTCTCCTGTGTAGTAATATGAGGCCAGTATGGTGTGTAAAAGCCTGTACCCTTTTCCTCAGTCAGGCCTATATGGTTGCACTTGTTATCCTGCACAAACTGCTGTCCCTCGAGCTTGATACGCACGTAGCCGGTGGAATCCTCCTCAGCCTCTATCTTAGCGTAACCTGCGAGCTCATCAATCAGGCTGTCCCTGGCATCGCGCGCTGTCATGGCAGTCTCTACACCGCCTGACTCTGTCTTTTGAATCTCAAGGTTGAGCGCATAAATCTTGTCGCCGATTTCGTTGATTCTGTCAACCTGGTCTTTAATTTGTAAGTTGATATTTGACTGGTATTTCTGAAGATCAGAATAAACCGTATTGCATCTGGTCAGAAAAAGCTCGCTCTTTTGGATGATAAGGTTCTGATTCGTCGAATTCGTCGGATCCTTGCCATACTCCTGAAAAGCCTGCCATAGCTCTGATATACTCTCCTTAAACTCAGCACCGTTCATCTCCTGCATGATATCCTCCACATATGATGTGGTGCTGTAAAGTGTCGAGTAAAAGCCCTTTCGACCATTCTCCTGCCTATACGATTTATCTAAGAAAATATCCCTGACATGTGCCACATCCGATACGGAAACACCCAGTCCGCTCTGCTGGATGTTGGTGCCCGCTGTAGGGTTATTTCTGGTGATATAATGTTTATCTGAAAATCTTACCTGCTGGCGCACATAGCCTGTCGTATTGACATTGGCCATGTTGTTTGCTGTTGTATTAAGAGCATTCTGCGAGTTTTTAAGTCCGGAACTGCCTACGTAAAAACTTCCGAATCCATTTGCCATGTCCCTGTCCTCCCGGTTAATGATTATTGCTTTGCATCAAAACCGCTGCTGCCTAAGATATCGCCTGTGTTATATGCATTTCTGTCATAATTGGCGGTCTCCGGTGCCTGTTTCATGCTCTTGAACAGGGTGATGTCAAACTCTGTAAGCTCTATTGCCTGAGCAAGTAATTGTGAGTTTAAATCGTTGATTTCTTTCATCTGTGCAGCTGCTTCAAGCAGACTGTCGCGCGCTGCCGTAAGCTTCGCCTGAATATCCGGCTGTGTGCCGAGATATCCAATCAGCCTTGTGACTGTCATCTTCTCATCTGACTTGCCCAGTACATTGGCAATGTCTGTGAGAAGTGAAACCTGCTTATTGCTCATTGTAAGAAGCTCATCGCCCGCCTGCTGATCCAAATCAGTCATTGCTTCAAGCGCAGGGATATCGGCATCTATGATTATCTGACGTTTCTTCTCCCCATTTGCAGCGAGTGTTCTGTATACTTTTTCTTCCTCTGTGAGCACATTTATAAGCTCTTCCACTAAACTAGCCACTATAAAATCCTCTTTTACCTTTGATATATGATATGATTATCATATTACAGAGAGTTGTACCTCTCTAACAGCTTGCTGGCGAAATCATCTCCACTGACCTGATACTGTCCGGAGTCTACCATGTTCTTAAGCAAAGCGACTTTATCTTCCCTGATGTCCGAAGCCTCTGATACTGCTTTTTTCGCAATCTGGTAATCCCTACCGGCCTGCGAAATTGATACCTGATCAGACATCCTCGCCGTGCTTTGTGTCTTTGCTGTCTTTGTTGTTCTTGATACGCCATACAACTGGGCTATCTGATTATATGCATCTATACGCATAACAGGATCTCCTTTCTATTATATTTCATCCTTGAAATATGTAAATTTTGCTTCCTGACATATTTATCGGATGTTTTTTTTATTTCTTTATAGACCGTGGAAAATTTTTGGTTACTGTTCGCATCCGCCTGTGAGAATCGTTGTGATGTGAGTAGATTTAATCCCCTCTGTCACTGTCTGCAAAAGTATGCGGTACGTATCCTCCACAAGCTCACAGTCCGACGGCTCAATCCCAAGCTCTGCTGCTTTTTTAAGAATGAACCTGACCTTGTCATCATCATGCTCCACCGCATAGATGTCATCAAACATACCTGCATAGTATCTGTCTAAAAATCTGCGCTTTGCAGCTGTCTCGATTTTAGTGCCTGATGTGGTAAGCACATACAGCTTCGTGCCTTTTTTCTTTGCCTTCATGGCATACTCCTTTACCTGCATCACAGGACGGCACCACTCATATGTATCCTCACCATGCTTACTGCAGTAGTCTGCCCACTGTACATCTGACATTCCTATCTGAAATTTTCCGTTTACCTTGTAGCACGGACTGCTTAAAGTGCCGTCTACGTCTATGAACATTGCCTGCATATTGTCTGCTCCTATATAGTTAGTTTATGCAGCTATAATAACATAAATCCAGGGGGATTTTCCTTAATCCTACCTGCTCATATCATAATAGCGCGCATATATTCCGTCCTGTGCCAAAAGCTCCTCATGTGTGCCTCTTTCAGCAATGCCACAGTCAGCTACCACGAGAATTTCATCCGCATTTCTGATTGTCGAAAGCCTGTGGGCGATTGTGATAGTCGTTCTGTCCTTTGCCAGCTCCTCAAGACTTTTCTGGATAAAGCGCTCGCTCTCATTGTCAAGGGCACTGGTTGCCTCATCAAGTACTAGCACAGGTGGATTTTTAAGGAACACCCTCGCAATGGAAATCCTCTGCTTCTGACCTCCGGACAATCTGGTGCCTCTCTCTCCGACAAACGTATCGTATTTATCCGGCAGCTCCATGATAAAATCGTGGATATTTGCTTTTTTTGCCGCATCTACAATCTCATCCATCGTCGCATCCGGCTTTCCGTAGGCAATGTTGTCCTTTATGCTTCCACCAAACAGATAAACATCCTGCGAAACCAACCCAATCTGCGAGCGAAGACTCTCAAGCGTGAGCTTTCTCACATCATTTCCATCTATTGTGACTCTGCCATCCGTTACGTCATAAAATCGAGGAAGCAGTGAGCAGATTGTCGTCTTTCCGCTTCCTGACGGTCCAACAAGCGCAATTGATTTTCCTGCCGGTATCTCAAAGGATACGTGCGAAAGCACCGGTGTATCATCATCGCTATAGTGGAACGAAACATCCTCGTAACAGACATTTCCCTTTACATTTTTAAGCGGTTTTGCATCAGCAGCATCAACTATCTCAGGCTTTGTTTCCACCACCTCTAAGAATCTTCTAAAACCCGAAAGTCCCTTCTGCATCATCTCAGTCAGCTCTACAAGTATCTGGATAGGACTGATAAAGATGCCTATATACAGCGCATACATAGCAAGGTCGGATGCCTCCATCCTTCCATGCGCTATCAGGAAACCACCGAATACCAGCGTGACAAGATACATCATCCCCTGGAAAAATGCATTTCCGCTCATAAAACTTCCCATACATCTGTAATTTGCATCCTTTGAAATCAGGAAATTTTCATTACTTCTGTTAAATTTTTCCTGCTCGATACGCTCATTGGCAAATGACTGCACCACCCTTATGCCCGCCAGAGTATCCTGAAGACTCGAGTTTATATCACCGATTTTTCGCCTGTTATCCATAAAGGTTTCCTGCATTTTCTTATTCTGTCCATATGAAAATACAAGCATAAGCACCACAAGAATAAGCATAGGAACCGCAAGCATACGATTTATAATAAACAGAAAAATGAACGAACCGATTATCTTTATAACCGATATAAAAAGATTCTCCGGTCCGTGATGCGCAAGCTCCGATATATCAAACAAATCGGATACGAGCTTGCTCATCATCTGTCCTGAATTATTCTGATCATAATACGAAAAAGAAAGCTTTTCATATTGGTCGAAAAGCTCCTTTCTCATGTCGCGCTCCATCCTCGCTCCCATCATATGCCCCGCATAGGTCACATAATACTTGCACGCAGTCTGTATGATATATGCCACCAAAAGCCCTATTGTAATAGGAATCAGCGCAGAAATGATTTTTCCCGGTGCTCCTGCAAAAAGGGTTTTGGTCAGCGTGCGAAGCAGCTGCGGAAACGCCAGATCGATGGCACTGATTATTGTTGCGCAAAGCAGGTCTATGAAAAAGACTGCTTTGTAGGGTTTGTAGTATTTGATGAATTTCTTTAATGTTTGCATGGTGTTCTCCCGGTGTGTTGTTGGTGAAACTATTTGTGTCTTAACTCACATCATTATATATAGGTAAACCTATATATGCAATAGGATAACCAATGAAAACACAGGATAACACATAATAAATAACATAGCATTGCGTTTGTAGGCGAAATTTATGCGAAATCCATACGAAATCATAGTTGTTAAATTTCGCATAATGACATATAATATAATCAAAGTATTACTATTCAGATTATTACACGGAGGTGCCACATGAAATATTTATCTTGCTCAGATGTTTCAAAATCAATGGGATTTTCTATCCGAAGAATCCAACAGATGTGCAAAAACGGCGAATTGCCCGGTGCAATAAAGGAAGGACGTAAATGGTTAATCCCAGACGAAACCATACACATGAATCATTTCGCGAAAAATAAATCCCTACCAATAGGCGTATCTGATTTTAAACTTGCAACCACCGGCTATTATTATGTAGATAAGACTCTGATGATACGTGATTTTCTGGATAAAAAGCCTATGGTATCTCTTTTCACACGTCCAAGGCGTTTTGGAAAAACTCTCAATATGGATATGCTGCGCGTATTTTTTGAAAAAACAAACGAGGATACATCTGTTTATTTCAAAGACAAACAGATATGGCAATGCGGCGATTACTACACTAGACACCAAGGACAGTATCCTGTCATTTTTTTGACCTTCAAAGATGTTAAAAGCATGACCTGGGAAGAAACCTTTCAGAAAATCCGCAGGCTTATATCTCTGGAATTTATACGACATAACGAGCTTGAGACAAGTTCTGTTTTAACTTCTTACGAAAAGGAACAATATCAGCTTCTTGCCGGAGACAGTGGGGATGAAGTCGATTGTCAGATGGGTCTGCAGCTTTTATCATTACTGCTTCATAAGCATTATGGAAGGGAATGTATCATTATCATTGATGAATATGACACCCCCATCCAACAGGGGCATACCTGCAATTTCTATCCGGAAATTGTAAATTTCATGCGCAATTTTTTCTCAGGAGGACTCAAGGACAATCCACACCTTGCCTTTGGCTTTCTTACAGGAATACTGCGTGTAGCAAAGGAAAGTATCTTCAGCGGCATGAACAATCTGAAAACCTATTCTATTCTTGATGATGGCTACAGCTCTTATTTTGGTTTTACTGAAAAAGAGGTAAAAGACATGCTGCGATACTATGGAAAAGACGATAAATATAATGAGCTCAGCGAATGGTACGATGGATATCGTTTTGGCAATACAGAAATCTTTAATCCATGGTCTGTAATCAATTATATCTCTGACAACTGCTTTCCGAAAGCATTTTGGCAATCCACCGGCAGCAATGAGATAATCGGAGAAATTATCCAGACAGCTACGCCTGAAATTACCAAAGACCTTTATAAGCTGCTATGTGGTGAAAAAATCGCAACCTATATTGATACCGGTGTTATCTATCCCGAGGTTCAGAATAATCCATATAGTATATACAGCTTTCTTCTGGTAGCCGGATACCTGAAGGTTGCCAATATTTATCCGCAAAGCGATGGAAATTTCATGTGTGATGTTGCTATTCCAAACAAAGAAATCACTTTTGTTTACGAAAAGGAGGTGCTAAACCGCACCAACCAGAATAGCCTTGCCATATCTATCAGCCAGGCTATCTTTTCCAAGGATACACAAAAGCTCCAGGCTCTGCTGGAAGATTTTATGGTAAAAAGTATTTCTTCTATTGATGGAGCTAATGAAGGCTTCTATCACGGAATGATGCTTGGTCTTTGTGCCATACTTGGAAACCGCTACAAGATACGCTCAAACCGCGAATCAGGCCTCGGTCGATTTGATATTCAGCTTATGCCTTTGACAAAGGGAATGCCCGGATTTATCTTTGAGTTTAAACACACTAAAGATGGAAATACCGATTTATCTGCATTAGCCGACAGCGCCCTGCAACAGATAGAAGTAAAGAAATACGACACGGAACTGCGCGATAATGGTGTGAATTCAATTATAAGCATCGGTATTGCTTTTAGAGGGAAAAGTGCTGTGGTGAGGAGAGGCTAAAAATCTCACCGAATATTAGTATAATCCAAAAAGAAGCACATGCAGCTTGCCACCATATCACCATCATTGCGATACAAATGAGGCTGATCGGTCTCAAACTTATACACCTGTCCCTTATGGATTTCCTGCACATGGTCGTGACACTCGACTGTCAGCACACCGTCCGTGACTGTGATATACTCGCGTGTTTTCTCGCCGTGCCCACCGCTTGTATACACGCCGCCCGGCTCCACATCGATACGGTATACCTCGACCTCCCTTGAGTCCTCGTATGGGAAGCAGGTCCATACCCTGTACTGTCCCAAAAGCTCCTTTGTCGGGATCAGATCATCCGGAGATATGAGCGCATAGTCCACTCTCGGCGGATCTATAAGTCTTTGAAACTCAATTCGCAGGCCGCTTGTGATTTTGCCAAGCACTCCTATAGATGGATTTGCTGTGCCCTTTTCTATCTGAGCAAGCATGCTTTTACTCACACCGGTCTGCTCCGCTACCTGGTCCAAGCTCATGCCCTTTGACTGGCGTATTCTTTTTAAATTTTCAGATACATTGTGTGACAGATAATCCATACTCATATCTCCGTTTTTGCATTTAATTTTCTAACTATACTGTTTATAATCATATAAGGTAACTATTCGGAATAGTTACCTTACATGTTGTATTTCATAAGTTTTACAGTGCCCTTCGATACAGCATCTCAATGTCGCACTGGCGTGAAGCCCTTGGATTTACAGCAATGTTGCCACTCTTCATAGCATCGACAGCCATCGGCTCTATCTTGCTTTCTATCTCTTCCTTTGTGACTGTTCCGGTTTTGCTTGCATTGTTGATTGCGATGGTCAGATTCTCAGGGATTCCGATGTCTGCGCAAAGCTCCCTGATTGCATCTACAAGCATCATAGGCTCAAATTCGTCCGCATATGCAGGAATCGGGCTTATATCATTGTAGATAGTCAGATACTTGCCATGGTCTGCAAGCGCATTGTACTCTGCGATTACAGGAAGCAGCACAGCATTTGCCACTCCGTGAGGCACATCGAAAAATGCGCTGACCGGATGGCTCATTGCATGCACATTTCCAAGCCTTGCAAATGAGAATGCTATTCCTGCAAAAAGCGAGCCTGTCATCATGGCTTCAGCAGCCTCGATATCGTTTCTGTTTGCTACAAATCTGCGGATATTTTTACCGATAAGTGCCATCGCTTTTTCTGCCAGTGCATCTGAGAATGGCGATGCCGCTGTGGATACATATGCCTCCTCTGCATGGATAAATGCATCAATTCCGCATGCTGCCGCCACGCTTGCCGGTGCTGTTGTGATGAGTTCTGCATCGAGAATTGCATATTTAGGCAATATCTCGTAGCTGAATACTGTGAGCTTATAGTTTCTGCTATGATCTGTGATTACAGAGAATGCTGTCACCTCTGAGCCTGTTCCTGCGGTGGTTGGTATCGCAATGAGCGGTACGATTGGTCCCGGCACCTTGTGTGCTCCCTCATAGTCTGTGACGCTTCCGCCATATTTGGCAACCACACCCACTGCTTTTGCTACATCCATCGGTGAGCCGCCTCCGAATGCCACGATAAAGTCTGCGCCCGACTCCAGGTATTTTGCTGTGGCTTTCTCCACTGTTGTGACAGATGGATTTGCCTCTATATCTGTAAAAGTGTCTGCTTTTATGTCAACTGATGCCAGATAATCTGCTGCCTTTTTTACAAGTCCCATCTTCTCAAGATGCGGTCCTGAAATGATGAGTGCATGCTTTCCTCCAAGCTTTTTAGCTATTTCCGGCAGCTTTGAGAGACTGCCCTTTCCCACTGTGATGTCCTGTGGCACTGAGAAATTAAATGTTTCCATATATAATCTGTCCTTTCTGAATTTTTGTATCTCATTTCATGTATATAATTTTACGTATTAAGGTATTTTGCATTTTATAATGTACTAGCTGGCCTTCTTTGCAAGTACCCTATCTATTGCAGCATCGATAACCTTATCCAGTTCAACCTCATCTGCCTCCGGCATAAGTGTTGCAGCATCCTCATCTGAGATGAGCTCAACCAATGTACCAAATGACTCCTTGTATTTCTTTTTGCAGAAGATGAAAAATACCACACCAAGTGCACACCATGCAAGCACAATGCCCCACTCCTGGGCGATAAGTGATCCACCGCTTCCCGGTATGCAGTACATTGCAACCATGAAGCCCGACATGATAACTGCCATTGTTCCAAAGAACTTGTATGCAGGAACCTTGTATGGTCTTGGCATATCCGGCTCCTTCTTGCGAAGAATAATGAATGAAAGAGCTACCATGCAGTACGCCGCGCAACAGCCAAAGTTACCGGCATCACAGATCCATACGAGCATCTTTCTGCCTGCAAAAGGAGCAAGCATTGTGAGGGCTCCGATGAGAATCAGTGAGTTGATTGGTGTCTTATGCTTTGGATGGAGCTTTGCAAAAAACTTTGGAATCATGTATGACTCTGCCATTGAGTACATGGCACGCGAGCCACCGAGCAAAAATGAGTTCCATGAGGTTACGATACCGCACATTCCGCCGACTATTATAACCTTTGCCATTATCTTTGTGTTGAAGGCGGCAGCCATTGCATCTGCTGTGACAAGTCCGGTTGCCTGCTCTGAATCAACAATTGCCTGTGGACCCATGACAAGACCTACCGCAACAATGACAAGTGCATAGAACACAACTGCCAGAACTACTGATAAGATAAGTATTGAGCCGATTTTCTTTGCCGGAACATTGATTTCCTCAGCCGCCTGAGGTATTACGTCAAATCCGATAAAGTAAAATGGTGAAAGTGCTGCCACTCCGATAATTGCCTTTACGTTCAGACCTGCAGAGCTGCCTGCAAACATCTGTCCGTCCAGGTTATCAACTGTTCCATTGATTACCGATGCAATTATCAACAAAATTCCGGCGCCACCAATAATACATGTGAGCACAGTCTGCAAAATCGCTGCTGTCTTTGCGCCGATAATGTTTATCATCATAATTAAAAATGCCACAACTATCGCCACAATAAGCCATGAAGCATAGATATCAAAGCCTGCTACCGTATACAGATAGCCCTTCAAAAAGCCCGGCCACAGATATGTGATGATTGTCGGGAAAGCACATGCCTCAAAGCATGCCACACTGACATATCCAAGAATAATCATCCATGTACATATGAATGAACCGGTCGACCCCATTGCCTTGTAGCTGAATACATGCTCGCCACCGCACTGAGGCATGGCGGCTGTCAGCTCCGCGTAGGTCATTCCTACGAAAAATATCATGATACCACCGATTACAAAGCCGATTGCGGCACCGAGCACTCCGCCCTTTTCAATCCAGCCTCCGGTTGAGACAACCCAGCCCCAGCCAATCATGGCTCCAAATGCAATTACAAGCACGTCCCAGGCATTCAGGACTTTGTTAAATTCTGATTTCTTCTGTTCCATTACCTGTCACCTCCAGCTTCTGCCCCGGCTTTTGTTACAACATCTGTCTCGCTTTCTCTCTCCAGCACTTTTCTTGCCAGAGACTCAATAAGCTCCGCTGTGCCATCCACTCCTAACAGGCTGCTGTCTATAAGCATATCCCTGTTGTGTCTGTCGCCTCGGTTGCTTCCTGTCAGCGCCATATGACGCTTATGATAACGCTTATCCTTTTCAATGATAAAAAGCTTTGCATCATCCTCCGACAAATTGTGGCTCTTCATTACGTTTTCAATCCTCACTTCATCCGGTGAATAGATGAAAATACGTAAAATCGGTTTATGCTCCTTTAGTATATAGTCTGCTGAACGACCGATAATCACGCATGACTCACGGTCTGATAATTTTCTGATTATGGTTTTCTGGACGTGAATTGCACGCTCTGTGAGGTCTGCATATTTGGAGAAAGAGCCTCTGACATCACCCTCTGCACCTTTTCCGGCGATAGTGATACCTTCCTCAACCTTTTCCATGATATCCTTCGGAATACCGACCTCTTTTATTATTTCATCTACAGTATCCCTGTCATAAAATTTGATTCCCAGGTCTTTGGCAACCTTTTTGCCAATCTGGTTTCCTTTAGCGCCATATTCGCATCCTATTGTAATAACAAGATGTGCCATTTTGTTCCCCTCGCTTTTCTTATATACATCTTTATACTGTGTTGATATGAAAGTCCCTAAGGTATGCATCGACGATACCTTTTGACCCTTTAATCATATGTTGTTATATAAACTTGTTCCGCTTAGTTACCTATATTCTTTGTTTAAAAGAAGGGCGCACGAAGCTAATCGTGACGCCCTTGTCCTTTATAATTCAAGCCTTCTATGAAAGTGACTCAACTGTCTCCTTGATAATATCAAATGCCTTGTCGCACTCTTCCTCACTTACGATAAGTGGTGGAACCATACGGATGATATGGCTTCCGATTGCTGTGATGAGCATATGGCGGTCGAAGCAGCCATGCTTTACATCTACACCTGAGATTGTATCGTCAAACTCAACACCAACTAAGAGTCCCTGATGTCTTACCTCTTTTACGTGTGGAAGCTTCTCAAGCTTAGCTGTGAAATAATCACCAACCTTCTTTGCATTTCCGGCAAGATCTCTGTCAAGCAGCTCGTTTACTTCTGCAAGTGCTGCTGCACAGCATACAGGATGTCCACCAAAGGTTGTACCGTGTGAACCGGCTGAGAATGCTTTTGAAACCTCCTCTGTCGCACAGATAGCACCGATTGGCATTCCACCGCCAAGGCCCTTTGCCATAGAAACGATATCAGGTTTGATGCCGTAGTTCATGTAGCTCATTACAGCACCGGTTCTGCACCATCCTGTCTGAACCTCATCGATAAGGAGAAGCATGCCCTTCTCATCACAGAACTCGCGAAGTCCCTTCATGAATTCAGGTGTTGCAGGATGAACACCGCCCTCGCCCTGTACAGGCTCGATCATGATAGCGATTGTGTTCTCTGTGCAAGCATCCTTGAAAGCCTTTAAGTCATTGTAAGGAGCATATGAGAAGCCGTATGTCATAGGGCCAAAGCCCACCTGACATCCGTTTCCAGGCTGTCCTGTTGCTGACATAGCACCGAAGGTTCTGCCATGGAAGCCGTCCTTTGCAGTTACGATGTGATATCTGTTTGGACCATATTTCTCGATACCATATTTACGAGCCATCTTAATCATAGCCTCGTTTGCCTCAGTACCTGAGTTCTGGTAGAAAATCTTGTCCATTCCGATAGTCTTGCAGACCTTCTCAGCAAGCAGTGCCTGTGGAATAGTGTATGGATAGTTGAATGTATGCATGATGTCATCCACCTGATCCTTGACTGCTGCAACAACCTTAGGGTTTCTGCTGCCGGCATTGTTTACGGCGATTCCTGCGTAAAAGTCAAGGTATGGTGTTCCATTCTCATCATATAGATACATGCCCTCAGCAGTCTCAGCGATGAAATCGAAACGCTCATATGTCTCAATCATATACTTCTTTACTTTGTCTTTGATGTCTTGTGCTGTTAATCCTGTGTCTTTTAATTTCATAATATATTGCCTCCTAATTTAAATATCCTTGTGATTTTGATAAATAAAAAAGAGCAAAGTGCTTCACCGGTTAGCGTCTTTGCTCTTAAATATTCATAATTAATATGTAGTTGTTTGTTCGTTTTCTTTTGTGTATTATTTTGAACAAGTAAACAATATCACGTTCAATATATTGTGTCAACAATTTTCATTAAAAATGCGAAATACCTCACAATTGTCAGTTTAAAGGTGTTTGTCCTTAAAATTATTAACATAAATTGCCATTTAATGCTTAAAATATTATTTTAATGTAATATTTTGTGCATTATATTGTTTGTGCATTATTATGTTGCAGTATTCCTTTTTCATCATCTATATGCATTATAAAGAACATGCTATGCATTCTTTACAAGCTCCGGTTTACGGAAGGTACGGAACAGTCCAATCTGCTCCAGTGCCTTTGCAATGGCGAAAAAGACAATTGAATCTATCGGCCACATAATAAGGTTCTTAAGTGTACGCATTGGAAGGATTGCCATAAATGCCTGTCCATACAGTACCTGCAGACACAGGGTATTGAGAATGACATTGCAGATGAGCATTACTACAAACTTTGCAGCAAGCACTCTCCATATGGTAAGCTTTTTCTTATAAAAGAAGCAGCCATATAAAACACCTGCAAGCATTACAACAAGTGTAAGCTGTGGACAAAATGGTCCTGTAGGCTTCATCAGATACTTGATGATGTCAAGCGCTCCGTGGAAAACAGCTCCGGCAACCGGTCCAAACAGGTAATCAACGATACCATTTGGAATACCGGAAAAACCGATACGGATAAACTGTCCATATTCGATGGAGAAATATCCAAGGATAACGGCAACTGCAGCAAGCATTGCCATAGTTGTGATGGTTCTGACCGATTTAAGCTCTCGGGCAGAATCGGTGAACAAAGTAACGAATTTTTTCATTAAAAAATTACCTCCTTTGCAGACCTCACCGAACTACAACAGGAGATAATTAATATCTTCGGATGCAGCGGGATGCGACTCATGTACCGCAAGATTTTCTTTTCGTCCGGGTGACAACTCCCTGTTCATCCGGCACTTAACGCACATGTGTCTACTCTGCTAAAATTTATTTATTTGTAACGTATTAAAGTATATCATACTTTAATATCAAATCAAGTCTTTTTTTCAATAGTATAACAAAAGGGTCAAAATACCTTTGACCCTCATATCTTATCCTATTATTTTATTTACTCTATCTTGGATCCGGACGATGCTTCATGTCACGGATAGGAATATTGGCAACAAGTGCCGGAACCATTCCGTTGTTAGAATCAGACTCGGTCTCTGTGATTTTCACATCAAGAGCTTCCGCATCAATATCCATATAGCGGGAAATAACCTCAATGATATCTCTTTTCATCATCTCCATCATCTCCGATGAGCAGTTTGCACGGTCAGAAACCAGCACCAGCTTCAAGCGATCCTTAGCAACATTACCAGAAGATTTCTTTTTAAATAAATCCATTATACCCATGGTACGTATCCCCCTTTAATTTTTCTTAAATATATCCTTTAGCTTTTCAAATACACCATGCTTCTGATTTAAATCAAGTAAAGGAACCTCCTCGCCCATGATACGGTGGCAGATATTCATATATGCCTTTCCTGCAAGGCTGTCTGATCCAACTAACGGCTCACCACGGTTTGTAGAAATAACAATCTGCTCATCATCCGGTACTGCACCGATTAAGTTGACTGCAAGGATCTCTGTAACATCATCCACATTCATCATATCACCGCGCTTAACCATATCGACACGCAGACGGTTGACAATCAGATCAATGCGCTTCATCTCATTTGCCTCGAGAAGGCCAACAATACGGTCAGCGTCACGGATTGCTGATACCTCAGGTGTAGTGACAACAAGTGCACGGTCAGCTCCTGCAACGGCATTCTTGAAGCCCTGCTCGATACCTGCCGGGCAATCAAGCAGAATATAGTCAAACTCCTCACGAAGCTCATTGATAAGCTCAACCATCTGCTCCGGTGTAACAGCATCCTTGTCCCTTGTCTGAGCTGATGGAAGCAGACACAGATCAGGATATTTCTTATCCTTGATAAGAGCCTGACGGATACGGCATTTACCCTCAACGACGTCTACGAGATTGTATACAATACGATTCTCAAGTCCCATAACAACATCCAGGTTACGCAGTCCGATGTCAGTATCAATCATAACAACCTTTTTATTTAACTGTGCAAGACCTGTACCAATATTTGCTGTGGTTGTGGTCTTGCCCACACCACCCTTTCCTGATGTGATAACGATTACTTCGCTCATGAACTTTCTTCCTCCTACGTTCCTAAATGCTATTTAAAATATTTTTAGTAATTGGTTCGATGTAAATATATCCATCCTTTGCGATGGCTATCTGCGCCTGCTCCTGTGCCGGCTTTTCCTTGCGCCTTACCCTGTGCTTTGGCTGAGGCTCGTCCGGACTCTTCGCAATCAAATCACCAATCTGAATCTGAATCGGCTGCATATCAAGTGCAAATACAAAGCAGCTCCTGTCACCTGTACATCCGGCGTGGACATTGCCCTTTAATGCACCAAGAATAACGATATTGCCCTGAGCTATAATCTTGGCTCCCGGATTGACATCACCAATGATTGTGACCGAAGACTCGCTGGTAATCACCTGGCCTGACCTGAGCGTACCACGGTAAAACTGCTCCGGAACACTGACTGTTGCAACATTCTCGCACTGCTTCTGCACTGCCTCATTAAATGCCTCAACCTGCTCCTTCATAATGGCTTCCTGCTCGGTACCATTCTCCACAATGCACAAAATCTCAATTGTGGTATTTTCCTCAATAGCTGCAATTATCTGCTGCTGCTCTTCATCTGAAAGATGCCTTCCCTCAAATGAAATAGCAAGCTTTGCGTTTTTAAAAAAATTGGCGGATGCCTTAAACTTCTCTACAACTGCCTTTATCAAATCAGCAAATGGCATATCCGCATCTAAAACTAAGTTGATTCCATATTTATTACTCTTTATCGTAACCGACTGTGACATGAGTACCTCCAATATCATTTAATATGAAATTCATTACTCCTAATTATACATTTTTATGTGGCTTCACGCAACCTTTTTCTGTAGGCTTCATTAGGCTATACTGCCCAACAGACCTTTTATAATCTATTTCTGTTCTGTTTCCTTATCTTCTTTATCCTACTGCCGAAGACAAAACATCAGATTGTCTACACACCATGTCGATAATTTCAAGGAAGTCTTATAAACTACTTCTTAAATTTATATTTCCCTTTTCCGTGACCGGATACCGGTTCAATAATATCTGCCTTTACCAAATTGGAAAGAAGTTTTGAAGCACCTGAACCTTTCAGCTCAAGAAGTTCCATAACCGCACTTCTTCCAAACACCTCATCAAAGCCAAACTTCTCAAAAAGTCTATGGATATGAATCGTCGTTTTTACCGAGAAATCACTACCTTTTTCGGAAAGTACACTGTCAATATCCACTTTTTTGTCCTGAATGTCCACTTTTCCATTCTCAATATCCACTTTTGTATCCCCAATGTCCACTTTCTCTTCGTTCAAGAGTCCACTTATATGAAGATTTCGATTATGAAGCTCATTTTTCTCGTTCAAAAGCAGATTTCTGAGAAATGCTTCCAGATACTCTGTTGTTTCGTGAATACCTTTTTGCAGGTTCGTATAGTTTGCACGGACAAGTGCGTTTCTGAAATACCACGCATTTTCTGCAAAAATATCATTGGTCGCAGAGAACCCAAGTGTCCTTAAATATTTGATAAAGAACACTGCCGTTGTTCTCGTATTACCTTCCCCGAAAATATGGATTTGCCATAATCTTGAAATGAATACCGCAAGATGATGGATAATCTCATCCATTGAAAGCCCTTTATAGCTAAAATCTTTCTCCTGCGAAAAATCATATTCAAGTGTAGCTCTCAGTTCGGACGCACTACCGTACATAACGGTTGCTCCATCAAGCACCCATTCTTTCTTTGTGATGTTGTAATCTCGAATCTTTCCGGCATGTTTATAAATACCCTGAAAGAGTTTACGGTGGATAGAGATATATTCATTTGGCGAAAATGAAAACGCTGTTTCGGAAAGAATTTCTGCGATACGGGACGAAACCTTATCTGCTTCTTCGGTACGCTCATCATCGGACAAATGCACTGGTCTTTCTTCATAATAGCTGTCGATAAGGCTCTGTGCTTCTTTCATCGTGATTTTGCCTTCAATATTCTGAATGGCAGTATCAATCAAATATTTAGATGGTTTGAGTCCGTCCACCGCCTGAAGTCCGATTGCCGTACTCCAAGCATAACCCTTATGAGCTTTATCCGGTTCAGACTCCCTCAAATATTCCTTAAACGGGTCTTTTTCCATATCCACTACCTCGCTTCATAGTCCTATAATTTAAATCTGAATTTGTCACCTTCTACATATTGTATTTCCCAAGACAATAATTATCACTACATCAGCTAAAATAATACCCAATGCAATATACACAAAGAATGCCGGTAAAATATTTTCAAACACTCCCATAATTAATAGAAGAATTGCTATAACAGACATTCCAATTCCCATTGTTCTGCATAGCTTTTTTTCATTATATTTTGCCTTTTCTTCTTTTGAAGCTGTATTATATCCGGAAATTAACCAACTTCCATGTCCAGAAATCAAAACTATGGAAAGTACAGCAAGTATTATAAAGCCAACATATACTCCCCAGTCTGGTCCAGTTGATAAGTCTGCCAGTTTCATTTGTATAACACCTCCCACGAAATACCGATTTTCTTAATTCTACAGTCGAGTAGACTAAGACCTCTCAATCTTAGCCCCTCACAGATCCGTACGTGCG
>ERZ1034847.91-NODE-91-length-53638-cov-22.650953_pt1 | contig 53638 bp, 48 predicted proteins | sample MGYA00520633_ERZ1034847 | MGnify/ENA primary metagenome ERZ1034847 (study PRJEB33766, sample SAMN09781732) | gut metagenome | biome: gut microbiome | host: Homo sapiens | place: Madagascar | study: EMG produced TPA metagenomics assembly of the PRJNA485056 data set... | reverse complement strand
ACACATTTTTATTATTTTAGATTCTATTGTTTTATCAAAAATGCTTTTTCCATCTTTGTAATTTTCAAAACTTATAAATATCATTAATATAGAAAAACACGTGCATAATATAATTCTCAATGCCATATTATTCTGATTGGCTACTCCCATAATCATTGTTAGTATAGTCGTAGCTAAAACAATAACAAAATATAATAAAGCAACCCCTACATTTATTTTATATATTCTACTCACTTTCATATTCACATATCCTCCATAATATAATTTGATAGCCTACAGAGACGTTAATAAAGCTTTCTCCTGCTTTATTATCCATTTATACCTAAATGCTATAATAAAATAATTAAAGCAGGAGTCAAAAACTTTGAACCTTTAATTATTACTACTAACGCTCTTATTATTTTGCGTTCCAGCCATCAACTACAGTTGCAACACCTGAAATAGCGGTTCCACCACCTGCAAGTTTTCCACCAAGCCCAGGATATACAATTACCCCAGCAACACCAGAAACTACCATGATGCTACCGCCAACAATATACCACCAATTTTTTCCACCTTCAATTAATAGTAATTCTTCTTGCATTAATTTTTCCATTTTCTCTCCTTTGAAAACAACCACTTTACATTTTAAACTATTTCATTATTTCTTACAATTTCCAATCATTGCAATTCCACCGCCTAACATTGTTCCTGCTGCTATCCAACCACCGCCTGGTGCAAGTGCTACAATAGGTGATCCTGCAATTAATAGAGTTCCTCCCATTGCATATCCAAATTCTCTCCAACCTCCACCTTCAATTAATTCCATCTCATTATAGCTAATTTCACTAAAATTACTATTTAAAACAATTTCCATTTTTTATATCCTTTCACTTTTTATTTTTCCTACGCGCTCTCATAGGATTTATATATAAACCGGTAATCCCGGAATATACCTTATTTATTTTACTAATCCACCAAATTTATCTTGTCCAACACAAAATGCAGCACACTGTCATCATCAACAACAATTTTTGCCTGTGCAGCCATTCCACTTTTCAGCTTGCCTTTTTCACCTTTGGAATTTTTAATCTCCATATTTTTACATTCTACTTTTACAATGTAATATGCATTACCGGTATTCTGGTCTACAGTCACATCTTTTGCAATTTCTTTTACTGTTCCTGTAAAATATCCATATTCACTTGACGGATATGAAGCCATCTCAAATTTTACTTCCTGATCCGGTTTTATTTTTGCTATGTCAGAATTTTCCACATACACCTGTGCAAAATAACCTGACTGCTCCTTTGGATATATCTGTCCTATGGAATCTCCTTCCTGTATATATGTTCCATTTGAGATTTCCTTATTTGTGTAAAAATATCCTGATGATCCTGCCTTTATGGTACAGTTATTATTTTTTATATCATAATCTTTTAAATAAGCCTCATACTCCTGCTTCTTATCCTCATAAGTAAGAATTTCAGCCGACACATTTCCTTTTTCCGTAAGAATCTTTATATCTGACTCATCTGTATTATTAGAATTTTCTGTCTGCTTCTTTTGAAGTTCTACAGAGGATATATTAGATTTAAGGCTTTCTATCTGTTCATTTGCAGTTTCTATCTGCTGTTCTATTGTTGAAATCTCATTAGACTCAAGATTGGACAATGCCTGATTTTTTTCTGTATCCACCTCTGCCAGTTGTGATGAATCCATTGTGGTTTCATCCTTTTTATTGTCATATTGAAGTGCTGTATAATCATATGATGAAATATAACTTTTTACTATTGAATAGTAATATGTATCGTTTTGGTCGAATGTGTTATTACGCGATATGATACATTGCTTTACATTGTTAAGTTTATTAATTTTTTCATTATACTTATCAATAGAATCATTGATAACTGTAATATTTTCATCGTATACCTCCCCAGTTTTATTCTTTTCCTTTCCTGCATCAATTGAAGTATTTAATAATTCTTTCCTGTCTTTAAATTCTGAATAATACTGGTTATCAGACATTGCATCTAATTCAGAATTATCTCCGTCAAGACTCTCCTGATATGCATTTAGTATGTCAAGACGCTGCTGTACACTATCAAGTTTACTCTTATAATCTTCGATAGTACTTCCAAGGTTTTCAATATCTACCTCATACAGTTCGTCTCCCTCATTCACATACTGTCCGTCCTTTACCGACATTTTAGTTATCTTTCCTGTAACTGCACAGCTTACTGCTGTGCTGTCATCGTCACCTCTAAACACACTGTCGGCTTTTACTACTATATCCATCCTGAAAAGATACATCCAGATCAGGGCTATTGCCAGAATTGCACATATTATATATATGGTGTACGGCACAAATCTGTTTGGCTTAGAATCATATACTTCCGTACTGTCACTTATATCCTTTAAATCCACAATTATAGGTTTCATAATTTTCCTCTTTTCATAATCGAAGTTATGCGGTTGCTTTAACATCCACAGTATCAAGCGACTGTTGTTTAACAAGCTGCGCATATTTTCCACCCAGTGCTGTCAATGATGCATGATCACCGCTTTCTATAATCTTTCCATCTTCCAGCACATATATCTTATCGCAATTTTTTATAGTGCTGAGTCTGTGTGCTATAAAGATAGTTGTAACATCTTTTGAAAATTCACTTATTGTCTTGTCAAGTGCCCTTTCCGTTATTGCATCAAGATTACTCGTAGCCTCATCCAATATCAATATATCCGGTTTTTTAAGCATAGCTCTTGCTATAGCCAGCCTTTGCCTTTGACCGCCTGACAGGTTTGCTCCGTTTTCCTCCAGTCTTGTCTCATATCTGAGTGGCAGTTTATTAATAAATTCATGTGCCTGCGCCTTTTTTGATGCCTCGATGATGTCATCCATCGTTGCATCATCCAGTCCCAGTGTAAGATTTTCAAATATTGAACCACTAAACAAAAATGTTTCCTGTGGTATATATGCGATTTTGTCTCTAAGTGTCTCTATCTGTATATCTTCTATATTATTATCATTTATCAGAATATTACCTGACTCTGCCTGATATAAGTGCAAAAGCAGTTTCGATAATGTTGTTTTTCCTGAACCGCTTTCTCCAACAAAGGCAATTTTTTCGCCCTTTTTTATTGTAAAATCTATATCCTCAAGTACCCTTTGTCTTGTTCCGTATCTGAAATTCACATGTTCGAATTTTATATCCCCGGCAAGACTTTCGGGTGCCATTTTTCTTTGTTCATTTTCCTGCTTTTCAGCTTCAAGATCGAGTATTTCCCCCAGTCTGTCTGCCGCTACAACCGCAGTCTGCATCTGTGGCTGCAGATCCACCAGATTTTTTACAGGATCAAGGAAATATGCCAGCAGTGAATTAAATGTAATAAGTGCACCTATTGTCATGTATCCGTTTATAACACTGACACCGCCTGCCCACAGGATAACTACACCACCTATGAGTTCTACGAAAGTTATCAGTGACACTTGTATATTGTTAGCCCATGTGAGATTGAATACACTTCTTAACAGTTTTACAAATTTTACTTCGGTTTCCCTGTTTACCTTTCTCTCCGCATTATAAGCCTTTACAGTCTGTATTCCATTAAGAGACTCGACCATATAAGACGTAAGCTGGGCATTATCTTCCATTTCTTTTCGATTAAGTTTTTCATACCATTTATTAAATCCAAGTACGATTACTGCGTACAGTACGATCATTATGATCGTGATAAAAAATAATTTTGAATTCTGTATGTATAAAATAATTGCTCCGGCAACTGCCATAAGAGTATCTATCATAATGGTAAGTGTTGCGCCTGATATGGCATCCCTTACCTTTCCTGCATCATTAAACCTAGAGATAATCTCTCCGACTTTCCTTGTTCCGAAAAAATTCATCGGAAGTTCCATTACATGCCTGTAATATCCCAATAATAATGCAATATCCAGTTTCTGACTAAGATACAAAAGTAAATGTGATCTGAATGCATTAAGAATTACCCTGAAAAGATTAAGCAGTATCACTCCTATTGATAAAGTCATGAGCGTTTTCTTCAATCCATCCGGAAGAACACTGTCTATTAATATCTGAAAATAGAATGCTGCCAATATTCCAAGTACGGTATATATAAGAGATGCTAAAAAAATCTGAAATATAAGTTTCTTCTGTGGCATGAGCAGCTGAAAAAATCTGGAGAAAATTCCTTTTGTCTCATCCTTTTTCTCAAATGTCTCATTCTTAACAAGAAGGATAAGGATACCGCTCCACTGATATTTCGGAGGTTTTCCCTCATCATGCACTTCTCCAAAAAACTCCTCCGGGGTAAGTTTTACAATGCCTTCTCCCGGATCTGCAATCACTACCGTCTTTTTCGTTATTTTATGAATAACAACATAATGCAGTAATGCTCCATCTACGATAACATGTGCTATACATGGTAATGGAAACTCCGAGAAAAATGCTTCTTTATCTCCCTTTACTCCTTTGGCGCTAAATCCAAGCTGCTCGGCAGCTTTTATAACACCGTATGCATTTGTTCCCTGCTTGTCCGTACCGGCAACTTCACGTATTTTGCTGATACCTATTTTATATCCATTCTGTCTACAGATGGTTGCAAGGCATGCAGCTCCACAGTCGGTTATATCATGTTGTTTTATACAATAGTATTTCATTCTTTTATTGTTCCTCTGTTTCTGCCTGTTTCTACCTTTTTCGTAACTAATACCAATAGTAACTATTCTAGAATGACTGCAGTTCATACATATTGAACTGCAGTCAGATATGATATTTTACACAAGTAGAATAATATGTTTTGAATTCATAAATAGTTTGCTATCAGATATGCATCCGAATAGCTCGTTTCTTCAAAAACTGATTGTATAACAGGCAATAAAATATATTTTTTCCCTATCAAGTACCATACAGGAAAGATTATCCAGCCAATATACCATTTATTGTTTTCTGTTTTCATTACCATATCTCAAATGCGTTATTTTTCGGTTTGTTCGCTCAGAAACTCAGCCACCTTTTCTATCTGCGCACTATTGTACTCCATGTATTCCAGATAATACTTTTTCACGGTCTCATTCTGCACTTCTTTTTTATAGAGCCACTGTCTTGTTTTAGCCTCCGGTGCAAACAGCACTGCCTGATATTGTGGAGAAAATATCTCATCAAGGCTGCAGGCTGATTTGTCCAGCACGCAATTGTAGTCCATATTTTTTTCCGCAAAATACCGGTTCAATGTTTCCGCAAACTTTTTTGCTTTTCTCACATGGACAGCATATTCCACCGGATTATACGGCTCTCCTTCTATTACCGGCACCTGCCATACTAAAATACATTTTTTCATCTCTTTGTACTCCTTTTAACCCTTACATCATAATATAAAATTCATGTACAATCTAGCAATATAAAGATAGTATACTTTTTACGATATTTTTATATTCCATAATAAAAATATTATTATCTCCAAAATCATTTACATAATCAAAGTATTTTTTTGCAACCTCTATATAACCAAGCCTAAACAAAAAATATCCCATTAATAAATCAATATTCTTTCCTTCACTGTGCATTGCTCCGTATTGTGGTTTAATATTGTCTTTTCTATAACCTATTAACTTAATTAGAAGTTGTTTTTCTTCTCTTCTAATTTCATTAATTTTTAAAATTGTCCTATAAAATATTGCATCATTATTTTCTTTATTTATAGATTCCAAAATATCTATTAAACTATATATTTTCTTTGTATCTGTTTCAGAACATATCATTTTTGATATATATATAGACAGTATAGGGTATGTATATTGATTATCTACAATATTGGACTTCGAGAACCCTTTGGGGGGATAAATTAAAATTGATTTTTCTGTAATTCTCTGTATTTCATTTAAATCCAGAATATTTTCACCATCTCTTAAATAAAAAAATATCCATCTAAGATTATCATGTTCTTTAACAAGCATTTTTTTTATTAAATTCATATTCCTATTAGTTTTATCCTTTTTACTCATTGTCTCATCTGTATATCCATCATGCATTAACGTTATATTCAATGAAATATTTTCCGGAATATCATATCCATCTTGTTTTTTTATTCGTACTTCTTCATGTACATCTCCATAATATATAAGATGTGAATTCTTCTTAAAAATTCTACCCACACCAATACTGCAGTGTCCATTAGCGTCAATAATCTTAGGCGAAAAAACAGTTTTATTTACAGATTTATATTCATCGAGTAATTTTAAAATCCGATGTAAATCTAATGGCTCGTCAATTAGATATTCATCAGCATCAATAAAGAACACCCATTTATATGTCACCTTATCTAACGCATAATTTCTTGCACTTGCAAAACTATTGTTCCATGATATTTGATAGATTTTTACTTTATCAATTTTCATATTATTTACAACATCTATAGTACCATCAATAGATCCTGTATCTATAATTACTATTTCATCAACTTTATTTTCAATACTCTTTATGCATCGTTCAATTGTTTTTTCTTCATCTTTGCAAATTATTGCAGCAGTTATTTTAACCATGTCATTATTGTCTATTATGTTTTGCGACACAATTTTTTCTATTTCTATTGGATAATTAACATCCTGTAATAATAACTCTTTCATACTTAATCATTTCTCCATCATATTATGTAATAAATAAGTTTGTCTATTTTTTAAGAAGGAGAGGTCAGCTACTTTTTATAGCGCTCCCTCTCCATTAATACAATAATAGCATAAACAACCTATCGAATCTCTCTAGCGCGAAGTACACACTCCGCTCTTCGTTTTGTACTTACAAGATTGCAACAAACCAACTGGATATGAACTTCCATATTTCGCAATCGCACCATATAAACAATACCATGCCATGGATGCTCGAATTCCATCTCCATTAACACTCATTTGTTCCGTAATATTCAATTCCTTCATTGTCTCATTTAATAAGTCCATTGATTTCATCTTATTTCCTCCTCATAATCAATCAAATCGTCTAAAATACTGTTATTTATATCATTACTACTATTGTATCCACATTAACACAAATTCTATTTGTTTATAAAACCCTTGCCTAATACTCAAATGAATCCTCAAGCTGATACTGTCTGTCTCCAATGCGTTCCATTTCATTTTTCATTTTCAGATTGTCCATTTCGCCGGTTTGACACACGTATGTAGGATCTATATAATATGTTGAATCATCTACTCTCATAGCAACCCATCCATGTGGTATGAGTGTACCATCTGATTTAATTGTACCAAAAACAGGATAAGCTGTTATTCCCACTCTGTTACATAGTTCTGATAATATTATTGAGATTCCACCGCATATACCTCTTTTATCCAAAATACATCCTTTGTTTGAGACATCAGCATATACCTCATTTTCATACAATTTGTCATAATATGGTTCAATACTTGATTCATAGACAGAATAATCATATTCCATGTTGTCTTTTATCCAATTTAAGAAATACTGTACAGCCTCTTTTTCATTCATATTCTTGGGCATTTCACTTATAATCTTATCATAGCAAGCATCTATTTCTTTTGATTTTTTCTGATAATATTCTGTTGAAAAATCAGCGCTTTTACATATTTTTTCAAGCTCATCTATATTGGTAATTATATTCTCATCATTTAAAACAAGCTTAAAATTCTTTAACTCCTTGCGCTTTTTTGAATCATTAACCAGAACATACAATTTCATAATATTGCAGTCATCGTTAATTGTGTTTCGATCAATTAGTTTATTATTTTCTCCAACCGGAAAAATTAATGAAATCGCCCAGTTCTGATATTCCGGATCAAATGATAATGTTCTTACTATCCTCAGATACCGGTATGTACTTATCGGAGCTGTTAGATCAATTTTTCCACCATTTCCCTGTGCAACTAATGCTGTAATATCGTTACACACCCTTTTTTCGGTTTCGTCAAGCTGGTCATAATAAAATGAATTTGTTTTATTTGAAAAACTCACCTTATTCTGACCAACCCCTATTTCAGGCTCCTCTTTACCATTTAAAAAAACACATAAAATACCGATTAATGCTAATACAAACAGAAGGATTATTTTCTTTTTATTCATAGTATTGTTCCTTTCTATTTTTTTCTATTTTTTTACTAACTCCAGTGGCTATGCCGCCTGCAAAGCCAGCTGCAACAAGCGTCCAAAATATAGCATCATCTACATCCGCCAACAGAACTCCGCAGAAGCATGCTCCAATGCTTTCTTTGAAATCCAACTCCAATATACTTGCTGCCAAAATTCCAGTCCATGCTCCTGTTCCCGGAACAGGAATTCCAACAAAAAGAACCAACGCAAGAAACATACATTTTCCAGACAGAATGTAAAAAAACTTCCAATGTATTTTTTATCGTTTCCTTTCGTTTATTATCTTCTTGAGTTCATTAGCTCTAGCCACTTTCTTAATGCTTCAACAGTCAATTGATATGGTGTCTTTCCGCCATCGCATTGCATTAGTTTTTCATCAGTTAATTCAATAAGCATCTTTATTCTCCTTTCAAAATCCAAGCTATCACTAAATACTGTGTTTTATCAATAGACATGTGCTATTTGGTAGAGTTTCGGTGCTATTTGACATATTTTTTATAATCTGACTATTTACCTCTTTATTTATTATTAGATTTAGATATAATTATGATATCGGAGGCGAATTATGAATACTAACATCACTAACTTTCTGGATTTTTTATTTCAATTATGTAATGCTTTTTTACTGTTTCGTATAGCAGAGAGTATACTTTGCAAAAATATTGCCTTTTATTTCAAAGCAATATATATTATTCTCTGTGGTATTTTCTCACTTTCTAATATTTTTTCTCATATCACTGTAATATCATATACTATACCTATCGTATTTCTTGTCATCACTTTTAAAAAATCAATTAAGCTTATGTTTAAATGTTTATTTACATATATTGCTATTCTATTATTTTTGTTCTTACCTATTGCAACTATACAGACCATACTCTTAAATGACATTCAACTTGCTTTAAATTCAAACGAGTATTTAAGTTACAAGACCATTACCGTATCCTTTTTGGTTTTTATAATCTATGTTCTCTATTGTAATACTTATAAAAAGAAAGCATCTGCAAACTTTTATTCATACGTATTTTCCGCTGTTGTTTTAGGGCTCGGTCTTTTACTTAGCTATACCACATTATATATTTTTCTCAATCAACTGGGTTCATATCAGCTTCCAATTATTTTTTCGATCATATTTTTACTAATTATTATGTGTGTATCTTCGTATGATAAATTTCTATCCATCATTGACGAAAATACTAAATACAAAATCCAGCTCGAACTCGACAAAATGCAGGAGGAATACTCTGCACAGCTTGACGAGAAACTAAACGAGCTCCACTCCCTGCGCCATGATATGAAGAATCACCTTATCGTCATTGATGGCTACGCCAAGCAGGAGAACTATACCAAAATACATGACTATATTTTCGTTATTACTGACAACCTCTCCACTACCGATCCAATGGATACCGGTTCGTCTGTTTTATCCTCACTGCTCTACCAGAAGAAACAGCAAGCCGGCAGACTTGGGATTTCCTGCGATATTGATATCCAGATATCCCATGTAGCTATTGATGATTTTTCCATAACCACCATTATCGGAAATCTATTCGATAATGCTATTACTGCTGCTCAAAAATGCAGTTTCCCATGGGTGCGCGCCTCGCTGTCACAGTCCGGCTCATATCTGGAACTTACAATTGATAACTGTCATTGTGAGAAAATAAAAGAGAAAAATGGCGAATTTGCAACTACCAAGAAAGACAAAAATCTGCTCCACGGCATTGGCATAAAAAACGTCCGCAAGGTCGTTTCTGACCTCAACGGACAAATTGATATTTCCTATACTGATGATACTTTTCATGTAGGTATATTGCTTCCTAACTATGAATGATTCTGGCTATGATTTTTTTCTTCTCTCAGCCTGTATATTTTATCCATATGCATCGCCTTTACCGGTTCATAATGCTTCCGGCTTATCGGTATTTCCACGCCGCGCCCGAAGCATACCGCATTTCGCTTTACTTCCTTTATATGATGGAAACTTGCTATAAACCCCTGATGTGTATATATGAAACTGTCATGGTCGAGTCTCTCATATATCTTGCTAAGTGTCTCATAGCATATGTACTCTCCATCTTCAAGATGAAATACGCACTGGTTTCTGCGTTTTTCGATATAGACTACTTTCTCCAGATCGATTGTCACATTGTTGCGGCTTATTTTTATATCCAGATAACGCTTCTTTGCTTTTTGTGCATCTCTGCGATAGTTTATAGAAATCTTTGCCCTGTCTATTGCCCTTTTTACCTCGGTATATTTTATAGGTTTCATAATATATCCGACTGCATCAACCTGATATGAATTCAGTGCGTATGCCCCGTGACTTGTGACAAAACAGATTTCCGCTGTTTCTCCCATTTCACGAAGCGCCATCGCAGCTTCCATTCCGTCAAGCCCCGGCATCTCTATATCGGTAAAAAGAATATCATATTTTTTTCCGCTGTCATGTATCTCTTTTACCATCTGTGAGGCACTTTCATAAGTGTCTATCTCTATTTCTGTATCACTTTCATTTCCATATACACTGACGAATTTTTCCATCTCACTTCGAAATAATTCTTCGTCATCACATATTGCTATTTTTATCATGTTTTCTTCTCTACGATTAGCTTTCACTCTTTAAACCAGCTATTCCATGGATCACTATGTTTACTGCTACCCCATAACCGTAACATTATAAACTGTAATTTTCAATAAACATGTGCTATTTGGCAGAGTTTCGGTGCTATTTGGCATGATTTTTATATTCCTTATGTTTCTTTATCCCAACAGTCACCGGCGAAGCTCGTATATATCCCTTACAATGTCATATATTTATGTAATTGTCGCGGTCTACCTCTATCACGGTATAGTAATTCTTTCCAAGCTTTTTCCTGACATTTTCCTGTATTGCATTGCATATATCATCATCTGAGGTGATATAGCCGAATGGAACTGCAATGTCAAAAACCAGATTCGTATGTGTATCACCTCTGATAATACGGAAATCGTGCATATTTATGTGCGAATCAAGCCCTTTTATCACAGAGAGCACCTCGGCCTTCAGTCCGGCTACCTCCTCGTCCTCTATCGCTACCGGGTCCATGTGGATGGTCACTATACATCCCAGCTCCCTTCGTATCCTGCGCTCCAGATTATCGATTATATCGTGCAGCTCGACCATATCCCCGTCCTCCGGCACCTCTGCATGAAACGATACTATCCTGTGTCCCGGTCCATAATCATGCACCATAAGGTCATGCATACCGAGTATGTTTTTGTCAAAGTCCAGTACCATCTCCTTAAGTCTGTCGACAAACTCCGGCTCCGGCTTTGCTCCAAGCAGCGGGTCTACCGCCTCTCTGGCTGATGATATTCCTGAATAGAATATAAACAATGACACAAATACACCGCCTATTCCATCCAGATTGAGTCCTGAAAAGTGCGCTATGAGTGTAGCTGCAAGTACTACAGATGTAGCGATACAGTCTGACAGACTGTCCCTGCCTGTCGCTTCGAGTGTTGATGAATCAAGCTTTTTTGAAAAATAGAAATTGTATACTGCCATGATGCATTTTACGGCTATTGATGCCAGTAGTATCGCGACTATAAGCCATGAAAACTCTATATCCTGCGGCTTTATGATTTTGCCAAAGGAATCCCTGAACAGCTCAAATCCCATGATGAGTATGATTGCTGCAACTGCCAGTGTAGCCACATACTCCATCCTCGCGTGTCCGTATGGATGCTCCTCGTCGGCTCTCTGTGCCGCCATCTTGAAGCCCGCTATCGTGATGATTGATGAGCCTGCATCTGACAGGTTGTTGAATGCATCCGCAGTGATTGAGATTGCACCGCTTAGCATTCCTGCAAAGAGCTTGCCGGCAAAGAGTATGAGGTTTAAAAATATACCGACTATACCGCACAGCATACCGTATTTATTTCGTTTTTCAATGTCTGTTTCTGTCTTTGGCATTTACTTTACCTCTATTTTTATTTTATATCCTGATTTACAGCTTATTTCACCGCTCCGAATCTGTCGAACGGGTAATATCTGAATATCGCTTTTGCAAGTATATCGTCCTTAGACACATATGTGTGCTCCCAGACTCTTGCGTCTGATGAGCCATTTCTGTTGTCACCGAGCAGCAGATATGAGTCCTGTGGCACCTTAAACTCGTAAGGTCCGGCATTTACTGTCCACGGATCCTCACCGCTCTGGTTTGACTTGAGATAATCCTCCTCAAGCGCCTCACCGTCTATATACACCCGGCCGTCCTCTATGGTGACTGTCTCTCCCGGCAGACCTATTACACGCTTGATGTATTTCTCAGAAGGCGAATCCGGTGCATTGAATATGACTATATCCCCTCTCTTTGGGTCTGAAAATGTATATGCGAGCCTGAAGCCAAATATGTCATCTCCAATCTGTATGGTATTCTCCATCGAGCCTGACGGAATATTTGCATTTATAATGACATAGTTCTTTATGAGTATTGCCGCTACAATGGCGAATGCGATTGTTAACACCCAGCTTAAGATTTCCTTGACAGGTGATGTTTTTTCCTCCGGCTTTTTTGGCTCCATCTCATCGGTTGTTTTTGTGTCTTCTTCGTTGTTTAAGTCTAATATCTCCATTTTCATGTTCTCCTTATTCATGCCTCAATAAGTGTTTGATAATATATGTCATGGCGGTACAGCCTATGGTGCCATCCACCACTTTATAAAGTCCTTCCTTGTAAAATAAAGACTTGTAAGCCCGTAATCTGCGATTTCCCTGTCTGTAAAGGTCTTTGCTATATACGCATTGATTTCATCCGGGAAGTCTCTCTCGAGGCACCACTGTGCCTGCAGGCTCATTGGCTTTTCCAGCTCATATTGGTGCACGAGCTCGCCTCCAAAATCTATGATACTGTTCCATCTGGATGCATTGCCCAGTATCCTCTGCTTGATATTTTCTATGATCACAGCTCTTGCAATCCTTACCTTTTTGTACTTTTCGGCGCGCTGCAAAAGCATTGCATTGCGGTTATGGGTATTTATCACCAGCTCCATCGGGTCTGTCAGCTCATTTGACACCAGACAAAATACAGGGTCCAGATCATAATACTCCGGTCTTAGCACGTAGTCGTTTCGAAACGTTGCTGCTGTCTTTGCCACGGTTAGATCTGCCAATACATCCGTGTATATGATGCCCGGCATGTCACCCATAACATACTCCATTGATGTGATGTAAGGTGTCATAAACTGCCAGAAGGCTCTGATATTCTGCTCAAATACTATGATATCGTATTTGTCAATAAACTGACCATAATCATAAGGGTAGTTCTCCCTATAGTGCGCAAAAAGTGCTCTCTGCATGAACGCTATCTTTATTTTCCGCCCGATAAAGCCGTTTATTACTGTCCTCACCGGAACCTCTACCTCGCGCTCCTTTATATATACAAGCACCTGTACAGCTCTGCTTACCAGCTCATTTTCCGCCTCGTATTCACATACCAGCCGTTTTCTGCCATCTGACAGATACTGGCCAAGTGTAAGCGGGCTCTGCCCAAAGGTATCTATGATAATCTGTCCTATATACTGGCGGAGTTCTATGAGCTTTTCATCGAAGGCTGCTCCGTCTCTTGATATGCTTATATTTAAAAACCTCTTTTTGATATTGAGCTGATATGAGAAATTGTCTATCCATGATGGTGCAAGCCCCAGTATGTCTGTAGCATCTGACACAAGAACTCCCTGCTGGTACAGCGTGGACTTATGAAAATACCCCTTGTGCTTTGGATGATATATGGCAACATAGCCCTCAAGCAGGCTGTTATCCACTCGTATGATATTCATGCCAACAAGCTCATTCATCGGATAGTTCCACTTTGCCTTTGGCTGTGACAGGCATACCTCCCTCGTATCACACCTGATATTTACAGGTATAGGGAGTGTAAGCATATAGTGCTTTATGGTTTCTACTATAAAGTCCAGATCTATATACGGCGCATATGATGGTTTTACGGGGATAGAGATGCGTGTGCCCGGTGTCTTTTTCTGCGATATGACATACTCTATCTGGCCGCTCTCCCCAAACCACTTTGCCATGACCGGTGCGGTATCCTGCGGATTGCTTATGTTCCAGGCAGTGTTTATGACCTTATCCTTTTTCGACTCGATGAGCACAGCCTTTGAGACTGTAAAGCACGAGCACAGCCCAATGCCATAGTGGGAATACGGCTCATACTTCAGCTGCTGATTGAAGAAATCTGTGCTTGTATAATAGCTTGCCCCTATCTGTGCGATAAAGTGCTCCAGGTCATATTCATTTATGCCTATTCCATTATCCTCTATCGTAAACAGTCTTGTATCACTGCTGTACGTGATGTCTATGCGTGGCTCATATATGGCCCTGACATCGCGCATCTGGCTTGCCTGCTCCATCTCAAGGAACTCCGTGCCCCAGCTCCACTCAAGCGCCTGCCGCACATTGCAGGCATCCATGGCATTGAGCAAAAGCTCCCTGATAAAGACCTTCCACGAAGCATAAAACTGCTGGCTTGCAATAAGCGGCAGCATATTTGATTTTCCTAACTCTACATCGATGCTTTTCATGCTTTATCCGACCGCCCGTAATAGCTGCCGTAGTAATTGCCATAGTACCCACTGACATGGCTGTTTTTCTTGTTGTTTACCTTGTTGAGCACAGCTCCCAGTATCCTCACTCCCGATGCCTCGAGCTGTTTTTTCACACTCTGTATCATCCTGGCGCTCGCCATGCCCTGTCCTATCACTATTATAGCTCCGTCACAATACTTTGCTACAACTGCCGCATCTATGGCAGCTCCTATCGGTGCACAGTCTATAATTATGTAGTTAAAGTGCTCCTTGCCGAAATTAAGAAGCTCCTGAAAGTATTTTTTCTCGAGAATCTCTGTCGGATTCGGCACAGACGGCCCTGCAAATATCATAAAAAGGCCCGGTATTTCCGTGCCATACATCACTTCCTCAAGACGTCTCTGACCGGAAAGATAGTGTGACAATCCGCATATCTCCCCTCCACTTGCCGCTGTGGCACGCAGACGCCCTGCAAGGACTGATTTACGCATATCGGTATCTATGAAAAGCACTCTATTTCCTGACTCTGTAAGCGACCGCGCCAGATCAAGTGCCACGGTGCTTTTGCCTTCATTTGGTACAGAGCTTGTCACAAGAAGCGTGCGTATATCATCCCCGCAAAACTGTATATTTGTCTTCAAAGCTCGAAGTGATTCCTTCATCGTATAGCTTTGTTCTTTTAGCTTGCCAAATTTTACTAATTCCATCTGCCCATCTCCTGATACAGGCTTCCTTATGCTGAAGCCGATTTCTTTTTTCTTTTCTTTCTGTGGCTGCCTCTGCTATGCTTTCTGCCCTTTCCCTGCTCTCCATCATCCTCCGATTCATCAAGCGGAAGTGTACCAAGCACGTTCATGCCAAGCTTCTTCTCCACATCCTCTGTATCTATGATTGTATCATTGAACAGATAAGAAACCACTATAACCGCAATCGACAGAAATGCTCCCGCAAAGGCTCCTATCACTGTGTTTTTGCCGATATTAGGGCTTACCGCGCCTCCATCATCATATCCGCTCTGGATGATGGTCGGCGGATCCTGCTTCATCTTTTCCGCTATATATGCCGATGCGACCTTTGCTATCTCATCTGCTATGGTCTTTGCCATCTGCGGATCGGGATCCGTTACTGTGATATTGAGTACTCGCGAGTTGGACGGATTATCAAGCGTCACCCTGCTGCCAAGTGTCTTGTAGCTCTCATTCAGATTCAGATTTTCTATGACCTGATCCAGCACCGGACGTCCCTTTACTACAACTATGTAATCATTTGTCAGGCTGGTGCCTGTCTGGATATCCGCAAGGCTTGTGATTGATGTGCTCTTTGAAAGTACATAGAGCTCAGATGTAGATTCATACATAGGTGTAATCATAAATCTGCTTATCGCAAATGCCACTGCACCTGTTGCTATCGTAACAAGAATTATCCACTGCCAATATGAAATTATCTCAAGAAACAGATCCTTTAAGTCTATCTCTATCTCGTTGTCAAAATCCTGTTCTCTCTCCATTATTTATCCCCGCATTTACACTGATTATCTTCCGTTTATTATATTTTCCGGTGTGGTCTGCATGATTTCCTGCGCGTAGTCATCACCGAACTTCTTTGCCACGTACTCATAGCATTTTTTCATGTTGCAGACGCGCTCCTTTGTGCCATGGCTGTCGCTTGCTATTACATCAACAAGTCCTGCCTTCAAAAGCTTCTTTGTGTATCTCTTGAAGTGTCTGCCATCTATGCCAAGCACTGAGTCTGCATTGACCTGTATGAGCGCTCCCAGCTCCTGCAAATCCTCTATACGGCTTATATCACTGAGACACTCATATCTCTCTACATGTGCTATCACCGGTATATATCCTGCAAATATTGCTTCGCGCGTCATCTTGTATATAAACGAGTATTCGCTGGAATGTGAATACTCTGTGAGTATATACTGTGTATCTGCCAGTGTATGACACAGCCCACCATGAAAGGCATCTATCATATCGGTTGCCACATGATACTCTGTGCCGAGCTTTAATTCTATTCCAAGCTTATTTGCATATGGCATCAGCTTTTTATAGTGTCGCTCTATCTTTTCAAGCGGATGCTTAAACATTCCATGGCGCAGGTGCGGTGTGAGGATTATGCCTGTGATGCCCTGCTTTTTGGCTATCTTTAGCATCTCTACCGATTCCTCGAGCGACTTTGAGCCGTCGTCCACTCCGTATAATAAATGGCAATGTATATCTATCAAAATTCATGGTCCTCCGTTTTGTTTTCCTGAACTATCATTATACTATATACAGATTTTTCGTGCAATTCTTTAGATATTAAATTTTTCTTCTTTTTTGTGTGGGGAGGGCGTGGCGTAAGCGTGGGGAGGGCGTGGCGTAAGCACCGGGCATCCGTGCAGCGCACACACACTCCCGCGCCTGCTACGCTACGCTGCTAAGAGACTGTACGAATTATGCCTTTGGGTGGTTCTATGCTTGACGAAACCGGCTTTTATGCGCCGTCCGTGGCGCATAACGCCTTGCCCGGCCGTCCATGGCCGGGCATTTCTGTTTTTCTTGGGCATAATTCTACAGTCTCTATGCAGCTTCGCTATTCGCCTGCTCGGGAGTGCGTGTGCGCTGCCGGATGCCCGGCGCTTACGCCACTTACGTTGTGACAGTAATTTACAATTTATGATTTGCGGTTTTTTAGTTATTGATTGGTTGCAAGCTTGACACCTTGCTGTCAAGCTTGCGTTTGAAAGTTATTTTTTTGATGGATTACTACAATATCTCATGATGACAATTAACATATGTGTTAGTTTTAAGATATATCAGATATAATAAATATTCGAGGTCCAAATATCAAAGATATTTGAACCTCGGGGGATTATGCTATAATTCTATATAATGATATGAGGGTCAAAAGGTATACAACGAATTACATGCAAGCATGCATCGATGATACCTTTTGACCCTTTAATCATATTATCCGATTTGTCTGACGAGATTTATCATTTCGATTGCACCGAGTGCACAGTCATATCCTTTGTTTCCGGCTTTTGTTCCGGCTCTTTCTATTGCCTGCTCGATGTTTTCGGTGGTAACTACTCCAAACATTACCGGGATTTCTGACTCGAGTGATACTGATGCGATTCCCTTTGATACTTCGTTGCACACATAATCATAGTGGCTTGTTGCTCCTCTGATTACTGCTCCGAGGCAGATGACTGCATCGTATTTTCCACTTTTTGCCATCTTCTTTGCGATGAGTGGTATCTCGAATGCTCCCGGCACCCATGCTACGTCTATGTTTTCCTCCGGCACATCGTGTCTTACGAGTCCGTCCTTTGCTCCTCCTAAAAGCTTTGATGTGATAAATTCATTGAACCTTGCTACTACGATTCCTACCTTGATTCCATCCTGTGTCATTTTTCCTTCGATTACGTTCATTTTTGTTCTCCTTATGTTTTTTATTTTTACTCAGATGAGTTTATCTGCAATTATTAACTATTTAGAATTTGTTACTATTCAGAATCCCCGCACACATTGCAAAAACGCTCGATGCGGTGTACTAATATGAAAGTATATGTCCCATGCGGTTCTGCTTAGTTTTCAGATAAAACAGGTCGTGCGCTGTGGCGCTCATCTGGATTGGCACTCGCTCGCTTATTTCCATGCCAAACTCTGAGAGCTGATATACCTTGTCAGGGTTATTTGTGAGAAGGCGCAGGCTGTGTACACCGAGCTCTCTTAATATCTGGGCTCCGATATAATACTCGCGCTCATCTCCGGCAAAGCCGAGTGCGAGATTTGCTTCGAGCGTGTCCATGCCCTGCTCCTGAAGCTCATATGCCTTCAGCTTATTTATCAGGCCGATGCCTCTGCCCTCCTGACGCATGTAGAGCAGTATTCCTCTGCCCTCCTCTTCTATCTGTCTCATGGCTGCCTCAAGCTGCTGACCGCAGTCGCAGCGCTGTGAGCCGAATACATCTCCTGTGAGACACTCTGAATGTACCCTGCAGAGCACATCCCTTCCATCTGCGATTTCGCCCTTTACAAGTGCTACATGATGCTCTCCGTTTAATCTGTTTACAAAGCCATATGCCTTGAATTCGCCGTATTTGGTAGGAAGCTTTACCTCTGTGACACGGTCTACGAGCTTTTCATGAATCTTTCTGTATTCCTGAAGTGCCGCTATTGTGATGAATTTGATATCCCATTTTTTTGCAAGCTCCATGAGCTCTGTTGTGCGCATCATGGTACCGTCCTCACGCATTATCTCGCAGCACAGTCCACATTCCTTTAGTCCTGCGAGCCTGCACAGATCGACTGTTGCCTCTGTATGTCCGTTTCTCTCAAGTACGCCGTTCTTCTTTGCAAGAAGCGGAAACATATGACCCGGACGTCTGAAATCCTCTGGTTTTGCATCATCAGAGACACATTTCATTGCGGTGATTGAGCGCTCTGCTGCTGAAATACCTGTTGTTGTTGAGACATGGTCTATTGAGACTGTAAATGCTGTCTCATGATTGTCTGTATTTTCCTGCACCATCTGCGGAAAACGAAGCTTCTTTACATATTCCTGCGACATCGGCATGCATATCAGCCCCTTGCCGTGCATAGCCATAAAGTTGATGTTTTCTGTTGTGGCAAATTCTGCCGCACAGATGAAATCGCCCTCATTCTCTCTGTCCTCATCGTCTGTGACAAGTATTATTTTCCCTGCACGAAGCTCATCAAGTGCTTCTTCTACTGTGTTGAATTTCATTTTTTATGTCCTCGTCTTTCTATTGTGATTTTGCAGCTATTCAATTGCGTGTTTTTGTTAAAAGCCGTATTTTGCCAGGAAATCTCTTGTTATTCCATCCGGTTGTTTTTTATTTTCGCTGGATTTATGTGAAGCATTTTCCTTAATTGTCTGTGCTCCTATTATTTCCTCCGACTGCCCTTTAAATAACAGCTTCTCAACATATTTTCCTATGATATCTGTTTCCAGATTTACGACAGCTCCCACTTTTCTGTCCTTTAACACAGTCTGGCTTACAGTGTGTGGTATCGCTGATATCGAGAAATTATCCTGTGCAACCTTTGCGACTGTGAGACTTATTCCATCGATTGTGACGGAGCCCTTCTCGACTATATAGCGCATGAGCTGTGGTGCGGCCTGTATTGTATACCAGATGGCATTGTCATCCTTTTTGACCTCCACAATCCTGCCTGTTCCGTCAACATGTCCCGACACTATGTGCCCGCCAAATCTGCCATCTGCCGCCATCGCACGCTCCAAATTGACATGTGCTCCTCTTAGCGCATTTGCAAGCGATGAGCGATTTAGCGTCTCGTGCATGACATCCGCTGTAAACGCATGTGGCATGAGCCTTGTGACTGTGAGGCAGATGCCGTTTACCGCTATGCTGTCTCCGACCTTTGTTCCAGCTAGCACTTTTTCAGCTCTGATTGTAAGCACTGCTGAGTTTGCTCCACGCGAAATTGTATCTATTGTTCCAACTTCTTCAACTATTCCTGTGAACATTTTGTATTGCCTTTCTTTTTTAAGTATTCACAACATCACTCTCGATGAGGAAATCATCACCAAGCTTTGTTACCTTACTGTTTCCAAGCATCACGGCATGTGCCGGTGAGTCAGTTCCCATTCCCTCTATCGGAGTTTTTGCATCCGCCCCGCCGAAAAGCTTTGGTGCAATGTAAGCGTATACCTTATTCACAATCCCGCTCTTAAGGGCTGACCAGTTGAGTATTCCGCCTCCCTCAAGCAAAATGCTGTCTATGCTTCTTTCGCCGAGCTTTTGCATGAGGTCATTTAAATCAATGTGACCGTTTTTTTCATCTACATACAGAATTTCTATTCCGTTTTCTTCAAGCCGTGTTATTTTTCTGTTTTTTTGATAATTATTGTTTTCTTCTATACTATCTTTTTCAGTATCAGGTAAGGCTTCTGACTGTGCGTTTTCACGATATCGCTCACTGACTGCAACAATCGTCGGCACTTCCTTTGCAGTATTTACTATCTGCGATTCCAGTGGAAGCTTAAGGTGCGTATCACATATTATGCGGATTGGATTTACTCCGCCCTCGATTCTGCATGTAAGCAGCGGATCGTCTGCAAGCACTGTTCCAATTCCTGCCATTATGGCTTTATATCTGTGACGCAGGTTTTGCACATGTTCTCTCGCTTTTTCTCCTGTTATCCACTTTGAAAGTCCTGAATATGTGGCTATCTTTCCATCCATCGTCATGGCATACTTCATAGCGACATATGGACGTCTGGTCTGTATAAAGTAAAAGAATACTTCATTCAGCCGGTCGCACTCTTCTTTGAGCACATTCGTGATAACCTCTATCCCATGCTCTTTAAGGATTTTGATACCGCCTCCGGCGACAAGCGGATTCGGGTCATCCGAGCCCACATATACTTTTTTTATACCGGCTTCTATCACTGCCTCCACACATGGTGGCTGCTTGCCATGATGACAGCATGGCTCGAGAGTCACATACATATCCGCTCCCTGTGGCGATTCCTTGCAATGCTTTAACGCATTTCTTTCTGCGTGCAGCTCTCCGTATCTCTCATGCCAGCCCTCTGCGATTATCCTGCCGTCCTTTACAATCACAGCTCCGACCATCGGGTTTGGCGAGGTATATCCCATGCCGCGCTTTGCAAGCTCAATCGCCCTTCTCATATATTGTTCATCAGTCATTTGAGTTCCTTTCCGCAAAAAAAATCCCTGAACTATTATCGTTCAGGGCTTAATGATTTCAAATATCATAATCTCAGATAAACATGCACTAGCTGCATTTCATCATAAATGAATTTTGATATAAAAAAAATCCGGAATGTATGAAACACTCCAGAGTAGATATCTGTTATAACTATGATATGTGCTGTATCTGAAACTGAATCTAACCCCCCAGTTATCTATACTCTGCATATATCATATTCACATCTTCTTTCATCCAGACTTTACTGTCGGCCTCGGAATCTCACCGAATCATGCCTTGCGGCTCGTGGGCTATACCACCGGTAGGGAATTGCACCCTGCCCTGAAGAATAATTATTTAATTAGCTTACGCTAACTATAGTAAACCTTTGTGGCTTGGATGTCAAGATTATTTTCATTTTTGATAAAATTTATGCTATAATCATACATCGATTAAAAAAACTTAAAATTTTTTGTAACAAAACAATCCTTTCTACGTCTAACCTATGAACAAAGGAGGTGACAGTTCTGGATTATGAGAAATTGTACAATTCCTATTACTTGCAAGTATACTCATATGTAATGACAATTGTAAAAAATCAACATCAGGCTGAGGAAATTACCCAGAATACTTTTTATAAGGCCATGACCGCAAAGAAGGCATATGCAGGCAAATCAAGCGAACAGACCTGGCTTTGCAGCATAGCAAGAAATCTGGCAATGGACGAATGCCGAAAAAACACAAAATTCACAGAGCTTGACGAAGAGCAGCTCGAACAACCCGATAATATGGTAAAAAGCCTAGAAAATAAAGATACAGCTCTTCAGATTCATCTTATACTGCACGAGCTTGATGAGCCCTACAAGGAGGTCTTTCAGCTTCGAATATTTGGTGAATTGCCATTCTCCCAAATAGGCATGATATTTGGAAAAACAGAGAACTGGGCACGGGTAACTTACCATAGGGCCAGACTGAAAATCAAAGAAAGGATGGATAGAAATGAATAATCCAATTACACAATCAACCGATGAAACCTGCAATATAGTTCAGGATTTACTCCCACTATATTATGACGATGTATGCAGTCCCTCAAGCAAAAGGCTTGTCGAAAAACACCTTAAGACTTGTGAAAAATGTCAAAATACATACAATGAGCTAAAAAACGATTCTATTGATTCAATGATAAAAAAAGAGGCCGACAGTGTATTAAAGCAGCATGAGAAAAAGGAAAAAACTGCTGCCTATAAGGCCGGAGTCATAATCGCCGGATTACTGCTTATCCCAGTACTCATCACATTCATAGTGTGTCTGTCAAATGGCGGTGGTTTAAATACCTTTGCGGTTGTAACAGCATCTATGCTTCTTGTGGCTGCAATGACAGTTGTTCCACTTATGGCACAGCAGAAAAAACTGACCAAATGCATAATCTGCGGTGTTTTTGCTCTGCTTTTAATATTCTTTTTTGTTGACAGAATGTATAGTTCAAATGAATTTATGCTTTGGTCTGTTCCAACTATATTTGGATTATCAATTGTTCTTTTTCCGTTTGTCATCAGAGGAATTGAGCTTCCACCTGTTTTATCAGACAAAAAAGCTCTTATCACTATGCTGTGGGATACCTTATGGCTTTTCCTCACAATCATTGAGGTGTGTGGTCATACAAACGATGTTGCCGGAATGAAGGCCGGCTGTATTATAGCATTTGTATTTACACTTGCAGCCTGGCTCATATTCTTGGATGCACGATATTTAAACGCAAACGGATTTATAAAATCCGCAATTATAGTTTTGATAGCTTCGGTTTGGACAGCTTTTGCCGATGACGTATGCGAGTTTTTAATCTTTGGCACCAGACAAATCACTATAAAGTCCGTGAATTTTTCTGACTGGACTTCCAATATCTGCGTGAATGCCAATGTTTACACTATTGTACTTGTGTCCGGTGTTATTATCGCCTCTATACTTTTTGTAGCAGGCGGTATTAAAGCATTTGCTAATAAAAAATAAATTAAATTTTTCTTTAACATATTATTACAAAACCCCTCCCGCAGACTTCAATCTGTGGGAGGGGTTTATTTTTCATTATTCGATAAATGAATGCTTACTGATTAGCAAACACCCTGTGCAAGCATAGCGTCAACTACTTTCTCAAAGCCTGCGATATTTGCACCTGCAACATAGTCAGTCTTTCCACCAACTGTTGCATCGTATCTCTTAGCAGCATCGCTGATGTTAGCGTAGATTGTCTCCATGATGCCCTTGAGCTTTCCGTCAACCTCTTCGAATGTCCATGAAAGTCTCTCAGAGTTCTGGCTCATCTCAAGTGCTGATGTAGCAACACCACCTGCATTGGCAGCTTTACCACCTACGAAGAGTACTCCGTTCTCCTGAAGATATTTTGTAGCCTCAAGAGTTGTAGGCATGTTAGCACCCTCTGTAACAGATGTAACACCGTTTGCTACGAGCATCTTTGCATCGTCAAGATCTAACTCGTTCTGTGTAGCACATGGAAGAGCAAGATCTACCTTGTACTGCCATACGCCGTGCTCACCATTCTCTTTTGCATGGTACTCAGCGCTTGACTTAGCTGCAGCGTACTCTGTAAGACGTGCACGCTTAACCTCTTTAACCTCTTTAAGGAGTGCAACATCGATTCCTTCCGGATCATAAATCCAGCCTGTAGAATCAGAACATGTAACAACCTTGACACCAAGCTGCTGTGCCTTCTCGATAGCGTAGATAGCAACATTTCCTGAACCTGAAACTGCTGCTGTCTTTCCGTTTAAGTCAAGTCCGTTGTCTTTCCATAATGCGTTTGTAAGGTATAACAGACCATATCCTGTAGCCTGTGTACGGGCAAGTGATCCACCATATGTAAGTCCCTTACCTGTGAGAACGCCCTCGAATGAACCGCGGATTCTCTTGTACTGACCGAACATGAAGCCGATCTCTCTTGCGCCTGTTCCGATATCTCCGGCAGGAACATCAACATCTGCTCCGATATATTTAGAAAGCTCTGTCATGAAGCTCTGGCAGAATGCCATAATCTCTCTGTCTGATTTGCCCTTAGGATCAAAATCAGAACCACCTTTACCACCACCGATTGGAAGTGTTGTAAGAGAGTTCTTGAAGATCTGCTCAAATCCTAAGAATTTGATGATTCCAAGGTTTACTGAAGGGTGAAGTCTGAGTCCTCCCTTGTAAGGTCCGATTGCGTTATTGAACTGTACACGGAAACCTCTGTTTACCTGAACCCGTCCGTTGTCATCTACCCAAGGAACACGGAACATGATCTGACGATCCGGCTCTGTGATTCTCTCAAGAATCGCATTCTTTCTGTATAATTCCTCATTTGCATCGATCACAGGTCTTAAAGAATCAAGAACCTCTGTTACTGCCTGTAAGAATTCAGGCTGTTCTGCGTTTTTCTTCTTTACTACTTCGAGTACTTCATCAACATAGCTCATTTTTATATCTCCTTTACAAAATTATTTTTCACATCAACAAGTTTATTTTATATAAATTTATTGCTATAATCAAGTAATTTTTGAAGGTTTTATATAAAAAAAATTCATTTTATTTATTATCTTCATTTATATTATCCCAATTTTGGTACTGATTCTCCTCATCATCGGAATATACCACCTTGAAATAATCCGAGAGTTTTGCAAGTGAAGTTATAAGAACTTTCATTTCGTCGTCCGAAAGACCGTCCTTTATATGCTCTATCATATGACGATGAAACTGCTCATGATGATAGTATGCACTCTTTCCCTTGTCGGTGAGTGAGAGCTTTACCACACGCTTATCCTCCTCACTGCGGATACGGTTCACGTATCCCTTGCGGGTGAGACCATCTATTGCCTTTGTCAGCGTGCCCAGAGTGATAGACATAAGCTTGGCTACGGTGCCGGAGCGCTTTGGCTCATCGACTCCTATTGCCTCTATTATATGCATATCGTTGATAGAAATATCAGAAAATTCGTCTGTTATCAGACATCTGCCCTCTATCTCTGTCAAATCCTTGAACAGACACACCAATAATTCATTTAAAGTTTCATCTGCCGTCATAAATACCTCTTTCTATTGCCACTCTATGGCGCAGGCTCCCCATGTAAGTCCTGCTCCAAAGCCTGATAAAATTATTTTTTCCTCATGCTTTATCATACCATCTTTGTGGACTTTATCAAGCAAAATCGGCACACTTGCCGCAGAAATATTTCCACACTGCTGTAAATTGGTTGGAAATTTGTCCATAGGCTGCTTAAGCCTCTTGGCAACCGACTCAATAATACGGATATTGGCCTGATGCAGCACATAGACATCCACATCATCTGCGCTCCAGCCGATTTCATCAAGCAACTCATTTATAGCCTTTGGCACTGTCTTTACCGCAAACTTGTATACAGCAGGACCGTCCATGGTGACATAGCCACCGAGTGCAGACTGCTTTCCATTGTCGGTAAACGGATTGACTACAGGACGGTTGTCTCCGTCAAGCGCCTCACCGCCTTTTCCGTCCGAGCCCTGTACAAAGCCCTTGAAGGCATCGCCCTCGTCTGTCACAACCGCTGCGCCTGCTCCGTCTCCGAAGAGTACACAGGTGCTTCTGTCATTCCAGTCCATTATTTTTGAAAGAACCTCTGCTCCCACTACGACTGCCTTGTGAAACCTGCCGGTCTTAAAATACGCATCTGCTGTGGCAAGCCCGAATAAAAAGCCTGAGCATGCGGCATTTATGTCAAATGCCACTGCACTGCCTGCACCTATCTCAGCCTGAATCTGACATGCGAGCGATGGAACGATTTTGTCTGTGGATACGCTTGCCGCTATTATCAAGTCTATCTCACTTCCGTCAATTCCCGCATCCTGCAGCGCACTTTTTACTGCATCACAGGCAAGTGAGGTCGTTGTCTCAGTAGTTGCAATGTGTCTGTTTCTTATTCCTGTACGCGAGCTGATCCACTCGTCAGATGTGTCCATTATGGCTGCCAGGTCATCGTTTGAGACCACTCTCTGTGGCAGGCAGCTTCCTGTTCCAACTATCTTCATAGAATTTCCTTTCCGGGACTAGAACTTGCGGAAACGCTTGTATCTTTCCTCCAAGAGCTGGTCCTTTGTCAATTTGCTTTCTTTTTCCAAGAATTTCTTCATGTTGCCCTTCATGTAGTTTCCGATTGATGAAAGGGCATCCTCGTCGGCTCCGCCAAACTCAGGTATTATATCATCCACGACATCAAGCTCCTTTAAGTCGTGTGCTGTAATCTTCATTACCTCTGCGGCTTCCTTTGCACGCTTTCCGTCCTTCCAGAGGATAGATGCAAAGCCCTCTGGCGAGAGGATTGAGTATGTGGCATTTTCCATCATCCACACTTCATTTCCTACAGAAAGAGCTAAAGCTCCGCCGCTTCCGCCTTCTCCTATCATGAGACAAAGGATTGGCACCTTGATTCCGCTCATCTCATAAAGGTTTCTTGCGATTGCCTCACCCTGTCCGTTTTCCTCTGCTTCCATTCCAGGATAAGCTCCTGATGTATTGACAAAGGTTATGATCGGACGGTTGAATTTCTCCGCCTGCTTCATGAGGCGCAGTGCCTTGCGGTAGCCCTCAGGTGATGGCATACCATAGTTTCTCTTTGCGCAGTCCTCAAGGTCTTTTCCCTTGTGAACACCGATAACTGTGACCGGCTGGCCGTCTAAATATGCGATTCCGCCTACGATAGCCGGGTCATCGCGGAAATATCTGTCTCCGTGCAGCTCCATAAACTCATCAAAAATATAGTCCATATAGTCAACCGATGCAAGTCTCTTAATCTGTCTTGCGGCGCTGACCTTATCCCATACCTTAAATGGCTTAGCCTTTGCCTCGCGCTCCTTCATAAGCTCTGTAGGCTCATAATTGTCATCTGAATGAAGCGGATCAAAATTGGCATAGCCAGTGGTAGGTCTGTGAGCACGTAAAATCTTGTAAAGAGTCTTCTTTAAATCCTCACGCTCAACTATCATATCCACAAAGCCGTGCTCAAGCTGGAACTCTGCCCTCTGGAAGCCCTCAGGCAGCTTCTGTCCGATGGTCTGCTCGATAACACGAGGCCCCGCAAAGCCGATAAGTGCCTTTGGCTCTGCAAGAATGATGTCTCCAAGCATTGCAAAGCTGGCTGTCACACCACCTGTTGTAGGATCTGTGAGTACAGGCACATATAAAAGCCCTGCCTCTGAATGACGCTTTGCTGCGGCTGAGGTCTTTGCCATCTGCATCAGCGAAATGATACCCTCCTGCATTCTGGCACCGCCTGAACAGCAGAATAATATAACCGGAAGTCTTTCCTCTGTGGCACGCTCAAATGCGCTTGTGATTTTCTCACCAACCACATGACCCATGCTTCCCATCATAAATCTTGAATCAATTACACCAAGCACTGTCTCCTCACCGTAAATCTTTGTCTTACCTATGACAATGCCCTCAGAAAGTCCTGTTTTCTCCTGAGTCTTTGCAATTTTCTCCTCATACTCAGGGAAATTGAGAGGATTTCCTGTTGTAAGCTCTGTAAACCATGGCTCAAATGCTTCCTTGTCGGAAACCATTCTGATTCTGTTTTTAGCACGCACACGGAAATAATAATTACACTCATAGCAGACGTATTTGTGCTGTTTTACAACTGATTTGAGCACAGTCTTGCCACACTTGGGACAAACGATTGTCTCAGGTACATCCTCTTTTGCTTCCTGTGCTGCACCGGCATTTTTGCCATCTGCGGCTGTTTTTGCGCTCTCAGCGTTCTTTGCTAAAATCTCTTCAGCCTCTATATTTTTATCTTTCTTCTTGAATAACTTCATCATGTCTCCTTATGCAATTAACCTATTGCAAATGTAAGCTCCGCCATACAGGCAACCTTGCCGTTTACCCTGGCAACAGCCTTGCCCACACCGATAGGACCCTTAACCTTTATAATCTCAGTGGTCAGCTCCAGCGTATCTCCCGGAACCACCTTCTGCTTGAACTTGGCATTATTGATGCCTGCAAAATATGCAGTCTTGCCCTTCCACTCATCCTGACAAAGAATGGCAACTGCACCGGTCTGCGCCAAAGCCTCAATAATAAGCACTCCCGGCATCACCGGATTCCCCGGAAAATGTCCCATAAAATGTGGCTCATTCATAGTCACATTCTTCTTAGCCACACACTTTACGCCCGGCTCCAATTCCTCAACCGTATCAATGAGAAGAAACGGACTGCGGTGCGGCAGAATATCCATAATCTGCTGCGTATTCATAACTGACATATTGCATATATCCTTTCTCAATTTACTCCAAACTATTTACATTCTTCGCGCTCCGCAAAGTGGAGCCGGAAAGCATGTGCCCTGTGTGCTCCCCAGACCTCACAGCCTGAATGCGCGAAGCCCCTAAATTATTTATAAGCCTTGAGCAGAATACTTGCATTATGTCCACCGAATCCCAGTGAATTGCTCAGTGCATACTCAACAGGCTCCTCATAGCTGTCCTTGCAGTAATTGAGGTCAATCTCCTCATCAGGAGTCTCATAGCCAACAGTCTTATGTATAAATCCATCCTGAATTTCCTTCACACATGTTATAAACTCAACAGCTCCCGCTGCTCCGAGCAGATGTCCTATCATAGACTTTGTTGAATTGATTTTAAGATTTGCCGCATCATCACCAAACGCAAGCTTGATTGCTCTTGTCTCAAAGAGATCATTGTGATGTGTGCCTGTTCCGTGAGCATTGATGTATTTTACATCTGCCGGTGTGACACCTGCATCGCTCATGGCATTTGTCATGGCTCTTGCTGCACCTGCGCCATCCTCCTGCGGAGATGTGATATGGTATGCATCTGATGAGCAGCCGTATCCGACTACCTCTGCATAAATCTTTGCCCCTCTTGCCTTTGCATGCTCAAGCTCTTCAAGGATAACTACTCCTGCGCCCTCGCCCATTACAAAGCCGCTTCTGTTCTTGTCAAACGGAAGTGAGCACTTTGCCGGATCATCTACTGTAGAAAGCGCTGTAAGTGCTGTAAATCCTGCGATTCCGATAGGACATACACTGCCCTCTGTACCACCGGCTACCATAACGTCAGCCTCACCGTACTGGATACTTCTGTATGCCTCACCGATTGTGTTTGTTCCTGTAGCGCAGGCTGTTACATCATTGATACTCTTTCCCTTGAGACCGAACTGAATAGAAACATTTCCTGCTGCCATGTTGCAGATCATAAGCGGAACGAGCAGAGGATTGACTCTGTTTGGTCCCTTTTCATAAAGCTTTTGTGTCTCGCGCTCCATAGCCTGAAGACTTCCGATACCTGAACCGATGGCACATCCAACCATGTATGGATCTTCCTTTTCGATATCAAGTCCACTGTCATCAATTGCCTGCTTTGCTGCAGCTACTGCGTACTGTGAGAATGGCTCCATTCTCTTCGCAGCCTTTCTATCCATAAAATCCTGTGGATTAAAATCCTTAAGCTCTGCTGCAATGTGACATTTATAATCTGTTGTGTCAAATTTTGTGATGTGGTCAAATCCGATTTTTCCGGCCTTTACCGATGCCCAGAAATCGTCCACATTATTTCCGATTGGTGTTACTGCTCCAAGTCCTGTTACAACTACTCTTCTACTCATATTGCCATTCCTCCGTCAACAGACAGCACCTGGCCTGTGATGTAGCCTGCTGCATCTGATGCTAAAAATAATACTGCGTTTGCGATATCCTTTGTGTTTCCCGGTCTGCCAAGCGGAATCTGTGATAAAAGATTCTCCTTTGCCGCATCGGCAAGCACATCTGTCATCTCTGTCTCTACAAAGCCCGGTGCCACTGCATTTGCTGTGATTCCCCGGCTGGCAAGCTCTCTGGCTACAGCCTTTGTGAGTCCTATAACTCCTGCCTTGCTGGCGCTGTAGTTGGCCTGTCCTGCATTTCCGAGTATGCCGGAAACTGATGAAATATTGATAATCCTTCCTGATTTCTGCTTCAGGAAATAGCGTGACATATGACGGATTGTGTTGAACGCACCCTTAAGGTTTGTGTCGAGCACTGCGTCATAGTCTGCCTCGCTCATCTTCATGATGAGACCGTCTCTTGTGATTCCTGCGTTGTTTACGAGGATATCTATGTGCTTGTACTCCTTGATGAGCGCTGTTATCATATTCTGGCACTCGTCAAAATCAGATACATTGCACTGATAAGAAACTGCATCACCGCCTGCTGCCTTTATCTCGGCAACAACGGCATCTGCCTTTTCCTTTGAACCATTATAATTTACTATTACAAAGGCATGTGCTGCGGCAAGTGTAAGAGCTATCTGTCTTCCAATTCCGCGGCTTGCGCCTGTAACCAGGGCATTTTTACCTGTTAACATACTTTTCAAAATCCTCCAGTTTGTCTATGTTTACGACTTTTACGTCTCTATTTATCTTTCTCATAAATCCGCTGAGTGATCGTCCCGGTCCGATTTCCACGAACTCATCTGCACCATCTGCGATAAGACGCTCGATGGTCTGCTGCCAGCGCACTGACGATGAAACCTGCTGTGTCAGATAATCCTTGACGTCTGCCGGTGACTTCACATAGTCTGCTGTGACATTTGTGATATATGGCACCTTGATATCGTGGATTTCTACACTCTCAAGTGCATCTGCGAGCTTTTCTCCTGCGCCCTTAAGCATTGCTGAATGGAAAGGTCCGCTAACCTTGAGCGGTACGCATCTCTTGGCGCCTGCCTCGCTGCATGCTGCTGCGGCGGTATCTACCGCTGCCTTTTCTCCTGTGATAACAATCTGTCCCGGGCAGTTATAGTTGGCTACCGATACCACTGAATTTGTCTCAGCTGCTGTCTTTTTGCAGATATCCTCAATGACCTGCGGATCAAGTCCTAAAACCGCTGTCATAGCTCCACCTGTAGGAACTGCCTCCTGCATGTAGATTCCCCTTTTTCTGACAACTGCGAATGCATCTGCCATGGTCATGGCTCCTGATGCGATGAGAGCACCATATTCCCCAAGGCTTAAGCCTGCTGTGACATCAGGTGTGATACCTTTGTCAATGATTGCCTGATATATAGCTGCCTCAACTGCAAGCATACATATCTGCGTGTACTCTGTAATATTCAGCTTGTCATTTTCCTCAAAGCAAAGTGCCGGGATATCCAAGCCTGTCTGTTCACTGGCAAGGTCGATTACTGCCTTTGCATTTGGCATTGTATCATAAAACTCCTTACCCATTCCTATATACTGTGAGCCCTGTCCGGGAAACATAAATACTCTCTTACCCATTTTCGGTTTCTCCTTATTTCTGACAGGATACCGTAAGCCACTCTTTGCAGGCGGCCCGGTATCCTTAAATTTGCATGTAAAAGTGAATACTGTCTATTTGTTCAGTCCCACTACATCCTCAATGATTTCTTTGCAGGTTTCCTCTTTCTTTACGAGGCCTGCGCTCTGACCTGCCATGACGCTGCCATATACGGTATCTCCGTCCACAACGGCTTTTCTGAGTGCGCCAAGTGTCATTTTTTCGAGCTCTTCAAATGGAGCTCCTTCCTTTTCCAGCTTGAGATATTGTCTGGTCATCTTGTTTCTGAGCACTCTGATCGGATGGCCTGTGCTCATTCCTGTAACCTCGGAATCTATATCCTTGGCCTTAATGACCTTCTGCTTATAGTTTTCATGTACTATCGATTCTTTTGCGGTGACAAAGCGTGTACCCATCTGGACTGCCTCTGCACCGAGTGCAAATGCTGCATTGAAGCCTCTGTTGTCTGCAATTCCACCTGCTGCGATAACAGGGATGCTCACTGCATCAACAACCTGTGGCACAAGTGTCATGGTAGTCTGTGCTCCGATATGTCCGCCTGACTCCATTCCCTCGGCGATTACTGCGCTTGCCCCGCCTCTCTCCATGAGCTTTGCGAGTGCTACGCTTGCAACTACAGGGATTACGATGACGCCTGCTTCTTTCCACATATCCATGTACTTTGCAGGGTTTCCTGCGCCGGTTGTGACTACCTTTACCTTTTCCTCGGCGATGATTTTTGCTATCTCATCAGCCTCCGGATTCATAAGCATGAGGTTGACTCCGAACGGCTTATCGGTCTCCTTCTTTGCAGCGACTATCTGCTCCTTTACCCATGAAGCCGGGGCTCCGCCTGCTCCGATGATGCCAAGTCCGCCTGCATTGGACACAGCGCTGGCAAGCTCATGGGTTGCTACCCATGCCATGCCACCCTGAATGACCGGATATTTGATTCCAAGAAGCTTTGTTATTCTTGTTTCCATGTCTTTTAAGCCTCTACACCTTTGTTCTTAAGATACTCAATGATGTCGTTTACTGTTGCGATTTTCTCTAAATCCTCTGAAGGGATTTCTACTCCGTACTCCTCCTCGAGTGCCATTACGAGCTCGAAAAGATCTAATGAATCTGCCTCAAGATCCTCCTTGAAGTTTGACTCTAATTTGATATCATCCTCGTCGATTCCTAACTGATCTGCTACGATTTCCTTGATTTTCTCCAACATATTTCTGTTCTCCTTTTTCTGTGTTTATTTTCGGTTTTGTGTGCTGGTATATTTGCACTAGTTTGCATGTCAAATATTTTCATAATCAAATCATTTGACAGTGAAAGTATATCACATTTAAAATAGTTGTCAAGTCAAAGTATTTTTATTTTTCATTTTTTATATGGTACGGGACAATGATATACAATAAAAAGAGCAGGACAAGTATTTCTACCTATTCTGCTCATTTTTGCATAATTTAATTGTTTAGATATAGATTATCTACCGGCTGTTCGCCATCTGCTTCACATAGTCGAGTGCCTTCTTAACCGGTGGGATTGATATCACTATGATTGTGATAATTCCCTCTGCAGCAAGGTATAAACCATTGTAGGTCACTGAATATATGAGCGCATCTATCGTCTTGTTTCCTATCGTGACAGGTGCGTATGCTGCAAAGAACACAACTCCCAACAGCACTGCAAAGAAAAATCTACTGGGCTGCTCCACCTCCGGTGGTACCACCGGTAGCTCCACCTGTGCTGTCCCCGGTGTTTCCACCTGTATTACCACCAGTGTTTTCTCCGGTATTTCCACCTGTGTTACCACCGGTGTTTTCTCCGGTATTTCCGCCTGTGTTGCCACCGGTGTTTTGTCCACCATTTCCGCCTATGTTACCACCGTTGTTGTCTCCGGTATTTCCGCCTGTTGTTCCGTCTGTATTGTCTCCGGTATTTCCACCTGTGTTGCCACCAGCAGCATCTGTCTTATTCGGGTTTGTTGTGGTCTTATCCGGTGTTGTAGTTCCTGCATCAGGTGTGGTCACTGTCTGATCTGTAGGATTATTCTGCGTCTGGTCATCGGCAGGTGTATCCTGGCTGTCCTGATAATCATCCGATATTTGGGCATATGGCAGGAACTCTATTGGTGTAAGGTCAGCATGTATCTGATCCATGTAGTTCTTCCATATTTCTGCCGGGTAAGAGCTTCCTGTCAGTTTTTTGACTGTCTCAGGCATATCGCAGCCTACCCATACACATGTGGTGTAGTATCTGGTAAAGCCACAGAACCAGCCGTCCTTCTTATCGTTTGTGGTTCCGGTTTTGCCGGCGCAAGGCATGCCATTGTCCAGATTCGCGCTACGACCGGTTCCGGATTTCATAACATCTGTCATGACATCTGTCATCATACGCGACGCTGTCTCTGTATATATGACAGTGTCCTTCTGTGATGATGTATATATGATATTGTTGTCAGAATCCACAATCGACTTTATGCAGGTCGGATTCCTGTACATTCCGTCATTCTCAAGTGTTGAATATGCAGATGCCATCTCCAGTGTGGATACACCTGTCGTAAAACCTCCAAGTGCTGTTGCTGTGACATAGTCATCCTTTACTATATTGGTAAAATTCATATCCTTGAGATACTGTAAGCCTACCTTTGGCGTGAGCTCATCATATAGCTGCCATGCTACAGTATTCAGTGACTTTTGAACGGCAAGCCTGATAGTCACATCACCGTAATATACATCACCCGAGTTAGACGGTCCTCCATCAAACTTGTGGTCATTTACGATGGTATCCGGTGTCTTTCCACGCTCAAATGATGGTGTATACACAATGAGCGGCTTTATTGAACTTCCCGGCTGACGATGGCTTTGGAAAGCACGGTTTAGCGTATGACTGACTGCATCCTGGCTTCGTCCACCAACTATTGCAACCACCTCACCTGTGTCGTTGTCTATACAGGTTGCAGCACTCTGCAGCTTGAATGTGCCATCATCGGTCGTGTCTGTAAAGTCCAAAAGCGTCAGGTCAATCGAATCCTGAAGCTGCTGCTGCATAGTCAGATCAATTGATGTATAAATCTTGTAACCGTCTGAGTAGAGCTTTTTCTGACAATATGAATACATCTCATCATATGAAGCATCATACTCCTTTTCTTCATCGTCTGAGTCAAAGTAATACTTGAACTTGAAGCCCTCATTCTCCATGAGCGCCCTCGTAGCGCAGTAATATGCATAGGTATCCACATAATTGTACTTAACCGTGTCATCCTTCTCAGGCATGTTGAGGGTTATCTCCTCGTTTATGGCGGCCTCATATTCCTGCTGTGTAATTTTGCCATCTTCCCTTAGATTTTTCAATATAAGATTGCGACGTGTCAATGTATGATCCTTGTTGTTTATCGGGTCATAATATGTCGGGCTGTTCGGAATCGCACACAAAAAAGCAGTCTGCGACAAATCAAGATCCGAAAGCTCACAGTTAAAATAGCCATGGCACGCTGCCTGAATACCATAATATCCGTTCATGAAATAGACATTATTCAGGTAGAACTCCATAATATCGTTCTTGGAATATTTCTTTTCCAGCTCCATCGCTATGAACATTTCCTTGACTTTTCGCTGCCAGTTCTTGTTCGTATCCAGATAAATATTTCGGGCGAGCTGCATCGTGATGGTACTGCCACCCTGGGTAATTCTCTTGTTCTTTATGATGGACTTTGCGGCACGCACTATTGCCTTTAGGTCCACACCATTGTGCTTATAGAACTTCTTGTCCTCGATGCTGACCATACAGTTTACGAAGTTCTGCGGTATATCCTCATACTTCACATAGTCAGCCTTTTTTGTGGTGGCTGTCTCGGATATCTCATCACCGTTTGTATCGTAGAGTGTACTCGTCCGCGCCGGTAAAAATGTGTTTTTGTCAGATTTCTGCACGAGCTCTACTGCCTCTGAGTGAAGCTTTGCCACCTTGTCAGCATAACCGCCAAAGTAGTAAAAGCATAATCCCCCGAGAATCAGTACCATCAGAAAAATCTGAAGCTTTATGAAAAACCAGAAAACGCGATGCTGCTTTTTCTTCTTTTTCTGTTTCTGTTTTGCCATTTCTAAACGTTACCTCCAAACTATCGGTATGCCATTGTATATCGGCATACTTTATAGATAATTGACAACTATTACAAATATGTATTGTCTATTATACTACAATGCCTCTACATCAGATAATTAATAATTGCTTAATTTTCTATTATGCCTTTATAGCACAAAAGGAAGCTATTTGCTCCCTTTATCACGCTATTTTACATCTTTATTACTGTTGTAGTCAAGTAAATAGTTTTTTACAATGCTTTTCGCTGTCTCTAGCCAAGCTGGTCAGCCAGAAATTCTGCTGCTGCACCCGCCAGCTTTTCGGCAATCTCTGACTTATCGGCTTTTTCATCGTAAGCACACAGTATAACGGCTCCCGCACTATCACCATCATGCACTATTACTGCTATTGCCTGCGCCTCACAGTCAGCTTTATCGTCCTTTACCACAGGTATCAGGGTATCGTCTTTTTTACTGTACAATGCACTTTTTCTCTTATCCATAATATTCTCGAGCTCTTTTGACAAAGCCTTGCCTATATAATTTTTGTGGTTTTTGCCGGCTGCCGCTATTATCTCATCCCTATCCGCCACACATACCGTGGCTCCGGTTACCTTTGACAGGCTCTGTGCATATGCCTGTGATATATTCTTCAGGCTTCCCACCTGCGAATACTTCTTTAGCACTATCGTCTCGTCCGCATCCATATATATTTCCAGTGGGCTTCCCTCTTTTATATGCAGCATCCTGCGAAGCTCCTTTGGTATGACTATTCTGCCGAGGGAATCTACTCTTCTGGTCAATCCTGTGATTTTCACTTTATTGTCCTCCGGTTACTTTTTTGCATTTGCATTCATGCTTTGGAGGTAGTATATGGGAATTTGAATAAAATATACATTCGGTATGCACTGATACAGTGCTCTTTCATAATAGCTTTCATAATAGCTTTTATAATGTCACGGTATGTTTTGAATCTGATAAGGTATCTATATCCATCAGCTCACGCTCATCTGCGATATCCACATATACACAGTCATACTTCTTTGCCACACTTCTGCCACCCTTATCACCCTCCAGTGATAAAAGCTGCGGGATAAGCGATGAATGAAATACACATGGATTGCCCACAGCAGTTCCACAGCGAAGTGAAAACGCTAATTGCTCGCCCCCTGTATTTTCAAGCACTTTGTCTATTAATTCAATCACGCTTTGACTTTTTAAATATGGTTGGTCGGCTACTGCAAACATGTAGTAGTCCTCTGTTTCGGCTGAATTTTGCAACATGCAACTGCTTTTTTCCGTTTTTTTCTGCTCCTGCACCGCCATAATTCCTGCTTTTATGGTGTAGGATATGCCTTTTTCGCTGTCCGGACTTAAGACTGCATGGCAATCGGGGATAGATGAGCAGTAGTCCAGTATTTCCCGGTAACGTGTAACGACGGTTATATCTATGACCGGGCTGTCTGATTTCAATTTATTATATCTATCTTTAATTTCTATCAAACGTTCAAGTAGGTGCCTGTACATAGGTTTTCCATCCAGCTCATAAAACAGCTTGTTACTTCCAAAACGGCGGCTGTTTCCAGCCGCCATGTATATGATATGAATCATTTCACTCTAAGGTCCTTTTCGTGCCAGTCTGGGTCTACCATTCCCATAAGTATTTTCTCAGGGGTAAACGGAACTGTCCTGTGCCATACGCCTGTTGCGCGATAAATGGCATGTGCCAGCGCAGGAGCCGGTGTATTGATAACTATCTCGCCGATTGACTTGACTCCGAATGGGCCTGACGGCTCATAGCTTGTTTCAAATTCAACGTTGATATGTCCCACATCCTGTCGTGTCGGTATCTTGTACTGCATGAAATCATTTTCTGCGATTTTACCACCGGCATTGTAGGTGACATTCTCATAAAGTGCCATGCCGATTCCCTGGCCTATGCCACCCTCTGTCTGTACACGCGCAAGGTTTGGATTGACCGGAATTCCGCAGTCCACGACAGCCTGATAATCAAGTATTTTAACTGCTCCTGTCTCCTTATCAAGCTCTATCTCGACCATGCCTACCATGTACGGTGGCGGTGAGACAGGTGATGAATATGTGGCGGTGACATCTACAGGTATCGTGTTGTTGACCTGTGCTTTTGTTGCTATATCGGAAAGACTTACGGAAACTGCCCCATTGTCTGCATCGTCCGGATTTATGATATACACCTCTTTACCGTCGAAATCCACCTCTGATGCGGTACAGCCCAGCAGCTGTGCACCGATTTTCTTTATATTTTCACGAAGCTCAAGTGCTGCATTCTGTGTGGCCATTCCTGTGATGTAGGTGGTTGATGAGGCATATGAACCCGAGTCATAAGGAGAAGCATCTGTATCCGCTCCAAACACTGTTATATCATCCGGCTCGCAGTCAAGTACCTCAGCCGCCATCTGCGCAAGTATTGTATCACAGCCTGTTCCCATGTCTGCCGCGCCTATCATCATATTGTAGGTGCCACAGTCTGAAAGCTTTAAGGTACACGATCCGACATCTACATTTGATATGCAGGAGCCCTGCATTGCAAGTGCCATGCCTGCCGCACGAACCTTGCCATTTCCCATGTCGCGGACAGGATACTTTTCTGACCAGTGGAAATTGTCCGCGCAGTGCATTATGCATCTGTCGAGTGCACATGCATTGGCTGTCTCGCCGAAATATGCCGGCATAAACATGCCCTCGCGTACGATATTTTTCAAACGAAGCTCAACCGGGTCTATATGCAGCTTTTCAGCAAGCTCATTTACCGTTGATTCAAGTGCAAATATACCCTGTGTGGCTCCATAGCCTCTGTATGCTCCTGCCGCCTGCACGTTTGTATACACAACATCGCACGAGAACCTGGTTGCCTCGCAGCCTCCTGTATAAAGCGGAAGCGATTTATGACCGGAAAGTCCTACTGTTGTAGTGCTATGCTCTCCGTATGCTCCACCATTTGACAGCGTATAAAGATCTATCGCCCTTATATGACCATCCCTCATTGCTCCAAGACGCACGGTGACCTCCATCTCATGACGCGGTGACGCGATAGTCTGGCACTCTTTTCTGCTGTAGATTATCTTGCTCGGACGCTTTGTCTTCCAGGTAACAAATGCCGGATACACCTCACAGACAGCTGTCTGCTTGGCACCGAAACCGCCTCCGATACGCGGCTTTTCAGCGCGCACCATAGACTTTGGAATATCAAGTGCATTTGCCAGTATTCGGCGCAGGTGGAAAACTATCTGTGTCGAGCTGATACAGTGAAGTCTGCCGTATCTGTCTATCTCACAGTATGCCCTGCAGGTCTCCATATATGCCTGCTGCGCGGCCTTTATGCGATATGTGTGTTCAATTATCTCATCACACTCTGACAGAATTTTCTCCACGTTTCCATGCTCATCCTCCTCGTGATGAATGAGATTGCGCTTTACATCGCCTGTATCTATGCTGGATGACCAGTCATCCTCAGGATGCACGAGCACCTTGTTATCCAGCGACTTTCTGAAATCAAGCACCGGCTTTAGCACCGTGTACTTTACTTTTATCATGTTAAGAGCCTTGTCCACCGCCTTTTCAGATTCTCCGACCACTATAGCGACGGCGTCACCTACGCTTCTCACATGGCGGTCAAGGATTAATCTGTCATATGGTGACGGCTCCGGAAATGTCTGGCCTGCGATAGAAAAACGCTTTTTCGGAACATCCTCCCAGGTGTATACTGCGACCATGCCCGGTACCTTAAGAGCAATATCTGTCTTTACATCCTCGACAATTGCATTCGCATAGGGGCTTCTAAGAAGCTTTATGACAAGCGCATCACGCGGTGTGATATCATCAGTAAATACCGGCTTTCCGAGTAAAAGCTGGCTCGAATCCTTCTTCGGTATACATTTTCCAACTGCGTGGTAATCCCTTCTCGCGCGGTTGAAGCTGTTTACATTAGTTTGATTTGTGCTCATCCTGCCACTCCTTTCCGATATCCTCTCCGTAGACGCCTGCCTCAAGATTAAGAGGTGCGCCCTCTTTCTTACTGTTTAAAAAATTTCTGATTGAGCGCAGCTGACTCTGATATCCTGTACAACGGCACAGATTTCCTGAAAGATATTCAAGAATTTCCTCGTCAGTCGGGTCAGGATTTTCTCTCAGAAGCGCCACAATATTTACAATATAACCCGGATTACAGAAGCCGCACTGATCCGCTCCCTGTGCAGCAAAAAATCCTGTAAACTGCTTAGCTTCCTCCTCAAGTCCCTCGAGGGTGTCCACCGCTCTGCCGTCTGCCCTGCCTATCGGCGTGCTGCATGACAGCACAGGCTTTCCATCCAGAAGCACTGTACAAAGACCACAGTTGCCTGACTCACAGCCTCTCTTCACCGAAAAGCAATTGTGCTTGCGGCAGAAATCCAGAAGTACCATATCCTGGTCTACCGAGTCGGTTATTATCTTTCCATTTAATTTTATTTTAACATCCATATATATGAATTCCTTCCTACTTAATGCTCGTGCTTAATACTCGTTCTTAATGCTAATGCATTGATGCCATCGCACTAATAGAGCTGCCAAAATTCTGTTTACCTTACATGTGACTGGCGACAATTACATTATATCATCGCAGATGTCAAGCGACTGTGTGACAGCGCGGCGTGTAAGCACCCTGCAGATCATTTCTCTGTACTCGGCCCCTGCCCTTATATTGCTTCCAAAACGGATATGCTCTGCAACATATTCGGCAAATTTATCTATTTTGGCATTGTTTTCGGAGTTATCTGTCAAAGCTGCATTACCATCTGTCTTTGCATCTGCTAAACAATCGAGTATGCCATCCTCATCCCACACCGGCTCTGCCATGTATGGTGATGCTCCGATGACCGCTACATACCTGCCGCTTCTATTTGCCACTGCACATGTGAGCACCGGAAAGTCTGTTGACTGATTTCTCTGGCTTAAGTATACTACGCCCTTTGCATTTTTCGGTACTATTACTGACACAAGCACATCGCGCGTTGTTCTTGGAAGTGCCGCAAACTCGTCCAAATCCATAATTCCTGCCTTGTGAAGCTGCACCTTTGCTCCCAGTGCCCTGAAAATCGTCATGACATCTGAAAAACCGAATCTGCCCCAGATGCTTCCTCCGACAGTCGCCACATTTCTAAACTGCACCCCGACGATATGTCTGACCGACTCTGCAATCGCACCGTGTGTATATGCATTCAGGGCTTCATGTGTCTCTATCTGCCTGAGGGTTGCATATGCACCGATTCTAAACTCGTTTTCATCCTCATCAATTTGGTCAAGCCCGAGGTCACACAGGTCAATTGCCGTGCCAAGTGTCTTATTTTTCATTTTGAGCCAGAGCATGCCGCCCAGCACAAAATTCGGTTTTTTCTGATAAAGCTCATAGGCTTCATCAAGGCTTTGCGCCCTTACATACTGATTGTAATAAAACATATTTTTCTCCTATATCAATACATTTCAAGCTCATACATAGCTTCCCACCGTATGTCCTGCTCCTTCATAAAGGCTATAAGGCTCTCCCTGTCAGAAAGCTCTGCACGCCATGCCAGCCCACAGCCTGCTGATATGACAGACGGAAGCGGAATCGTGCGCCCCGGAATACCACATGCCTTGCCCTTGATGTCCAGCTTTAACGGCGCTGTGGTAGTCTCGAAGGTGATGATGAGCCGCTTTTTCTTTTCTCTTACCAAATTATTATCCATCACATTACACTTTTCATATCACTAAGGACTCACAATAAGAGATGCCCCAGCCATTTTCTCGGCGATATCATACATGTTCGTCACCTCTCCGACTGCAAGCTGGTCTGACAGCTCATAGTAATTCAGACATGTGCCACAGGTAAGGATTTTCACGCCTCGATTCTTAAGCTCCTTTAAATCCTCAAGTGACTCTGAGCCCTCACAGGTCAGCTTCGCTCCTCCATTGTAGAAAAGCATGGTTTCCGGCGGATTTTCCTGCTGCGAAAGCGCATAGATAAAGCCCTTTATAAGCACTCCTCCAAGCTCCTCGCTGCCCTCTCCCATATATGAAGAGCGGATTACAACAACTCTGTTATCTGCGGCCGGCGTGCATGTATACTGTGAAGCATCATCTGTATCCGAAGGCGCTTCGGTGTTAAGAGCCTCAATTGTCAGCTTTACGCTGTAGCTTCCGTCGTCGAGCTTACTGCTATCGCAGCTATAGCCCTTCTGTGCAGCCATTTTCTTTAAATTTTCCACTGCAATTTCATTGTCCACAAGTGTCTCCACTGTGTCCGGCTGTGTGAGAGCCTCTATAGCCTTCTTTGTCTTTACTACAGGGATTGGACATGTATCCCCTATTGCATTTACTGTTATCATATTTATAATCCTCCCTATGTTATTTTAACTCGATTATTTTAACTCATCAGCCCTCAAAAAACGGGCATGTTGCCTGTCAGCGAATTTGCATAAGCTATGGCAGCTTAAAATCAGTTCACATATATCGGCACATCGCGCCGCTCAACAAATCGTCCCACCTTTGCAGCCGGAAGCCCTGCTGCTTTAAGCTCGTGCAAAAAAGCATCTGCGTCAGAGGCATTTACTGCAAACAATAGACCTCCGGAGGTCTGCGGATCAAAAAGCACCTCCTCCATTGAGAAAGGTATATTTTTTGCAAAGCACACCTTATCACCCACATGGTTTCTGTTGCGCTGCGCTGCTGCCGTGAGAAAAAACTCATCTGCACATCGCAGTGCTCCGGTAATGACCGGTATGGAAATCGAGTCTATAAGTGCTGTTATATCATCATTTAACATCTCACTCAGATGTCCCAAAAAGCTAAAGCCTGTGACATCTGTACATGCATGTATATCGAAGCTGTGACTGATTTCGGATGCGGCCTTATTCAGTGTGGTCATGGAGTTTACCGCATCCTCAATTGCACCTAACGGAGCTTCCCCGACACGGTTTGCATTGCATACAAGCCCCACGCCGAGTTTCTTTGTAAGTATAAGCACATCTGACGGCTGCCCTGTGTTGTTGCTGTAAATATGCTCCGGGTGGACCGTACCCATGACTGAAAGTCCGTATTTTACATCACTGTCTGCTATAGAATGGCCACCCGCAAGTGTGCCGCCTGCCTCTATCACCTTATCGGCACCACCCTGCATTATTTTGCCGAGTATATTCAGGTCCATTTTCTCAGGGAAACAGACGATATTCAATGCGGTCTTTACTGTGCCGCCCATCGCATATATATCACTGAGCGCATTTGCGGCCGCTATCTGTCCAAACGTATACGGATCATCAACCATCGGTGGAAAAAAATCAAGCGTCTGGACTACCGCCGTGTCATCTGAAATTTTGTACACTGCCGCATCATCACAGCTATCATATCCGATGAGCAGATTGCTGTCTTTTTCACCCCTTGGCAGCTTTGCTAAAACATGACTTAACAAATCCGGACCAAGCTTTGCAGTACAGCCACCGCCCTTGCAAAACACTATTTCCTGTGGCATTTTTGCTCCTTTCAATTGTTTAATACTATTTATCGCAATGCCGCAATCTGCATAAGCGCTTCAGCGGCCTCATTTATCTCATCAACTGTATTATAATATGAAAATGAGAATCTCACCATACCCTGATTTTGTGTTCCAAAGAATTTATGCATCAGCGGTGCGCAGTGTATGCCGCTCCTTGTTGCAATGCCATACTCATTCATAAGTATGTCTGACACCTCCGCCGAGTCCATATCAGCTATATTTACTGAAACAATCGCACAGTGCCTGCCATTATCTGGCAGCATGTCGAAATCCCCATATATCCTGATTCCAGGGATTGTCTTTATTTTCTTTAGAAAAGCCTTCATCAGCATACGCTCTTTGGCATATATGTTATCCACACCAATTTCTTCAATCGCCTTTACTCCTGCCAAAAGCCCTGCAATTCCCGGGCCATTTAAGGTACCGGCCTCAAGTCTTGTCGGAAGCTCCATAGGCTGGTTCTCAAGAAAGCTGAGCACGCCGGTGCCACCGCTCTTAAACGGCTTTATATCTGCTCTCTCCCCCACATAAAGTCCTCCGGTGCCCTGCGGTCCCATCAACCCCTTATGACCTGTGAAACAGAGCACATCAATATTCATTTCCCTTATATTTATAGGAAGTACACCGGCTGTCTGCGATGCATCGACTATAAATAAAAGGTTATGCTTTCGTGCGATTTGCCCTATCGACTTAATATCCACCACGTTGCCTGTGAGATTTGAAGCATGTGTGCAGACAATGGCTTTTGTATCCGGACGGATTAAAGCCTCTATGTCCGATGGGGAAATTATCCCCCTTTTTATGCCTGCATCACTGCATGGTACAATATCCACACCCACGCCCCGCTCCCTTTGCATATAAAGAGGTCTGAGCACAGAATTGTGCTCGAGCTGTGTTGTAATCACATGCTCTCCCGGCTCAAACAGTCCGTGGATTGCAATGTTTAGTGCCTCAGTGGCATTTGCCGTAAAAACGAGTCTGGCCGCATCATCTCCGCCGAAAAATTGTGCAAGGCACATTCTGGCCTCATATATTTTCCTCGACGCATCAAGCGATGCATCCGATGCCCCGCGCCCGGAATTGCCGCAGTGCTTCATTGCATCAAGTACTGCATCATATACCGCATCCGGCTTTTTAATTGTTGTGGCAGCATTGTCCAGGTAAATCATAGTATGTCCTCATTTACTTCTCATCCAAGCAGATAAAAATTCTTTATATAAAGCTCATCATTTATATTTTTGCTAAGCATATTTGCTTCTGTATGCTTTGGAAGGTTTGCACAAATTATTGAATCGTTATTTAATTTACATGATACTTCCCAGTTTCTCAGTTCTTCAACCATTTTATAATCTTTAATCCTGATTATATTTTTATCATTATATGCAAGTGCCGTTTTTGCTTTGCCTACCGATATTATTATATCCTGTGGGAAAACACCTATGTGTGATATGTCGTCCATATCCATCGCAGTCTGTTCAAGCTGCTCATCAGTGACCTCAAATACGCTATCCCATTCCACAGCAAGCAAATGATGCTTATCCTGCCATTTTACCTCTGATATATTGTTGCAGCCCACAAGCAGTGCCTGCTCCACAGACTGAGGACGCATGAAGAAATCTTTTTTATCGCGTACTTTGCTCAGCACGCCGCTCTCCATGCTGCCGATACGCTCGGCAAGGCGATACACCTCATCGCGGTTGTGTGACACAAAGATAACAGGATTGTGAAAATCGGTGAGCATCTCCATAAGCTCTGATTCCATGCTTCTTTTCACATGCTCATCCAGCGCTGAAAACGGCTCATCGAGCAGTATGCACTCAGGCTTAGCCGCAAGCATGCGAAGCATTGCCACGCGCTGCCTCTGGCCTCCTGAGAGATGGTCAGGATATGTGTCAGCCATGCCATCAAGCCCATACCGCTTCAGCATACCCTTCACCTTTTGTTCATCGCGATGCCCCATTGCTATGCATATATTTTCCATCACGGTCATTGTGGGAAAAAGGGCATAGTCCTGAAACAGATAGCCTACCCTGCGCTTACCGGGGTGCAGATTTATGCGATTTTTTGAGTCGTACAGCACACGGCCGTTTAATGATATAAAGCCTGAGTCCGGTGTCTCAATCCCCGCTATGCACTTTAATGTCATACTCTTTCCGGAGCCTGACATACCGATTACGGACACAATCTCGTCCGTAAGCTCCATGTCTACCGAGAGCACGAAATTATCCAACTGTTTTTTTATTTTTACTATGAGCGACATTATTTTTTCTCTTTCTCTTTATGCCCTTGCTTTTGCCGCATATCATATTTATCGATACAAGGCACGCAAACGAAATCGCTATGATTACTATGCACCAGAAGCCCGCTGTGGCATAGTCACCGCTTTGGATGACCATTGCTATCTGCTGTGATATGGTCGAGGTTTTTCCTGCTATATTTCCGGCAAGCATCGATGTGGCGCCGTACTCACCGATAGCTCTGGCAAAGGCCAGCGTGACACCCGATATGATGCCGGGCTTTGCCATCGGCATACGTATCTTCCAGAAAATCTTCCACTCATTTATACCCAGAGTGCGCGCTGCATATATGACATTTTCGTCTATCTGCTCAAATGCCGCCCTCGCATTTCTGTACATGAGAGGTAGTGCAATGATGGTCGCTGCCACCACACAGCCAAGCCACGTGTGTACTACCTGTATACCCATGCTATGGCTTAAAAAGCTTCCAAGGGGACGCCTTGTGCTGAAAATCCTAAGCAGTATATATCCAGCCACCGTAGGCGGCAGCACCATCGGAAGTGTCAGCAGTCCATCCCAGAATGCCCTCACTCTGCCCTTTGTGTTTATGACAAGCTCAGCAAAGGCTATTCCTATAAAGAATGAAAAAACCGACGCTACTATTCCTGTTTTTAGTGTTATCCAAAGCGGTGCAAAATCAATCGTTCCCATTATTCATTTACCAAAAAATGATATTTCTCAAATACTGACATTGCCTCATCTGTCTGAAGATATGCAATAAATTCCTTTGCAGCTGCCAGCTCATCATCTGTGGTGCTGTCTCCCTTTAATGCCGCTATCGGATAGATAACATCGCCTGTTAAGAGGTTTGGAAGCTTTTCTATAATATCAAGCTGGTTCTCGTATCCGAATGTATCTGAGTAATAAACTGTTCCTATCTCATTTGCGCCCTCAGCTACGGCAGATGCAACCGCACCTACATTGGCACAGCTGTTTATTTCCAGACCGCCAAGCGCCTTTGAGATATCAGAATCTGAAATGTCCTGTGGCTTTGAGGCATCTCCTTCAACCATTTTTGAATTTACAAGCGCTACTCTGGTGTACTGTCCTACAGGAACCGTTCCGTCAGCGAGCGCCATATTTTTGGCCTTTGAGATGTCAGCAAAGCTTGTTACTGCCGTGCCACTATTCTTATATGTAACAAGGCACACCTGATTATTTAAAAGGTCAACACGAGTACCGTCCACTACGCTTCCTCCGTCGTAGCCATTTTGAAGCTCATCCATCTGTGCCACTCCTGCCGAGAAAAAGATGTTGCACTTCGCACCCTCTTTAATCTGTGCCATCAGAGTTCCTGAGCTGTCGTAATTGTTCTGGAAGTTTACATTTGGATGCTCCTTGGTGTAGGCTGCACAAATTTCGTCCATAACACCGTTTAAGCTCTTTGCCGCAAAAATTGATAAATCCACCTCTGCATCTGCTGTATTCTTTTTTCCACAGCCTGCAAAAAGTCCTGCTGTAAGAATAAGTCCAAACGCAAGTCCTGCATATGCTGCAAATTTTCTCTTTAAGCCCTTGCGTTCCTTTTCTGAGCCATCATTGTCTGATTTTGTTCTTCTTATACTCATACGTTTAACCTCTCTTTTAATATAATATCGCTGCTACTCGAAGCTTTAAAATACTGAACAACTGCAAAAATAATATTTTGCTGTATAACTATTCATCTTTATTTCACAGACTCCAGCAGCACCGAAATACTGCCTCCACACACCATGCCCTCTTTCTCGGCATCGTCAGTGTTCATGCTGACATCAATCGTATCGCATTTGAATTCCTGCTCACGAAACAGTCTCCTGCAATGGCTTATAACCTCTGCCTCCGCACAACCGCCGCCTATAGTTCCGATGATCCGATTGTCTGAGCTCACGAGCATCTGTGTGCCGACTCCGCGCGGTGCACTGCCGTTCTTTTTTATGATGGTACACAGCATATATTTCTCATTTGACTCCTGCGTGTCTGCTTCCTGTGTTTCTGATTCCAATACACGCTGCTTAGCCGCCTCAATAAGTGCGTCAAGCACATCGTTATCCACCTGAGTGCAGCTTGTGCGCTCATTTTTGCACTTCACTATCTCACTTATCACCGAAAGAGCAATTTCCTCCGGTGTCTGTCCACCTATTGCAAGGCCTATCGGAGAATGTAATCCTGATATAATTTCCTGTGAAAATCCCGATTCTTCAAGGTCTTTTTTCACTATCACAGCTCTTTTCTTTGAGCCCATCATACCCACGTAGGCATAGGGCTTTCTGAATATCTCTGTAAGACACTCCATATCAAAGCGATGGCCTCTTGTCATGCATACATAGTAATCATCAGGCTGCGGCACAAGCTCTGAGAGAGTTTTTTTATAATCGCCGCAAATCACATGATCTGCTCCCGCACGCTTTGCATTGTCGGCAAACAGCGGTCTGTCCTCTATCACCCATATGTCAAACGCCAAAAGTGACGCCATGCGTACAAGTGCCGCCGACACATGCCCTCCTCCGCAGATTATGAGGCGTGGTCTGCTGCCTATCTGCTGCTTAAACATCACAAGGGAATTATCATTGTCATTTATTTCATCTGCCCACACACTGCCGTATGCCACTCTTATTCTGCCATCTATATAGAGTGCCTTTTCCCCGGCATGTGCTCCTTCTATGATTGTCAAAAGCTCACAGCGGCTGTCCGCCGGTCTGTCCTTTATCGAAGCATATATGTTGGCCGGAATCAGCTCCACCTCGTCACCCGCATGAATCTGACCGCCTCTTATGACTACTGCAAACACACCCTCCTTTGGCATAATGCACTCGCCCATCCTCTTGTAGATGGCACAATGTGAGTGGCACTGCTTGCCTATCTGTGTCATCTCAAGGATGGCATCTCCTATGCAAAAGCGTGTTCCAAGCGGCAGATTCTTAAAATCAAATCCTGATATAATTAAATTTTCACCAAAGGCACCGTTGTCTATCTGTGCCCCTCTTGCCCTAAAGGCATCTATTTTCTCCGCCGAAAGCAGGCTGACCTGCCTGTGCCACTTTCCGGCATGTGCATCTCCCATGATACCATAGTCTGCAACAAGCTCCGCCTGTGGCACCTCTCTCTTTTCAGTTCCTCTCTCTTTGCTTATATTGATTGCAAGAAGCTTTCCCATGATTTTCTATCAGCCTCCTATCCGGCTCATATTTCTTGCTGCATCCGCTCCTGCAGCTTTGATTTCTGTCATCTTTATCTCTGTCATTTTCTTATATGTCACTGCATTTTCTGATTCATTATTTTTGTTTGCATTATACATCACTGACTCCGGCTGCAGCACCTCTTCATCACTAAAATGATGACATTTTGGCTTTGCCTTTATGGCAGCCTTTAGCGCCTGAGCTATCACAGAATCTTTTTCCAGATCATCTGTTAAATCATCTGTAAAATCACATGAATCAGGCAGCAAATCCATCGTCACACAGCTTCCCAGACATGGCATAAGTCTGCCGTCAGCCGTAACACGTATGCGATTGCAGCTGTCGCAGAACTTCCCATGGATTGCCTGAATCAGCCCTACTCTGATACCAAGTCCCGGGAAAATGTAATACTCTGCAGGACCGTTATCCGGATTCTTGTGTTCTAATTTAATTTCTTTTCTATTTTCAGTATTTACACAGCAAGGCTCTCCATACACTTCTGAAAGTGCACCAATAACCTTCTCATACGGCTCGACTCCGTTGGTATGTCCTTCACCTACCGGCATCATCTCTATAAAACGGATATCTGTGCCTTTTTTTGAAGCATATCGTGTGAGAGCCACCACATCTGTCTGCGGTGTGAGCACCGCATTGATTTTCACTCTTATTCCACACTCTATGGCGGCATCGATTCCATCCTCCACTTCCTTAAGCAGCGGTTTTTGTGTGATGCATTCATATTCTGACGCATCTATCGTGTCCAGACTCACATTTATGCTGTCTATGCCGGCTTCCTTAAGCCGCTTTGTGCGCTGCGCAAGCAGTACTGCGTTTGTAGTAAGCGATACGCTGCTGACACCAGGCAGCTTTTTGATTTGTGAGACCATTTCATCAAGCTGCGGATGCAAAAGAGGCTCTCCTCCCGTCAGACGAAAATGCGTGATTCCAAGCCTTGTGGCTGCGCGGACTATGCAAAGCACCTTTTTTACACTAAGCATATTTACCGCCCGACAGTGCTCATTATTTTTACAAGGATTGCAGTAATAGCAGTTTAAATTACAGCTGTCTATCACCGATATGCGCATATAGTCAATCTCTCTGCCAAATCCATCGCGCATATTAAAAGCCCTTTCCAAAACCGCAGTTAGGAAACGTGCATACATCACAATTCAGGCAGAGTCCGCCTTCTCCAAGTCCGGCAAGCTCATCTGCCAAAATCATATCACACGCCATAAGCCTCGGCAATACAATATCAAATATCGTGCGCTTGTTGTACATGGCACAGCCGGGCAGTCCACATATCGGCACCAGCCTGTCACCTGCATCATAGTACGACAGCAAAAACATGGCTCCCGGCAGCACCGGTGAACCATACGACACGATCCGCGCGCCTGTATTTTTGATGGCAAGCGGTGTTTTATCATCAGGATCCACGCTCATTCCTCCTGTGCAGAATACAATTTCCGCTCCGGCTTCTATTGCGCGTAAGCATCCGTCTGTGATTTTTTTGTCATCATCATCAAACACCTCATGAAACATCATCTGTGCACCAAACTCTGCTATTTTTTTCTCGATAACGGGGGTAAACGCATCCTGTATCCTGCCATGGTACACTTCGTTTCCGGTTGTGATTATTGCTGCTTTTCTGACCACAAACGGCTTTATATCAAGAATCGGTCCGTCATCGCATATGTGCGAGGCCGCCTCTAGTTTATCCTTTTTTATGACAAGCGGTATGATTCTTGTTCCGGCGAGCTTATCATCCTTTTTCACAGTGGTATTGCCGTGCCTCGTGGCTATCATCATTTCGCCAAATGAGTTGACCTTTTTCAGCTTTTCGCTGTCCACCTTAAGCAGTCCGTCACAGTCGGCGATTACCTCAATCTTGCCTTCCTTTACAGAGGACGGGTGCATTTTACTTGCAGTGCCGCATGCGCACATGCTATAAAGCACCTGCGCTGCCTCATTCTCGTGCATCATAGTCTCATCATTTTCCCATATATATATGGTGTCTTTTCCGACGCTAAGCAGCACCGGTATGTCCTCTTTTGTTATGATATGCCCCTTGCGAAAAACCGCATCCTTTTTCACGCCGGGAATAATCTGTGTGATATCGTGGCAGAGCACCTGTCCGACTGCCTCAGTTGTCTTCATAAGTTTCATATAATCGCACACTCCAATTTTTTATAAATAGTAACTATTCCTAAATCACACCACGTGCATTTTTCGTCACCGGCCGCACTCACTGTCGTACTGCAGTAAAATATCAAGCCCATGCTCTATATTTCCCATCAGAAAATCCATACTCTCCGACACTGCCTTCTCACTGCCGGGCAGGTTGACTATCAGCGTGTGTTTCCTGATGACGGAAGCGCCTCTGCCAAGCATGGCGCGCGGTGTAAGACTCATGCTGTACGCTCTCAGTGCCTCGGCGATACCCGGTGCATTGCGCTCTGCAACATCCATTGTAGCTTCCGGTGTGATATCTCTCGGTGAAAAACCCGTACCTCCGGTTGTAAGCACCAGATTGCATTTCACATCATCACACAGCCTGACAAGCTCGTCTGCAATCTGTTTCCTCTCATCCGGTATGATTTTATATGAAACCACATCATACTTATCTTTGGGAAGCAGTTCCTTTATTTTCGGACCGCTTTTATCCTCTCTTTGGCCCGCTGCGCCTTTATCGCTTATCGTTATAATCCCTACAGTATACATTACATCACCCTGTTATCCTTGATTAATTGTGTATTTTTAACTTCTCAGCATTTTAAATGGGCTGTAATCGTTGCCGGTCACATTGTTAATTGTGAACAGTAACGTAGTGTCCGCTCTTGCCGCCGGATTTTTCCAGCAGATGTATCTGCCCGATTTCCATGCCACGGTCCAGTGCCTTACACATATCATATATGGTAAGAAGCGCCACACTGACCCCTGTCATGGCCTCCATCTCTACACCGGTTTTGCCCACACAGGCTGTCGTGCAGATTGCCGTGATACTGCTGTTTTTTTCATCCAGCTCAAACTCAACATCACACTTCGTCATGGCAATAGTATGACAGAGCGGAATAAGCATGGAATTGTTCTTTGCGCCCATGATTCCCGCAATTCTCGCCACTGCCAGCACATCGCCCTTTTTAGCTGTGCCCGTAGATACCGCCCTGTATACGGCGCCATTTACCTTTATCGTGCCACAGGCTTTCGCCACGCGGTATGTGTCATCCTTTGCATGCACATCCACCATGTGAGCTTCCCCTGCCTCATTAAAATGTGTGAGCTTTCCTTTATTTTGTTCCTGATTATTGATCTCTAATTCGTTTACCTGCGTCAATCTATTTATCCTCACTGTAACTATTCAATAAATCTTTACGCCGTGCTCAAATGCCGATACCGCCTCAAGCACACTGCCTGCTATACTCCTTGCCTTGTCAGAGATTGTAAAGCAGTTTGTTAGCTCACTCTCGCGCGGGTCGATATCCGCTATCTTGAAGCCTTCCCTGAAATAATATCCCTCACGGATAAGGCCTCGTATGATGCCTGTAATTGTAGCATTTACCGGAACATATTCAGACAATGCATTATCATAGCTTTCTTTATCCTTATATATCCTTGCTATCTCATCTCCCTTTTGCACGATGTCTCCGATTTTTCTGACGTCATGAATATATCCTGCCGCCGGAGCGTGAATCACACGCTCACTTGTGAAGCCTGCGATATTTCCCGGAACACCTGTGTTGGGCTGTGCCATGCCATCGGTAATAATGCGCGCCAGATTGTGCCCACGCATGGACTCAATCACCAGATGCACGTCATGCCCTGCCGTAAAGCCCGGGCCTACTCCTATTACAAGCGGTGCCATATTGATTGTGGTACCCAGATTTTTCTTTGCTATTATGGCATCTACCACAACATCCGGCCTTAAAAGTTCAATTGACTCACCCTTTGGGTCTATAAGAAGCGGGACCTCTCCGGCTTCAAGCACAGCTTCGATGGCTGAACTATCCCACTTTTCTGATGCAATATGAGCTGCCGGTGTGTCATTTATCCCTGAATATGTCTCTGTATCAGTCTTTGCATCAGTCTTTGCATCAGCCAAGGCAGGAACAAGTCTGGCTGTCACACCCTCTACAGCTGCGCTCCCATCATACACTGCTTCGCAAAAGGACACCTGGCGCCGTATGGCAGCCGGATAGTCTGTCTCAAGCGCTATCACCCTATGCCCTGCCCGGTGCAGTCTGTGGATGATGCCGGTCGCAAGGTCTCCTGCACCGCGGCATATTATTAACAAATTTTTCTTTATTATCTGATTATTGCTCTGATTCATGCTCATCTGATTAATTACCCTGTTACCTTATTATTTCCATATTTGCAACTATTCAGAACCCCCACGCTCATTCGCAAAAACGCACGATACCCGTCCTTCAAACCCGCTATCGCGAAGCTTTCTGACATAGACCTGCCGCAGCGTATCTATAACTGAATCATCAACCACTGCATCCTCTGCCATTCCAAGCTCTTTTTGCATAAGCTCATATCGAAATACAACGTCCTTACATGACCTGCCCTTTTCCCATGTGCCAAGCACTATGATAACATCTGTGGTACCCGGATATATGACCGGCTCATCCGCTTCCGGATATTTGAGGGAATGGTGCTTTGCCCCATCTGCTTCGATTATAACATAATCTAACGCCTGTGGCATGCCTTTAATCAGTTTATCGAGCAAATCATACGGCAGTCCGCACATCTTTGGCTTTGACTGTTCTGATATTTTCTGTTCAGATATTTTCTGCCCCGCCATACAATATCCATCTTTTATTATTTTATCCCTTAACGCAAAAAAATCGCAGGATAGGT
>ERZ1034847.89-NODE-89-length-53740-cov-45.851094_pt1 | contig 53740 bp, 52 predicted proteins | sample MGYA00520633_ERZ1034847 | MGnify/ENA primary metagenome ERZ1034847 (study PRJEB33766, sample SAMN09781732) | gut metagenome | biome: gut microbiome | host: Homo sapiens | place: Madagascar | study: EMG produced TPA metagenomics assembly of the PRJNA485056 data set... | reverse complement strand
ATTTCTCAATAAAGCCAGGAGCAACCTTCTTTTTAGGTAGCTCCCGCACCCTCGTCTATCATAAAGACGATGTCGAGATCATCTACAAGACCAAGACACCATCCGGCAAGACCTACTACGCCCATGTCTATTTGATGTTAGGTGGAGAAAACTCCGTTACTCTTTATGCCGATTGGGGTGATTACTTTTTGCATCTTTCAAGCATCAGAGACCAGGAGCATTTCTTTGGTATAATGAAGCGTCCGTGCCCAACCTTTGTTCAGATATGGCAAAGCGAGCATCCCGACAATATATTTGTTATGTCTGCCAATGCCGGTCAAACTATGGGCTTAGGAATGGATATCGAGAACGTAGATTATCGCAATCTCGCTCCAACTTACCTTCCTTTCCATCCTTTGGTAGAGTTAGGTCTAGACAAGTTCCTAGATGCTGTCAATAAACTATATGTAGAACTCAATTCCCATTGTCCTCTGAAACTCTGGAAAGACCATCTTGTAGCTGTATGGGGACAAGAAACATTATAATGTTATGATAGTAATTCCAAATAAGAACTTCACAGCTGATAGCATCCGCTTGGTTCAGCTACTCAATAGCACGACGAAAGTCAATATGCTGAAAGCATGTGACAAGCTCGACCTATACGTAAGTCCCAACTTGAAGAAAGATGAGACTGTTAGGCGAATAGCCCAGGAGATGTTGGATAACCCAATAGAGATCTTGAGCCGTTTGAACAAGCAGGAACTCCAGATGGTAGATGAGTTTGTAAAAGGCGATGCCAACACCTACGTAGTACGCAAGATGCGCAAGACCCAGTACAAGCTTCAGAAGCTATTCTTGGTAGCAACTTATGAGGATAAGGAATCCCAGGAATGGCACATGCTGATGCCATCAGAGTTAACCAAATCCTTATCCACCAGTCTGAACTTCTATTTGGATATGGCAAACAAAGGCGTGAAAGCCCCGTCTGCCAAGCAACTCCGAATGATGTCCGCTCTAGGCCAATTCTTAGGTGGTAAAGAACTTTAGTGTTTTGTCAGTTAAAATTAAAAGAGTCTAATTCCTTTAATTGCTTTATTCCCAGTAAACACCGGGAATGGAGTTGTATTATCATAGGGGTGCGATGCTTATAGTAGGTGTTGAAGGTATATTATAAAATATAAGTTATTATGGCTAGCAATATCAAATTTCCAACAATGTTAACGGGAGTATTGGAAACTCATCATGATCGATGTGTGCAAATGGTTGATGATGTATGTAGGCAAGTATTAGCATATTCTAGTATTCCTGCAGATCAAAAATACGTTTATAAGTATAGAGGTAGGGATAGAACAAAAGTAATAAAAAATATTTCTACATCTACTTATAATATAGGTAGTACACCTGTTGTAGAGCTTAAAATAGATGAGTACAAATGCGGTTTAACTGATATGTATTTAGATGAAGGTAATCAGAATCCACGTGATATATCTGATACCGATAAATTAGGTAGTAGATACAATTATGCACTTCTTTATCCTTTTATTCAAGATACAGATAACGGATATACGAATCGTTGGTTAGTTGTTATTTATGATACTCCTGATAAAATGTCTGATGATATTGTTAATACCGTAAAATGTGTTGTAGGGCAAATCCTAAAGTTTCCTTTTAGATATATCATCCCAAGAAATTTTATAGAAGGAAGTATTGTGCCTAAAATTGAAGTTCAATTTAGTAATTTAGAAAATGGAGAGAACCAGAATGTAACATTACATAACTATGTTGTTTCTAATAGGATTAAAAAGCAAAAAACAATAACTTATGAAGATGTTCCCGTTGATGCTGTTTCTGAGCTTGTAAATGAAGATCGTTCTGGATGGAAAAAGAAAATTGTACGTATTTTTAAGAATAAGGAAAATAACAAAGCTTATCAAAAATATGTATTTGATACAGCTGATGATGGTGCATTAAGACAAGCTTATGCCGTAAAATATAGTTATGTATATCCAATAGAAGAGGGAGATAACGTATCTGATGATATGTTTAGACGTCGGTGCTTTACAGATGTGATAGAAAACTATTTGTCAAATGGACGTGATTAATAGTATTTTAAAGCCGCTTTTAGACTTCTTGAAAGAAGATAATACTACAATGTTTAGTATTCTATTAAGTATATTGGGTATAGTCATAACTATATTCACTGTAGTGTATTCTTTTATGGAGACAACATATCAAAAAATTACTCTTTTGGAAATAGAAAATAAAAATGCACTGGAAGCAGATCCTGTACGTAGTTCTTCTTTAAAATTTAGTAAGCTTTATTTGATATTGCTCAAAAAGTTTAACAGAAAAATAAAGTATTTGATATTCATAAACATATTCCTTCTTATATTATATGGATTCTTTTCGTTTGGTTTAAATAAAGAATGGTTTTGTATTGTTTATAATGCATTGTCTATTCTATATTTACTATCTTGTGCAACGGTTCTGATTCAATATATGGGAGATTATAATAAAAGATATAAATGAAACCCTTATTAATGAGTTGGCTTACGATAAGATAGTTTTCTTTTTTTGTCATTTAATAAATGCTAAGAGAGAAGCTAACTGTGTAAAGTATAGTTTATATATTATAATTATGGCAAACGATAAATACAGAACTCGTGTTGGCATCAACGTGGTAGAAAAAGTGATTTCGTTGAAAGAACTAGATCAGGAGTTCTTGACGGATAAAACCATTTTATCCTATCTCGGTGGTGTAAGTAAGGAATTTGTGAGAGATCTTCGTGAAAGCGGTGAGCTCCATATTATAAAATTCGTAATACCATATTCTATAAAATCTCTGATGTCAGAAAAATGGTAGAGAGCCATCGAATTATATAGTGGCTAAATCCTACAACAAGGCGGTCCCATCCCGCACAATATGGCGCAGACCTTTGATGGGCCGCCAACCTTATAGCGTAGCGGTTCCGAGCACCGGAGGGCGGTTACATCCTCTCGTTCCTGAGGAAAGAGAGGCTTGGTGAGAAAGGTGGAGCCTTCTTTAATGGTAAAGAAGGACGGGATGATTTTAGAACTTCTTATAATAAGAACAAAAATTAATACGATGAATATAGTAAAAACAGAAATTGATGGCGTTCTCATCCTAGAGCCACGCCTCTTCCGCGACGCTCGTGGTTACTTCTTCGAGAGCTTCAGCGAGCGGGTGTTTGAAGAGAAGGTTGCCCCAATCCTGGGACACAGTGTTCACTTCTGCCAAGACAACGAGTCTATGAGCAGCTATGGTGTAATGCGAGGCCTGCATTTCCAGCGCCCACCATATACACAAAGCAAGCTGGTACGCTGCGTAAAGGGTAGAGTACTTGATGTAGCAGTGGATATTCGCAAAGGATCACCAACCTATGGCAAGCATGTGGCTGTAGAGTTGACAGAAGACAATCATGTCCAGTTCTTTATCCCTAAGGGTTTTGCCCATGGTTTCGCTGTCCTCTCAGAAACAGCCGTCTTCCAATACAAGTGTGATAACTTCTATCACCCAGAGGTTGATGGAGGTATCAGTATCCTCGATGATACCCTCGGTATCGATTGGAAAATCCCAACAGAGCATGCCAATCTCTCCGAGAAAGATACAAAGCATGAGATGTTGAAGGACTTTGATAGTCCTTTTGATATCAATGTGGATTTATACAAATAATAATTCTAGTAAAAATGAGCACTTCAATTCTGATGATTATGTTTGGTCTCGACTATATCTGCTCATATGCATTAGAATCCTTATAGTAAATATTACTTGTAACGTTATCGCAAAACTATGAATAGAGGTTCTGAATGGCGTAAATGGGATTTGCATATACATACCCCAGGAACTGCCAAAAATGATCATTATGGAAACTCAGATGAAGTCTGGGAACGATATATAGATGCCTTGGAGAAATCGGATGTAGCAGTGTTTGGTATAACCGATTATTTTTCTATAAGCAATTATATCAAGGTGAAAGAATACCAAAAGCAAGACAGATTAAAAGGAAAGTTTCTTTTGCCAAATGTAGAAATGCGTATTTATCCAGTAACAGACAAGAGCAAGCTGATAAATATTCATGCAATATTTGACCCTTTTTTGGATGTCGCAGATATAGAAAGAGAATTTTTTCGACAATTACAATTCACTTACAATGATGCCAGTTATTCTTGCATAGATAATGATTTGGCAAAATTGGGACGTATTGTAGAGAATAATCCAAGTTTGGCTGATGATATTGCCATAAAGAAAGGTATAGATGCTTTTGCCGTCTCTTATGAGGCATTAAAAAAAGTTATTGATAAAGCTTTCTTTAAAGGACATGTTATTATAGCCCTTTCGAATGGTAGTAAGGATGGTGTTACTGGCATATTGAATCAAGAGGGCAACATGCAACCTTTGCGAAAAGAGATAACCCGAATGTCGGATATTATCCTTTCTGGTAATCCGAGCGATGTAGAATACTTTAGCGGTGCTAAAACTTCTGTAGAAGAAGTTATTTCAACCTATGGCAGTCTCAAGCCTTGCATCATTGGTTCTGATGCTCATTCCTTGGATAATGTGGGTGTTTTCCCGAATGATAGAATCACTTGGATTAAGGCAGACCCGACTTTTGAAGGACTTAAACAGATTTTGTTTGAGCCCAAAGAACGAGTACTCATATCCGATGCTATGCCTGATTTAAAATACGATTATAACATTATCGACCATGTAGTGTTGAATACTGCAGGTGTTTGGAATCAAACGATACCATTGAATCAGAATCTAAATACAATCATAGGAGGACGCTCTACGGGCAAGTCAACCTTGTTGGCATCCATGGCTGCTAAATTTCAAAAAATAAAGAATGACGAAAGCTACGACTTTATCAAAGGTCTGAGTGATAACGTGCATGTCTTTTGGAGAGATGGACAGGAAGCAGACAACAAGGAGATAGAATATTTCACACAGAATGAGATAGCAAACATCATTTCAAGGGGAGATTCCGATAAACTCTTTCTCGAAATCCTTACAAGTTTGCCAGAAATGAGGGAAGCGTACGAAAAATATAAGTCTGATGAAGCAGCTAAGTTTGCTTCCATTCAAGCAAAAGTTTCTCTCTTCTTTGAAAAGCGCAGACAGTATAAGGAAAAGAATGCTTATGTTAAGACTTTGGGAGATAAGGAAGGTATAAAAAGAGAAATAGAAAAGCTTTCCAAAGAGCGTGATTCTATTCAATGTAGATTGACAGATAAAAAAGAACTTCTCGAAAAATACCAAGTAGTGGGTAAGGAATTGGCTGATTTACGTACAAAAGAAACTTTGATGCGGCATGATTTAGAACAGTTAAACTTACTTGCCACTTCTGAATTTCTTGCTGTTAATCCTGCTGTTTCATGTGTAGATTTTACAGAGGCAATATCACGAAACATTTCAGAAGAAGTTCAAAGAACTTTAGCGCAATCCAATGCACACATTCAGGAATTCATCAAGACTCTTGTAGCTAAGGTGGATAATGAATGCAAGACATTAGCTAAAAAAATAGCAGAGAAACAAAATGCTTCAGATTATCAGAAAGGAAAGAAAATATTTGACGAAAATAAAAGTTTGTCTCATGTAATGGAGCAAATATCGAATCTGTCTAAGCAAATACTTTTGATAAACAAGGAGTCTCAAATACTTGAAGAGTTGAGCAAAGGATGTAAAACTATAGCTTCTGATTTACTCAATGAACATTTGTCGTATTTAGACATGATGAATTCTATAGCCTCTGTCCTGCGAATACAACATGATAATATAACATTGTCGGCTGGGTATGAATTAAAGAAGAATTTAGAGGAAAAATTGAATGAATGCATTTCGCTTCGTTCTGCATCAATGAATGCATTGATAGTAAATGTAACTTTCCAATATCAAAAGAAAACTAAAGATAGCATCAAAGAGTGCTTGGCGGATTTGTTAAATAAGTCTTTAAGGGGAGAGATAATATTCAAAAATGGATACGATGTTCAGTCGTTCATTTCTATGATTTTGTCAAATAATTGGTTCTCTCTATTCTATTGTGTTGACTATGAAGGTGATAGATTGTCCGATATGTCTCCAGGAAAGCGTTCTTTCGTTGTATTAAAGTTGCTTTTGGATTTTAGTGAAAAGAAATGCCCTATATTGATAGACCAACCTGAAGATAACTTGGATAATCGTGCAATTTATAATGAGTTGGTCAAATATATCCGAGAAAAGAAAAAAGAACGCCAGATTATATTGGTTACACATAATCCTAATATTGTTGTTGGTGCTGATTCAGAGGAAGTGATTGTTGCCAATCAGAATGGAAAGAATGCTCCAAATGATAAGGGGATAAAATTCCAATATGTTTATGGAAGTTTAGAGCATAGTATGCATCGTAATAGTGATGAGAGTTTACCTATATTATATAGGTGTGGTATACGAGAACATGTGTGTGATATTTTGGAAGGAGGAGAAAATGCCTTTAAAGATAGAGAAAATAAATATGGATTCTTTAAAATTTAAGGTATATGTCAACTCAACTATAAACCCATAGTAAAAGTCAATATAATAGTAGACAATTATGAAAGGAATAGTGTTAGCAGGTGGTAGCGGTACACGCTTGTACCCAATCACCAAAGGCATCAGTAAGCAGCTGATACCTATCTTTGATAAACCGATGATATATTATCCTATCTCGGTTTTGATGTTGGCAGGTATCCGTGAGATATTGATAATCTCAACCCCTTTCGACTTGCCTGGCTTCAAACGCCTATTAGGCGATGGAAGCCAGTTTGGAGTCAAGTTCGAGTACGCTGAGCAGCCATCACCAGATGGCTTAGCCCAAGCCTTTATTATCGGAGAAAAGTTTATTGGTAATGATTCCGCTTGCCTCGTATTAGGTGATAATATCTTCTATGGTGCAGGATTGAACCAAATGCTTCATCAGGCAGTAGTAGATGCAGAGCAGAACAACAAGGCAACTGTCTTCGGTTATCGTGTAAGCGATCCTGAACGCTATGGTGTTGCAGAGTTTGATGAGCAAGGCAATTGCCTCAGCATTGAGGAGAAGCCTGAACATCCAAAGAGTAACTATGCCGTAGTAGGCTTATACTTCTATCCTAATAAGGTCGTAGAGGTAGCTAAACATATCAAGCCATCCGCTCGTGGAGAATTGGAAATCACTACAGTCAATCAGGAGTTCTTGAAGGATAAGGAGCTGAAGGTACAGACCATGGCAAGAGGATTTGCCTGGCTTGATACCGGAACCCATGATTCCCTTTCGGAGGCATCTACCTTTATTGAGGTTTTGGAGAAGCGACAGGGCTTGAAGGTAGCTTGCTTGGAGGGTATCGCCTATCGCCAGGGATGGATTTCTGAAGAGCAATTGAGAGAGAATGCTCTGCCAATGATGAAGAACGCCTATGGTAAGTATCTGCTTTCTGTCCTTGATGAAAATCGTTCTTCTTTGAAGAAGAATTTAGAATTCTAGGATATTAATATTTATGTTTTCGAACTTTTTTAATTTATACTCTAAGTTAGATAGAAATATTTCTAAGGTGGGCGAAGCATCATAAGCATTTTTTATGAGCTACTTTTCGCTGATGGTGTGTAGCCTACCTTTCTAACGAAACAAAAAATAATAATATGTCAGTATTTAAAGACAAAACCCTGTTAATTACAGGTGGTACTGGTTCATTTGGAAATGCAGTACTTCGCCGCTTTTTGGATAGCGACATCAAAGAGATTCGTATTCTTAGTCGTGATGAGAAAAAGCAGGATGATATGCGTCACTATCTTCAGGCAAATCGTTCTGAGGTTGCACACAAGGTTAAATTCTATATTGGTAATGTACGTCAGCGTGAGGCCGTTGATTTTGTCATGGCCGGCGTTGACTACGTTTTCTCAGCAGCGGCCCTAAAGCAAGTGCCTTCTTGTGAGTTTTTTCCAATGGAAGCTGTTCGTACCAATGTGGAGGGAACAAATAATGTGCTTCTTTCTGCTATCGCACATGGTGTTAAAAATGTAGTTGTCTTATCTACAGATAAGGCTGCATATCCAATTAATGCAATGGGTATATCTAAGGCTATGATGGAGAAGGTTGCAATTGCACAGGGACGTTCTTTAGGAATTAATGCCAAGACGACAATTTGTTGTACTCGTTATGGTAATGTTATGGCTAGCCGTGGTTCTGTTATTCCTCTTTGGGTAGAGCAAATGATGGAGGGTAAGCCTATCACAATTACTGATCCTAATATGACTCGTTTCATGATGACTCTTGATGATGCTGTTGATTTAGTAATTTATGCATTTACACATGGCGAAAATGGAGACCTCTTTGTTCAGAAGGCTCCTGCTGCTACGCTTGATGTGCTTGCAGAAGCATTAAAACAGACTTACGCAAAGATTGATCCTAAGTATGGTGAAACAGAAGTTAAGGTTATCGGTACACGACATGGTGAGAAGCTTTATGAAACTCTCGTAACACGAGAAGAGATGGCTAAGGCAATTGATATGGGTGGATATTATCGTATTCCTTGTGATAATAGAGATCTTAACTATGACAAGTTCTTCTGTGAAGGTGATCATAAGGTAGAGCAGGTAGAAGAATATCATAGCCATAATACTCATCGTCTTGATGTAGAAGGAATGAAGGAACTTCTTCTTAAACTCAACTTTATTCGTGAGGATTTAGGGCTTCAGGCTCGTGCCAAGGCTCGTGACTATCGTTCGGAATAATTTTATGAAGATATTAGTATTAGGATGTAACGGCATGGCTGGACATCTTATTTCTCTCTTTTTTCAAGAGCATGGATATGAGGTGGTTGGCTTTGCTCGTTCAAAATCGACAATACTTGATAAGACGATAGTTGGTGACGCTTCTGATATGCCTTTTATTAAAAAGGTGATAGATGAAGGTAACTATGATGCTGTTATCAATTGTATTGGATTACTTAATCAGTTTGCTGAAAATAATAAGGCAATGGCTGTTCTGTTGAATGGCTATTTGCCTCATTATTTAGTGGATATAACTAAGTACATGAAAACAAAGGTTATCCACATGTCAACAGATTGCGTGTTTGCCGGAAATGATGGTCCTTATTATGAAGACTCATTACCTAATGGAATTTCTTTCTATGATCGTACCAAGGCTATTGGTGAGATTGATAATGGCAAGGATTTAACTTTCCGTAATTCTATCATAGGCCCAGATATTAAGGAGTCTGGAATCGGTCTCTTTAATTGGTTTATGAAGCAGAAGGGACCAATAAAAGGTTTCACTGGGGCTATATGGACGGGTGTGACTACCTATACTCTTGCAAAAGCTATGGAACAGGCTCTAAATGAGAACCTTTCTGGTTTGTATAATTTGGTAAACAATGAAAGTATCAATAAGTTCAATCTTTGTTCTCTCTTTAATAAGTATTTTAGAGGTGATGAAGTTGAAATTCTTCCCGATTCCAAATTGCAATTAGATAAGAGCCTTCGTAGCAAGCGGATTGATTTTTCGTATGTTGTGCCATCATACGAACAGCAAATTAAGGAAATGCGGGAATGGGTTGATGCCCATCCTTCACTTTATCCACACTATAATGTAAAGTAATTATGAAGAAATTGAAATTAATGACAATTGTCGGGACACGTCCTGAAATAATCAAGATGTCAGCTATTATCAAGAAAGCTGATTTATATTTTGACCAAGTACTCGTTCATACAGGACAGAATTATGATTATACTCTCAATGAGGTGTTCTTCAGGGATTTAGGCCTCCGTGAGCCTGATTATTATCTAGGTGTAGTTGGTAAGAATATCGGTGAAACGATGGGAAATGTCATCTCTAAGGCATATAATCTTATGGTGGAAGTAAAGCCAGATGCGGTAATAGTACTTGGTGATACCAATTCTTGTCTTTCAATTATTGCTGCAAAGCGTTTGAAAATACCTATCTTCCATATGGAGGCAGGAAACCGCTGTAAGGACGAGAATCTTCCTGAGGAAGTGATTCGACGTATTGTCGATGTTACTTCTGATGTAAATCTTTGCTATAGTGAGCATGCTCGTCGCTATATTTTACAGAGTGGTGTTAAGCCTGAATATACATATGTAGTTGGATCTCCTATGGCGGAAGTTTTGAGTAGTGTTCTCCCTCAGATAGAGGCTTCTAGTATTTTGGAAGAATTAAGTCTGGAAAAAGGCAAATATATTCTTCTTTCAGCTCATCGTGAGGAGAATATTGACATCGAACAAAACTTCTTCTCTTTAATGAATGCTGTTAATGAGATGGCGAAAACATACGATATGCCTATACTATATAGCTGCCATCCACGAAGTGAGAAGATGATTGAAAAAAGAGGTTTCAATTTTGATAGAAGAGTTATTCAACATAAACCCCTTGGTTTCTTTGATTATAATAAACTTCAACAGAATGCTTTCTGTGTAGTATCGGATTCTGGTACGGTTCCAGAGGAGGGTGCTTTTTTCCATTTTCCTGCAGTATCAGTTCGTACCTCAACAGAACGCCCAGAAGCTATGGATAAGGGTGTGTTTACAATTGGTAGTATTACCTCGGAGGCAGTATGCCAGGCTGTAGAATTGGCAACAACGATGCATGCGAATGGTGATGATGCTTGTGCTGTACCTGCATATACTGATGAGAACGTTAGTACTAAGGTAATTAAGTTAATTCAGAGTTATGTTGGAATCATAAACAAAATGGTTTGGCATAAAGAATAGTCTGAATGATTATTTTATATTAAGTAAAGTATTCATGGAAAAACCTAATTATAAATATCAAGATCAAGATATTTTATGATAGATATTAAAAGAAAAGAGGAGTGTTGCGGATGTAACGCATGTGGCGATGCATGTCCCAAGGGTTGCATAACATTTAAAGAAGATATTGAAGGTTTTTCTTATCCTGTAGTTGATAAGGAAACCTGCATTGATTGTCATCTTTGTGAGAAGGCATGTCCTATTATCAATGTTGAGAAACTGAAGAAAAATGATTTTGAAGAACCGGAATGTCATGCTGCTGTGAGCAAGAACATCATGACCCGTTTTGCAAGTACTTCGGGTGGAATGTTTTCTGTTTTGGCTCTCCAGATGTATAAACAGGGAGGTTATGTTGGTGGTGCTATCTTTGATGAAGGCTGGATGGTTAGCCAATTAATTTCTAATAACAAGTCTGATTTAGAGAAAATCCGTGGCTCAAAACTCCATCAGAGTAATTCTCAGGGATTCTATGAAAAGGTGAGGGATTTGCTGAAAGCTGGTGAGAAAGTTCTGGTTTGTGGTATTCCTTGCCAGATGGCTGCATTGAGAAGCTTCTTAAAGAAAGACTACGAGAACCTTATCATTGTAGATTTGATATGTCGAGGTATTAATTCGCCCAAGGTATTTAGCAAGTGGCTTTCTTTCCTGGAAGATGAGTATGGAGCAAAAGTACAGCACTTCCGTGTGAAGAGCAAAGAACTGGGTTGGAGAAAACTGACAACTAAGGTCGTGTTTGAAAATGGAAAGGTACTGTATGATACCAATGATACTAACTTCTTTACTATAGGTTATTTATCTACTGGCGTTTATTGCCGCCCTAGCTGCTATGAATGTAAGTTTAAGGGCTTTCCTCGTATAGCCGATATAACAATTGGTGATTTCTGGGGAGCAGGTAACACCATAGGAGAAGAGATGGATGGTGATATTGGAACATCTGTTGTTCTTCTGAATAATGAAAAGGGAAAGAAGTATTATCAGTCTATAGCTAGCAAACTAAAGGAAAAAGAAGTTCCTTTTGATGTCGTAGTAAAGGGTAACCCTGCATTGATAAGTCCATTGCTGCCTCCTAAAGTAAACAGAGAGGATTTTTATAAGGATCTCGATAAAAGCAACTTCAAGGATATCGCGGCTAAATATATTCATCGTGATATAGATCAGAAACCCTCCAAGAAACGCCAAATCAAAAACTTGGCTAAGTTTATTCTGAGTGTTATGGGTGTTGCTGGAATAAGTATTCCAACCTATTGGAAGAATATAAAGTATAATCTATTCTCAAAGAAAGTTCATACAAACATCTTACACGCCCAATATATGCTGGTTGCTAAGCATACAATCTTGGATTTTGCTAAGAATGCAAATATTTCTGTTGGTGGTGTTGTTACTCTTGGTGCAAAGCGAATTAAAGGTTCTAAATTAGAAACTCGTATATTAGTTGAAGATGGTGCAAGCCTTGATTTTAAGGGTAATGCAACAATTATGTATGGAGCAGATATCGAAGCTTTCAAGAACTCAAAGATAATATTTGGCAAAACTTTTTTGGCAAATATAAATTTTACTTGCATTTCTGCTGAAAAAATAGAAATAGAAGATAATGTTTCTTTTGGTCGTGAATGTGTTGTTAGAGATAATAACGGTGGACATTACATTTCTAGACGTGGATTCAAAAATGCTCATCCTGTAACCATTGGTCAGCATTGTTGGATATGCGAAAATAGTATTTTGATGCCCGGTGCTAAGTTAGGTACTGGTGTTATTGTTGGGGCAAGGTCATTTGTACGATCGTCTTTTCCATCATTTACAATGGTAATGGGACATCCTGCTGAAGTTGTTGATGAAGATATTTATTTTAAAATGTAAGCATTAACGTGTAAATTATGTTATCATTTAAAGAGTTAAAGAGAAATCTTAAGAAGGATATATCAAGTTATCCTACCATTAAAGTTGCATTGTTAGGTGATACTGCTACTCAGTTTTTGGCTACAGCAATCAAGGGCTGGGGAGTAGAAAGAGGATATCAGATTGATTTATTCGAGGCTGAATATAACCAGGTAGAGCGTCAGTTTATGGATCCAACCAGTGATCTATATCAGTTTGATGCTCAATATATAGTTGTTTTCCAATCTACTCATAAGTGGAATGAACACTATAGTTTGCTCTCAGCTCCGGAACAGTTATCTTTAGCAGATAACCGATTAGACTTTGTTAGGGAAGTTTGCGCATCCACCCAAGCCAAAGTTATTTATTTCAATTATCCGGAAATAGAAGATACAGTCTTTGGTAGTTATGCAAACAAGGTAGCGTCTTCCTTCACCTATCAGGTTCGAAAGATGAATTTTGAATTGATGAGATTGTCTCAGGAATATCAGAATCTCTTCATTTGCGACATTGCTGGCTTGCAAAACAAGTTAGGTCGTGACGTCATGTTTGACCCGATGGTATATACAACTACAGAGATGATCCTTTCATTGGATGCTGTTCCTTACGTTGCTTCCCGTGTAATGGATGTCATTTGTGCCATTCAGGGAAAGTTTAAGAAATGTATCATCTTGGATCTCGATAATACCCTTTGGGGTGGTGTCGTTGGTGATGATGGTTTGGAAGGTATCCAGTTGGGACATGGCTTAGGAATCGGCAAGGCTTTTACTGAGTTTCAGATGTGGATCAAAAAACTGAAAAACAGAGGAATCATCATCTGTATCTGTAGCAAAAATGATGAAGACAAGGCAAAGGAGCCTTTTGAAAAGCATCCTGACATGGTGTTGCGCCTTGATGATATTTCCGTGTTTATGGCCAATTGGGAAACAAAAGTTGATAATATTCGTCAGATTCAGCAAATCTTGAATATCGGTTTTGATTCAATGGTATTCATTGATGATAATCCTTTTGAGCGAAACATTGTTAAGGAGAATATCGCAGGCATCACAGTACCAGACATGCCAGAAGACCCTTCCTGTTATTTGGAATATCTTTATTCTCTCAATCTTTTTGAAACAGCTTCTTATAGTGCAGCCGATAAGGATAGAACCAAGCAATATCAGGTACAGGCCAAACGTGCAGCTTTCAGTAAGTCGTTTACCAATGAAGCTGACTTCTTGAAGTCTTTGGATATGGTTTCTGAGGTAGAGGGCTTTACTAAGTTCAACACTCCTCGTGTAGCTCAGCTTTCGCAAAGAAGCAATCAGTTCAATCTACGCACTGTAAGATATACGGAAGATCAGATTACTGCAATAGAAAATGATCCAAAGCAGAAGGGCTTTGCTTTCAGTTTGAAGGATAAGTTTGGCGATAATGGTTTGATTGCTGTTGTGATACTCCAGGAGAAGGATGCCGATACATTGTTTATTGATACTTGGTTCATGAGCTGCCGAGTATTGAAACGAGGAATGGAGAACTTTACACTTAATACCATCGTGGCATGGGCTAAGGAGAATGGTTATAAGCAAATTATAGGAGAATACTTGCCAACCCCTAAGAATGGTATGGTTGCAGAGCATTATCCAAATTTGGGCTTTGAAACACTTAAAATATCAGACACCGACCAATGGTTGCTTAATTTAGAGAAGTATCAGAATAGGGTCTGTTACATAGAAAAAAAATAAAAACGACAAAATGAGACAGTCAAATTTTGAACTTCTACGTATTGTTTCCATGATGATGGTCATTCTTTGGCATTTTATTGTTAGATGTATCATCGATGTACCTGATGGAGCTTTAATAACAGAATATCAATGTACTCCAGAGGGTATGGGGGGGTAATACTACCATGTAGCTTCTTGTGTATAGCTGTAAATCTTTTTGTTCTCATTTCGGGCTATTGGGGCATTAAACTTACTATTAAAGGCATCTTGAAACTTTATTTTTTATGTTTATTCTACAACTTGCTTGCCTTTTCAGTAACAAGTTATATGGATGACTTCAATATAAAGCATCTTGTGAAATGCTTTTTAATAACAAAAACAGACAACTGGTTTTTTCCAGCCTACTTCTGGTTAATGTTTTTTGCTCCAATATGCAATTCTTGTTTACGGAATGTAAATCTTAAGCAAATGAGGGTTATTGTAGGACTGATAGTCTTTTTGAATGTTTTTTCAGGCTTTGTTTTAGGATATAATGCAAATTCGAATGGATATAGTGTCATACACTTGATAATGATATATTTGATAGGAGGATACATAAGAAAAGCAGATATAAATATAAAGAATAATAAATGTTTAATTTATTATGTTATATTTGCTGTTGCCAACGCCTTCCTATGTTACGTATATGTAAAATATACTCATAGGAATGGAATGTATCTCTATAATTATAATAATCCGATTGTTATTACGCAATCTGTATTTGTATTTTTGTTCTTTAAGAATATTCATTTAGAATCGAAGATAGTGAATAGATTTGCAATGACAGTTGTAGCTGTTTTGTTGATACAGGATGTGGTTCTCCGTGATTTAATGATTGAGAGCTTGAAGTCATATTTGCACGAAGGGTATTTGAAATTTCTTCAATATAGTGCATTTTGGTTCATTTTCTTTTTTACTGCAGCCTATCTGATAGAACAGTTGAGAATACCAATCGCCAATAAAATGATTGATAAGATTGTCAGATTATTACCCAAAGATATAGTAAGTTTTAAATTATAAAAAATAAATAATAATGGAAAGAAGTGAAATTTTAGAGAAGTTGAATGAGATTTTTGTTGATGTCATGGATTTGGATGATGATTTCGAACTGAATGAAGACATGAGTGCAGATGATATCGAAGAATGGGATTCTCTTTCGCATATTCAGTTAATGAAAGCCATTGAGGGAACTTTTGGTATAAAGTTTACTGCCAAAGAGGTTCTCGATTGGGAAGATATTCATGATTGTGTTGATAGTATTGAGGCTAAGTTATAATTGTTTTATAGATGTCAGATAATAAACGTATAGCCAAGAATACAGCCTTTCTCTATCTTCGCCAACTCATCATTATGGTAGTTTCCATTTACACATCGAGAGTGATTCTCGATGTGTTGGGAGCTTCCGACTATGGTATCTATAATGTCGTAGGTGGTATTGTAACGATGATGAGTTTTCTCAATGGTGCATTGGGTGCATCGTCGAGCCGATTCCTCACTTATGAATTGGGGCGTGGTGACCAGGATAAACTCAATCATACCTTTTCAGCTTCGCTCAATCTTCATATTTGTGTAGCGCTGATTGTGCTCATAGTAGGAGAAACCTTGGGGTTATGGTTCTTTTATGAGAGATTGGTGATACCTGACGATAGATTTGTTGCAGCCTTTTGGGTGTATCAGTTTTCTATCATCACCACGATGATAAGTTTCACACAGGTTCCATACAATGCGTCCCTCATAGCCCATGAGAACATGAGCATTTATGCTTATGTGGGTCTTTATGAAGCCATATCAAAGTTAGTCATCGTCTATTTATTGTTGGCTTCGCCAATAGATAAGTTGATTTTCTATGGCATGTTATTGATGCTCAACTCTGTTGGTGTTCAGTTATTCTATCGCTTTTATACAACTAAGCGATATAAAGAATGCCGTTTCCGAATAGTGAAAGAGAAACCATTATATAAGACTTTATTAAGTTACGGTGGATGGGATTTGTTTGGAGGTGTTGCCGTTATCTGTCAAGGACAAGGTATTAATATTCTTCTTAACCTGTTCTTCGGACCAGTAGTAAATGCTGCCAGAGCTATTGCTGTTCAGGTTCAGAATGCGGTTTCTATGTTTGTAAACAACTTCCTTACGGCTGTCAGACCCCAAGTAGTGAAGAATTTTGCTGAGAACAAAACAGATGAAATGTATCGGTTGACTTTCAATGCAGCAAAATTTGCTTATCTTTTAATGCTGGCATTGGTTTTGCCGGTTTGTTTTGAGATAGACTTTATACTTCATCTTTGGTTGGGTAAAAATATGCCATCAGATACTCCGATTTTTGCAGTATTGGTTTTATGTACTTATCTGATGGAAACCTATCATCAGGCATCATTGATGTCATATCATGCTATCGGTAAAATTAAATTGGGTAATATTGTGGGAGGTACATTGATGATTTGTGCCCTGCCGCTAAGTTATGTAGCTTTGAAACTAGGTGCGCCTGCATATTCTGTCTTTATTGTTATATTCTGTGTAAATTTCACGCAAATGTTCTGGGGCTGGATGATAGTGCATCGTTATGTAACTTTCCAGTATAGTAGTTTGATAAAGAAAGTTTATGTACCAACTATATGTATAACTCTTATTTCTATCATCGTACCTCTATTGCTTAATCATTTGATGGAACAAGGTTGGACGAGATTCGTCATTTTGGGATTATTAACAGAGATAGTTCTTCTTTCATCTGTTTATATGATAGCATTAGGTAAGGAGGAGAGGGTGATGGTACACAGTTTTATAAGAAATAAAATTCTAAAGAAATGATTCAATTAACAAATAAGTTAGGAGAGACGATACCTCAGATCGGGCTTGGAACTTTCCCTTTTGAGGGTAGAGTAATGGCTGATATGGTAAAAGCTGCTGTTAAGGTTGGTTATCGACTCTTTGATACTGCTGACGATTATAGAGGTGAACCTGGTATAGGTATAGCTGTAAAAGAATTGGCTTCCGAAGGGTTTGACCGTGAGCATTTATTTTTGCAGACTAAAATCTCTGATAATAATGCTCATGAGGATGAGCCGTTAAAAGGCATCTATTTCAATCCTGCTAGCAGGTTTATGCAACGTCATTCTGTAGATGAAATTGTCAGAGAGAAGGTGGCTACATCTTTGAGAGATATGAATACTTCATTCATTGATTCTTTGCTTATTCATTATCCTTTTCCTGATTATATCGTTGATATATGGAAGACGATGATTGAATTGAAGAAGCAAGGTGTTGTACGTTACATTGGAGTTTCTAATTTCCATGAGCGTCATATAGATAAACTGATTGAAAAGACAGGTGTAACACCTGATATCAATGAAGTTTATGTCAGTCCTATTGGTATCAAACAAAGTTTGGTTGATTATTGTAACAATCATCAGATACTTGTAATGCCTTATTCTCCATTGATGGATGTGGCTCTTTGTAAGATACCAATCGAGAAGTTACAGCCTATCATGGAGAAATATCAGAAGTCTTTAGCACAAGTTGTTTTACGTTGGAGTATAGAGCGTGGTTGTTTGCCTCTTCCTAAAACTAAGAATCCAAAGAGGTTGGAAGAAAATTTCAACCTCTTTGATTTCTCGTTAACTACAGAGGAAGTTGAAATAATCTCTTCTCTTAATTATGATAATCAGTTTTTAGTAGAATCTAAAATTTGTCCAGGTCTATGAGTATAAAACATAAAATAATAGGTAAGCTAAATGGAGTCATCCGCAGAACCCGTTGGTTTAATGAAGAACTGTTTCCTGATTGTCGTAAGTTTTGGGAATATAACAAATTCAATACAGATGTAATCAATCTAGGTTCAACTTCTGGTTGTCACGCTTTTGATTATGAAGGTTTGCCAATTTGTGGAGGTAATTTTGCTCTTCGTCATAATCCATTATCAGGCGACCTAGCAATATTAAAGAATTATTTTGGTTATCTTAATCCAAATAATAGTCATGTAATCATAACATTATGTGCATTTAGTTCTTTAGCGGGCAGTTATGACTTTATGGAAGATAGGTTTTATAGTTTAATATATCCAAGTTCAATCCCACATTTCTCTTATCGTAGGCAGCAACAGATAAAACAGTATGCTACTTACCCTCTTCGACTTTTTCCTCTATGGTCTATAATATCAGAAATAAAATCTCTATTATTGAAAGACAAGCGGAGCATAAAGACGGAAGAGGAAATGATACTGGATGCTGATAGATGGATTCATGCATGGAAGCATGAGTTTGCTTTAAATGATTTCAGTCAACCACTTTCATTGATTAATCAGGATGGCTTGAAGGATGCTTTGAACATATTGAATGAAATTATTTCATTCTGTAAGGAGCGCAATATAAAACCTGTATTAGTTTTGCCTCCTATGTATCATACGCTGGCATCTAAGTTTGATAAAAATGCACGGAAACAATTTCTTGATGACTTGATAGAAAAAATAGATGATAAATCCGTGAAGTTTTATGACTTTATGAGTGATTCTCGTTTTAGTAATGATATTACTCTTTTCCAAGATAGTTTCTTGCTTAATAAAAAAGGAGCAAAAAAGTTTACGGAGATTGTACTGCATAATATGGGATTGATACAATAATATAACAATAATGGTATAAACAAGAAGCTGGCAAGAACATCCTTTCAAATTTAAGTGTTACATTAAAAAACGTATTATAAGACCGGTATTATGGGTGCTATCCTTAAGAGTGTCAGAAATTTACGTAAATATAGAATTTGTTAAAACGTTTGTCCTGCAGTAATGTTGGACGATAATAAATTATCGTATGAAAATAGGAATACTAACATTTCATTGGGCCACCAATTATGGGGCAGTGCTGCAATGTTATGCATTACAGTGTTATCTGGAATCTAGAGGACATAATGTAAAAGTCATTAATTATAAGCCTGGGCTTTATGATGAGACTTTTTACAAGTTTCTGCGGTATCGCAAGTTTTTGCATTTGAAAGAATTTATTTGTAAACAAAAAAAAGAAAAAAGTTTGGAACGCTTTCGGTGCGAACATTTAAAAATGACAGAACGAATATATGCGTGTTCTGCTATGTCTAGTATTGCATCACGTTTTGATATAATAATCTCCGGAAGTGATCAAGTAGTCAATCCTTACTTCTTGATGTCAGGAGAGGGATATCATAGTGTTACGCCAACTTATTTTTTAGGATTTCCATTTAATGGTATTCGCATAGGCTATGCTTTAAGTTTTGGTTGTGTTAAATATCCTGATGAAGCTTTGAAAGTAGCTTCTCAATATATAGATAGTTTTAATAGTATTGGTGTTCGTGAGGTTTCAGGTTGGGATATTGTTAAATCTATGGGAAGGGAGGATGCTGTTATTGTTCCTGATCCAACTTTGTTGCAACCATCTTCTTTTTACCATGTTTTAGCAAATGAATTTGTATCAAATAGACATGAAGAATATGTTTATAGTTTTTTTATCCGAAATATAAAAGAACGTAAAAGGGTTATCAATAAAGTATTAAATAGCAAAAATATAATATGGAACACTGCAGATGGAGAGTATTCCATTGAAAGTTGGTTACATAAGATTAAGCATGCTGAATTTGTGGTAACGGATTCTTTTCATTGTGTAGTAATGTGTCTTAAGTTTCAAACACCATTTGCTGTTATTACAGACATAAAAGGTAATAAAGGAATGAATGATAGATTATATACTCTTTTAACGCCTTTAGGTCTGAAAGAACGTATTATTTTTAAAGAGTCTATTTCTTATGAAACATTATTTTGTTCTATAGATTGGGAATTTGTTAATAGAGGTTTAGAGAAAGTTGCTAGGCAAGGTTGTGAATTTTTGAATATGAATTTATAGAGTAATGAAACGAATATTATTTATGCATCAGGCATCTACTATAGGTGGAGGTAGTTATTGCTTATTAAATATTCTCCGTGAGATTGATAAAAGTAACATAGAACCTATAGCCTGTCTTGCTTCAGATGGACCATTACGTATGGAAATAGAGAAACTAGGAATTGAAGTTGTAATTTTCACTCAAATGGCTGCTATTCCATATAATCGTAGTTTGTGGTCTTATAGTTCTGCGAGGGCATATTGGAGAGTTAAACAATCGATTTCATCTTTTAAGCAGTTGCTGAATGATAAGAATATTGATGTGGTTTATCTCAATAATATGATGATATATAAATATCTAAAGCCAGCCAAGGAATGTGGTTGCAAAACAGTCCTTCATTGCCGCGAACATTGGCCTTTGGATGAACATCTTACGCAACTCCAATGGGCTAGAAACGCTGTTTATAAATATGCCGATGAATTAATAGCTATCAACAACTATAGCGCATCTATTTTTCCAAAGAAAAAAGCTACAATAGTATATGATTGGATTGATATGGATTCACGTTATGAAAAACGTCCAATGGATGATATTTTTGGAGAAGATACAAGTAATTTAAAAATATATCTTTTTACGGGAGGAATGCAACCTATTAAAGGAACTTTTGAAATTTTGAGTACTTTTGTATATAAATTAAAAGACCCTGATTCTAGATTATTGTGTATTGGGCTTAATCCGGATATAGAAACGATAAATTTAAGGGGTAAAATAAAAAAAATCTTAGCTAGTTTAGGTTATCTCACATATAATTGGAAGGTATATCGTCTAGTATATTCTGATAAAAGAATAACTTGTATTCCATCAACTTATATGATTACTCATATAATGCAACAATGTTATTGCAACCTTAGTTATTTTACAATACCTCATGCAAATTTAACCATGGTTGAAGCGGGTATAGAATATCTTCCTACAATTGCTGCAAAAAATGAAGAATCTTTGGATTATTCATTTGGAGGAAAGTATGCCTGTCTGTTTAATCCTTTAGATATTAAAGATTTTTATGAAGCAATTAAGACTCTTGACGAACAATACGAGAAATATAAAAACTTGTTAAAAACTGGTGCCCCAATATTGGCAAAAAGATTTAGTCGCCAGGTAAATGTTAAAAGATTAAATACTATAATTGATAAAATTTAATCATTATGATAATTGCTTTATTTGTTAGTTTTATAGCTTTCTTATGTGCTATTCTTGCCTCTTTAGGAAAAATGCGAAATGGATTGAAAGTTGCCTTTATAATCTTGGTGTTGTTTTCTGCTTTAAGGTATAATTATGGTACTGATTATATGGGTTATATGCTTGAATTCCGTGTAATGGATAAATATACTGTTAAATATATCTTGTCATATCAAGGGTTTAAAGATAAAGGATGGTTTATTATACAGCATTATCTTCATCCTTTAGGATGGTTTTTTTTCGTGGCTTTGATTTCTATATATAGTAATTGGATTTATTATAAATTTATCAAAAGATATGTTCCACGCAACTATTATTGGCTAAGCCTATATATTTATGTTTTTACATTTGATATGTTCCTATTACAGCAATCTATGATAAGGCAAGCGTTAGCTATTGCGATGGTTTTGCATTCATGTATGTTGTTGGATAGAATTAATGTGAAAAAAACAAAAGAAATAATTTTGTTATTTCTTTTAATGGGATTATCAATAAGTATTCACAAAAGTGCAGCATTTGTCCTTCCTTTTCTACTTATTAAGTTTTTACCGCTAAAATATGGTAAATTTATGGCTATAGGTATGATATTTATTTTTTGCAGTTTGTTTTTCGTGAAAGGGCTCCTGGAGTCATATTTGGTAGAAATTTTAGCTTTAGAAGAATTTGCAAGCTTTGGTTCTGATTATGGTAATGAAGAAGGTACAAAAATAGGTGTAAGGGCATTAATTGAGTGTATTCCATTACTTGTTTGTGGATACTATTTAAGCTTAGAAAAGACTAAAGATGGTCCGAGATTTATTGTTGCATTGTCTATGGTTGCACCAATGGTCCTTCCTTTAACTGTAATAATTCATTTAATTTCACGTGTTTCATTTTATTTTAGTATTTTTTATCTAGTTTCAATCCCTATTGCCTACAAAGAAATAACGAATAAAGTTATTCGAAACGGTTTAATATTTATATTAATGGGAGTTAGTCTTTATGTCTATTTTGATAGGCATCAGGCTATTTCTTATAAAAAATACTTTAAGGAATATCATACAATACTAATGGTAAATAAATAATGTATATGAGAAAAAATATTGTAATTCTCTCAACGATGTATTACCCAGATATGGGTGCTCCTTCATCTGTGATTGACAGATATGTTCAATTGTTTAAAACTAAGTATAATTTCTATATAATAACTAAAACATATAAGGATCTTAGTAAAACTTTATTAAGAGATGATGTTGTGTATATAGATAGTTGGCGACATCGTATGGTACTTAAATGTGAACAGAATATTAAAGCTAACAAAGATGTATGGCTAAGTAAATTGATGCTCGTTGGGATAAATTTATACAAGTTGATTGAAACTCAGTTTCTTCATCCTACGTCCAATGCTTGGGAGAGTAGTGCTTATTATTACCAATTAGAACAACTTTCGAAAAAAGTAAAAATTGATGTAGTAATTAGTGTATCAAACACCTGTTTTACTCAATTTGCTGCTTATAAATTTAAGTCAGAACATCCGGATGTTAGATGGATACAATTTGTTACAGATCCTTTCTCTGAGAACCAAATATATTATAGATACAAGCTGTTTCCTAATTTATGGAAAAAGATAAATATGAATGATGAACGTAAGTTTTATGATAAATGTAACGCTGCTTTTCTTACACCAGAACTTTTTGATGTGGTCAAGCAGAAATTTCCTGAATCTGCATATAAATGTTACCAAATGCAATTTACGCTTACTGATTTATCTAAGTATAAAAGACATACAGAGAATAAGGATGATATCATCAAGTTAGTATATGCCGGTGCTGTTTATAAAGATATCAGAAATCCAGAATTTATGATGCAAACCATAGCTGCCATATCCAATATTAAGCTTGATATGTTTACTAATAAAGGTGCTAATAGAGGGGAATGTGATAGTATTCTAGAGCGTAATATTTCAAGTAATATATCTATTTTCGATTTTGCTCCTAAGGATAAGTATAATGATATGATTTGCAACGAATATGATATACTTGTAAATATTGGAAATATAAGTACTCTACAGTCACCTAGTAAGACTTTGGATCTTTTATCTACAGGTAAACCCATTTTGAATTTCTATTTTGTAAAGGATAGTCAATATATGATGATAGAGAAATATCCCTTAGGCTTAAATATTTGCTGTAATGAAGAGGGAGCTGTAGAAAGAGTGAAATTGTTTTGTGAAAAGGTAAAAAGGCGTAGCATGAATTATGATGAAGTAAAAAAGTTATATCCAGAAAATGTTCTTGCTTCGCAAGCTGCAGTCCTTGAAAAATTAATAAATGGTAAAATATGATAGCAATATTAATGTCCACCTATAATGGTGAAAAATACATTCGTGAACAAATTAATTCTTTTTTGAATCAAACAAATCAAGATTGGAAATTGTTTGTTCGTGACGATGGGTCAAAAGATTCAACTTTGTCTATTCTTAGAGAATTTTCTGATAAGTATCCAGATAAAATATTTTTGGATGAGAGTGCTCCTAGAAACATGGGCGCTGGTGAATCGTTTATGTATCTGTTGAATTTAACTGATGCACAGTATTATATGTTCAGTGATCAAGATGATGTTTGGATGGACGATAAAATTGAGCGTACATTAGCGAAAGTTCAACAATTAGAGGCTGATTTTGGCTTAGATAAAGCTATAGGAGTTTTTACGGATTTAACTGTGGTTGATGAAAATTTGCAAGTAGTATATCCTTCTCTGTGGAAAGCTGATAACAGACATCCGGAATATACTAGGAATTTTTATAAACAATGGACTAATCGGCATGCTTCCTATGGTTGTACCCAAATGTTTAATAAAGCTGCCAAAAAAATAGTTCTTCCTTATAAACAATTTGAAGGTGTTATGGGAGCTCACGACAATTGGTTAGAGTATATTTTAATAAGAGAAGGGATATATGACTACGTAGATGAGCCTACCATTTTATATAGACAGCATGGTAATAATGTTGTTGGTGCGAATTTCGGTCACAAATATTTGGATGATGTAAACGAACTGAAATATCATCCACGAATTCTATGGAAGAAACTAAAGAAAGATTATAAGCGAATGAAGCAAATGCCTTTTTATGTATCTCCATTAAAGGTGTTCTGGTATAGATTTTATCAGAGCCTTTCTGCTATTTTAAAAAAATAAATATTTTGTTTTATGGATCAATATCAAAAGTTTAGAGATTTTGAAGTGTCTGAAGGTGTAACAGTAAGACAACTTCAGTTAAAGCTTTTCGAAATATTTAAATATTTCAAAAAGATTTGTGAAGATAATAATCTTACGTATTGGTGTGGAGGTGGAACAATGTTAGGTGCCGTACGTCATAAGGGATTTATTCCATGGGATGACGATTTGGATGTCTTTATGCCACGTAAAGATTATGAAATTCTGTATCATAAATGGAATGAGATTGCTGATACTAGTCATTACGTGCTTGTTCGTACAGATAAAGAACATAACTATCACCATACGGCAATGAATTTGGTTGATATTCAATCAACCTACGTTAATCGTCATAATGAAAATGAAGATATTTATCATGGTTGCTATATTGATATTATTCCTTTTGAAGGTTGTCCCAAGTCAAAAATTGCGAGAGGCTTTCAAATTTATCATTCCATTATGTATTCGGTATTTAATTGTCAACGATTACCTGATAATCAAGGAAGATTCTTAAGATGGCCTGTTAAATTTTTGTTGGGATTAATCAAGAACCCTGCTTTAAGATTTAAAATTTGGACATACCATCAGAAACAGATGACAAAATACGATTTTTATACCTCTTGTTATGTTAAAGAAACAATTTCTTCATTTAAAGGATTGTTTCGCCTATATGAGCGCCATTGTTTTGATACTATAGATGCTGATTTTGAAGGAATAAAGGTAAAAATACCAGCAGGATATGATTTCTATATGAAAAAAATATATGGTGATTATATGAACATTCCTAAGAATTTAAATATGGATATGAAAAATCGATATGGGGTTATTAAGTATGTTAATTTAAATGAACCTTACAAGAATTTTCGTGGTGTAAAATATTTAGTAGAGAGAAAAAAATGAAGAATGTAGCTATTATTTTTGCGGGTGGTTCTGGAACTCGAATGAATACAGTTTCACGTCCGAAACAATTTTTAGAATTAAATGGTAAGCCAGTTATTATTTATACTTTAGAATTGTTTGATAATCATCCAGAAATAGATGATATTGTGGTTGTTTGCATTGAACCATGGATTTCATTTTTGAAAAAGCAACTTAAAAAATTTGAAATTAATAAGGTTGTTGCTGTTGTTCCAGGAGGTGATACTGGGCAAGATTCGATATACAATGGATTGAATGCCGCAAAAGAACATTGTGGCTTGGACTGTTATGTCTTAATACATGATGGTGTTCGTCCTCTTATTACAGAACAAACCATTTCTGATTGTATTAGTATGGTTACAAAAAAAGGTAATTGTATTACATGCGTTCCTGCAACAGAAACTTTTGTTGTAAAAAAGAGTGATGGGGCTTTAGAAATTCCTTCTAGGCAGAACTCTCTTATTGCTAGAGCTCCGCAATGTTTTAGGTTGCTAGATATTTTAGAGGCTCATAAAAAAGCAAAATTTGAAAATCGTCACGATTTTATAGATTCGTGTACAATGATGAGTTATTACGGTCACAAGTTGAATACTATATTAGGTCCTATGGAAAATATAAAGATAACAACTCCTACGGATTTCTTTATATTCAGAGCGATGGTGCAAGTTCATGAAAATCAACAAATATTTGGGTTTTAAGATGAAGAGTAAAACTTTACAAAGTGATATAGAGGAATTTGTAACTTTCTTTCCGCTATCTCATGCTTTTATGAATAGAGTCTTTCTTATTACTGGTGCAACTGGTCTGATTGGGTCAATTTTGATTCGCTGTTTAGTTAGTCTTAATTTGGGAATTAAAATAATAGCACCAGTGCGAAATAAGAAAAAGGCTGTAGATATGTTTTTCGATATAGATAGTTCTTTATATTTTATAGAATGTGATATAGCGACTTTCGATTATAATTCTCTAGGTAATGTAGATTATATTGTTCATTGTGCTGCTCCAACAGCAAGTCAGTTTTTTATTGAAAAACCTGTTGAAACTTTTAATATTATCGTTAATGGGACTCAAGCTTTGTTGGAATATGCAAAAGATCATCCAATTAGGAGTTTTGTTTATTTAAGTTCTTTAGAAGTATATGGTGTTACGGAACCGCTAGATGTTGTTTCTGAAGAGGTACAGGGCTATTGGTCACTTACTGATATACGAAGTTGTTATCCAATTGCTAAGCGGTCAGTGGAGCATTTATGTCATCTTTATTCAAATGAGTATAATGTTCCAGTAAAAATTGCACGACTAACTCAAACAACTGGTGCTGGTATTTCTAAAGATGATAATCGGGTAATAGCTCAATTTGCTCGTTGTATTGCTAACAAAGAAGATATAGTCCTTCATTCTACTGGGGAGTCGGCCCGTCCCTATTGTTATACCATAGATGCAATTTCTGCATTACTTTATATTTTGCTTTTGGGGGAGAAAGGTCAACCTTATAATGTTGCTAATCGGGCAACTTATATATCTGCTCGTGATTTAGCTGAGTTTGCTAAGGATAATTTTGCTCCGGATATAAACATTATTGTTGATATAAAAGAAAATATGGGGTATGCACCACCTTCTTTTCTCCCTTTAAATACCTCAAAACTTGAATTATTAGGATGGCGTCCCAAATATGGCTTAAAGGAGATATTTGAAAAATTAATTTCTTATCTTAACGAATAATGATGGGGTTAGGTGTAATTAGTAAATATAGAACGCAATTGATGGGAATTGCTGCGATTCTTATCTTGGTATGTCATGCTCCTGGTAACAATGTTTTGATGCCTCAATTTCTATTAAAATTATGTGAACAAGGGCAATATGGAGTAGATATATTCCTTTTTTTATCGGGTGTAGGTTTGAGTTATTCTATGCAAAAAGCGAATCTTCAAAAGACCAGTATGGGGGGGGCATTATCGATGGTATTTAAAACGGTACAAAAAGATTTTTCTGCCATATATGATAATAGCTTTTCCTTATTGTTTTTATAAATATTTATTTGAAGATAGTTCTATAATAAGTCTTTTCTTCAATTTTTCAACATTAGGATATTGGGTAAATGGGAGTGGACCTTGGTTCATGTCTCTTTTGATTTGGCTATATCTGTTAGCACCATTATTATATCGACTAATTCTTTTAAAACATCAATATTTAGTTTTTACTCTTTCTTTAATTATTATGCTTTTGTGTCAATATTCCCATTATGATGGGTGGATGTATTATACACTTTCTGCAATATGTCGAATTCCTTCGTTTTTATTGGGGATAGGAATAGCAAATATGATAAAAGAGAATAAAACTTTTGAATGGTGGTGGTCTCTTTTTGCTGTTTTTCTTATTATTTTGGCATATGTCTATTTTCCAAATAGTTATAGTAAATGGATTCTAATTATACCGATTTGTTATTTCTTAGCAGTATTATTTAGTAAGATTGGTAAAATTTGTTGTTCAATTTTGACCTTTTTTGGGGTAATCTCATTAGAGAGTTATTTGTTCAATATTTATTTAGGTGATATTTTAAATCATAAGTCTTGGGTTATCTTAGGCTATGATTTCAGCTATGGACATTATATCGAGTATTGCGCGGTTTTAATTATAGGAACTGCCGCGGCATATTATACAAATCGATTAAAAATGAAAATTTTTAAATAAAGATTATTTTTATTGTCATTGACAATAAAAATTAGTAATGCTAAAAAATATGTATAGACATTTTTTTAAAAGATTATTAGATATCGTGCTCTCAGGTTTGGGCATGATTGTTTTGTCGCCAATCTATTTGCTGCTTATGCTATATGTGGCGATATTTATGGGATTGCCAGTCTTGTTTGGACAGGAACGTATTGGTAAAGGGGAGAAACCTTTCAAACTATATAAGTTCCGTTCTATGACTAACAAGAAAGATAAGGATGGAAATTTGTTGCCGGAAAGTGACAGATTGACTAAGGCTGGTATCTTACTGAGAAACTCTTCTCTGGATGAGTTACCTGAGTTGTGGGCTATTTTTGTTGGAAAGATGTCAATAGTTGGTCCTCGTCCTATGCCAACCTATTATGGACCTTACTTTCTGCCAGAAGAAAGAAAGCGCCATACAGTAAGAGGTGGTCTTATTCCTCCTGATTCTTTAAGTGGTAAGGCTGTGACCAGCTATGAGGAACAGTTTGAATATGAGTGCTACTATGCAGATCATGTTTCTTTGTGGTTGGACATCAAGGTGATATTTACTACATTCAAGATACTCTTCAAACGTGTTGAAGAGGATTATGGAACTTGTGAACGTCCGCACTTGAATGTGTATCGTAAGGATAGGTTGAAATAATTAAATTGATATATTATGATTCAGACAATTAATGAACTTATAAAGAAGAATGGTACTCCTTTCTATCTCTTTGATGAGGAGGGTTTTGTGAACAACTATAGAAAACTGGAGGCAACTTTCAAGGCTGTATATCCAAACTATCAGATTTCTTATTCTTATAAGACCAACTATACTCCATTTGTATGTCAGCTTGTGAAGAGCTTGGGTGGATTTGCCGAAGTGGTGTCTGATATGGAGTATACGCTTGCCAAGAAGTTGGGTTACGCTAATAATCAGATTGTTTATAACGGACCTTCTAAGGGAGAAGAAATGTACGAACATCTCGAGAACCATGGTATCTTGAATCTTGATTCTTTGGATGAGGCTAAGCGTGTTGGTTCATACTGTATGGCTCATGCCGATAAACAATATACTGTAGGTATTCGTATCAATATGGATTTGGGTGCAGCCAACTTCATCAGCCGTTTTGGTCTGGAACCTGACAGCGAGGATATGGTGGAAGTTGTTAGATTGATCAAAGACACACCTAACTTGAAACTGATAGGTTTGCATTGCCATATCAGTCGTTGCCGTGGTGTTGAGGCTTGGGCTGAACGAGCTAAGATAATGCTGGAAATGGCTGATAAGTATGTGGATGGTGTACCTGAGTATATCAGTCTGGGTAGTGGTATGTTTGCTGATATGGCAGATTATCTGAAAGATCAGTTTGGTGGTTCTAGTGTTCCTACATACGAGGATTATTGCAAGGCTACGATTTTGCCTTTTGCAGAGCATTATAAGGATGTGGAAAAGAAGCCTATGCTTTTCACAGAGCCAGGAACTACCGTTGTTGCTCGTTACTTGAGTTTTGTTAGCAAGGTCTTGAGTATCAAACAGATTCGTGGAAGATGGATTGCTAATATGGATGGCGACTATCATAATCTGGGTGAGATTTGCACCATGAAGAAATTGCCTACACATGTGATTACTGGTGGTAAGGAGCAGAAGCATTATGACAATATTGACATAATGGGATTCACTTGTTTAGAACAGGATGTAATGGTTCCTGCATGGGATGGTGAACTCGCTGAGGGCGATGTGATGGTGTTCGATAACTGTGGTGGTTATTCCATCGTATCAAAGCCTCAGTTCATTAAACCTCAGAGTGCTATGTTTGCTAAGCGTATCAATGGCGATGTACAGATGATTATGCGTGCAGAGACATTTGATGATGTGTTCGGAAAGTTTAGTTTTGACTTTTAAACGTTGAAGAAATGAAAGATATTACTGTATTGAGCTCTGCATGTGGAGCCTTCTTTATGCCTGGTTTCTTCCGTTGCTTGAAAGAAAATCATGAGCGTAATATCAGAATAGTAGGTTGCGATTTGAGCGATGATACTGTGACAAACAGATTGTTTGTTGATAAGTATTATCAGGTACCAAGATATACTGACAGCACTTATGTGGATGTATTACTGGATATCTGCAAGAAAGAGCATGTTGATGTGTTCTTCCCTCATATTTCCATGGAACTTCCATATATCTTGGACAGAATGCAGGATTTCGTGAAAGCCGGGGTGAAAGTAGCCATCTCTGATAAGGATACTTTGGCAACTGCTAACTGTAAGTATCATCTTTATGAGTTTATGAAAGAGAAAGAACTTACAGTACCTCAATATTTCCTTGTTGATTCTTCTGAGACTTTGCGCAGGAGAATTGGAGAATTGGGCTTCCCTAAGCGTCCTGTCTGTGTAAAAATGACCGAGAATAGTGGTAGCCGTGGTGTTCGTATCGTTCGGGCGGACTTATCAAAGAGCGACCTCTTCATGCATGATAAACCATCTTCTATGAACGTTACATTGGAAGAAATGTGCGAGATATTGGATGGCTGCAATCCGATGCCAACCATTATGGCAATGGAGTTTCTGCCAGGTGTAGAATATACGGTTGATTTGCTTGCCGACCATGGCAAGACTTTGTATATAGCAGGTAGAAGAAATACTACCAGTTCAATGAGTATTGCCCAAACATCAGTTGTAGAGAAGAAGGATAGTGCATATCAGCTCTGTGAGGACATTGTGCGTGAGTTGAATCTTGATGGAAATATCGGTTTCGACTTTATGCTTGATGAGAACGATACCCCTTGGCTTACAGACTTGAATCCTCGTGTGACTGCTACTATCATTCTTTATGCAGGTGCAGGCATGAATTTCCCCTATTTACGTGTTAAGCAACTGCTGGGTGAAGAATTGCCAAAAATAGACTTGAAGTATGGAACCAAATTGGTTCGCAAGTATTGGGATGTGTTGTTTAACGATAATGGTATGATTCAAATTTAAAACATTCGTATGAAAAAACTGTTATTTACTGGAGGTACTGGTTTTTTAGGAAGAAATGTAAAGCCCATTTTAGATAAAAGCTATTCTGTTACGACTATAGGTATATCAGATGCGGATATACTAAAAGCTAATTTTGTAACAGATATTCCAAATTTACCAGAACGTTATGATATAGTTCTTCATGCAGCAGGAAAGGCTCATGTGCAACCAAAGACAGAAGCAGACCGAAAGGCTTTTTATGATGTAAATCTTATTGGGACAATTCATCTTTGTGAATCACTCGAAAAAGTAGGAGTACCAAAATCATTGATTTTTATTTCTACATTAAGCGTATATGGAGATGAACCAGGAAATATGGATACAGAGAATAGCCGACCTTTGATCGGTGATTCTCCATATTCAGATAGTAAGATTAAGGCAGAGGCTTATTTGACAGAGTGGTGTAAGAAGCATAATGTTAGATTAGGTATCCTTCGTCCTTCGTTATTGGCAGGAAAGGGTGCTCCTGGTAATTTGGGAGCTATGATACATGGAATCAAGACAGGAGCATATCTAAGCATTGCTGGAGGAAAGGCAAAGAAGAGTGTATTAATGGTTGACGATATAGCACATCTTGTTCCTCTTGTAGCTGAGAAAGGTGGCATTTATAATGTATGTGATGATCACAATCCTTCTTTCGGTGAATTGGAAGCCACTATTGCAAAACAATTGGGAAAGCGTAAACCAATAAGCATACCTTATTGGATAGCAAAGTGTTTAGCCCTTATTGGAGATGTCTTCAGTTTCTTTCCAATCAATTCACAGAGATTAGAGAAAATAGTTACTTCTGATACCTGGAGTAACGAAAAGGCTAAAAAGGAATTGGGCTGGCAGCCGATGGATGTGCTGAAAAACTATAAGATTTAATAATCTTGTTGTTCATGGATATAGATATATTCGAAAAATACTCTTCTCTCTTTGATCCCGGTATTCCTGATTATATCTTTTTCCTTTCTTTTTGGGCAATGAGCCTGATTATTGCAAACCTGCTCATCGTAAAAAAGGAAATTGATATCAAGAGAATGGTGATGGGAACGTTGCTCGTGGAGTGCATCTTTATCATTTATTGCTCTACTGTGATATATCGGGAGACCTTCCCGGAACCTCAGTACAACAGCATGCCATTCTGGAGCTATCAGGCTATCAAGGATGGTGATGATATGTATATAGTAGAGAACTTCCTCAATGTCATTCTGTTTATCCCCGTAGGTTTCCTGGCTTGTGGATTCAGAAGGATGAACAGATGGTGGAGGGTGGCTCTCCTGGGATGTGTCATCTCTTGTTCCATAGAAGGATTGCAGCTTTGGTTGCAAAGAGGACTCTGCGAACTGGATGATGTGTTCCATAATACCTTGGGTACTATCGTGGGATATGGACTCTATCGGGTAATGGCTTCGGCATTGAGACGGAGTATGAAGAATAATAACAATAAACAAAACTAAGAAAAATATGAAATACTTATTAGTCGTAGCTCATCCTGATGATGAGGTGTTGGGTGCTGGTGCATCTATGTGGAAATGGTCGCATCAAGGCGACGAGGTAGAGGTGGCTATTATGTGTACTGAGGCGAAGGCAAGAGCTTTCCGTCCTTCTGATGCCGAGTTGGAGGGAGATACCAATGAGAGTACTGCCTTCCTGGGGGTGAAGAAGAAGTATGAGGCTACATTCCCTAACATCGAGATGAATACGGTTCCTCACTTGAAACTGGTACAGTTTATCGAGAGTGCCATTCGTGAGAGTGAGCCTGACATCGTGATTACGCATCATCCTGCCGATACCAACAATGACCACCTGATGACTTCCATGGCTTGTCAGGAGGCTGTCCGTCTCTTCCAGCGTCAGCCAACCGTAAAGCCATTGAAGGAGTTTTGGTATATGGAGGTTCCTAGCTGTACAGAGTGGGCTATCAACGATGCCATGAATCTCTTCCGTCCTGACTGCTATGTTGAAGTAGGCAAGGAGGGTGCTGAGGCGAAATGCAAGGCATTGGCGATGTATAGAGGTGTAATGCGTCCGTATCCACATCCAAGAAGCAATGAGTATCTCATGGGCTTAGCTGCCGTAAGAGGTAGTCAGTGGGGATGCAACTATGCTGAGGCTTTTCAGGTAGTGTTGAGAAGATATTAGAAGATTTTGTTTCTTTTAGGAAATATGCTAGAAATAAACAAAGATTTCTTGGATTCTCTTTTTGCCAAGGCAAAGGAGAATCCTCGCTTACGCCAGAACCATGATCTTCGTACAAGTGCAGAGGATCAAAGTCAGAGAATGCTCAATGCCTTACTGCCTGGTACAGAAGTGGCGATACATCGTCATCCGAACTCATCAGAGAGTGTCATCTGTCTTTGTGGCAGAATGGATGAAGTGATATACGAGGAGGTGGTATCGTATCTTCAGGATGGTGGGGATACCGTAAGAAAGGTCTCTTATCAAGAGATTGAGAGAATCCATCTTAATCCGAAGAATGGGGCGTATGCATGCCAGGTGCCTAAAGGGGCATGGCATACGGTAGAGGTATATGAACCTAGCGTCATCTTTGAAGCGAAAGATGGGGCGTATGGGGAGGATGGCAGCGAAATTCTTCGAACCACCTAGTTCCTCCTTCCAAGGAGGACGCCACATCTCTCACCAAACCTCTCTCTTGCCCGAAGAGAGAGAATGTAACCGCCCTCAGTGCTGTTTTTCTAAAATCATCCCGTCCTTCTTTACCATTAAAGAAGGCTCCACCTCTCATCTCGGTCTTCTCCCCTCAGGGAAGAAGAGGAAAACCGCCCTCCGGTGCTCGGAACCGCTTCGCTCTAAGGTTGGCGGGGCATCAAAGCCCTCGCCAGGTTGTGCGGGCTGGGACCGCATGAGGGATAAAAGCTTTGTGTAAACAGATTCATTAATCAATATAATTGTACAATTATGTATACATTTTTGGATAATATGTTCAAGGTACTCAAAGTGACAGCCAATAATGAGCAACAGAAAGATTTGGCGGCTTTGGCGATATGTGTGAATAATTTGGATGCTATTGCTGCCCTGCAAAGACTCCGTCAGTATTGCGTGAATATAGGTGACTTGAAACATGCTGAAGAAATTCAGCAAGAGATTATCAGATGCCAAAATGAAATTTCACAAGAGGTTTTGGAAAAGGTATTGAGAAGCGGTAATAATACATAGGTATAAGTGGCAATAATGCTGTATTTAGTCATTACACTTCGTTGATATATACATTGCGCAAATTATGATTCATGTGGTGGATGAGAATGGAGAAAGTGAGATTGCACAGGAGATAGAAGGATGAAAGAAATCTTCGCCCTGTATCAGGAAGAGAGCATCATGTTTACGACAATATTCTCTTTGGCATTGAGGAAAGCGGGTACAAAGGGATATGGCGATTGCATTTCTCATACCGTTGGAATGTTATGGGGTGATTGGAGAGTATGCTGCAACAAAAGAAAACTCTTCGACTGGTGTCGGGAGGGGCTGAAAGAGTGATATCTTATTGAGACAAACTTCAATAAGGAGCAAACAGACATTATTGTTGCCAGCCTTCAAAAAGCCACAAAAGCAAAATATTACGCAAAAAGTTCTTCGGTTTAAGCAGATATGGGAATTGAGACAGTCTTTCTCAACAAGAAGAAAATCAGTAAATGATTAAATGATGGCATACAAGTATTATGATACAAGCTTTTGAAATATGGCTCAAACAGAATGAATCATTGTTATACCCAGATACCATAGGATTATTCAAGGATTCATTGAAGTGCTTCAAAAATGATATAGACAGGCCATCGTATCTGTTGGCTTATCAAGGAATGATGGTACAAATAAGGGAAAACATTAAGCATAGCAAGATGCCGGAAGGATTTCCTTTGCAAGAATGGAAAGACTTGCTGAAGAATTTGAATGATCCAAATGATTGGGATAACGCCAATTACAAGGCTGTGGTTAAGCAAAACCCACATTTGATATTGGTTATACCTGATAATGTAAGAAAAGAGTTTGAGCATTGGAGAAACTTACGAAATGTATGTGCTCATTACAAGGAATACTGTTTTGTAAAGGCTCACACGCTTACTCTTTATGCTTTCATAGTACAATATCTCTTAAATATCAGTGTAGAAGGTGGAATGAACACTTTAATAAAAGATTTTGAAGTGTATTTTGATCCGCTAAAAACATCACCTAATGATTCTATAGAACCTCTTCTTGACAAAATCACCTCAATGGTGCAGCCAAAAGAAATGCTTTCATTTATTGCCGAGTTAAGAAAGGTGTTTAAAAAAGCATATCGTTTCGATTTTTATGTAATTCTAAAAAAACTGTATGATAGAACTGATGGTAACATTAAGGAATGTGTTATAGAGTATCTACAACAAGACGAAGAACGAATACAAGGATTCATAGATGAATACCCAGAAACAGTCGTAGAGCTTGTATCGCAAAAAAAGGCTTACTCTTTCGCAAAGAAAAACTTGCTAATGATAAACAATTGGGGAGCGGTATGGGCAAATATGTTAGTTGGAGGAATGATAAAAGCCAAAGACTTAGATGACTTGCACCGAAATCTGATGATTTATATGAAAGAACATAATAAAAGTCTCTACCATATATCAGAAAGCCAAATTGATTCTTTGTACAAACATGGGTATTTCAAGATGTTTATTAATGAATGCTTGGATTCAAATAAAACTCAAAAATATGAAGTGTATCAGGAGATTAACTATTCAATGTCCTTTTATTCTTCTCATTTTTACAACATTCCTATAGATAAGGAATTTGTTCAAGCTGTCATTTATGTATTTAGCAATTCAAAACATCCTATAGCTCTTCGAAATTTTGTCACAGATGAGTATCTTAAAGAAAAGGAAATAAAAGATAAATTCATGCTGGTGCTAAAAGAATTAGGCGAAGAATTGCCAAAATCATTAAAATAAATATAACACAGTATATAGCAAAAACAAAAAAGAACGTAATGGTTTATATACCTCCATATATTGTTGAAAAATTGGATGCTTTAAGTGTCTATGATGTTGCAGAGAAATTGGGGGTGACAGTTTCTCGAAACAAGGCACTGTGTTTTATGCATCAAGACCATGATCCAAGTCTTCACTTCAAAAAAAGCAATAATTCTTGGAAATGTTATGTTTGTGATATGGGAGGTCATAGTATAGAGCTTGTCAAGAGATACAACAATTATTCTTTTCAAGAAGCCTGTATATGGTTAGCAAGAAATTTCAACATAGAGATTCCCGACACAAAGGAAGTCAGACTGAAAAAAGTAGCAGCAAGAAAAGTATCTCCAAAAGTAGAAGAAACTCCAAAAGTTGTAGATGAAGAAGTCTTGGAATGGATTATTTGTAATGCAGGTTTATCTGAGTTGGCAAAGGATTTCTTGTTTCAGGAAAGAAAATATTCCGAGTATGTTGTGAAGGCAATGAAAATTGGAAGTATTTCTGATGCCACAAAATTTGTTGCAGTTTTGACAAAAGTCTTTTCAAAGGAAAGATGTATAAAAGCAGGAGTCTTGATAGAATACGGTTCCAAGACGTTACCTGTTTTTAGAGTTCCGTGCCTATTGTTCCCTTATTATGACATGGATGGAAACATTAGAAATATACAAAGTCGTTTTCTTGGGGATTTAGAAAAAAAGAAAAAGGGTCGATTTAATAATTGCAAAGGGCTTACTCCATTAATGTTTAACATGCCTGTACTAAAATCATCTGGACGATATGATAAGATATATGTTGCTGAAGGCGTAACAGATTGTCTTGCTTATCTGTCAGAAGGTAAAAACGCAATTGCTTTGCCTGGTGCAGGCTCTTTTAGACCAGAGTATGCTCAATATCTAAAAGACAAGACCTTATTTATATATGTTGACAATGATGATGCCGGAAAGTCTTTGCTTGAAAAAATGAATGTGGCGTTGAGAAAAGTGGGTAATTGCATTCACAACATACGCAAAGACACCGAACACAAAGATTATTCTGAATTTTATTTGAGCAAACTCAAAGAACATGAGAAAGGTACAAGATAATTTATTTGAAGCAATATGCAGTAAGGAAAACCTCATATTGGCATGGCGAAGAGTGGAGAACTCCTATCAGCATGGTGATGTATGGTTTGACGAGTTGGAGATTTCCGCTTTCAAGTTTAATTTGGTACAGAATATAGAACGTCTTTCTAAGCAGATGAAGAACGGCAACTATAAAATGAAGCCGATAAAACCTGCTCCTTATCCAAAAGGGATGAAAGTCAGTCAGAATGATGAAGGACAAGAAACAACGGAACTGCGTGTAAGGCAATCATTTTGTATCAATGTGGAAGACCAAGTGGTGTGGATGGCTGTATATGGTGTACTTGGACCATATTTTGAAGAACAAATGCCTGCTTGGAGTTATGGCAACCGAATGTACTTGAATACTTGGAAGGACGAGCATGGACATTGGATTAATGGTGTCTACAGAACGACATCCAGAAACTTCTATAGAAAGTGGCAGCAAGGATGGCCGCTGTACAGGCACATGTTGGCTGCATGTATCAAGAGAATGGCTTTTCCTGAAAAGAAAGATGATCAAGCTTGTAATGAATCAGAGTTGCAAGCGATTGAAGAAAATGATGCTCAAGTCAATAAGGCATTTAAATTGCCTTATTTGGAGAAAGGCTATTTTGGGACTGAAGGTTACCATACAAGGCTCTACTATGTAGCAATTGATTTGGAAAAGTTCTATCCTTCGGTAAAGATGGATAGGATAAGAAAGATTCTTCTTGATACTTTCCCTATAAATGATGCCAATTTTGTCTCACTTGTCAATGCTCTCACGAAATTTGAGATTGTCAACGATAGCTCTGATGGAAATGCTTTTTCCGAAGAAGAGTTAAGTGAAATGGATTTGTATAAATATAAAGATGTTGTTTTTGGCGGATTGCCAACAGGTTTGCTTGTTGCTGGTGCCTTGGCTAATCTTTATCTCTTGGAACTTGATTTGAAAGTCATTGAAAGGTTGAAAAGCGTAAAGACACACCGAATCCTGCATTTCAGATATGTGGATGACCATTTGTTTTTATCTGATGACAAGAAAAAGTTGATAGAATGGGAGAAATGGTATATACAAGAACTTAAGAATATGCAATTAAGTGTAAATAAAACAAAAACAAACGACGATCCAATAGAATTTGATTCTCACTATCCAACGCCTCTGATTACACAAACATTGCATAAAATCTCGGACATAGCCAAGATGCCTCTTGACTTGCTTAACACCAACGAATTCAATATGGTATTTCGGGACTTGCAGATGCTTCTCGTGACGGAGTTTCCTGAGGAAGAAATAAAGAAAGGAACAAGGACATCGTTTGCTTGTACCATGTTGTCTCGTTTGACTTCTGACATCAATGTCGATTATGCAGAGATACATAAACTACGCAAGGAATGGTTGTCTTATGTAGATAAACTATCTGTAGAAAATGACGTCAAGAAAAAGTTGAAGTCGTTGGTATTTACTGTAGGAGACGAATATCCAGAGTCTTTGGATAAGGACTTAGGGGGCATGATACCAAAGGAAGGCAATAAATGTTATGATGCTATCATTGCTGCCATTGGTAAATCAAGAGAAGAAATAAATAAGATTGAAGAACGGGTATTCCACTTATTGATTTATTCTTTGCAAGAAGTTCCTGACAAACCAAAGATGTGGCTAAGAATCTTGGATTTTTGCGTATTTCACAACCCATGGAATATCCAAGAATTGTATGATAAGTTGAGAAGGTTAAATGAACAAAAGCAGATTCATGATATGGGATATGAATACATTGTATCTGTGATGAATATCCATCTTGCGATGCAGGTAATGAGGGGTATAGCAAGGCTTTCTACGAATCAGTATAATAATCCGAGGAAAAAAGATATTGATAAGAGACTCATTGGTATTTATAATCAAGTGGATGATAAATACTCTTTGCCGCATCATTATCTCTACGAAGATGCTAACTTCATTGTGAAAAGAACTAAGATGTGGCTTTCTTATTTTAAAGGAGAAGCAAATGCAAGTGATTTCTTGGACGGATGCACCTATCATGGGATAGATTTAGATTCCTCTTTTTGGTTATTATGGGGCATAGAGAAATTCAATCGGAAGAAGCCTACCCCAAATTTGGTGATGCCTAATTTCTTGAAAGAGAACTTGGGCAAAGCAAATGCCGATTCAGCCTATTTCTTACAATTACTGTTTTCTTGCATTAATCAAGTGCCATTGGACAGCTTTGATAAAATTGATTTTAAAAATCTAAAGCTAAGCAACTTGCAGAAAGAGAACCTTTTGCTTTCAGTATGGGGAAGAAATGGGACCAAGCAAGTTATTAAGGCATTTGATTTGAATGCCAAGAAAATGTCAAGTCCGAACAAGATTTCTTTAGTTCAATGGATTCATGAAGTACATAATATAGAATCGTCAGATACCGATATTTTAAGTAATGCACTATGTTCTGAATATGCAGCAACGCTGATCATGAAGAATGTCGTTGACCATTATTGTGGTGATATAGAGAATATTGACAAATTTTGTATTCATCCTGCTGCTATTTTGGTTAAGAGAGAAGAATGTCTAGATAAAAAGGATTGGGACTATTGGTTATCATCCAACACGAAAATTGAAGTCAATGTGAAAGATTCCTTTATGGATGAGATGTATCGTTATCCAAGTTTTGCTTCAGAAGAATACTTTCCAATGGTTGGAACTGTTTATGGCTTAGGAATCATTTTCCTACAACTGTTGACAAAGGAGTTTTCTTTGCCATGGGTATTTAATAGACCAGAATATGGCTATGAATGGCAATCTGTTTTGTATCGTTTACTGGAGAGAGGAAAGGTTTCTTCTACCAATTATGAGATTATAGCCTCTTGCCTATCCTTGGAAAATAGAGAGACCATTAAGTTGAAAAGAATCTTGAATAATGCTGTCTGTGCTAAACAAAAGGTAAATGACGCAAAAATAGAAACTATTGAGGATTTGCGAGATGCTCTTGTGGAATCTCTCAAAGAACTGAAAGAGAACCAAATATCTGTGGCTAATCATGAAACACGACAACTTATAAAAATCAAGCTATAATGGAAAACGTTTTGAACATAGGAATCATCCAAGCTGTTGTAGATGAAGAATTGGCTTGGTATGACTCTCCTCAAATGGATGTTTATGAAGCCAATGCCATTTGGAAGCAAATACAAGCTGCTTTTGCTTCATTCCAAGAAATGTCTAAAATGAATATCCCTGATATTGTCGTTATCCCAGAATTGGCGGTTGCCAATTATTTCGAGTCTCGTCTAAGGCAATATGCTCAGAAATTAGGCGCAATCATTATTGCTGGGTTAGATTTTAGACAATGTGAGGATAATCAAATTGAGAATAAGGCTTTGTTTTATATTCCAAGAAACTGGCCGAAAGAAAAGAATGTAGGAAAAGTCGATCAATCCTCATTCTATTTTGGAAAGCATTTCGCTTCAAAGCATGAACTTGATGTCATTCAAAAAGAATGGAGAAAAGTATTTAAGCCTTGCAATGAGTTTTATATTGTTGACTTGGGTGAATATGGGAAAATGGGAGTGTCTATCTGTGCCGACTTCTATGACATAGAACGATATGCCATATACAAGGGACGTATTCAGCATCTTTTGATTATTGCCAACAATATGGACATTAAGTCTTTCTATTTCTTGGCAGAAGCCATTTCACGGCTCGTTTACTGTAATGTCGTAATTTGTAATTCGGGACATTACGGTGGTTCCGTGTGTTTTACTCCAGCAAAAGAAGAATACAAGCGGTATAGTTACAAGCACGAAGGCAAGGACTTGTTTACAACTCAAGTTGTATCTATACCTGTAGATGCATTGTGGAAAGCTCAATCAGAAGATGACAAAGCTTTGAAAGGTTTCAAAAATCCTCCTCCTGGATATAAATACTGTTACGAAAAATATGTAGAACCTCAAAAAGAAGATAAAAAATGACATATCGTTGGCAAGAAATAATCAAAATCTTAATATCAGGCTTTTACTTGTTGTTTGGTATAGGCATTAGTGTTCTCATAAATCATAATGCTATTGATAAGGGAATAGTAGAAACTGTTGGCAAATTATCAGCAATACTTCTTGTATTGTTGTTCTTTGCTGCATTTGTAGTAGGCTATATCAATGAAATCATTAGTGGTGGATTGGAATATCTCATGTACCATTGGGGGATTCCTCGTCCTTCTCGATTGATTTTGAATAATCGCTTTACAAGATTTCAGATTGTCAGAAACCATGAGCTTAGAAATAAATTAGGGCTTCTAAGAAATGGCTTTGTGGACAATGGAAAGGCTGCAAAAGCTTTGGCACAGGCTAAGCAGAGCATCAACATGGATGGATGTCAAGAGTTCTACTATCAATCTGTTTTGTCAAGAAACCTCTTCTTCGTTCACTTGTTTACATCAACAATTATGATCTGCATTATTGGCTGGTCATGGTGGTTATTGCTATTTGCGATATCAGTTAGTCTGCTGCTATGCTGGCAATGGTGGAAAATGAATTTGGTGTACGTGAAGAAGATATTCACTGAATATTTAAAGAATTAGGAGTAGTAATGAACACAAAAATAAGTATATAATGGGAAATAACAACCAACATAAACGTTATCAGTGGTATCTCCAGTTTGACGAGATAACTTGGCGAGCGACATACGGCGATGAGTGTCCTCCGTTCGTTAATGAGGAGAACAAGGAGGCATGGAGAAGATACTTGAATCAAGTCATCAAAAGTCATCTCAAAGAGGAGGCGATGAAGACTCCTGAGTTTGAAGAGATAGAACTTAGAATCAGAGAGGAGAAACTTTTGCGTATTCAATGGGATGAGAAACAGAAAAGGATGCGTGAGGTGGAGCATTACCGCAGACAGATGGAGCGACCGAAGATAGATTTTGTACCTCGTGGTTTAGCTGTGAATTATGAGGAGGCATATGGAAAGTATTTCATGCAGGAAGTGACATTCAAGCCTAAGGACAATGAGGATTTTACGCATCAGTTGCGCCTGTTGGAGCGTTGGCACAAGAAATCTATTCCACAGATATTGGCTAAGAATCGTCCTGATGCAGCGTTTGCCATTGCAAAAGGATTGTGTGAGCATCTGCCGTTGTTGATTAACCGTGATGACATTGCGGAACTGATTGGTGAATATAAGTCGAGAATCGGTAAGTTGGTTTTGGCAAGTTACACAGCATTGGTGGAGACGGTGAAGGCTTGGAACAATGAGACTATGCGCCAAGAGGTTTGCTCGTACATCATGAAACATTCAAAGCAATATGGGAACTTCCGTGGGTTAGAGAAGAAATTAATCGCCTTGGTTCCTGCGGCTCCTTTTACAGGTGAGACGGTAAAAGTGGAGCGAGAAATGAATGAGGAGGAAGAGCGTGAGGCAAGGCGAATAGCTCTTCAAAAGGAGCGAGAGGAAAAGGAACGAATCGAAGCAGAGAAAGAGGCTCGGTCTGTCATTCCGTTGAATGAGGATTATGAGACTCGTATCTTCAACAGTAGAAATATCGGTTGGGATTGTGATTTGATTTGGCAGTTGATGCTTGAAGAGAATAGGAAGATTGAGCGGATGATTGCCAAAGGTGAGTATATGGATGCTGCGCTGAAGTTTATGCAAATGACAAAATCCATGTGCAGGCATTTTGTCATGGATGAGCATTATAACTATTTTGATGACATGTATAGTCCAGAGTATGCTGTCAACGATATGCTGAGAGTCTTTCATGGACTTGCAGCAGAAGGCAAATTGCCAGAAAACGTGAAGGAGTATCTTCACAAGGCATGGAAGGAAATTGAAGATACAGAATGCTATAAGGATTATGGCATGCCGAGGAAGGATTTTGAAACGATCTAGATATATGAGCAAAATTATATATTATATTGGTGCAGGGGCTAGTTATGGTAAAAACGAAGCTCGAGAATTGATTGGGAAAGGAACGGATAATGAGCGACTTCTAATTCATGAGGGGTTACCTGTTATCAATGAAATAGGTAAATGCCTCCTTTCTTTTATGGAAGCGGTGGCAAATGCGCCTATTGATACAAATGGCTCTTATCCTTTGTATAGGTCAACATGTAGTGGTAATGAACTTAGTCAAGAGCGCAATTGTTTGATAGCTGATATAGAGGAAGTTTATAAGGCTAACAAGGAACATGCTACCATTGATACTTATGCAAAGAAGTTGTATTTGACCAAGAGAACCAATGAGCTTAAACGTTTGAAGAATGTTCTTACTGCATTCTTTGTTTGGGCTCAGTTAGAGTCAAAAGCTGATCAAAGGTATGATACTTTTCTTGCTAATATTCTGCAAAATGAAACATTATCTATTCCCAATGGAATAAGTGTCATTTCTTGGAATTACGATTCTCAGTTTGAATTGGCATATCGTAATTATTCACAAAATGGAAACTTACTAATTTATGACAAAAATGCTCATATAGATTATCAAGATTCTGGTAATTGTGGGAAAATATTCAAAGTGAATGGTTCTGCTAATTTTGATGATTTCTGCATGGTAGATTATATGTCCAAGCATACTGATGTGGATCCTGTTATACAGTTGATTGAATATTATGATAATTTGGGTGCTGACACATCGGAACTTGGTTTCCAATTTACATCACGGCTATCTTATGCTTGGGAGACTTCTGAGAGGCAAAGGCAAATGTTTGATATGCTTCAGAAAGTGACTTATGATACAACGACGGTAGTTGTAATAGGTTATTCGTTCCCTTATTTTAATAGACAAATAGATAGAAAGATATTTGCAGCCATGCCTTACTTGAAGACGGTTTACATACAAGATCCCAATCCAGAGGCTATAGAACCTTCTTTAAGAGCAGTGTTATTGAATGAAGCTGCAACCAAAATTGTGTATCAAAAGGATTGTACTCAGTTTTATTTGCCAAGAGAATTATGATTTAACTTATATATAATAGGATATACTATGAAGATTTTGCATTTTTCGGATTTCCATCTACGCCCAAACAAACAGGGTGAAAGGTCAATGGATTTGTTTAATCGAATGATGGATAAACTCCAAGAAATCAATCAAGAAGCTGTTTTGTAAGTATTCGGTGAATTGAAATGGAGTTTCTGTATAATTATTAACAATGAAAGTTGATATGGATGCATTTGATGAAATATTGAATAAACTGCCATCTGATATAGGTGGTTCTACTGCGGATATATAAATATATATAGATATGTTGCTGGTCGCACGTTAGAAGACTGTTTGTCTCGGCGAGTCGTGACTACAAGGATACCTTGGCACAGGCATTCATAGACTTGATCGGTATATTATATAAGGTCGAAGTTGAAAATCAAGTATTGGGTCGCACAGAAAAAGAGATAGTCAAGCATCGAGGTGAGGAATCCCTACCAGTTTTACATGACCTCTATCAGCAAGCGACGGCACTGTTGAAACAGTTTGAGAAAAACGAGATTAAGCTCTCTGCTAAGTTGCAACAAGCCTTGACATATATGACCAAGCATTGGGAAGAGCTGATGGCATATACTAAGATAGGCAGCGTCTTGATAGACAACAACTGTTGTGAATGCGCAGTCCGTCCATTCACAAATCTCCGAAAGAACTTCGGTGGATTTAGCAGTGAGCAGGGTGCCAGAGTCACAGCAGCCTTCCTTACTTTCGTTGAAACCTGCAAGCTAATGGCAATGGCTCCACTGGATTTCTTCAGGGGATTCTTTGACATGATTGTAGCTGGAAGAAGGGATTATGCCTTGATGACAGAGGCACTTTTAGTTAAACCTGTTTAAAAATCAGAAAAGTCCAATTCCTTAAAATACCCTGTATCCCCAGTAAACACAGGGGATGGAATTGTATTGTCATAGGGGTTGGATGCTTACATATATTGTGCCTGATTGTAAAGTATACATATTTTTTGCTTTTTAGATGTTGCGTGTAATTACTCATGTTCATAGGGGTGCTGAGTAGTTACCTGAAATTTTAGAATATTTAATGATTTTAAATACAATGGGAAAACCTTTTAAAAATGAATTATTAAACTTGAATGACACAATTAAATTTGTTGAAACAATTAAGGTTGATGACATTTGTGCATTCTTATCGAATGATCCTGACAGGTTGCTTATTTGTATAGGATCAGGAGGCTCTTTAAGTGCTTGCCACTATGCTTCTTTGTTATATAAGGAGCATTGTTCTATGGCCGTACCTTATACTCCCTTGCAATTGCAAAATTGTAATGAGTATATCTGGCAAAAGTCAAAATTGTTGTTTATAAGTGCTAGTGGTAAAAATAATGATATAAAATATGTTTTCAAAAAAGCTACTACTTTATCCCTAAATATGGCTAATATCTGTTTGAGAGCAGACAATCCTTTAGCTAAAATAGTGCATGGAAACAGTGATGTTAGTTCATATAATATTGATATTCCTACTGGTAAAGATGGATTTTTGGCAACAAATTCTCTTGTAGCTTTATATTGTATTTTATTTAAGTGTTTCTATCGCAAACATAGCTTAGCACCATTATGGAATTCAGAACGAAATTATGAATTAAAAAATCATATTGGTTTAGAAAGCCTTCAGAATTTTTCTATTTTATATGGCAGATTTGGTGAACCTGTTGCTTATGATATAGAATCTAAAATGTCTGAGGCGGCATTAGGTACTGTGCAACTTGCAGATTTCAGAAATTTTGGTCATGGGCGTCATCATTGGTTTGCCAAAAGAGGAGAAGGGTCTTGTTTGCTTGTGCTAACGACTCCTGAAGATGAAGAGCTTGCCAATAAAACAATATCTTTAATGCCTGATGATATCCCTGTTATATACTTGAAAAGTAAACTTGATGGTCCATTAGGTAGTATAGATTTGCTATTAAAGTCCTTTAACTTAATTCAAGACGTAGGAGAAGTAAGAGCTATAGATCCTGGTAGACCTGGTGTTCCTTCATATGGTTCATTATTATATAATTTAAATTTCGCTTCAATTTTAAAGCGTTCTAAAAAGAAAGTGAATAATGATTTTCCGATTTTGGAAAAATGTAGGGTCCAATCAAAATCTCTAATAAATGATTCTCAATTTGCATTTTATGAAAAAGCATTAGAAAAATTCGTTAAAAGAATCAATTCGACTTTATTTGATGGAATCGTTTTTGATTATGATGGTACGATATGCAGCAGAGAATATAGATGGAAAAATCGTTTGCAAGAGGAGATTTCTGCAGCACTTGAAAACTTGTTGAACCATGGTATACATGTTTGTATAGCTACAGGAAGAGGGCGTTCTATTGTTCCTGTATTTAAGAAACTTGCCCATAAATATCCTAACTTGCTTTCTTTCGCATATTATAATGGTATGGTTATAAGTCATGGTGAGGAAGATATAGATTGGGATTCTTATAAAGAAGGACTTGATGAAAATTTGAGTGAAATTATTGCTGAGCTTAGAAAACAAAGTCCTTACTCTATCTCTCTTGAAAAAAAAGATGTGGTTCAGATAGACTGTAGAAAAAAGCAGGTTACAATAAAGTCTAACTTTTATTCTTGTGAAATATGTGAACTTTGTCGTGAAATTATAGTAAAACAAGGAAAACATAATGTTAAGGTTTGGCAATCAAGTCATTCTATGGATGTTGTCATTCAAACTGAAGTCAGTAAAACGAATATTATTACTTCAGGAAAAAATCTATTATGTATAGGTGATCGGGGTGATGTTGATGGTAATGATTTTGAATTGTTGTCAACACCTTATTCTTTAAGTGTAGGTACTGTTTCCAGACAAGGAGATTCATGTTGGAATCTAGCTCCTTATGGTAAAACGGGAGTTGATGCTACGCTTTGGTACTTGAGACAAATTAAATTTTATGATGGTAAATTTAAAATAAAATTTAAGTTATGAAGGAATCACTAGTAGAACAGTTGCTTTCGAGAATAATGAAATGGGAAGATAATAAAATCGTAGAAGAACTTCCTAAAATTCAATTTATGGCAGAAATGAAATATGACCATTATGATCAGTTTATGCCTGGTACTCGGTTTTTAGGAAGTCTTTCTAAATGGTTGAGTAATTTTGAAGAAGAAGAAAGAAATGTTATGTTTGATTTTGTTAAGAATAAACTTATTTTTATATCTTCAAGTCAAATGACATATTTGATAACGTTATTATATAGAACATGTATATCTTCTGCTTTGGCTCATAAGACGGCAGAAGAAATGAGAATACCACCATATAAAATTAATGGAATCAAAAAATCAGAAACTTATAAAAGAGAAAAGCGCTTAGCATTGTTTATTGGACTGAGTGATGGTGCCCATATGGATGTGGTTAGACGTGTTGGTGGGCTAAGTAATGAGCAAGTTCTTACAAATTATTATCCAGATAAAGATAAATTGGAGGATATGAGAAAAGAACTTTTGAATGATTCTTTGTTAAAAGAGCTCGATGAGTCAGATAGAAAGTTTAATTCACTTTATTTGATTGATGATTTTACTGCAAGTGGAACAAGTTTCATACGAAAAGATACTGATCAGTATAAAGGCAAGTTAACCAAAATTATCGATAAGTTTTTTAATTCCAAGGTAAATGAAACATCTCGGGAATTATTGTTACCGAATGTAGATATTCATATTATCTTTTGTTTGGCTACTCAATGTGCAATCTCACATATTGAGAATTTACTTAGTGAATTTATTAAAAGTCGGGGATTAGAAGAACGTATTAGTTTTGACGTAAGATGCGTACAGATAATACCAAACAGGGTAGCAAATGAAATCAAAAATGATACAACTTTAGTTGATATAATAAAGAAAGAAAAATATATCAATAAGAAGAATGTGGGTACTAAAAGCTATAAGGTAGGGCATGGAGAACAAGAATACTTTGGTTATGGCGATGGTGCCTTACCTTTAGTACTTTCTCATAATACACCAAATAATTCTATTTTGGTTTTATGGCAAGATGACGATGACAACTACCCAAGTCTTTTTCCTCGTATAAACAGACATTGATATGGATACAACATTTTATAGAAATCCTTTTGCATTAAGAGCTTCTGAAAAGATAGCTACGGATGATACATTTGTACGCTTGTTTTCTCCAGATTCTCTAAAAGGTATAGAAAGTTTTTTCAAGGAGTTTGGTCTATGGAAACAAGTTGTTTGTTTTCAAGCACCACCAGGAGGCGGAAAGACGACTTTGTTGAGATTATTTTCTCCTCGGGTTTTAAGGAACATTATGAGGTATAAATCAGACTCTAATCGGAAAGAAATCTTTAAAAGATTGAAGAGTATTGGAGTTTGTGATGATGTCTCAATAAAAAAATGTGCAGTATATCTACTGATGAATAGAGACTTTATGAGCGTTGAGGATGGAGAAAATAAAAACAAGTATGCCATAGGTGTGTTCTGTGCATTGTTAAATTCTAGAATAGTTCTATCCACATTGAAAACTATCATAGAAATGAATGATATTGAAATCAATGATTTGGATGAAATATTGTTTTGTCCTCCTGCTTCTGTTCAAATGGAGTTTCCCTTCTTGAAATTCCCATGCACGGGTAAGGATTTGTTTGATTGGGCTGCTGGTATAGAAAATAAAATTTGTGATTCCTTGGAGCAAATATTTACTGGTAATAATCCTATTCCAAATCATACCTCTTTGTTCTCGATAAAGATTCTTAAGGCAGAATATTTTAAATATATGGGTAAACAAATATGTGAAGAGTTTATTTTTCAATTTGATGATATCCATAAATTATCAGAACAACAACGAACTTTCTTTATAAGTCAAATCGTAGAAACCCGTTCGGATATATCTGTTTGGCTGGCAGAAAGAACAGAGGCCTTGACTATTCAAGATATGATAGGAAAAGACAATAAGAAAGGTAGAGATTATCAGTTGCGCAAACCATATGAAAATGCTACATTTGAAAAGATTACAGGAGAGATAGCTGATAAAAGATCAGATATGTCACGGTATCAACTAAATCTGAAATCATGTTTGGCAGGAGTCTTGGATAGTGATTATGAATCCATATTTCAAAAAGTCATAAATAATGCTTTGGAATTTATTGATCTCCCTTTTCGTGACAGATTTCAAACTTGGTTTGAATTAATTGATTCTTTTGATAGTTTGAAAGAAAAGGCTGTCAATTATTATGCTATAAACATATTCTATCAAAGAATCAAGAATAAAGGTGAGATTCCCCTGTTCCCTTACAGTGTGGAGGATTTCAATAGGTTAATTTCTGAGGACTTAAAGCGTTTGGCTTATATCTTAATCTGTATTAAATATAACATTCCGCAGTATTATGGATTTGATAAGCTAATAGTATTGGGTTCGTATAATATAGAACAATTTATTGATTTTTCTTCAAGATTATATGATGAACTCATCGCAAAATCAATACTCAATAGAGACTCTGTAAGATTAGATGCAAAAGAACAAAATAACATCATAAAAAAACGTTGTGAAGAATTATTTGAAGAACTTGTGTATTTGCCAAAAGGGAGTAAAATCCAAAAATTTTTAAAAAATATGGTCGATTTTTGCAGGAAACAAACAACCAGCGGAAGCGCTTCATATGGTGTTGTTACAGGTTTTGCTGTATCCAAGAATGTAGGTAAATATATGAATTATGATGATTGGTATAAAGAAGAGAAATTTTCAGATTTAGCTGAAGTTATTCGAATTTGTCTAGCTAATAATCTGTTAATTCCTCACCCCATGACACAAGGTGGAAAAGGAGAACGCTGGTTAGTTTATTATTTGAATCGTTGGTTATGTGCATACATCAATATTCCTTTCGATTATGGAGGGTGGAGAAAAATCTCTTTGATAAATTTAAATAAATGGATTTAGGCTTATGGGATATAAATGGAAAAATAATGTTATCTTTTCTGAAGGGAAAGAATTGTCTGAATTTCTATTGGATTATTATCAAAGTAACCCCCAGCGTAAAATCATCTATTTGTTGGGAAAAGGGTTTGATCCGAGAATGACAAACGGATTAAGATATTTTTTACCAAAAGTAAAATCTGGTCAAATCGACTGCTTGTTAATTGATTTTCCTTCTACAAAAACACCTCCTTACCAAGAATTGATAGATGATAATATGAAAGAACTTTTGGAACTTTATAGTAAATATGAGGTGACAGAGCATAGTGAGGTGAGTGTAGATTTTTCAACAAACTTTGATTTGGCACTTAGGCTGTTAGATCAAAAGTTGGCAAAATATAATTTTGATAAATATACAGACATTATTATAGATATTAGTGCCATTCCTCGTTCCATATTCTTTAATATAATCAAAACTATTTTTGATTTGCGACTTCGAAAAAACATGATGGTATTTGTCTCGGAGAATGTTTCCATGGATATAGATATAAGTGAAAAGGATATTAGTGAAATGAATCCTATTTTTGGTTTTAAAGGAAGAATAGGAAGAGCCAGTCTGCTAAAAACAATAAACATATCTATACCCCTAATTGGTGAAGGAAAGACAGAATCATTTAAAAAAATTATCAATGGCTTTGATGCAGATGACATTTGTCCTATTTTACCATTTCCTTCGAGTGACCTTAGACGTTCTGATAATCTCTTATGGGAATATTGTGATATATTTACTAATGTACTAATGATAGAGGCACATAATATTTTATATGTTGATGAGAAGAATCCTTTTGAACTTTATGCAATCATAAATCAAATTATTCAAGATTATCATAAGTCCCTGGAACCATTAGCAGGAGTATTGTGCTTCGGAATATCTGTTATGGCTAGTAAACTTTTATCTTTAGGAGCGTTATTAGTCGCATTAGATCCTATATATAGAAATGAAGTTACTATTTTTAATGTAAATGCTAGTGAGTACACAATAAAGGTGCCCATTGATACGTTTATAAATAAAAACGAATTAAGTGAACCGTATTTGGTTTGGATTTCTGGAGATGCATATGAATAAAAAAACTAAATGTATAGGAGCTGGTCTTGTCAGTCTTGACATACTTATGCGAGGGTGTAGCAATCAGCAAGTTTCTTATAAGTTGGGAGGAACTTGTGGTAATGTTATGGCCATTTTAGCGTACTATGGCTGGGAAACGTTTCCAATTGCTAGATTGGACAATACTGACTATGGAAAGTTATTATTGGAAGATGTTGATAAATGTCATGTACGTAAAGACTTTATAACTACGAACGATGGGACGACACCTGTTATCGTACAGAGAAATATTGTAGATAAATATGGAAATCCTTCACATAAGTTCGAGTTGTTAAATAGTCATAGTGGTAGATTTTTTCTTACTTATAAATCCATTACAAAGAAGCAAGGTGCAATCATTTTAGATAAATTAGATTTTCTACCTGAAGTTTTTTTTATAGACAGAGTTTCTCCTGCCATATTGATGCTTGCCAAACATTTTAAAGATAATGGGGTGCTGGTGTTTTTTGAACCTTCAATGAAGCCATCCACTAAAGGATTTTCGGAGTGTGTTGAATTAGCTGATATTATAAAATTTGCAGACCAAAGAATATTGGATACATCTTTTGCTAATAAATATAAAGACAAGTTATTCATCCAAACTCTTGGAAAGAAAGGACTTAAATATTCCTTGAATGGTAGTGAATGGAACATCTTGGGGGCATTTGAAAATGATAACATTGTAGATACTTCCGGAGCAGGAGATTGGACGACTGCTACTTTTTTGAACTACCTGAAGGTTCACAACGCTCTCAATATAGCTGCAATAAGTGAATCCTTGGTTAAAGAAGGGTTGTCTGAAGCTCAGAAAATTGGTGCATTAAGTTGTTCTTTTGAGGGAGCACGCGGTATGATGACGATTAAGAAGTAACGATTCGGTGAAATCTGTATTATCGTAAGTATTCGGTGAAAGCCGTATTGTGCGCCTAGATAAAGTTTCGTACCTTTGCACCATGATTTTAAATTTTTCAAAGTATGGTACAAGGCAAGAAACAATTAAACAGCAAGCCAAAGTTCGCCGAGGTTGTAATCGGTGACAATGAGGCGAAGGAGATGCGTGAGTCTGCAAATGTTCGCAACCGTCGCAATCCTTATTTAAAATTAAGCTATCCCAATGGTGTGACACTAATTCTCCCTGCTGACATCAGTATCGAACAGCTTCGGGCTTACATTAGTATGTAAATCACCGTTAGCCCGTATGGCGGTACCTATATAATATATTACCTTTGCATCCGTAATCAAAACAGTTTGATAATGGAAACAAGGGAATATTTCGAAAAAGTGATGCAGGATTACAACCAAAATCATAAAGGTCGTAGCTTGCGCAAGTATTGTAAGGAGGAGGTAGTGGATTATGACTGGCTCATTGAGTTTAAGAAATCATATCGTTCAAATAAGCTTCAACCAAATGAGAACAAGAAGCTAGGCGAAGGTGAGTTTATCGCTTTGACAGTTGAGGAGAATTTTGTTCCCGAGAAGTTGAATGACGTTAATTTTGGCGATTATATAGAAGATATACTTACCCGACTGATGGAGGGGGAGCAAGACTTTATGTCCCTAATCCTATGTAATTATAATTCGAACAAAAAGGTGAATGTCAAGGCTGCCTAATAGGTAGCTTTGGCAATACCAATTAATAATATGCTTTTTTTGAAAAATGTTAGATGTGCTAACTGCTGAAAATCAGTAGTTACGTTCTAACGGTGATTTACTAAAAAAGAAATAATTATGGAAGGAATGTATATTGTTTTAGGTGGTGTAGGAATCGTTGCATGCTACCTTTATCTTTGGTCTGCTTTTACGAAAAGCGGTAAGAAGTGGATTGAGGGTCTCTAGGGGAGGGATGTAATCGTCTTTCTGGGCTCGAAACCGCTACGCTATAAGGTTGGCGGACCAAAGCGGTCTGCGCCAGGTTTTGCGGGCTGGGACCGCATGGGGGGAAGGTGGTTATAGTTTATATCCAGGTAATTCGCTGATAACTTGCAGATTTCTTGTGATTTTCTTGGTGGTTTCGTAGAAAAAGCGTAATTTTGGCGACAGAAATATAAACTAAAAATAGGAGATATGAATTATGGCAATAGCTATTAAAACAATTCCAGTGTTGACTGGTGATGTTGCTGAGCGCTTTATAGAGATTGCTGAGAGTAGTAGAAATACGGCCACAACAGTGATTCCTGAAGGTGCACAAGAGGCAATCCGTCGTATGATGGAACGCTCAAAAAATGTAAAGATTAAACTTCCTCTTTAATAAATTAGGCTGGTGAATAATTATCAATTTGATATTATGGAAAGATGCGATTTCATGCCATTGACCGCAGAACTTGCATCTTTGCCTTTTTGTTGTGGTGAAACTGAAGGTGATAAAGACTTGGAAGACTTCTTTCAGTATATCACCATTACAGCGTAAGGTTTTAACACATTAAGTATTTACCTTTGCATCCGAATTCTTAAAAAACAG
>ERZ1034847.87-NODE-87-length-54465-cov-72.572634_pt1 | contig 54465 bp, 47 predicted proteins | sample MGYA00520633_ERZ1034847 | MGnify/ENA primary metagenome ERZ1034847 (study PRJEB33766, sample SAMN09781732) | gut metagenome | biome: gut microbiome | host: Homo sapiens | place: Madagascar | study: EMG produced TPA metagenomics assembly of the PRJNA485056 data set... | reverse complement strand
GAATCCATCCATCATTGCTATTGCTCCTTGGTCCAGTGAGAGGGGTGCAGTACATGTGAGATGGCTTTTTGAATTGAATTTTTTATGAAATCGCTTAACTAGAAAAACAAATATTTATATATAGGTTTATAATTCATAAGCTAAAGTTAATATATATTCTATTGAAGGAAGGCTTAGAAATGAATCAGATTAGAAACGTCGCAATTATCGCTCACGTCGATCACGGTAAAACAACTCTTGTCGGTCGTCTTTTAAAGTACACTAACACAGTCGATATTCCTGATAATGCGGATATCGCAGTGATGGATTCCAACCCTATTGAGCATGAGAGAGGAATTACAATTCTCGCCAAGACTACATCCATCAAATATAATGGTGATACAATTAATATTGTCGATACTCCGGGACATGCTGATTTCGGTGGTGAAGTCGAGCGTATTATGAATATGGTCGATGGCTGTGTTTTGGTTGTCGATGCTTTCGATGGTGTCATGCCTCAGACAAGATTCGTTTTGAAGACTGCTCTCGAATATAAGTTAAAGATTGTTGTCGTCATCAACAAAGTCGATAGACCTATGGCTGATATCGAAAAGACTGAAGATGAAATCCTCAACTTGTTCATGGAATTAGGTGCCACAGATGAACAATTGAATTACAAGACCGTCTATTGCTCTGCTTTGAAGGGAACATCATCTTTCGATAGAGACTTGTCTTCTCAAAAGGAGACTATGGCTCCGATTCTCGATACTATTATTGAAGAAATTCCTTCTCCAAATGTCGATACTACAGCTCCTTTCCAATTCCAACCTTCTATGCTCGATTACAATGACTACATCGGACGTATCGCTGTTGGAAGAGTTGAAAGAGGAACAGTCAAGGTTGGTGATACTTTATCATGCATGAGACTTGATGGAACGACAAAGAACTTTAAAATTCAAAAGTTAATCGGATACTATGGAATGAAAAAGATTGAGATTCCTGAAGCTCATGCTGGTGAAATTTGTGCTATTGGTGGACTTCCTGATGTTGAAGTCGGTGAGACATTCTGTACTCCTGATCATCTTGAAGCCTTACCTAGACTTCGTATCGATCCTCCTACATTGCAGATGACTTTTATGGCCAATGATTCTCCTTTTGCTGGTGATGAAGGAAAGTTTTGTACTGCCGCTAAAATAGGTGATAGATTGTTCAGAGAGAGTCAATCCGATGTTTCCTTGAAGTTTACTAAGATCGGAGCTAGTGAGTCTTTCTTGGTTTCTGGTAGAGGTGAATTGGCCTTATCAGTCTTGATTGAAACAATGCGTCGTGAAGGATTTGAGCTTCAAGTTTCAAAGCCTGATGTTATCCTTAAGGAAGTCGATGGAGTTAAGGAAGAACCTTTTGAGGACCTTCAAATCGATGTGCCTGATGAGTATGTCGGATCAGTTATGAATTTGGTCGGAACCCGTGGCGCAGAGATGGTTAATATGGATTCAGACAAAGGTCATACTCGTTTGAATTACGTAATTCCTTCCCGTGGATTGATTTCATTCATGACCACATTCATGACATTGACTCATGGTTATGGAATGATCAACCATGCTTTCAAAGAATATCGTCCTATGGTTAAAACTCAAATAGGACGTAGACCTGTTGGTGTTTTGGTCTCAGTAAATGAAGGAAAAGCCACTTCTTATGCTTTGCAACATGTTGAGGAACGTGGAACGATGTTCATCACTCCAGGTGTCATGGTCTATGAAGGAATGTTGGTCGGTGAAAATAAATTTGATCGTGATTTAGCTGTCAACGTCACTGAAGAAATGCCTAAGAACAATGTCCGTTCTTCTACTAAGGATCAAACAATAGTCTTGAAGGCTCCTATGAAGCTCTCTTTGGAACAAGCTTTGGATTACATCAACAATGATGAATTGGTTGAAGTTACTCCTAAGAGCATTCGTATGCGTAAGAAGATTCTTGACACAAATACTCGTAAGAAGTACGAAGCTCATCATCCTGAAGAATTCGGAATTAAGAAGTAATAAATAACCCGCTTAATGCGGGTTTTATTATGCTATTTTGTCGATAGCAACTTGGTGAAGATATCGATAATAATTTCGTATAAATCGTCTTCAGTTTCTTTGAACCAATCTCCACACCATTTACTTATTATTCCTGATAATCCGTCGATACAAAATTCTAATGAATATGCTAATTGTCGATCGATTGTAGTTCCTAGATCTATCAGTTGGTCTGTTATCAATTTTATTAAGATATCTTTATTCAAACTTGAATCATCTATTTTTCCTTGCTCATATAAGTAAAAGAGATTTCTATTTTTCTTTACAAACTTCATATAAGGAATTAAGACATCTTTATCTAAGTAGTTTTTAATCTTTGTGATAGTTTTTCCTTTTAAATAAACTCTCATGCTATTATTGGATCAGGTCTATGCTCATTATGACGACATGAAGAAAAGTGCTACCCTTAAGGTTTTTTCCTCGGCTTTGGATAATGATAAGGAAGACAAGAAGGAGATTTTTCCTAGCATTCAGTCTCACAATCTGTGGGGCTTTTCTTTAATCTGTGTCTAGTTACAATCACAAAAAGCTAGATGGCATCAATAAAGTTTTACTTTTTGATGGACATGTGGTAAACTGCTGTCATAAATAACTGACATGAAAAAGAATAAACGAAAGAGAATTTCATCTAAGATTTTTTGGGGGGTACTATTTCTAAGTAATATCTCTCTTATTTCTATCGGCTTCTCTGCGTGGTCTATCAGCGGAGCTGCCAGTACGGAAGCCCAAATTCAGGTCAGTGCAGCGGATGTCATTGATTTAAATCAGTATTTCACTTTTATCGAATCCCCGACCATTTTTGAATGCACTAGTGAGGGAATTGTCAATGACTACACTATTGATACTAGTGCAAAAAACCAGGAAGGCTATATTAAGATTCCATTTCGAATTGATGTAAAGTCTGGAAAGATAAGCGACCATCTTGAAAGTGGGGCAAAGGGATTTACTTTAGGAACTACTTTGATTGATAAAAATTCAAGCCTGGATTTCTTTTCTGTCGCATCAGTTACTGAAACTAAATTAGCCTATAAGGATTCTAATTCCATAACCGAGGCGGATTTTTCTAATTCAGGGCTTTCTAATACACCTGCTAATAAAGAGCTGAGTTCTACTTTTGATTTGACATCGTTTCCTTATTTGAATCAAACAAAAGCTTTTTTTGAGGTCAGTTATAAAATATCCATAAAGACAAGCGATTTTCAAAGTGCTTATTCTTCGGTAAACGGATCATTTCATTTTTCTTTTAAAGTTGGGGGAATTTTCGACCATGCGTAAGTATAGGGCAATTCCTCTTTTAGTGATGTCGACATCGACTATTATCAGTTCTATTGGATATGGATCTTGGATTATTAATCATTTTGAAGAAAGTCCTGACTTTTCTTCTGTGGCTTGCTTAGCTGTAGCAAAAATAGGTTCGAAAAAATTTACAAATATTAGTAAGGCGATCGAGAGCAGCAAAAGCGGAGATACGATTGAAGTGATTGTTCCGACTAATCTTAAAAACCAAAAGAAATTATATGAAATAAATTCAAATTTATCTGATAAGACCATAACAATTCCTAAGGGTGTCACATTTGTGATTCCTTATAAAGATGGGGTTAGAAGTGATAAGAAGGCACAAGTAAGTGGAAGTGATACCCTTAACGATGTCGAAGGACATTGCAAAACGATTGTTTCCGTTGCCGACGGGGTAACTTTGGTGAATGATGGGGTTATTGAAGTTGGAGGAGTGCTGATTTCAAATGGTGGTGGAACACCAACTGGATGTACTGGAGGCGATTTTGCAGAACTTTTATTAGGTGATGGAAGTTCACTTTTGAATCATGGCACAATTAATGTTTTTGGCTTGATTTCCGAAAAAACTACGGGTAAATCAAAGCTGATAACCAAACCAGGGGATAATGATGAAGATTCCAAGGATGCTCAAATAAACATGCCCATGTATTGGTATGATTTTGCGGGTGGCACAGCACTAAAAAATGTATATGCAGTTGCGGATCAATACAAATGTTTCCCATTGACGGATTTCTATTTTGAAAACATCACTATAAAATCCTATTTTTACTATGGATCATCCGTAAATTCCTGGATTAATTTGCTTACTAAAAAATTTATAACTGTCTACGGTGAAAGTGATTTGCCACTTATTTCTAAAGATAATTCTGGCTTAATTCAATTTACTAATGATAAGAACTATTTGATTTGTGACTATGACCCAAAAACGATGGCAATGGATATGCAGTTCTTTGACGGGTGTACTTTTAATAATCTTGTTGTCGATATGAAAAAGGCAACTGGTGGATTGAATGGTGTTGTTGGTTTGCCTGATTCGGTTACAACGGAAAAAGGTTATTTTCCTGTTAGTTTTCATTATAACGTCTCTTTAAATTCTAGTGATTCTAATTTGGCCGAATATTTAGCCACTAATACCAATTTTAAAATAATGAACGGTAGTTCTCTTATGGTTGGAGAAAAAACTAAATTTAGTGTTAAAAGTTTAGTTTGCTATGAAGACTTTGATTATTTTACTGGAAATGCCTTTCCTGGAACGAGACATCCTAATTTGGATAACGGAAAAATAGTTAATAATGGAGAAATTTATGCTTCGAGTGCTGGTGGAACTATAAAGACCTATAGTGATAATTCAATTTTTAAAGTGACCGGTGATACTACTTTAAAAATGTATGAAGCTAAATCCGCTTCCCCTGATTGGTTATCAAAAGAAATCAAATTACAAATGGCTGATGCAAATGGAGACATGCAAACAGGTTCTGGTGTTTATAATAGTACAAAAAAGACAAACGAAGATTACTATTGGACGAAAACGAAAAGCTTTTCTCATGAAATAACCGGTGTTTCGATAGGCTATGATAGAAAGTCGTCTGATGAGGGCAAAAAAGGCGTCTTTAATTTAACTGCGAATGTTGAACCAATTGACTATGAGTCAAAAAATATCGAGTATCATTGGTCTGTTAAAGATAATCAATCTGGCGCAACAATTAAAGTTGATGAGGCAAATCCTCAAAAAGTAGTTGTCGAAACAGAGCCAAATACTAATGATAAAGATGAAGATATCGTTTATACCATACAATTGGAAGTGACATTTACAAAGTCAACTGGAGAGGCTGGCTCTGTAACTTCCTCTATCGAATTGACAGCAACTGACACTTGTTTATTACCCACTGCTAATGTGCTTATGGCAGATGGAAGCTTCAAGGCCGCCGGATTAATCCGAACCGGTGATATGGTGATGTCTTTTAACCATGAAACTGGGCGGATAGAACCGAATTTGGTTATTGGAAACGATCATCAAAAAGAAAATGAAAAACTATGCCGGGTTGTACATCTTATGTTTTCTGATGGACTTCAGACAGATTTCCTTGAAGAACATGGATACTTCGATCTTACTTTGAATCGCTACGTTTATTTGCATCCAAATGATTGTGATAAATACATCGGCCATAAATTTGTAAGCATTAATAAAAATTTGAAAATATCTGGAGTTGAACTGCTTAGTTTTGATTGTGAAACAATTGTAGTAAAGCCAGCTGCCCCAGCTACGGCTAAACACTTGAATTTAATTGTAGATAATATGCTTGCTTTAGAAGGAGGCTTAGACGGTCTTTTCAATATTTTTGATTATGATCCTGAAACCCTAGCATTTGACAAAGTAAAAATGAATGCTGATATTAAGAAATATGGCCTTCTCAGCTACAAAGACTTTGAACGTTTCTTCCCTAAAGAAATATACGATTTGCTTCCTTGTAAATATCTTGGCGTTTCAATTGGTAAAGGACTCATTACATGGAAGATTTTTGAAAGCTACGTCAACAAGTGGAAAGATCAGTTGATGGAGAACTTAAAATAGTTTTTATTCTTTTCTGTTCTTCTCTTTGATATATGGGTCGAAGTATTTCTTCTCTCCTTCTATTCTTGCTTCTATAGCTCCCTGTTTTGTTTTGTATGATCTGAGATAATGATCGACTTGCTGGAAGGTGATATAAGCCTCCCAGTGTTTTCTTTTCTTGTTATATGTGACTCCGGATACTCCTAACTTGTAGTTGGCATATACGGCTCTTGTGTGTTTCAGCATTCAGGTCATGGTATGTTTGTCTTTGTCGTAGCCAAGTGCCCAGTCATTGAGTCTTCCTGTTTCCGACCTTTTGGGTTTGGGAGTACATCCGCAGGAATAAGAATGCTTGGATAGTTCATCGTCTCCGACGATGAATTCATTTTCAAAAAATCAGTATTAGATGCGAAGATAAAATATATGCATTACAAACTGATTATAAATATGTTGATTTTTTCGGGCAGGAGGTTCGAAATTAAAACCTTTTTATCGTATTTTTAAGTATCCAACTTTTAATTGTTATAATACTCAAACTAACAAATCTTATATTTTAATTAAAAAGTTGCCTATCATGAATATATATATAATAAGCGACATTTAGCATTTAAATATTTGATTATTTGTAAACTTCTATTTTTGATGGAAAATCAAATTGACTATATGTTATATATGCTCCTTCTTTTATAACTGAATCAATTAGATTTGAAGAAAGAACATTTTTTACTAAGAAGCAAACATTTTGATAGAAATCTAAACTATCTGAATTTGCTTCAGGAGCATCATTATCAACTTCAAACCAAGTATAGACTGTGGCAATAAACACAATATTTTCCTTAGTAGTAATCTTAAAAACAGTGTCTTGCTTTTTAATAAAAGTATTCCATAATTCATCTATATTTTTAATCATTTTTCTTACCTCTATCAATCTTGATAGGAAATCCTGGATAAACATGTGAGCCTGTTTTACTTGTCACAATAATAACATTAGACTCATAGCTATTTCCATTATTATCTTTGTATATCCCAATAATTTTATTAGTCACTACTGATTCCATATTTTCTTTTACAAAAACTCCCTTTCCAGAAAATTTATTTACAAGATTTTGAGCTGTTTTTAAGTCGCCATAAATATAGCTTCGTCCAGTATTTTTAGCAACTTGTTCTAAATGTCTTTCTTGCTTTTACTTATTTATTAAATTCCCAATCAGTGTGTTGAGGGTTTTCTACATTTCTTAATATCCTGTTTAAATCATTATTTTCTATGATGCACATAGCGCAACAAGGAATAGTAGAGATTTTTGGTATTAATCTTCATATACGGATATCTAATCATAACGCATCCATTAGTAGCAAACTCTTTATTTTCTTTTTCAGGAGAAATTAATCTAAAATCTACACTTCCATATGCTACCATAGATATAGTATCTTTAAAGAAATTACTATTAGAAGAATCGGAGCTTAATAATAAATATTGGCATTTTATTTCATCTCTTTGATTTTTTAGAAGAATATGCATCAATTATCAAAGAACTTATTGAAGACTTTAAATTTTCCGAACGGATTTTAGAGATATTGAAAAGAGTATCGAAATCAAAGCAAAAAAGTATCGCTTTAGCTTCAAAGGAGCATTTTATAAGATTCTGAACTTTTAGCAATGAATTTTGAAGCAAAAGATCCTTTAAATCATTATTAAAGCCATAATCACCTAAATATGTTTTGGGCAATTCTTCATAAATGCTTTCTAAATAATAATCAGCTTTAATTTCTAGCCAATCTTCTTTGCAAGCTATATTAAAGAAATTAAATTTAAATGAAAACTCTGTGTCTTATTTTGAAAAAGATAATTTGTGAATTGCGATTCTTATTAAAAGAGCATCTAAAAAATTGAATCTATAATTGGAGATGATATTAGAGAACTTCTTTAATAAAGTATTATAACTATCCCAAATTAATATTTGAAAATCCGGCTCATATTTATAAGCTAATTCAATTATTTTCAACATTCCTTCTGCTAATAAGATTAAAATGGTATCGGATTTAGTAAATTTATATTGAAAATTTCTAATAAGAAAACTATTAAGTTTTGTGAAAACTATATCATTCACACCATAATTAGTGCAGATCTTTGCTTTTAATTCATAATTAGATAACATTTTATTTTGGCTACGGAATATCTCATCTGCAATTAAAAACTTTAAATAGTCATCAGAATATTTTTTGGAATCTAAATTTTTAAGGTCTTTATTAAAGAAAAAGGAAGATATCATAATTCAAACCTCTTTTTCTTCCCTTTCTCTTTTTCAAAAGTCTTCTTAGTTTCATCCAATTCTTTCTGTATCGCATCAAAGACAGCTTCGATTTGCTCATCAGAATACTCGTAAAAAGAAGTGTTGGACAGATTTCCAGGCAAGTGAATTATATTAATTATCTTGTTGTTTTTGCTCTCAGCAATTCTTTTAAAATTTTGCTTCTTGTTTTCCATACGAAAATATGCTGCCAGCTTTGGTAACATGTTTCAAATACTTTGCAATATTTTAAAAATATTATTACTCTATTTTGGCTGACAGTGGTCTATAAAATAGTCAAAGCTTGTTGTTTGACTAACTAAGTCATGTGGAATTAAAAGATATTTCCAAGGTTTATGTCCATTAGCTAAGCACCAATTAGAAGCAATTCTACAATATTCTAATGCTCTATCTTTTTTAGCAAGAACTATAGGATTATCCATCTCATTTCTTGCTTTTACCTCTATTAAATAACAACAATTAGAAGTTTCAACTACAAAATCAGGCTCATATTGGTGTTCAATCCCATTATATTTATAAGTAATATCAAATTGATCTTTTGCTGGTCTTAACCAATGTATAACAGATGGGTCATTTTCACAAGCCATAGCAAACATACGTTCTGAATTACTGTCGAATTTATAATATTTAGTCAACCACTTTTTACCACCTTCAAAAACAATGGATTTGATTGATTTTTGAATACTAAGATCAGCCGAATACAGTTCCTTAGCGTTTAATATTTGTTCATTGTCAAATTGAGGCCTTTTTATGTCATAAGAAACATTGGATATCTCTTCAATAAATCCTAAAGATTTGGACTTATAGTGTCTTAACATCTGTTTTTCAATACGGTCAGTAATGCCATATTTGTTAGTATAAAATAGATTTCTTATTTCATTATCGTTATACTTTGCTTTAAGACTTTCAATATATTGACTAACCAATTTCACTAATAAGGCTTTATCTCTTTCATAATCTAATTCTGGCATATTATTTCTTAATATAGCAACAATGCCTCGTATTGGATTAACCTTAGAGAAATCAATATCAAAAGCTTTTTCTATCTGAACATCTCTAGGATCAAGCAAATTAGAAATAATAGTCTGATTAGAAACAGGGGCAAAAGTAAAGTCACTTAAATCAAGGTCAAAATCTTCAAAGAAGAAAGTTGAGTTAGGATCTTCTTTCTTTATTAATCTAGGAATAGCAATCGTACTATTTTTAACGATAGAACATACATCATCATAATTACCAGAGATAAGTTTTTCGATTATCTCTGAACTATATTGATTATCAGGAACATTATCTGAGATATCTGAATCTTGGAGAATTAAGTTTGGAATAGTTTTTTGTGCTTCTTTTTTATCTAAAGCTCGACCATTGGCTTTATTATTTGAAACATATTTTTCTACATTCTTATAAATTATCTTACAAATATCTGCATAGGCTTGTTCTTGCTCTGGAGGAATTGTAACATTGCAAGTTTTGGCAGCATTGGAAACTTTTTCTTGAATTGCTTGCTTCTCAGCTTCAGGATTGTTTTTATATTCATCAAGTTCAAAATCAAGTCTTGTCTGAACATAAGTTTCCTGCTTTGCATCCATATCTTCTACATAGATAATATTTTCTTTATTGAATATACTGTCACCTTTAATAGCATCATCAATGACTTTTTGGAAGTTAGCATGAGCAGTCATCATAACTGAATCTACTTCTTTATCTCCAGTTTGATGACCATAAGGAAGTCTTAAGCCACGACCAATGGTTTGTTCAACAAGAGTTCTACTATATGCACTTCTCAAAGGGATAATGGTGTAAAGATTATTAACATCCCATCCTTCTTTTAGCATATTAACATGAACAACAATCTCAACTGGATTATCAGGCTTTTCAACATTTAAAAGGAGTTGAACGTTTTCGTCTTTCTCAATTGTTGATTTACCACTATCGATTTCAATTACTTTATCTTTAAACTCTCCATTAAAACATGCATCAGATTTAATATAACTTAAGACTTTCTCCGCATGTTCAATGTTTTGACAAACTATCAATGCAAATGGCTTTACTTTAGGAACATTATTGTTTACTGCATAATCAGAAAGTTTCTTTTTCATCCTCTTATGCCAGTTAAGACCATCATCAATCATAATTTTGTCTAGTTCTTCTTCACCCCATTTAAAACTAGAGATATTCTTTCTAGTCATAATATAAGGAGTTCTTGTATATCCATCTCTAATAGATTTTGCTAATGGATAATCAATAACAACATTCTTAAAAGGAATTACTTTCTTACCTGAAATTACTTGAGGAGTAGCAGTCATTTCTAATCCTAAAACTGGCTTAATTTCATCTAGCACATCGGCTGTTGAATTATTTTTATAGTGATGGGCTTCATTCATTAGAATGACTAAATCTGGAAGGCTCTTGAGATAATTCAAAAAACTATCTCCTAAAACTTCATTGACAGCATTAAATCTTCTATTTTCATCTTTGCTGTTGAACTTCTGAGAATTGTAGATAAAAATATTAATATCAGCTAAATTTCCCATCTGCTGTGTGCGGTAGTCATCTCCTGACATAACCTGAGGTGGGAATTTAAAGCATCCAATTCCTTGGAATACATATTTAGGGGAGGCACTATTGGAGAAGTCATTGATCATCTTGTTGTATATGGTTAAGCTAGGTGCGACAATTAAGAAGTTCTTAATGCCTTTATTTGTATATAAATAAGTAATGAGAGTTCCCATCAAACGAGTCTTACCAACACCAGTTGCTAAAGCAAAAGTCATTGATGGAAAGGCTCTATCGAAATCTGTAAAAGTAGGACAAATAGAATGAATCTTAGCTCTCAAAGAGACTAAATCCATATTCTTTGAAAGATCTACCCCATCAAATATCTCGTCTACAATCTTTAAGCTTTGAGCCTGGGGCTTTCTAAGACTCATTACTCCACTAATGTAATCGACTGTGTAATTAGGATAAAGTTTCACATTCATTTACTTGTCCTCCTCATTGTCATCATCCTCATAAGTCTGAGGTGAAATGATGTTTAAGTTATAGTTGTCCTTACCAAACTCGCATTTACCTAAAAGCATTTCAGGGATCTTTTTTATCGTGATTCTGTTAGAAACTTTAGCACAATCAGCATCGTAGGATTTGCAAGCAATAAGTAAGTACTCATTTGAGGACATCTGATTACTTATCTCCTTAATTAAATTAGCTGTTAAATGCTTTGTTGTAACAAAAAGATAGGAGTTCTCATTGGCTTTGCTCTGCTTCCAAAACACACTTTCATCAGGCTCATATTTGAATCCTTCATGCAAAGCAACAGAAGATGCAAGCATACCAGCATTATATTTAGGATTGATGATAGCCTCACCTAATTCATCATATTTAATCAAAGAAGGAGCTAATTCATAGAATTTATAACCTCCACCACCATGCCAATCTTCTTCTTTGGTTACTCCATCATCATCGAAGCCGTTAATTACTTTATCTATTCTTATTTTACAATGTGTATATGCCGTATCAGTTAGTTCTATTCCAATCCAATGTCGCCCCATTTTTTGTGCAACAGCAGCTGTAGTGCCAGATCCCAAAAAAGAATCTAATACCCAATCACCTGGTTTGGTATTACACTCAATAACAAAATCAATTAATTTCTCTGGCTTAGGATAAGCAAAAAATTTAGGGTTTCCAAATAAAGAATTTATTTCTTTTTTTCCATCAGAATTAGTAGCTAGCTCATTAATGATGGATCGTGGCTTCTTCCCCTCGCCGAGATATTGTTTAAATTGAACGCTCCATTTCCCATCTTTTTTCTTAATAATCCTAATATCGCCATTAGAATAATCTTTTTCATATCTCTCTTTTGATCTAACCCACCCATTGGTAATAATCGAACCATCAGGAGCTTTTATTCCATAAACTATAGGATTACGTAATCCAGGTCTTGCAAATGTATCCCAAAAATATCGTCCCTTTTCATCGACCTCAGAGTAACGTTTTAAATATTTTTCATCAAACTTAACATGCCAATCATGACATTTACTAATATTTTTTGTATATGACAAAATATATTCATGTTCAATTGCTATAAACTTGGAGTCATTACTTCCACCTTTTTTCTTTTGCCAAATAAATTCGCCAACAAAATTCTCTCTACCAAAAATTTCATCACATAAAATTTTTAAATATGCAAATTCTCTATCATCTATACTAATAAAAATAGCACCATCATCTGAAAGCAATCTTTTTAATATTAAAATTCTAGCTCTCATTAAATTAAGCCAAATAGAATGCTCTAAATTATCATCATAAGTACTAAAAGCAGATCCAGTGTTGTAAGGAGGATCAATATAAATGCATTTTATTTTATTAGTAAATTTATCTTCTAGTGCTTTTAAAGCAAGAAGATTGTCTCCATGTATTAGAATATTATCAAAAGTTCCTTTGCTTTCAATCAAAGAATAATTAACTTGATTATTAGAATAACTAAGATTCTTATTTTCAATTAATATTCTTGGCTCAAGTTCAATGGGTTTGTCTTTGCCAATCCAAGTAAGTTCGAGTTTATTGACCATTAGTTATCCCTCATTTCTAATTTAATATGATTATCCTTACACATCTGAATAATCTTCTTCTTAATCTGTATTGTGGGTTCAAAATGTCCTTTTTCCCATCTATTAACAGATGCAAAAGAAACACCTAAGAGCTTAGCAAATTCTTCTTGTGACATAACAAGTTTATTGCGTAAGGTTATAATTAGTCTCTTGTAATCATAATCCATAAAGTACCTCGTTTATCTTGCTACATAAATATAACAGTTTTTGCACACTAACTCAAGATAATTATTTCATGCTGAAAAATTGTCATCAACCTGTTTTTAGGTCTAATGACAGCCAATTTAGACGTTTATCTATTTTTCAAATTCCTCAAAAGTGCCTTATTTAAGCTATTTTTAATAAGTTCGGAGCTTGTTACTACATCGGGAGAAGAAGGTGTTGTAAAATTGCATTTTGTTGAGAGTACCGAAGCAAATCTTATTGTATCTGCCACTCCTCCAATCAAATATGTGAACGAGACAATTAATGACATAGTAGAAGATGTCATAATTGTCAGAGATGAAATTGAAGAATTTGTAGATGGACAATCTATTGGTACTTTTATATATGATAAAGGTATTATTTTAGTATTTAAAGATCATCAAATTGGAATTGAGCTGGATTCTTGGATGGCAGAAATAATAGCTTTCTTCCGTTCCTCAAACGCCTTGTCAAAGTTTACTCCACTAGACTATGAATGGGGAAATGATGGTCATGCCCCAAACTGTAGATTTGATACCAAACGAATCCCAATCAGCCTTACAAAACGGATATTAATATGAGAATTGCTTAGAAATAAACGCGTATATGCTTCTAAGCAGTTTTTACATGCTGACAGATTTAAGATTATGCACAAATTCCACTATCCTAAAACAATTTTGGCATAAGTGTTAGATAGATTAACGCCATAAAAAAATAGTCTCTTTTTTTAGAAAATAAATCTTGAAATGTAGACTTTTTATTTATGAACGTATGATCATAAGCACAACGAAACAAAAAAACTGATTCAAGTTTTTCTTGAATCAGTGATTTATTTCTAGTGGTGACCTGTACGGGGTTCGAACCCATGAATGGCGCCGTGAAAGGGCGTTGTGTTAGACCGCTTCACCAACAGGCCAAAAAACAAAAGCTTTTTAAAGCCTCTATATTCTACTAAGATTTTAGAAAAAAACAAGTGTTATTTTTAAAAATTAATAATTTTTTAATAGTAGTTGTCTTATTTACCTACTTTCTAAGTAGCTATTAAAGAACTTTTATTTCTTTCATATTGTATAATTCTAAAGTACGGGAAGATGATATATATGTATCTATTTAATATATTTGCGGATTTAGCGGATAGTAGGGGTATCCTTGGCCAAGTATGGTTTATAGTTTTGATATCCGTCTTAGCTTTTTGTGTATTAATAGTTGGCTTATTCGTATGTATTTATATGTATAAGACTAATGTCACAAAGAAATTTTTAAAGAATCAAGACATGAATGTCAGAATGGCTAGACTTGATTTCAATGCTAGAACAGTATATTTGGCTGACTCTAAGAATTATCAAGCGGCTAGAAGCATTACATATGAGGATTATTTATCGACATATGGACCTAAGGATAGAAGAAATGTTCAGGTCTTTCTTTCGGATGTTGTAGAGGAGAAGAAACCTGTCGGTAGTTATTTGTTAGCAGAAGCAGTCTATAGCAAAGACAAAAAGCGGAAGAAACATAAAAATTTATTAGTAGTCACAAATGTAAATTCTAAGAATAAGTTAGTGCATTTCAGTGCTTATACTCTTCCTAATTTGACTGAAAACGGAAATAAAGAAAAGCCTAAGAAAGATAGAGGGTATCTAGATTATGAAGATTATTTGATGAATTTTAGAGGAATATTATCCGAGAAAAAACAGGCAGCTTTTTATTGTGTTAGTCTTAAATCCGCTCATGATGACAAAGGCTTGGACTATATAACACCTATTCTTTATCGAATGATTGATAAAGTTTGTATTCATTTGAAAAAGAATAGATATGTTATCAAAATAGATGATGAGTCGTTTATGATTATCGATTTGAATGAAAAAACATCTGACGATATTAGAAAACTTGGTGATGAAATCATGGATATTTGTGAAGGTTTTCTAGGAATTAATTCTCTTAAAGGAGAAGTAATATTATTAATAGGTGTCACGGCGAGAAAAGAAAAAGAGCCGATCAAGGCGTTGAAGAGATATGTCGATGAAGCTAAGGCTGCTAGTGTCAGTGGAGAAAGTAAAGATAATTTCAAGAATTCAAAAAACAAGGCTAGCATTTTAAAAAAATATAATCTACCCGCTCCTATTTATAGAGTGCTTAAGAACAAAACTTGGAGAATATCATTCACACCATTCTTTAAAACTGATGGATCAAATACTGATACATATCTAGTAAATATGGAAGTGTATGGCGAAGAAAACTTAAATATCAATGAGTTCTTCTACGAATGTGCTGATAGCAATCATTTCGATGAGGCTATGGAAAAGATTGTTGGTGATATAAGGCCTTTGTTAGATAAAAAGAATCCTAACATGAGACTGGTTCTTCCAATTGATGGTATGGTATTCGGTCAAGCCTTAGATTACTTCACAAAAAAACCACCGAAAGAATTCAAATTGACTGTTGCACTTCTATACAACTTTTCAAGTCATACCAATACTATGAAGTTTATAGAAAGAATAAAGAAGGCCAACAAAGTTGGAGTGTCTGTCATGTTGTTCTTTAGAAGCACCAGTATCCCTAGCATAACAATAGAAACTTTATCTTTATTGGATGGATATGTTATAGAAGCTAAACCTGAATTAGGAATCCCATCAGTTAATGAAGAGAGAATTAAATTCTACTCTATGATAAGATTCCTTGAACAATATCAGAAAGAAGTGTTGGTCTACGGATTGAAGACACTGGAAGAGATACAGTTGGTATGTACAAGGCCAGTTAACCAAGTTACTTGTTTAGAACTTGAGAATTCTTCTTCAAGATTAGAAATCCCAACAGAAGAAGAGATGAAAGAGTTTAATTCTTATATTCAACCATATCCTAATAAGAAATATGTTGATAAAATAAATAGCCGTGTATAAAAGACGGAAGATCAAGGAGATAGATATCTATGGAACAAAATCAAAAGAAAAACGACGCTATAACAAGACAAGAAGATGATTTCGGTCAGTGGTACACCGACATATGTTTAAAAGCTGAATTGATGGATTATGCTAGAGCTAAAGGATTCATCGTATATCGTCCTTATGGCTACGCTATTTGGGAAAACATTCAAAGCTGGTTCGATAAGAAGATTAAGGAAACAGGGCACGAAGATGTTTATTTGCCTTGTTTAATACCTGAATCTCTTTTGAATGAAGAAAAGGAACACGTTCAAGGATTTGCTCCTGAATGTGCTGTCGTCACGATTGGTGGAGAGAAGGAATTGGCTGAAAAGCTTTATGTACGTCCTACTTCAGAAGTCCTTTTCTGTGATTACTTCAAAGACATAGTTCATAGTTTTAGAGATCTTCCTGTAAAGAATAACCAATGGTGTTCAGTTGTTCGTTGGGAGAAAACGACTAGACCTTTCTTACGTGGATCTGAATTCTTGTGGCAAGAAGGTCACACTCTTCATGCTACAGAAAAAGAAGCCTTGGATGAGACTATCGGTCAGTTGAAATTATATGAGAGATTAGGAAGAGAAGTTCTCGCTATTCCTTTTGTCACAGGAAAGAAGACAGAAAAAGAAAAATTTGCCGGTGCAGTTGCTACTTATACAATTGAAGCTTTGATGAAGGATGGTCAAGCTCTTCAATCTGGAACTTCACATTTCTTCGGACAAGGATTCTGTGAACATTTTGGAATTAAGTTCTTGGATTCAGACAACACTCAAAAGATACCTTGGCAAACTTCATGGGGTGTTTCAACCCGTTTGATCGGTGCTGTCATCATGGTTCATGGTGATGATAATGGATTAGTTTTGCCTCCTTATGTAGCTCCTGTTCAAGTCATGATTATTCCTATTAAGGCTGATAAGGACGAAAATGTTGCTAAAGCTAGTGAAGAGTTGCTACAAAAATTACTCGCTAAGGGTATTAGAGCTAAATGTGATTTCTCCAAGAAGTCGCCTGGATGGAAGTTTAGCCAATACGAGATGAAAGGTGTGCCTGTGAGAATTGAAGTCGGTCCCAGAGATTTGGCTGAAGGAAATGTGACTCTCACTAGAAGAGTCGATGGTGTGAAGAAAACTTTGAAGATCGACGATATTCCTTCGATGATTGAAGAAGAACTTAAGGATATCCATGAGACTATGTATAACAAGGCTTTGGATTATCTTAACTCTCATATTGTTGAAACTAAGGATTATCAAACTTTGGGTGAAATCGTCACTCATGGAAAAGGTTATGCCAAAGTTATGTGGTGTGGTGATAGAGAGTGCGAAGATAAGGTTAAGGCTGATTACAATGCCTCATCTCGTTGTATGCCTTTTGATCAAACTCCTATCGATGATAAATGTGTCGTATGTGGCAAGCCTGCTAAGTATGTCGTTTTGTTCGACAGAGCCTATTAATTTAATGGATAAAAGGAGATTTAATAATGAATAATATTTATGATGATAACTTGGCTAAACTCCAAGCTCAGATGAAGAAGGATGGAATCAAGGCTTATGTTGTTCCTGTGACTGATCCTCATCAAAGTGAATATGTCGCACCTCGTTATTCCTTAGAAAGAATGTCGCTTTGTTCTTTTAAAGGAAGCGATGGAACTTTATTGGTGACTCAAGATCATGCTTATATCTATACCGATGGACGTTATTGGATAGAAGCTATGGATGAATTGAAAGGCACAAATACTGAATTGGTCAGAATGGGTGACTTCAATGTTCCTTCAATATTTGAATTCATAAAGACTAACCATCTTTATCCTCTAGCTATGGATTTTGCAAATGTTAGCTATACTGACTTCAAACTTTATAAAGGCGTTGGTGCAGGTGAAATAATTGATAAATCTTATAGGGATTTAATTCTTCCTAAGGAAGAACTTCCTTTCTCTAAGATTTGGAAAGTCGAACAAAAGTTGTTGAGCACTACATATGAGCAAAGAATTGATGCTGTCATTGCTTCTTTGAAAAAGCAAGGTGTTGAAGGAACATTGATTTCTTCTCTCGATGATATCGCATATTTGACGGGATGGCGTGCTGATGACATTGAATGCACTCCTGTATTCTTAGGCTATATGTATATCGGTGTAGATGGTGATGTTAAATTGTTCATTCATGCACAAAACACACCAGAAGTTTTATCAAACACTGAAATATATGATTATGATGAAGTTTGGGGTTTCTTAAAAACGATAGAAGATAAATATGTCTTGTTGGATCCAAGACGCACTAATGAGAAAGTTGTTTCTTATTTCAAAAAAGGTTTCTTATTAGCTAGCAACCCTTCCCAACTTCAAAAATCAATTAAAGGTGATATTGAAATTCAAAACACTAAAGAAATCCATGAGTTAGATGGATTAGCTGTTTTAAAGATTTGGTACTGGGTAACTAAACATATCAAAGAGAACCATGAGAAATATTCCGAATATGAGATAGCTTCTTTAGTTGATTCTTATAGATTTGAGAATCCTAGATGCTATGAGTTATCATTTACTACCATTGCCGCTTTTAGAGGACATGCAGCTATGATGCATTATTCCCCTACAAAAGAGGATAGTTCCATAGTCGATGGAGAAGGAATAGATCCTATTCTTTTGATTGATTCCGGTGGTCAATATTATGGTGGAACTACTGATATAACCAGAACTTTCTGTCTTGGTGAATCTTCAGCTGAATATAGAATTGATTATACTTTGACTGCTAAATCGGTTTTGGATTTAGCCAATACCATCTTCTTGCAAGGATGTGCTGGAACTGCTTTGGACATCAAAGCTAGAGAAAACATGTGGAAGAGAGGCATGGATTACAAATGCGGTACCGGACATGGTGTAGGTTACATGTTAGGTGTACATGAAGGACCTAATGGTTTCCGTTATCGTGTTGTACCTGAAAGAGATGATTCTCATATGCTTCTTCCTGGTCAAATTCAATCTGATGAACCTGGTGTTTATAAGGGTGGAAAATATGGAATCAGAATCGAATCCGAATTGTTGACCGTTAGAAAGTTTGAAACACCTGATGGAATATTCAATGGATTCGAATGGATTACTTATTGTCCTTTGGATGGGGAAAACATCGATACATCCATCTTGTCTGACGAAGAGATTCAATGGTTTAACGATTATCAAAAGCTAAGCTTAGATACTTTGACTCCATATGTTAAGGATGACAAGGATTTGTATGATTTCTTAGTTGAGAAATCCAAGCCTATCAGCAGAAAATAATTAGAATTCACTATTTAATTTTTGACTTGAGACCTCCTATTTGATAGGAGGTTTTTATTATGGAAGCTGTCAGTTACTATAGAGGTTTAGTTTATTATTTAAAAAAGTGTCTTATTAATTATGAAGAAGGATTAGCTAAAATTCAAAACATGGATTTAGTAAATCCGCATCCTATGGAAATACGTTCATCTCTTCATTATATTTATGATGAGTTTGTCAGATGGTTTGATGGGTTGGGATTAGAAGGAATAATCAATAGTGATTTAATAAATAATGATTATGGTTATTCATTCTTAAGAGATAAATATAAAAATAAATTGGTGGAGCTATTGGAATTGAATCAAGAAGAAAGCAACAAAATATTCATAGATGAATCTTTATTTAAATCATCCATGGAAGAAAGTTATTCTATGGATGGATTTAGGACATTGTTCTTTTTTATCTTCTCTTTTCATATGAACAAAATACATATGAATGAGATTGATTCAGCATTAAACAAGTATAAGCCCACATCGAAATATGAATATCCTTTCAGCTATCAAAAATATAAAATGAATCTAATAAATAAATTGGATTTTAAAAGTGACTCATATGATAACATTTTGAATTTTATAGAAGAGGATGAATATAATTTATATATGGTGTGGAAGAATTATATTCCAAAAACATTATTTGATTTTGTTTTGACTAATCCTAGCTTTTGGGACGGATATGAAAAAGGTTCTATAAAGGTGTTTAGAGTCAATCCTTTAGGCGTTGATTTAGAAAGATATAAGAGACCTGGTATGTATTGGGATTGTCTTATGGCTTTAATCACGGGACATAAGGTTTCCTTTAAGGAAAAAGACATACGTTGGGATTTGAAATTCGATAAAGTAGATGATAAACATCTATCGATAGATAATGGGAACAAGATTAGATTCAAATCGAATTCGATTGAAGATTTCTTACATACGCCTTTTAAGGGAAGGACTGTTGACAATTTATTGAAGAAAACCATAGAAGCGAGAATTCTATATTAATTATCTTCAAATATTTTTGCTATCCTATTACTTTGGGAGGATGAAAAAATGATTGAAGTTTGTCTATATGAGCCTGAGAATCCTGGAAATGTCGGAAATATAATTAGAACATGCATGTGTTTAAACGCTTCGTTGTCCATTATCGGTTATACACCTGTCGATTTGAGGCAGAAGACTTTGGAAAGAGCTAAACTCGACTATACAACTAGGATGAGTCTTTATCCTAATTATGAAGAGTTCAAAAAAGCTCATCAAAATTCTAAGATTATTTATGTTACCCGTTATGGAATGAAAGACTATGCTTCCTTTGACTATAAAACAGAAAAGGATCAATCGGTAGTATTGATGTTCGGTAGAGAATCTACTGGTATTCCTAAAACAATTTTGAGAGAAAATATCGAATGGTGTGCCAGAATTCCGATGATTCCAAATGCTAGAAGCTTGAATTTGGCTGACTCGGTCAGCTTGGTCCTAGGTGAATGTCAAAGACAAAGGGGCTTTGAAGGTTTGTCTGATAAAGAAACTTTGAAGGGAGAGGATTATCTTTTGAAATGGACACCTACTCCAGGCGAAGGGTTTTAACTTATAATATATTAGAAATTGTTCTGAAAGGGGAATAATATGAAATACGACAACCTCTGTGTCAGTGCTATACGTGCCTTAGTTATCGACAGTATCAATAAAGCGAAGAGTGGTCATCCAGGAATGGCTTTGGATATGGCACCACTTCTTTATGTTCTTTATTCTCGTCATTTGGTCGCCGATCCTAAAGATCCGAAATGGATTAAAAGAGATAGATTAGTATTATCAGCCGGTCATTCATGTATGGCCTTATATGCCACACTTCATTTGGCTGGATATGATATTTCTATCGATGATTTGAAACAATTTAGACAACTGAATTCTAAAACTCCAGGTCATCCTGAAGTCGAAAGAACACCGGGTATAGATTGCTCCTCTGGACCACTAGGACAAGGAATCGGTCAAGCTGTTGGAATGGCAATAGCTGAAAGACATTTGAGAGCAATCTATCCTAACAGTGATGGAATATTTGAACATTATACTTATTGTATTTGTGGTGATGGATGTTTAGAAGAAGGCGTGAGTGATGAAGCTATAGCTTATGCCGGTATTCAAAAATTAAATAAGTTAATTCTGTTTTATGATGCAAATGGATCTACCATGGATGGACCTACTGACTTGGCATCGAATGAAGATGTTTTCAAGAGATTCCAGGCTTTAGGTTGGAATACTTTAGAAGTTAATGATGGCAATGACATCGAATCGATAGACAAGGCTATCAATGTTGCTAAGACAGCAAAAGATCGACCTACGATGATTATGATTCATTCAATTATTGGTTTTGGAAGTCAAAAACAAGGAAGCAATAAAACTCATGGTTCACCGTTAGGGCTTGAGGATGGTGAATTTGCTAAGAATAGCTATGGGTGGACTTATCCACCATTTGAGATTCCTGATGAAGTCTATATGACTTTCAAAGAAACCTTCATCGAAAGAGGAAGAATCGAACACGAAAAATACGGAGAAGCTCTTGCTAAGTATCAATTGTCTAATCCTAAAGAAGCTAATTATTTAATGGCTACTATTCGTAATGACGTATCTCCATATATCTTCAAACAACTTCCTACATTTCCTGAGAATGAGTCAAACGCTACAAGAAACACTTCAAATGTACTCCTTTCTCTAGCTCAGCAAGAATTGCCTAATCTCATAGGCGGAAGCGGAGACGTGGCTTCTTCAGTTAAGACTGATGTTAAAGGTGAGACTATATTTACTGCAGATAACCCTAAAGGAACGATAATGCGTTTTGGTATACGTGAGTTTGGAATGGCGACGATATTGAACGGTATGTTGCTACATGGCGGACTTAGAACCTATGGTGGATCGTTTATGGTTTTCATAGATTACTTCAAAGCTGCTTTGAGAATGGCTGCTCTTCAAAAATTACCACAGATTTTCTTGTTATCCCATGACTCTATCGCTGTAGGTGAAGATGGTCCTACTCATCAACCTATCGAGCAATTATCAGGCTTGAGAAGTATTCCTAATGTTAGAGTATATAGACCTGCCGATTCTAATGAATGTGCTGAAAGTTGGAGACAAGCATTGCTTTCTACTGACCATCCTACATGTATTGTTCTTACAAGGCAAAATGTACCTTTGTTAGCTGGCACTAATGGAGATGGAGTCGACAAGGGTGGATATGTTGTAAGTAAAGAAAACTCAAAATTGGACTATACAATAATCGCTAGCGGCTCAGAAGTAAGCTTAGCCATCGAGGCCCAAAAGATGTTGCTAGAAAGAGGTATTGATGGAAGAGTAGTATCTTTACCAGAAGCTAGAGTTTTCCTTTCACAGTCTCAAGAGTATAAGGATGAAGTCTTAGGTGTTGATAGAAGCAAAAGATTAGTAGTCGAGATGGATTCATCCTGGGGATTAGGTATATTTTCTGATAACATTATGAGTGTTGATAGTTTTGGACTTTCAGCACCTGCAAAAGATGTAGTAAACAGCTTTGGCTTCAATAAAGAGAATGTTGCAGATAGAATTATAGATATTTTGAAAAAATAAAATTTTAGGAGATTTATATGGCACCAAAGAAAATTATTTTAACCGGCGATAGACCGACCGGTCCTCTTCATATCGGTCATTATGTAGGGTCTTTAAGACAAAGAGTCGAACTTCAAAACAAAGGCGATTATGATGAGATGTATGTCTTCATCGCTGATAACCAAGCATTGACTGACAATATTGAAAATCCTGACAAGATTCGTGATAATATTTTGGAAGTTGCCTTGGATTATCTTTCTGTTGGATTAGATCCTAACAAGATTTCTATCTTTGTTCAGTCCCAGGTTCCTGAAATGGCTGAATTGGCCTTTTATTTAATGGATTTTGTCACTGTTGCTACTTTGGAGAGAAATCCGACATTAAAGGCTGAAATCAAACAAAAAGATATGGGTGAAAGCTTGCCTTGTGGTTTCTTCTTTTATCCTATTTCTCAAGCCGGAGATATTGCAGCCTTTGATGCTACATTGGTTCCTGCTGGTGAAGATCAATCACCTATGATCGAGCAATGTAGAGAAATTGTTAGAAGATTTAACCATTTGTATGGTCCTACACTTATTGAACCCAAGATTATTCTCCCTGAGAATACAGTATGTCAAAGATTGCCTGGCACTGATGGTAAAGCCAAGATGAGTAAGTCTTTAGGTAATTGTATTTATTTGTCCGATTCAGAAGCTACTTTGAAGAAAAAGGTAATGTCGATGTTTACCGATCCCAATCATCTTAAAGTCTCTGACCCTGGTAATACTAAGGATAATCCTGTCTTTATTTATTTATCTGCTTTTGCTAGCGATGAGGACTTCGTCAAATTCTTACCTCAATATAAGAATCTCGATGAATTGAAAGCTCATTATGAAAGAGGTGGATTAGGTGATGTGGTCGTAAAGAAGTTCCTCTTTGCTGTCTTGAATAATATTCTTACCCCGATAAGAGAAAAGAGAAAATATTATGAAGAAAGACTCGATGAGGTTTATGAGATTTTGAAGGAAGGATCTATCAAGGCTAGAGCCAAGGCTAGTGCAACAATGGCCAGAGTTAAGAGAGCCTTGAGAGTCGATTACTTCGATGATCCTAAATTTTTAGAGGATACAAAATACAAAATTATAAATAAACAAAGATAGGCTTGTTTTTGTTTTGTGCATCGTCTAATAAAAGACGATGCTTTTGTTTATAAATGGCTATTTTGCTATATTAGTTTTATGTTTTATAATATGTAATTGGTGAACGAAATGGAAAATAAAACAAACATAGATATTCTTGCTAAGAAAAAGGAAGTCGAGAGTCAAGGGGTTCATACCGCAACTCAATCTTTGATAACTTTGCTCAACGATCAAGGAAAAGACAAATATAATGTTTCTATATGCAAGAATTACAAGAAGTCTAATTTAGTTATCGCTACTGCTATTTACCCTAAATTCTACATAAAGTTAAAAAAGAAGAAAAAAACTATAGCGATGGTTCATTTTCTTCCAGATACTTTGGATGGCTCTATAAAACTTCCTAAATTTGCTTTGAATATTTTTAAGAGATACGTAATGTCCTTTTACCGCAAAGCCCATGATTTAGTAACAGTTAATCCTTATTATGTTCAAAAGTTGATCGACCTTGGGTTTGATAAGTATCATGTTCATTCAGTTCCTAATTTTGTTTCAAATAAAAAGTTCTATCCTTTGTCTGTTCCTGAAAAATTAAATTCTAGAAAGAAATATGGAATCCCTGAGAACTCATTTGTAGTCATGGGATGTGGTCAGACTCAAACTAGAAAAGGAGTCAGAGATTTTTTGGCTGTAGCCGAAGATAATCCTGATATGACTTTTGTATGGGTTGGTGGTTTTACATTTGGAAAGATAACAGAAGGTTATAAATCATTGAAAAAGATGATTTCTAATCCTCCTCCCAATGTGAAGTTCTTAGGCATAATTCCTAATGAGGAAATGAATTCGATATATAATTGTGCGGATATTTTATTTATGCCGTCTTACGATGAACTTTTCCCAATGACTATCTTAGAAGCTTCTAATGTAAATATTCCTATTTTGGTTAGAGATTTACCTTTATACAATCCCGTTTTATTCGATAAAGTTTTACGTGGCAACAACAATTTGGAATTCTCTTCTATATTAAAAGAATTAGTCAAAAATCCTATCAAAAGAGCAGAAGCTATCATTAAATCCACTGAATTGGCTGAGATGTACACTGCTGATAAGGTATATTCCCAATGGGATGAGCTTATCGATAAGCTCATCGATGATGGGAAGGAGAAGAAGCGTGACTGATTTGGATAAAACAATCTTTTATAGCGATGAAATTAATGATGATTTCGGTAAGAAACACATCAGATACGATCCCTATAAAGGAAAAAAGAAAATAGTTGTTGAGAGACGTGGATTTTATGAGCACGTATCTAATTTCTTTTTTGCCATTATCTATTTTTTGGTAAAAACATTTTCTATTATTGTCGGTGTTAAATGGATAGGAAAGGAAAATGTTAAGAAATTAGATAATAAGAAAGGTTATTTCATCTATGCAAACCACGCTGGTGAATTAGATGTAGCCTTAGCTTATTTAATAAGCCATAAGCAAAGAACTAATACTATCGGTTATTCTGAAGCTATAGCTAATCCTGCCACAAAATTGATTGTTCCAATTTGCGGATTTATTCCTCTTCCTGTCGATATTCATGATATTCCTAAGATGACTCATGCTATTTCTTATTACATTCAAGAGAAAAAACAGGTAATTGTTATCTATCCTGAAGCACATCTATGGCCTAATTATACTGGCGTTAGAAATTTTAAAAGGCAGTCCTTTAGATATCCAGTCGAACTAGATGCGCCTGTTCTCCCTGTCTTTTTCGCTAGGAGAAAAAGGAAAGGATTTTGGAAGGTGTTTAAGAAGCCAAGAGTAACAGTCATTATCGGAGAACCTTTATATCCCGATAAGGATTTAAATCGAAGAGATGCAATTCAAAAACTCGGTGATGATACTTATGAATCCTTGGTCAAATTATCTAAAACAATTGAACAAGAAGACTATTGGCATTACGTTTATATGCCTAAGAATGAAGAAAATATTGATTAATTTTGATATGCTATAATATTGCAAAGTGAGGCGTTATTATGAATATACTCGTTGTATGTGATGTATTTGGCGATAACACCAATGGAACTATGGTCGCTCAAAACAACCTCATCAATTCGATGAGAAAAAGAGGACATCATGTTTCAATTCTGTGTGCTGATCAAAATTCTATGGGTCAACCTGATGTATTTGTTTGCCCTAATTTGAATGTAGGACCTTTCAACAGCTATGTAGAAAAGGAAGGGGTCACCCTTCCTAAGCCTAAAAGAGACATTATTGAAAAATCTATGGAAGGAATTGACGTAGTCCATATTATGCAACCTTTATTATTAGGCCCTAGAGCCGCCTCAATAGCTTACGAAAAAAATATCGCCATTACAGCTGGATTTCATACCCAAGCAGAAAATGTCTCAGCTCAATTCAAACTAATGGGTGTCGAGGCTGTCAACAAGACTTTGTATAAATATTTTTGGAGAGCTTTATATAGGTATTGTGACGCAATACATTACCCCACTCAATTCATAAGAAATATTTTCGAAGAAAATATTCAATATCATACGAATGGTTATGTCATTTCCAATGGTGTTCTTCCTATTTTTAGAAAGAATCCTTTAGCTCAAAGGCCAAAAGAATGGGAAGGGAAATACTTGATAGTCTTTTCCGGAAGATTGACCGATGAAAAAAATCAAGTTCAATTGATGCGAGCTATCCTTCTTTCCAAGCACAAAGATAAGATTCAATTAGTTTTGGCTGGTGATGGACCTTTGAAGGAAAAGTTAATAAAAATGGGTGAATCTTTGCCTAATAAACCTTACATCAACTTCTTCACGAGACCTCAAGTGGTAGATCTAATGAGTGAGGCTGATTTGTATGTTCATGCTGCTGTAGCTGACTTGGAATCAATATCGTGCTTGGAAGCTATTTGCTGTGGAGCTTTACCATTGCTCTCTGATAGTCCTAAAGCAGCAGTTAGCGAATACTCGAGAAATACGCATTGTGTCTTTAAATGTGGTGATGATGAAGATTTAGCTAGACATATCGATTGGTTTATAGAACATCCTGAAGAAAGTGCTCAAATAAAAACACTATATAATGACTTCTATAAAAATTATAATTTTGAGCATTGCATGGATAGAATGGAGCAGATGATCAAAGATGCTTATAGATATCACACGGAAGGTCATAAGAAGCCTATTGATCTAGGTGAATAGACTAAAATTATATAAGCCAACTTAAAATTATTGGATTGAATTTGATGCGAATTCAATCCTTTTTTGATCGCTTAAAAAGTAATTTCTTTCTCATGTAAACAATATTGTGTTAACAATAATACCTTAAAGGACTATAATACAAAAGTTAATTTTTGGAGGAAAAACAAATGAGTGAAGACAAACAGCCACTTGAACAAGCTGTTCCTGTGGAGAAAGAAATGACTGACCAAAACAAAAAAATTAATTGGTTCGTTATGTTCAAGAGATGTATCGGTGAGATTTTAGGAACTGCAGTATTGGTTTGCATCGGATGTGGTGCAGCAACCGGTCTTGCCATGAACGGTGCTTCGGTTGGTGAAATCGCAATTGCAACTTCTCTTACATTCGGCTTGGTTGTCACAGCCTTGTCCTATGCTTTAGGTGAATTTACAGGTTGCCATGTCAATCCTGCAGTCACATTCGCAATGTGGTTGGATGGACGTATCGGATGGAAGCAAATGCTTCTTTATACTTTGTCTCAAGTTGTCGGTGGAATTATCGGTGCTGCATTGCTCGTCGGCTTCTTAGGACATAACTGGGATCCTTCAGCCTTAGCAGCCGGTGCTGATATGGGAATAATCAACACTTATGCTTCTAACGCAGTGAGTGGAACCTTGATTTCTAGATTTGGAACTGCTGGTGGTTATGTAATTGGATTATTTGCAGAAATCTTCTTTGCATTGGTCTTCGTATTTACAATTCTCTGCACTTCTCATGACAAGGCTAATAAAGGTCTTTCTGGAATTGCTTTAGGATTATCCTTGACTTCTATCGTCTTCTTTGGATTCAGCATCACTGGTACTGGTGTCAATCCTGCAAGATCTTTAGGAACTGCTTTGATGGCTTTGGTCAACGGACAAACTGAGCCTATTAAGGAAATATGGATTTTCATCTTTGGACCTTATATCGGAGCTGGACTTGCTACTCTTTGCTATTGGGCTGTATGGCATGATCATGGACCTCATCATCCTAACGACAAGAGAAATCCGACCGACAAAATCAAAGAAAAAATCGATTCTAAAGAAAATAAGTAATTGATATTGAATTTGTAGCCGAGCTAATAGCTCGGCTATTTTATTTGTAAAAAAGATCTTAAAATTAATAATTGATATTCGAAAGTAGTCGGCCAACGCTTTCACAAGAAATTAAAGTATAAATATGAAAGAAATCTCTATAGCTTTAGTCGAGGATAATCAAAATGATTATCAAACATGTCTCAACGATATCAATTGATACCAAAAAGATAAGAATGTTTTGATAAATTTGGATAGGTTCTTCTCAGGAGAAGAGTTCTTGCTCAAAGAAAAGTCTCATAAAAAATCATTTTAGATATCAATTTAGGTTGAATAAACGGAATGAATTTGGCTAGAAAGATTAGAGAAAAGGATAACTTGGCAGTTATCATCATTGTGTGAGTCAATTTTTAATCTGCAGATTTCTTGATTACTTTAGTTATGAATTTCTTAGGTAAAAAGTGTGAGAAGAAATGTAGGCATTTAATTTTGAAAGATGGAACTATGACAGTCTTTCCTTTCAAGGATTTCTTTACAGCATAAGATGCACATTTTTGGCAGGATATCGGTTTGATATTGAATTTTACATTTCCTGCTTTTTCAAAGTTTGTAGCCACGGGTCCTGGGCAAAGTACTGATAGAATAACTTTTGATTTTCTTTCTTTAAGTTCTCTCCAATATCCAAGAGCTAAATAATACACATATACTTTTGTAGAGTAATAAGGAGTCATATAAGGAGCTGGTGCAAAAGCTGCGGCAGAAGCTGTTACTAAAATATTACCTTTACCTCTTTTATAGAATTTCGTTGTGAATGCTTTGAGCAACCTATGACAAGCCTTTACGTTTAAATCGACCATCTTCATTTCCTTCTCGATATTATCATCATCGAAATGGCCTATCATCCCATAGCCTGCATTGTCGAAGAAATAATCGATATCTATATTTTTTGTCTTGTCTATTAAGGACTTGACTCCTTCTTCAAAAGATAAATCTAAAGAGATGAATTCGAACTTTCTATTGGGATAAGTGTCTTTAAGCTTAGAAAAATCACCTTCATGTCTAGATACTCCTATGATGTCATATCCTTTTTGGGCTAATATCTTACTGACTTCCAATCCTAACCCTGATGAGGCACCAGTTATTAAAGCAATCATATAGGGTCTCCTTTTATTTATAGACAAGTATACAATCTCTTTTGTTTACAAGTTGAAATCATCTTTGGAAACCACTAAAAACCAGTTGTAAATGAATGAAAAAATAAACAAAAATTAAATTGATAAAAATAGCAAAAAAATCTATTCAATTTTGAAGAAAACTAGATATAATTAGGTTGTAAAGGAGGATTTAGAATGTCTGTTATTTATTCTATGATTTCGTTAGTTGTTTTGGCTAGTTCTATCGTCTTCCTGTGGCTGATGAGACACCATCCAAAGATCAATTCCTGGCTTATATTTGGAATAGCTGTTTTTCTTTTAGTATATAAGTCATGTGAGTATAGTTATTACGCTATAACTCATACTGGTTATTCGCCTGTTGAATTCTCTCATTTATCTTATTTGATATTTGGTGCTGTCTTCACATTCGGCTTTGCCAAGATTGGATTATTTGGTGCTTTCGTAGCTTTACTTTCTGGGTTTGGATTCTTAGTAGGCGCAATAGTCTCACCTTCCTTTATGGCTGATGATTTATATTTAGTAATAGCAGGATATATTTCACATACATTATTGTTTATAGGTGGTGGATTAGCTTTGTTTGATCATAAGTATTATTCGTGGAAACAAATTTATGGAACATATATTGGGTTGTTTTCCATGTTGATGTATGGTGTATTGATTTATACTGGTTTACTATATCATTTAGATGACCCTGTCGGATCTTCTAACTTCATCAAGATGATTACTGGAGAATTCATGGTAGGCGTATTTGGAGAAGGTATTAGTGTGTTTGGAAAATGCATAGGTGCAATCGCATTGGTCTCATTGATTATGGCGGCGGTTCCTGTAATCTTATGTATGAATAACTTGATAGTTCCTTGCCATATTAAATACTTCGAAAAACATAATGATGTTTATGAGCCTGTTCTTCATGGGATTCTTCCTTACTTTGATAAAGTGATGGATAGAAAAGAAGAGAGAAAAAATAATGTGTAAGATTAGCCGAGCTAATAAGCTCGGCTTTTTAAATTGATATAAATGACATCACCAACATCCTTATTCCCAATATCATCATAAAAACTATATTAATTCTGCCTGGTTAAAGTTTACGGGGATAAAGCTAGTGATGAAGAAGCTGAATATATGATGATTATGATTTCAGGAGTATTCATTTGTCATTATAACGATGTCTTGATAGCAAAAATCAATGATTATATTTTGACTATAGGCCACTTTTTCTCATCGGATGAAGAATAGTTATTTAAACCATTAACACACATTTTCAATAGAGATTTGAATATGCTATAATTTCATTTGCAGGAGAGATTATATGTCTAGCTTAAACTTAAAACTATCAGCTGATAAAATTTACAATCAAAACTTTTCCGGAGCTAAATCCGGATACAATTGTTTGCAAGTTGATACTCTTCTTGATTCGGTTATCTCGGATTACGAGGTCTTTGAAAGTTATGTGAAAGACCAAGATGTAGCTAAAGCTGAACTTGAGAGAATAAATAAGCTCTTAAATGAGAAAGTGACTTCTCTTCAAGTGGAAAACACAGTTTTGAAGCAAAAGCTAGATGATGTTAAAGGTATTACTTCTTCTGGGCAAGATAATCTATCTTTGCTAAAAAGAATTAATGATCTTGAAACAGCTCTTTATAAAGCCGGAGTCGATCCTACAAAGATTAAGTAGATGCGAACGCTCAATCCAAGCGACTGCTGGTAGCTTGTCTATCAGAGGAAAGTCCATGCTCACACGACCTGTGATGGTCGTAGTGTTTGTGCCAGCTTAAATGATAAGGCTGGGCACCGGTTTAAGGGAGCCGGTGACGGCTGAGAACAACCCTAAAGCTTCGGCCATGGGAAGTTCTCTCTAACGCTCCACAGTGACGAAACCCATTGGAAACTTTGGGAGTGAAACGTGGAAAGCCCCGCAAGTGAGAAACCTAAATTTTGGTAAGGGAGGCATTCCTAGGAGAACCGAATCCTTCGAATGTGGGTGGTAACACTCAGATAAATTGTCGCTCTAGACAAAACATGGCTTACAGGATTGGGTAATTCCCTTTTTTATTTTGCTTATTTTTCTAAAACTATTAATATATGTGCGTATCAAAATAGGAGGCAAGTATGAATCTCGCTAACAAAGTAACTCTTTCTAGATTTCCTTTGACTTTGTTGTTATTGATTGCTTATTTTATCTCTTTCTTTATTCCAGCCCCAGCTTTGTATGTCATTCCTATGACTCACATTACAATCTTGGATTTGGTTTGCTGTGTAGTGTTTATCATCATTGCTGCTACAGATGGTGTCGATGGTCATATCGCTCGTTCTAGGAATATGGTCACTGACTTTGGAAAATACATGGATCCCTTAGCAGACAAGTTCTTGATAGATGGAACATTGATTATGTTGACCGCTAAGATGCCTTGGCTATGTCCTCCATTATTTGTTGTCTTATTGGTCGGTAGAGACTTCATCATCGATGGTCTAAGAATGGTTTGTGGAACAAAAGGCGTGGTAATTCCAGCAAATATCTTTGGAAAGGCAAAGACTGTTGCTGAAACTGTTTATATTCCTTTCTTATTCCTTAGAGGATTCCCATTCCAATTCATCGATTATGTATTCGATAATAAGAACTTTATTAATTGGACTGATGGAACTAATGGATTCTGGGCTCAAACAATGGGATGCAACGGCGAAATATCAGCCATGATTTGGTTGGATTTCCTCGGAATCATCACAGTTTTGCTCTCACTTATTTCTGGCGGAATTTATATTTATAATGCTAGAAAGGTTCTTAAGGAGAGTGCAAAGTAATGGATAACGGATGTTTAAACCTAGTGAGTATGGTCTTTTCCATCATGGAGAAGAGAAAACTCACTTTTTGTTCTTGTGAGAGTTTGACAGGCGGATTGTTCGGAGCAACTGTGTGCTCAGTCCCAGGGGCTTCCAACTACTATAGAGGTGGTGTTATCACCTATGTCGACGATGTGAAACAAAGATTAGGCGTAAATGAAAAAACCTTGAAGGAAGATACAGCTATTTCGATGAAATGCGCTTGTGAAATGGCATTATCTAGTGAGAAATTCACTGGAAGCGATGTCGCTATTTCATTTACAGGAAACGCTGGACCTACAGCTCAGGATGGAAAACCTGTCGGTGAAGTTTGGATAGGAATATCCTACCATGGCCAAGCCAAAGCTTATAAATATCAGTTGGAAGGTGACAGGAATAGCATTAGAGAGCAGTGCGTAAAAGAAGGTTTGAGACAATTGCTAAATAATCTTGCCTAAAATGATCATTTTGAGGCCTTTGAAGAATATATAATCATTGAGGAGAACTTATATGGCAGAAAAAGAAAAGAAAGAAGCAAAAGCTTCAGAGCAACAAGCAAAAGAAGAAAGAGATAATTCTTTGCTCACTGAGACTTTAAAAGAGATTGAGAGAGCTTATGGAAAAGGCTCTGTAATGAGACTTGGAGATAGACCTACTGTCGAGACAGGAATTATTCCCACAGGTTCTATGATGATCGATCAAGCCTTGGGAGTGGGTGGTTATCCAAGAGGAAGAATCATTGAAATATTCGGCCCAGAATCCTCAGGAAAGACTACTTTGGCTTTACAAGCCATAGCCCAAGTTCAAAAAATGGGTGGAAGAGCTGCATTTGTAGATGCAGAACATGCTATCGATCCTGAGTATGCTAAGGCTTTAGGCGTGGATATCAACAATTTGATATTGTCACAGCCTGATTATGGCGAACAGGCTTTGGATATCGTCGATATGCTCGCAAAAGGAAACGCATTTGATTTGATCGTAGTCGATAGTGTAGCCGCTCTTGTTCCACGTGCTGAATTGGAAGGAACTTTATCCGATCAAAGTGTCGGTCTGCAAGCTAGATTGATGAGTAAGGCGTTGAGAAAAATAGCAGGTCAATTGAACAAATCAAATTGTAGTGTAATATTTATCAATCAGCTGCGTGAAAAAGTTGGAGTGATGTTTGGAAACCCTGAGACCACCTCCGGAGGAAGAGCCTTGAAGTTCTATGCTTCTGTCAGAATCGACATTAGAAAGGCTGAAGCCTTGAAGGATGGAGATGCTGTTATCGGTAATGTGGTGAATGTAAAAGTAGTTAAGAACAAGGTTGCACCTCCTTATAAATCATGCCGTGTCGATATGATTTATGGTCAAGGAATATCGCATCTACATGAACTTGCCAACTTAGCATTGGGTTATGGAATTATAAAGAAATCTGGATCTTGGTTTAATTATGGAGAGGAAAGACTTGGACAAGGATCTACAGCTTTGTATAAGTTCTTGACTACCAATACGGAAGAAGCTCAAAAGATTGAAAACACCATTAGAGAGAATATGCAAAATGGTGTTGCATACGACCCAAAATTGATGAAATAGCTTCCAAAGCGATGGGACTCCATCGCTTTTTATAATTTATGAACAGCTTTTATTGTAGAATATCGACTACTTAAGGAAAATTTAATTATGATATCTTGGACTGATTTTTTACTAGTTCCTGTCACCATGTCTTTTGATTGTATGACAGTCGGAGCTACTGATGGAATCAAGGAATGGAACATGAAGTGGTGGAAGATAATTCTCTGCTCATTCCTCTTTGGATTGTTTCAAGCTGTTATGCCGGTTATCGGATATTTTATCGGATATTGGATTCAAGGATATTTCAAAGATCAAAAAGAAATTATTGTTGGCTGGGTCGCCTTCACATTACTCATGCTTCTATCTTCTAAAAGCATGTATGAATGGATTAATGGACTGAAGGAAAGAAAGGCTTCAAATAGTGAAGAAAAAGCTGAATTAGAAACCCAATCTCAAACATTTAAATCCAACGAATTAACTATTGGAAAGATGTTCATTCAAGCTATTGCTACATCTATCGATGCATTGTCTATCGGATTTGTTTATATGGATAAGGAAGTCGGCTGGGCGATGAGTTTGTTTGCCACTATTGGTGTTGTTACTTGGATTCTTTCAATCTTAGCTATTCTGTTTGGAAAAGTGATTGGTCCTAAACTTGAAAAGTGGGGAGATCTGATAGCCTCTATTGTGTTTTGTTTGGTGGCAGTCAAGATTGTCTTAGGTGCATACGGAATTATAAATTTCTAATAATTCAGTGGTATTAATTCAATAATTAGCTTCCTATTAAAATAGGAAGCTGTTTTTGTATTAAAATAAAAAGTGCGTTTGGAGGTTGTCCATATGAACGGATGGTATATAGCTTTAATCGTAATTGGATGTTTGATTGTGGCTGGTCTGATTGGATTTTTAGTCTATTTTTTGCTTGGAAAAGGAATTTACTTTGTTTCTCAAGGCAAAAAAATAATAGATAGAAGTCAAAGCATCAATGATGTCTTATATCGTGATTGTTCGACTAGTCTTGAAAGAGTCAAGAAGATGGCTGATAAGGATGCTCCTGGATACAAGGAGAAATACAATGATTTAATCAATTTTTATGTTTCTTTGGATAAGCAAAATAAAGAAGAAGTAACTCAAGCAGTAACAGCGGTGACAAATCTTTTGAACGCCAAAGAAAAGAGAGGTCTAAAGAGGAATATCCTGGCTGCAAAAAAGGTCTTGGATTCATTTGAGGAAGAGATAAATGGATTCAAGAAGCAAATAGCTCAGACGCTCGTAATCGATGATAAATACCATGCAATGATAAAAGACCCGAAAGAAAGGTTTAGAAAATTTAAAGAATTTTGTAATCAAAATGAAATTGAATTGAGACCGATCAAATCGGATTTAGATAATTTGTTCGATGTATTTGAAGAATATTTCAGACAATATGAAGTAGATATTGATAAAGCTGATTATACAAGCGCTAAAGTACATTTGGACAAGATAAATAAGGCATTAGAAGTTTTGGATAAGTATGGTCAAACACTTCCTAACAGTATCACGATGGCTCAAAAAGTGATTCCTGAAAGATTGAAAGTCTTAAAGCAGGAAGAGGTAGACACTGAGAATTTGGGAGTTCCATTGACACATTTAGGAATCGATATTTTTATCGATAGAGCTAATAAGAGATTAGTCAAAATCAATCAGGATTTAAAGCTTCTCAAAATTGCTAGAGTGAAGACTTCTTTGGATGAAATACTTAATGGAATAGATACTTTAGAGAGAAAGATTGATACAGAGAAGCTATCTAAAGATGAATTTAATAAAATTCAAAACGATAAAGAACAATCGATCCTTCTTATTCAAGAAAAATATGCTTCTATTCTAAAAAAGATAAAAGTATATAAGGAAATTTATGTTCTTGATGATGATTTCTTTAAGAAATCTCAAGAATTAGGTGAGATGATTGATTTGGATGAGAGATTGAGAAGAGAAAATGACGAATCTTTGACTAACCATGACGGAACACCTTATTCTTCACTTCTTGAATCTCAAAAGAAAATATCTGAACTCAACAAAAATATAGCTGATAAGTTCAGTGAGTTTAAAGAGTTTGAAGTCAATGTGAAGAACGTTTTGGATGGAATTTTAGATGAATTGAATTTATCCTATCTAAATATATGTAAAGCGAGAAGAGCTATAATGGAATTTGATGTGCCTTCCTATATAAAGGCTAAAGCCAAAGAAGTGTCAGATCTCATGAATGAAATAAATGATGTTTATAACATGACTACTAAGACACCTATAGATGTGGAAAAATGTAAAAAAGAGTTTGAAATATTAAAAAATAATCGCGATTTATTTTTAGGAAAGATTCAAAGAGACAAAATCTCAATGATAAATGCTGAGATTTTGATCACTTATGCGGCTCAGTATCGTAGAAATTATCAAGATATTGAAAACGAGACAAAGAATGCCGAATTAGAATTCAAAAATGCTAGATTTGATAATGCGGCTTCCATTATGACTTTAGCTTTTAATCACAATAACATTCAAACTCCTAAAGCTGTCGGATTAACTGACTAAGAAAGCTGAGATTATGACTGATAAGAAATATATTTATTTTGACAACGCTGCTTCTACTAAACCTTATAAAGAAGCATGTGACATTGCTATGAAAATTGCTATGGAAGATTACGGAAACCCCGGTTCGTTACATGAGATGGGAAATTCCGCAAATCTCTATCTTGAAAAAGCCAGAAGACAGATATTGTCTATCTTAGGTGATTCCAACAATAGAGTTAATCCATTTGAATGCATATTTACTTCTGGTGCTAGTGAAAGCAACAACATCGCAATTCTTGGAGCTAGTTATTCCAAGTCTTCTTATTCTAAAAGACTCATCACCACAACCGTTGAGCATGATTCAGTGGGAAAGGTCTTTGACAAGTTGGAAGCTGATGGATTTGAAGTGATTAGATTGAATGTCGATAAAAATGGTCAAATCGACTGGAATTTATTCATCGAAACATTGAAAAGAGGTGTTGGTCTAGTTTCTAGTTTGTATTGTTGTAATCAAAATGGGCTCTTGCTCCCAATTGAAAAGATGGCTAAATTGACCAAACAATATTGCCCCAGAGCTTATTTTCATACCGATGCAACTCAAGCTGTTGGAAAAGTAATAATGAAACTAGAAAATATAGATTTAGTTTCTTTCTCTGGACATAAAATAGGTGCCTTGAGAGGTAGTGGAGTTTTGCTAAAGAGAAAGAATGCAGTCTTGATTCCACCTGAAGTTGGAGGTGGTCAAGAGATGAATCTAAGACCGGGAACATCTAATACTCCTGGAGATGTCTCTATTGCTGTAGCCTTAAGAATTGATAATCAAACATTGGCTGATAGAACTGAAAGAGTCAAAAAAATAAACGATTATATTAGAGATAAGTTGACAGATGAGGATGGTATTATTTGTATGTCTGAAAAAGAGAGTTGTATTCCCTTTGTTCTCACATATGGATTAAAACATGTCAGAGCATCAGTCATGGATGAATTTCTATCCTCTCATAATATTTATGTATCGACTACTTCAGCTTGTGATGATAGATTAAAAATATCTAATACAGCACTCAGAGGAATGGGATATGAATCACATTGTGCTGATAATCCGATTAGGTTGTCTTTCAAAGGAGATGAGACTATAGAAGAAGCCGATGAGTTTGTTTATTGGTTTAAAGAAGGATTGAAGACTTTACATCCGGATGATTGAGGTGAATAAATATGGAAAATGAAATATTAAATATCAGAGACTCAGCTAAAGATATGGTTATTATTTTCTTTGGCGAATTATCTACGAAAGGAAAGAACATCTTTGATTTCATTAAAAAGCTTGGTGTTAATATCAAGGCTAAGTTGAAGAAGTTTGACAAGCTTCAATATGAGATAAAAAAAGATCATATCTATATAATTTTGAATGGCACGCCTTATGAAGATGTGGCTAAAGGTTTGAAGCAAGTACCTGGAATCTTAAATTTCTCTTTGGCTATGGGAATTGAAAAGGACTTAGATGAATTTAAGAAGTATTCATTGGAATTAGCTAAATCTTCTAATGCTAAGACTTTTAAGGTTACAGTGAAAAGAGCTGATAAGACATTCCCTTATCACTCTGATGAAATTTGTCGTGAGGTAGGAGACTATGTCTTAGACAACATTCCCTCTATTAAGGTCGATGTTCATTCTCCGGAGTTATTGATTCACATCATGATACGTCAAGAATTGGCATATGTTTATGGACCTAAGGAAAAAGGACTTGGTGGTTATCCTGTTGGAATCGCAGGAAAGACTCTTCAATTGCTCAGCGGAGGAATCGATTCACCAGTAGCAACTTTCATGATGATGAGAAGAGGTGCTAAAGTTGAATGTATTCACTTTGCAGCTCCTCCTTATACATCTGAAAAAGTAATTGAAAAAATTAAAGATCTTCTTCATGTCCTTACCGATTATCAGCCGTCTATAAAATTGATGATAGTTCCTTTCACTCACTTGCAAGAAGAAATCTATAAGGCTGCTGGAACTTCCTATGCAATTACGATTATGAGAAGAATGATGCTAAGAATAGCTACAAAAGTTGCATGGAATAATAACGATATTGTTCTATCTACCGGTGAGTCTTTTGGACAAGTCGCTAGTCAAACTTTGAAATCTTTTGTAGCTATAGATCCTGTAACTCCAATGCCTATCATCAGACCTTTGGTTGCTATTGATAAAATCGATATTATAGATATAGCTCAAAAGATTAATACATTCGATATTTCAGTTAGACCTTATGAAGATTGCTGCACTATATTCGACGTAAAGAATCCTATGACTTGTCCTCATCCGGATAAGATTGAAGAAATCGAAAACTCTTTCGATTGGAAGCCTATGGTGGAAGAATGTGCTAGAAATGTTCAAAAGATTTATATAACTGATGACGATGAGGATGATTCTAATCTTCTCTAGTTTTTTGATTTTAAAATCATTGTGATATAATTACAAAAGTTAAGTAGTTAATGAACAAGTAAAGGATATAAAAAAATGACTGAAAATGACATTTATGCAAAGTTGACTGAGTTGGTCAGCGAGAAGACCAAGGTCGGCGAATTGAAGCCGGAAACTGATCTTTCCGATTTGGGATTGGATTCATTGGATAAGGCTGATATCATGATTCAAGTAGAAGATATATTCCATATCTCTTTCAATGAAGATGAAATGGCTCAAATTTCAACAATTCAAGATTTTGAGAAATCTATTGAATCAAAGTTGAATAATCAATAATTTCTAGTTCTACTTCGTTTTAACTCAGCTAAGGCTGAGTTTTTTCTTTTTCTTTTTCTCTCAAATTCAAAAGAAGTATTTTTTATTACTGAAGATAAATCCGAAATTCGGATTGTTCTACCTTTTATAGTGTATTTTTAGGTTTTATGTTTATTCCTTTTGTCTATTTAAAAATGTAGGGATAAATTGCATTTTTCTTAAGTAAAATAATGAAGAATTTGGAGGTGGATATGGCAAAAGAATTATGGGGGAGAATAAAGGAAGGTATATTCTCCATAGGACCTATTTATTTAGTATTACTTCTTATCGATATCTCTGGCTTATTTTTGTTTGATTCAAAGCCTATCGAAGGATCTGTACAATTTGAAAATATATTTACTCCGAATTATTATGCTAACAACTATGCTAGCAGTGTGTTCGGACCGTTTACATTGTGTCTTTTGATTTCATTCATTCCACTCGTATTGGGTAGTTCTTTGTTTGGAATGGGTGCTGACCAAGCAATGTCCAGAATCGGTACCGCAATCGGTGAAAATATAACTAAGAAAAGATCTTTGATTTTATTAGGTGTTGTCGCTTTGCTGATGGGTACATTAGTCACTCTGGCTGAACCAGACCTATCAGTATTTTCAGCCCAATTGATGGGTGAAAATCATAAATGGGTAATGGTTGCTGTCGTATCTATAGGTGTTGGTTTATTACTAGCTTTTGCTTTGATTCGTATTTTAAAACAATGGAGTTATAAGTTCTGTATTGTCGGATTAGAGTTTATTGTATTTGCATTAGCCTTATTGATCAGCAAAGACAAATTCATGCCAATAATATTCGATGGTGCTGGTACTACAACCGGTAGTATTTCGGCCCCGTTTATCGTTGCATTTGGTATAGCAGTAGCTCAAGTTAAAGGTAGCAAGGATGCTGAAAACGATTCATTCGGTGTGTCTGGATTAGCTTCATTAGGACCATTGATCACCGTTCCTATCATGTGTATGTTCTCTGAAAATATCAATTTTTCAATCGATATTCCAACTCCATATACCTTGCTAACTGAGCAAGGCTATAATGGATTAGGTGCTTTATATGGCTCTAATCTGTTAGATGCTATGCAAGATACATTGTTTTCTCTTGCTCCGGTATTAGCTTTCTTTATTATTTATGATTTGTGCTTCTTGCATATGAAGAAGAAAGAATTGATTCAAATATTCATCGGATTCTTATATACATTTGTCGGATTGTCTTTGTTCTTGATGGGTGTCAATTCAAGTTTCTATCCATTGGCTTGGAAGATGGGATTAGCTTTTGGATCTAATGGATATGATGGTGCTAATTTTGCGATTGTTTTAGTCATTATGGGCCTCTTAGGTTTGGTCATAATTCTTGCAGAACCCTCAGTTCACGTCTTGGCTAAGCAAGTGGAAGATGTTTCTCGTGGATCTATAAGAAGTAAAGATTTGTTCTTCGCTATGTGTGCCGCTTTGATGGTTGTTTGTATCTTAGCAGTGACAAGAGTTAAGTATATAAATGAAATAGACTATACAGTGATAATTGTCGCATTGCTATTAGTCTCATTTGCCATAAGTTTCTTTGTTCCTGATTTGTTCTTTGCCCTATCATTCGATAGTGCTGGTGTAGCTTCCGGTACGATGTCTAGTGCATTCCTGCTTCCATTGTGTACAGGAATGGCATCAGCGTTATACCCTTATGACAAAGAACTTCAGATGAAATCCGGATTTGGTGTCATAGGATTGGTTGCAATGATCAGTTTGATTTCTATTCAATTATTGGGATTGTACGGAAACATAAAGACTTATATCAAAGTTCGCCGTTCTTACAAGGCAATCTTTACGCCTGATGATTCACAAGTCATACATTTACCATCATCAGCTGATTCTATTTAAAAACTATTTTACTTTTCTAGCATTTTACTGTATATTTCTTTTCAAAGCGAAAATATATGGAAATAACTAGAAATAGAAAAACTAGATTGAGAAGTTTTTGCAAGGGTAGTATTTCTATTTCCAATTGTTTGGTGTTCAAGAGGCCTTAAGGCCTCTTTTATTTTTGCTTTAGAAAGGAAAAAACTTATGGAAGAGAAGAAAGAAGAAAGAGTCAATTCTAACGGATTGATTTTAGATGTCGATCAGAATCCTAAGAAAGCTGGGACATGGATTATTCTAGCTATTCAGCATGTCTTGGCGATGTTCGTTGCTTGTGTTACTGTTCCTATGTTAGTTTTTGCCGGATATGTAACTAAAGATGGTCAAAGTATAGCTTCTTTGATGATTGCACCTACTTTGGTCGCTGCTGGTGTTGGAACTATTTTCTATCTGATCATGACTAGATTCAAATCCCCGATGTTCTTAGCTTCGTCCTTTGCTTATATTGCTCCGATGACTGCTGCTATCGCTTTATCTAGTCAAGAAGTTATTATAGATGGCACAAAAGTTGGAATGTTGCCAAACCTTTGGATTTTACCTATTGGAATGTCAATGGTTGGAGTGGTGTATTGTTTAGTTGCTCTATTTATAAAATTGTTTGGTGTCTCTTGGTTGAACAAACTTCTTCCACCGATTGTTGTCGGACCAGTCATTATGGTAATAGGATTATCTTTAGCTGTAAGTGCTGTTTCAAATTTGACTGGAACCAGTTCTTCTGCTTCTGATTATAACTTGGTAGAAATACTTTGTGGTTTAATCGCCTTGATAGTGACAGCCATATGTTCTTTCTATGGTAAAAAGATGATAAGCCTCATTCCGTTTGTGTTGGGTATACTTGCAGGATATATAAGTGCAGTCATCTTCACTGCCATTGGATTCTATGGCTGTGGAAATGAATACTTCCATATTGTTGATTTCTCTCCTTTGGTAGAAAACTTTAGTCCTGTTACATTCAAATCTTTCTTTGATTTGCCTTCATTCTTGTTCACGATGAATGAGTCCTCAGTTCCTTTAACTGGTGCTGATGTTGGAAAAGCAGCCTTGTTGTTCATACCTGTAAGTTTAGTTACTATATGTGAACACATCGGAGACCATAAGAATATGTCTGGAATCTTGCAAAGAGATTTGTTGACTGATCCTGGTTTATCTAGAACGTTGATTGGAGATGGAATCGCTACTAGCTTAAGTGGACTTATCTGTGGTGCTGCTAATACGACATATGGTGAGAATGTGGCTGTTGTAGGTGTTACAAAGATAGCTTCTACAAAAGTTATTCTATTATCTTGTCTCTTCTCTATTGCTTTAGCTTTCTTCTCTCCGTTGATGTCTTTCACTATGACAATCCCAAGCTGCGTCATGGGTGGAGTATCCATGGTCTTATATGGATTCATAGCATCTAGTGGTATCAAGATGTTAATAAATGAAAAGATTGATTTCTCAAATACAAAAAATATATTTGTCGCTAGCACAATATTAGTAGCGGGAATAGGTGGATTAGCATTTAAATTTGGAGATCCAAACAATCCTATGATCACTATTACATCAGTAGCTGCAAGTATGATACTTGGAATAATAATGAATCTAATATTGAGGGATAAGAAACCTGCTAAGAAAGAGATTGAGTAAAATATGTTCTGCAGTTAGGTTTGGTTCGAATCAGTTGTTAAAAGGTTATCTCTAACAATCGAATCGGAGCTCATTTCTTAAATTATGTTTGTTTAGTGATTGGAATCTAAATAAAATAAATTGTCAGTATGAAAAGCGGACTATTTTAATGGTGTAATTAAAAAGTCCGTTTTTTCTTTCTTATAAGCTATTAAATGGTTTGTATTTTTTACTAAAAAAGGTTTCTTTTTAAGCACTTACAACTAAAATAAAAAATATACTTAACTTATTTATTATATAAGTATTTATAATATCTAAGCTTTACTGAGGTAGTAAAGGTATTTTTTATCGAGGAGTGAGAAAAATATAGTTATGAAGTACATGACTTTGGATGAAATTCGTGATATGTGGCTCAAGTTCTTCAACGAACACGGATGCCATATAGAACAATCAGCTTCGTTGATTCCTGACAACGATCCTTCATTGTTGTTTATCAATGCCGGTGTTGCTGCATTGAAAAAGTATTTTGATGGACGTGTCACACCACCTTACAGAAGATTGACCAACGCTCAGAAATGTATCCGTACTAACGATATCGAAAATGTCGGACGTACAGATCGTCACCACACATTCTTTGAGATGCTCGGAAACTTTTCTATTGGTGATTATTTTAGAAATGAGGTTATTCCTTGGGCTTTTGAGTTATTGACTAGTGAGAAGTGGTTTGGTTTTCCTAAAGAAAGACTTTATATCACATATTATCCTGATGATATCGCAACTAGAGATCTTTGGATAAAGTGTGGTATGGCTCCTGATCACATGATTCCTTCAGAAGACAACTTTTGGGAAATTGGTGAAGGACCTTGTGGACCTGATACTGAGATCAACTTCGATCGTGGAGAGGAATATGACCCAGAACATGTCGGAATCAAGTTATTGAAAGATGATATTGAAAACGATCGTTATATTGAGCTTTGGAACATAGTCTTCTCTCAATTCAATTCCAAGCCTGGAATGAAACGTGAAGATTACCCTGAACTTCCACATAAGAACATCGATACTGGTGCTTCATTGGAACGTTTTGCATGTATTATGCAAAAGACTGAATCCAATTTTGAAATCGATACATTCAAGCCTATTATCGATGAAATCATGAAGGAATCGGGAAAGCCTTATGAAGGCAAATACAAGATGGCTTATAGAGTTGTGGCAGACCACACTAGATGTTTGGTCTTCGCATTGGCTGATGGCTGTCTATTCTCTAACGAAGGCAGAGGATACGTTCTTCGTAGAATCTTGAGAAGAGCAGAGAGATTTGCTAAAACTTTAGGACTTCCTTCTGGATTTATAGCAAAACTTGTTCCGTTTGTAGTAAAAACAAATGATCATTTCTATCCTTATCTTAAGGAGAAAGAGGAGAAGGTCACAAAGATGATCTTGGCTGAAGAGGAGAGATTTGCCTCTACTTTGAAGATTGGTGAAAAACTCTTAGGCGAGTATCTATCCAAGGATACTGACACTCTTTCTGCTGAAGATGCATTCAAGCTTTCTGATACTTACGGATTCCCATTTGAATTGACAAAGGAAATCGTAGCAGATAAAGGCAAGAAAGTAGATGAAAAAGGATATGAGAAACTCTTGGCTGAACAAAAAGAAAGAGCTAGACAAGCTCGTGCTGCTCAAGGAATTGTCACTTATGGTTCCCAATTCAAGGATTTGATGGAATTCAATACTCCTTCTACTTTCATTTATGATGATAAGGTGATTGAAGCTAAAGTAATCGGAACATTCAAGAATGGTGTTAAAGTAGATGAAATCACCGATGAAGGTGCTGTAGCTTTCGATACTACTAACTTCTATGCAGAACAAGGTGGTCAAGTGGCTGATACTGGAAGCATAGTGAATGATTCTACAGAAGCTGAAGTCACTGATTGTCAGCATGCTCCTAATAAGCAAAACTTAGCGTTCGTCAAAGTTTTGTTTGGATCTATTAAAGTCGGAGATACATTTACATTAAAACCTGATTTTGCTACTCGTTCATTGACGAGAAAGAATCACTCAGCATGTCACTTGCTCCATCAAGCTTTGTCTGATGTCTTAAATCACAATACTTCTCAAGTTCCTCAGGAAGGATCTTTGGTCGGACCTCATATCTGCCGTTTGGATTTTGCTTGGGATAGAAAATTGACTCAAGACGAGCTCGATTTGATTGAAGAAGATGTAAACAACAGAATCGAGTCCAAGACTCCTTGTGAAGTCAAATATATGGACAAGGAAGAAGCTATGAAGCTTCCTGCCTATCACCAATTTGCTTCTAAATATGGCGCTACAGTTAGAGTTGTCAAGATGGGAGATGCAGAAGAGTTCTGTGGTGGAACGCATGTATCTAATACTGAAGATATAAACGTCTTTGCTATTGTTTCCGAGCAGGCTATTTCTTCTGGTGTCCGTAGAATTGTTGCTGTTACTGGTAAAGATGCTTATGACTACCTCAAAGGATATCAAAAGAATATCAAGGGATTAGTTGAGAATCTCGGCTTGACTGGCGAGAAGGATGTCACTCCTAAGATCAAGAGCTTATTAGCAAATAACGATCAACTCAAGAAGGATGTTAAGGATTTGAAGGAAAAGGTTGCTTCTATCGAAAAGGAAGAACTTGAGAGTAAATTCAAAGAAGTTAATGGTGTATCTGTCTTGGTAGCTAAAGAGAACGATATGGATCACGCCCAATTGAATAGCTTGATTTCATCTCTTATCAATGAGCACAAGAACGGAGTAGCTTTCATCGCCTCTGTCTCAAAGGATAGAATCGATTTGGGAGTAGGTGTTGGAAGTGAAGCTTTGAAGAGCGGACTAAAAGCAGGAGATATCATGAAGAAAGCTTCTGCCTTGTTGGATGGAAGAGGAGGTGGACGTCCTGACATCGCCTTCGGAAGTGGAAAATCGATGGAGAAATTCAATCAAGTTTCTTCCTTGATTGAAGGATTGATCAAGTAGTGGGATTTAAGCCTATTTTGGGGCTTGACCTAGGGATGTGTACCTTGGGCATAGCCATAAGCCGTTCCGGCCATATGGCAAGTCCCTTGGAAAACATGCATTTTCCTAATGGTAAGTTCGATGATTGTTATCCTAGGGTAATTCAATACATAAGAGATAACTTTATCGGATTGGTAGTATTGGGAAGACCATGCTTTCCTTCTGGTGATCCATCACCTATGACAGAGACTGTACTGGGGTTTAAAGCTGAATTAGATAAAAGATTAAGCGAAGCTAATCTCAAAATCGATATTGTTCTTCAGGATGAACAATATTCGACTTTGGAAGCTGCTTCCTTGATGCATGACGAGAATTTGTCCCATAAAAAACAAAAACCTAAAATTGATCAAGTAGCTGCTTGTGTCATCTTAGAAAGATACCTTAGAAAAAATGGATACGATGTTTGGTGATAAAGGAGAAAAGAAAAATGGCTGAGAACGAAGAAAAAGAAATCGAAGAAGTCGATGAAGATGATGATGTCATCATTCTTCAAGACGAGAACGGAAATGAGATAAAGAGAAAGATAGCCTTTACGGTCAGAGATGACATGCTTCATGTTCTCTTTGTCTATGTCTTTGAAGATGACGAAGAAACAGTCGATGTTTTGTATGCTCAAATCGATGAGGATGGTAATCCTACTAGCGATGAGCTTCAGGAAATCGACGACGATTCCAAATATATGGATATTGCAAGCAAATATTTGAATCAGTACAACCAAGGCACTCTTATGTCTCATGAAGATGCTTTGAAAGAAGACGAGGAGTTGATGAAAGAAGCTACTCGTACTAAGTAAGCTTATACAACATCGGCTATGCCGATGTTATTTTTAATTAACTGAAAGGATAAAGGATATGGCAAAAAAGAAAAAGGCGTATCCGTCTGCTGGCAGAACTATTGATTCTGCTAAGCGATATAAGAAAGACTTCTTTTGGGGTCCTTTCTTCAAGATGTTTGAAGCAATCTTTGAATTGATAACTCCGGTCATGATGTCTTTGATTGTTTCAAAAGGTCTTATTTATAACGATGCTGGCGTAGTGACAGGTGCTAATTGGAACCTAGTCGTTGGCTTGATAGGTGCGATGTTGGCCATGACTTTCTTAGGCTTTGGTTCGACTATGATTTGTCAATACAAGGCGGCTAGGGCATCGCAGGGAACGGGAACTGATTTGAGAAACAGATTGTTCGCCCATGTTCAAAGGCTTCCTGCAAGTCAAATGGAAGAATTCGGAATAGGAAATATCATAAACGTTATAACCAATGATACTAACCAGGTTCAACAAGGTGTTGCAATGTTGATAAGACTTGCTATCCGCGCTCCTTTCTTGGTTATTGGTGCAATCGTAGCATCTCTCATTATCGATTGGAAATCCGGATTAGTTTTCATAGGATTGGCAATAGTGTTGTTCGCATTCTTGTTGCTCGTCTTACCTAAGACTTCTAAGGGTTATGTTAAAGTCCAGGAAAAACTCGATGTTCTTTCTCAAAAGACTGATGACTCATTGAGTGGTGCTAGAGTTGTTAGAGCATTTAATAAGGAAGAGTTTGAATTGGATAAATTCTCCAAAGCTTCTGGAGAATATGTCGATGAATCATTAAAGATTTCTAAGATCACTTCTTTGATGGGACCTGTGACGACATTCGCAATCAATGTAGTCATTTTGATCTTAGTCATCATCGGATCCATGAGCGGAATATTCAATCCCAACGCCACAGCTGAAATCATCGCTAGCGAGAATGGAAAGATAGTCGCTTTGGTCAACTATTTGAACCAGATTCTTCAAGCTATCGTCGTAGTAACTAACCTTATCATCATCTTTACAAAGTCTTATGCTTCAATGAAGAGATGTGATAAGTTACTAGCTATAGAGCCTAATTTGGTGAATGATCCCAAGGTTCAACCTTTTGATATCGAAATAGGTCAACCTTTATATGAATTTAAGAATGCTGCATTGAATTATCCTGGAAGTGATGTTCCTGCTATCGATAATTTGAATATTACAATTCATAAAGGCGATAGAATCGGAATAATCGGTGGAACTGGAAGTGGTAAGTCGTCAATCTTGAATTTGTTGCTTAGATTCTATGATCCATCCAAGGGTGAAATAGATTATAAAGGTCATCCTTTAAAGGATTATGATCTTCATGCCTTGTATAAGGAAATAGGATATGTTCCTCAAAAACCTCAAGTTTATAGAGGAACTATTAGAAGCAATCTTCTCTTATCCAACCCTAACGCTACTGAGGACGATATGAAAGATGCTTTGAATAACGCACTATGTGATTATGTCTTCAAAGATGAAAAAGGCCTCGATAGGCCTATAGAAGAAGGTGCTAAGGATTTATCCGGAGGTCAAAGACAAAGATTGGCAATCGCTATGGCTTTAGTCAAGAAACCATCCGTTATTTTCTTAGATGACTCATATTCAGCTTTGGACTTCCTATCGGAAAGAAAGCTTAGAGACAATCTATTAGCTTTAGGTAAAGATTTAACACAAGTAGTCATCTCGGAAAGAGTTTCTTCTTTGATGGGCTGCGACTTGATCATGGTCTTGGACAAAGGCCAAGTGGAGAGCATCGGTAAGCCCGATGAGCTCTATGGAAAGAGCAAGGTGTTCACTGAAATTGTGGATGTCCAGAAAGGATTGACAAGATGAACGAGATTAAGAAAAAGGATGGATTTGGTGATATTTCCAAATTCTTGAAAAAGCATATTGGTCTTGAAGTGTTAGTCTTTATCTTGGCTTGTATTTATGTTGTTTCCTTATTGTTGACACCTTACTTCATGGGAAAGGCTATCGATTTAGCTTTTGACAAAGTCTATGTGAATGACTCGCCTGAATTAAAAACTGCAACTTATAATTTTTGGCTCGATATCGGACTTATGGGTGGGTTGACACTCGTCTCAGCCATTGCTGAATTCTTCTTCGAATTTTTGGCAAATGTATTATCTCAACTCATCGTCAAGGATATTAGAGACTCAGTCTTTGAAAAGTTGACTTTTCTTCCTTTATCTTATGTCGATAATAGACCTCACGGTGATATGTTGACTTTGGCTAGTGTCGATACAGAAAACGTAATGACTGGAATCACTGGTGTGTTTAAGCAACTTCTTGAAGGTGTCTTTACATTGGCATTTACACTCGTGTTCATGTATATCCTAAACTGGATTTTAGCTTGTGTCGTGTTGATTCTTACCCCGTTGTCATTCTTCGTCTCAAAGTCTGTAAAGAAAGCTACTAAGAAACATTTCAAAGCCCAGGCAAAGACAGCTGGATCATTGGCTGGTTATACTTTGGAAAGAGTCAGAAACTATAAGACAGTAAAAGCCTTTGATATATCAGAACCGTCGCAAGATGAATTTGAAAAACTTGATGAGGATTTGTATAAAGAGGGAAGAAAAGCTCAGTTCTATTCTTCTTGGACCAACCCTTCGACAAGATTGATCAATAATATCGTTTATACAGTCATCGGTGTAGTCGGAATCATATTGGTCTATTTTTCTTCTAGCTTAGTCACTGGTAGCGATACTACTTGGCTTTCAATGGTCAAAGCGACATTGTCCATAGGTTCGTTCACAACATTCTTGACTTACGCTTTGAAGTTTGCCAAGCCATTCAATGATATTTCTTCAGTCGCTACTGAAATTCAAAACGCTCAAGCTTCTTATAAGAGAATTCAAACTCTTCTTGAAGTTGAGGATGAGAAAGAACAAGATGAGGGTCTCGATCCTAATTTGAAACCAGGTGACTCCAAGACTATTGAATTCAAAGATGTCGAATTTGGATATGAGCCGACTCAACACATTTTGAAAGGACTCGACTTGCAAGTCTATGCTGGACATAAAGTGGCCTTGGTCGGTCCTACAGGATGTGGAAAGACAACTTTGATTAATTTGTTGCTGAGATTCTATGATCCTAGAAGCGGGAAAGTAATCTTGGGTGGAGTCGATTCACAAAAGATGCCTAAAGCTAATGTGAGAGGTATGTTTGGAATGGTCCTTCAAGATACTTGGATTTTCAAGGGGACTGTTAGAGAAAACATATCCTATGCAAAGCCTGATGCAACATTAGAAGAAGTCGAAGAAGCCGCAAGACGTGCTCAAGCTACTTCATTCATTGAAAGATTGCCTCAAAAGTACGATACAGTCATCTCCGCATCTAGCGGTTTATCGGAAGGTGAGAAGCAATTGATTTCAATCGCACGTGTCTTGTTGATGAATCCAGACATGATCATTCTCGATGAAGCAACTTCTTCATTGGATGCTGTCAGTGAAAAGAATATCACTGCTGCTATCGCAGAACTATCCACCAATAGAACTTCAATCGTTATCGCACATCGTTTACAAACTATTGTCAACGCTGATGCAATTGCCGTTATGATCGACGGCAAGATTGGTGAAATAGGAACCCATCAAGAACTCATGGCTAAGAAAGGCTTCTACTACAACCTCTACACCAGCCAATATAAGTAATAGTAAAAAAGAAAAAATAAAACTCAGCCTTTGTGTGTGTGGCTGAGTTTTTTATTTAGCTTCTTCCACTTTCTTATTGAATTTGATAGATGGGAGAATCAGTAGTAGCAGAGTCATGATGGCAGCTAAAAGGAAGAAAGATGGATAATGACCTGATGATCCTAAAACAAACTTAAATCCGTTTATCATATATTTAAAGACTAATTGACCGATTCCATTTATCAATCCATAAGACATAGTTACGATGAATACTCCAGGAGTCTTCAATTTAATTCCTACTATCTCGTTTAAGAATGGAACGAATGTCGAAGCAAAGCATCCGAATACTATTCCTCTCAAGGAATTCGTAGCCATCAATATTGCGATGGAAGAAGCTCCAAATCCTAATACTGATTTGACATCTATGTAGGTACAAACGCCTAATCCCAAGAATCTCAATACTGAAGCTGATATTCCTATGCTTAGAATTGCTTTTAGATTTGAGGATGATATTAGTGCAGCTACTATCAAACTAGTTATAAACTCAACCGCCTCATATAAGGCAGTCGACATTCCTAAAGAAGCGGGGTTGTTATCTTCTGTGTTTCCTAAATTCCAATAATCTGTATAGATATTGTCAGCGAATAATAATCCTCCTATTAGGAATGCGATGATTATCGTGTATAAGACGAAGTTCTTATTCTTGAATAAGTCTTTATATGAATAAGATTGATTTTTAGTCTCCGGATGACTCAAAGATAAATCGTATGGTTTCATCCAATAAGTTAAAGACATCAAGAGAAGATAGATTGGGAGAATGCATATGAATCCATATTCATAGGCTGATGAACTATTGATGTTTAATCCTTGAAAAGCTTTTACGACGAATCCAATAACCAATGCGCCGAACATGTAACCCAATGATCCAAAACAACGCATCGAAGAGAATTTTGAGTGCTCTTCTACATTGATATCACCAGCTGTGGCATCCAACAGGTTATACATAGACATTGAGAAGAAGTTTCCTATGATGGAGAAAATCAAGGTTAAGGCAAATGAGAAATTTACAAATCCTATCGAACAAATAAAGCATGATTCGATAGGAAGAAAAATCTTTAATAGAAATAGATTTCTTTTCTCGTTTTTAGATAGCTTTCCAATTATAATGTTTCCTAACAAGGCTGATAAAGGAATCGATGCTAATAATATTCCAACTTCTAAAGTATCAGTAAAAGCTAAAAGAAAATAACAAGGTAAGAATCCATAGACACATCCATCAGAAAAATATCTAAGAAAATATAAAAGACACATTTTTTTAGATTCGATTTGTTTGTTTCTATCCATATGTTTCTCCAAAAACAAAGAAATTATAATAATGTAGGCGATATAAAGAAATATGTATTTGCTTACAATGGAAATAAAAAAGGATGAAGTTATTCAAAAAAATAAAGGTCTTATATCTAAATATTAAAGTTGTTTTCAATAATAATAGTTCAATAGACCTAAATACTGAGAAAAAAATTAAAAGCTAAATATAACCCTTTATTTAAAAGTTCTTTTGGATTAAAATTATATTTAAAAATAGGATACTAAGGGGGTTGATATGACTTTCAAAATAAATGAGCTTTTGTCAAGTGTCTCTGGCAATGAAAACATCTTCAGCAACTATTCGACTAAGGATTGGATCGATATAGGAATAGCTTGTGGAGTTATATTTATCATCTTAGTTTTAGCCTTTGTCTTCTTTAAAAAGAAGACTTCCTTGATAGCCTTCTTCTCAGTTACTTTGATTGGATTGGCTGTTTCCTTCATATTCAAATTATTCTATCTTTCGATAGTGATAGCAATGATAATCTTGATGGTCGGTGTCGTAGCAGTGTTCTTCAACCTTGGCCCATTGCATGAAGCTTTGACTCTTCCTTTTACTCCTAAGAAGAATATTCAACATTCGAAGAATGATGCTAAGGCTGCTGATTCAATGATTATTCCCTATGATGAACAAGAATTCTTCAAGAATGTTACTACTGCTGTATTAAAACTCTCTCAGACAAAGACAGGTGCAATAATGACTTTCCAAAGAAATATGAACTTGGATTCATATATGAAGAACGGAACTATCATCGATGCGCCTTTCACTCCTGAATTAGTCGAAACAATCTTTTATGTCGGAACAAGACTTCATGATGGTGCAATCATCGTTAAGAAGAACATCATAGTTGCCGCATCTGTCTATTTCACTCCTTCGACCAAAGCTTTGACTGGAAAGTTTGGAGCTAGACACAGAGCCGCTCTTGGAATTAGTGAAGCTACCGATTCTGTTACTGTAGTATGTAGTGAGGAAACCGGAAGAATTTCAATCGCATATAATGGCAAGATGGAATCTGTAAGACGTGATGAGTTTATGATTGTTTTCAAAGATTACATGACGAAGTAGAGAAAGCTATTTCATTTAATGATGGGGCTTATCCCCATCATTTTGTTTTAAAATAAAGATGGTCTAAGGAGCCTTATCTATGGTCAAATATGATTTCACTGATTTCTTATTAAAAGTGGAGGAGATTTCACAAGTCGGTCTTAAGTATTCAACAGATAGTTATGCTTTAGATAACTATTATGAATTATCTAAGTTGACCAAGGATTATATTTCTAATATAGATAAGATTCAAAAAGAAGATTTGAATGTTTTTAAGAAGGATGTATATCCGACACCTAATGTTTCAGTTAGAACTATCTTTTTATCAGAAGATAAAAAGAAGGTTTTCTTGGTCAGAGAGGCTGTGGATGGTGGATGGTCTTTCCCGGGTGGATGGACTGAAATCGGTCTTTCTCCGATGGAAAGTGCAAAAAAAGAAGTGTGGGAAGAAGCCGGATCTGACTGCGATATCACTAGAATGATAGGCGCGATGGATCGATATTCCGGATTGAGAACGACAGGTACACCTGAATATATCCTTGTTTATCAAGGTGTTTTTAAAGGTGAAAAACACAAACCTACTTATGAGATATTGGAAACTGGATGGTTTCCAATAAATGATCTACCAGAAATTTCAAAGAAGAATGTCAGAGCTCAGATGGATAGAATGATTAAATGTGCTGTTGAAGGAACTTCCTTGTTAGATTAGTGTTTCTTTTATTTGTAATTTTGAAGAGAAAAATATATGATTATGCTGTTTATTAAAAGAAAGGATTAATGTATGAATTTTTGCCCTAATTGTGGAAATTCAATCGGTGCTAATGATAAGTTTTGTCCTGTCTGTGGTGAAAAATTACAAAATGATCAACCTGGTGATCAACCTGGTGAAGTTGAAGTTAAATCTGTTAGTTCTAACGAACCCCACCAATATCAATATCAAGCCAGTGGTGTAGATACTGATACTAGAGAAAAAAAGAAGGAAAAGGATAACGGAACTATATCGCTTGTCTGTGGTGCTATAGCTCTCGGTTCAATCGTTTTTAGCTGGATTCCTTTTGTTGGAATCATCGGATTTGTTTTATCTATTGTTTCAATCGTATTCGGTAACAAAGCTAAGGGTAATAGCTATGGAAAGACTGGAAAGATTCTTGGAATTATAGCCTTAGTAATTCAAATCGTTGAGTTTGTTATCGGCATAGTGGTATTTTGTTTGATTGCTGCCGGTGTTATTAAAAGCGGTGGATATAATACTTACATTAGTTTGTTTAACTTAATTGGAGGATTGAGATAATGTATTGTAGACAATGTGGAAAAGAAATACCTGCTGGTGCAAAATTCTGCACTTCTTGTGGAGCTCCACAAGATAGTGGAACAACAATAAATGCTAGAAAGTATGGAAAGTATGAAGATTGTTCACCTAAATCCAGAGGCTTAGCCTTGATTTTAGCTTGCTTAGGCTGTCTCATAATCGCTGGAATTCATAGATTCTATGTTGGAAAGATTGGAACAGGTATATTGTGGCTTTTGACCGGTGGTGTCTTTGGAATAGGAACTATCATCGATATTATTATGATTGCTTGTGGTTCTTTCGAAGATAGCGACGGCAAACCTTTAACTAATTGGAATATCGACGAATAATAAATTTCCATAGATCGTAAAAACACAGCTTTGAGCTGTGTTTTTTGTTTCTTGATTTGTTAGTGATTTGTTATGACAGTTAAATTAGGATGATTTACTTTCAAATTCAAAATGATGTGGATCAGAGGTTAATACTTCATCGACATCTTCGTAGATGAATCTAGCATAGTTGGTTAAAAAGGATGCTGTTTCAAAAAAAACTTATGAATCACCCGTCCATCCCATTCTTTCTCTAGTTGGGCAATCTATAGGTATATCAATGGCTGACCTTTAGAAGATTTTTATCTTGAAAATGAAGAATTATAAAAAATCGAAATTTTACGACTTTAGGTCTAACCACCAGGTGCTATAGGAAAAAGGTAAGCGTTAAAGATATCCTCCTTTAAAATTCGAACCTCTGAACTGATAATCTA